>JAABUW010000016.1_pt1 | contig 346170 bp, 267 predicted proteins | sample 5560081 | NCBI WGS metagenome assembly JAABUW01 (sample SAMN10711882, study PRJNA513363) | rock metagenome | isolation source: Antarctica rocks | place: Antarctica: Victoria Land, Knobhead sud | reverse complement strand
CTGCTTAGGCGACAAGACCGTTCCCCAAAAAACCTCGGCTCAGTCCCCGAAAGGCGGGTTCTAGGCGCCGTTTCGGGGGTCTGCGGGCTTCAGCCCTACGAGTGGACGGTTAGGGGGTTTGGACGGTTAGGGGGTGACCCCTTCTATAGGTAGTAGGCTTGCTCGGTTTGGCAGGGCTTAAGCTAAGTTCTTAACCCCTGATATCTTCGACCCTATCTATTCGATTAAGCTGAATTCTACGGCTTTAGAGTCGCCTTGAATAGAGCTCTTGACATATATAAGGCTAGTTTATTAGAAGTGTTGTTTGTAGAGCTGGTACTGGGTAGTATAGCTGTGGTGGGGGAAAAGATGAAAAGAAAATGCCAAGGATTCGGATCGGTATTGAATACGCTAAAAGATTTTCGTTACCGCTGGGGGTCCGCGGCCCTGCTTTTCTACCATGGCTCACCTAACGGGTCACTGAACGCATAGAGAATATAGTCAGGAAGTGGCTCTCAAAAATGCGAGATCAGATTGGTTGACGTTTCTATCTGGGTATCTTATGACCTTATGATCTATTCAATGCAGCAACTTCCAACACTCACCGCAATATCCTACGAGCCGTGACACCATTTGACTTTCGTCAAAATCCATTTTGGTTTGCGTCAGGAATCGTACGGGATCAAAGTCACTTTACATCCATCAGCATTGGTCAGGACCAGGGTCACGTTGTGCTTGTCGAATTTCTGTCGTCCTTCAGGCTTCTCAATATGTCGGAAGCTCTGAAGCAGCCGGACCACTGTGTATGAGGCTTCGAGTAAACCAAACTCCTCTGCAATTGATCGATAAGTGAGCCGAGAAAACACTTGCTTTAGGGTATGTTGGACTCACGACCAGGGCAAACGCGGGGTCCACCGTTGAAGGGAAGGTAGCCATACCCAACCCTTCTCAAATCTAGACCATCCTTGTTATCGTCTTCCCATCGAGATGGCCGGAACGACGCTGCATCGTCGCCGAAAATGTCTTTCCTACGATGCATCACGTAAGGGCTATATCCCACGCCTTCCCCTTTTCGAACAATGATTGGGGATTTCCCGTCGGGACCGCCGCCGACAGGAAGCGTTGTCGTTTTCAGAGCAAATCGAGTATTGCAGGGAACTGATGGATATAGTCGAAGAACTGCATAGGCGTAGTGAGTGTTAGAAATCCGTGACTATTTAACTCGTGTACTTGGCTCTTACCTTCTCGCACCACGTTATGAAGACACTTCATTCCCTTTATTTCTGTAGTGTTCGGTAGCTCACCCGCCTTATAACTTGGGAGATCGAAACACTCGTTGCGCAGTTCATTCTGGATGTCTGGGTGTGAGGCCAACATATTGCTTTGAAAATCTCAGCTATCTCCATGGCAGCTTTGTAGAAGTGCCACTTACGTTGTCCAAGAAAGTAAGCATCCAGTTGTGTCTCGGCCAGCTAAAAGGACGTTAAGGAGCTGATCTCTCAGCACAAGAGGATCTCGAGTCTTTTTGATCAATTCTCTCAGGAACACGTAACGATCAGCCGAGTCTTCTGTTCGATCCGATTTAGTCTCCTCGAGCGCATCTGCGACTATATTCTCCACAAAACTATGCACAGTTTCGCATGCATCCCTGAACTCCTTTCCACCGAGCAACCAGTAAAAGTCGCCGAGTCTAGCGCGGCTTGCAATTCGATGTTGTGCATGGTCGAAAGCCCGTGCGAAAGCTGCCTCGTCCGCTGCACCCTGTGGTTCGGAATTGTTGACTGGCTTCCCAAATAAAACGGCCATGGTTGTATCGAGCGTCAAACGGAAAAACAAAGGTTGCAAATCCATTTTTCGCTCAGGCGAAGCTTCAAGGGTATGAATGAACTTCTCGATCTCTGTCTGCATGTGACCAAAAGACTTTGTGCGGGTCTGTAAGAATTGAGGTCGCAATAGATCCCTTGATGTTTTCCAAGCCTCGCCTTCCTGGGTGAAAATACCGTCGCCAAGGAGTGGGCGGAAATTGTCTGATCGAACACCCAGTCCAAACTCTAGACACCCAGAAATCAGCAACGAGGTAGAGCAGCTAATTTTGAGAGCTTTGAAGTTAAGGCGCGTGGACGGTACTAACCATGGAATTGTGTACTCAGTATAGCCTCAATGTTCTCCGGATCTCGAGTACCAATGCCGCGCCCACCCAGAATTATTTGTTCGAATGTGTTTGCTGTCCTCTCGAATTGATGGAGGAAAAAGCTCAGAATTTTGCCTGCTCGATCGGCGCTGAAAGCTTGTACTATTAGGTCGAAGCCAAAGGGCCATTCGTATTGCAATCTTTTTGGAGCTTTGCATCCGTTCTTTTTTATGAGTGTGGATTCCTGAGGTATATAGCAATTAGCCTTCGCACTGGAGTTTTCGTTATAAGAGAGAGTGTACAAAGCGCTCGTTCTCTTTTGCTCTTGCCAGTCGTCGGTAGAGCTGCGGTATTACAAGCCCCAAAGAACCTAGCATAGAAAGCACTAGACATGAGAGAGTCGCCGAATCCATGGCGCGCACAGAATTCCACATACTCAAACAACGATAGGAAAATTCGACGTAACTGCGCTGGCTTGCATAGGTCCGGAGCTCTGTCTGCTTAGCTATACGCTCAGGGATGCATATATGTAGTATATTTCTCACTGTCTTGAGCGGATACACGGCCAATGAAAGCGCTTCTTGCCCCCCTTAGGTCCGCATGAGTCATACGGGGACATTTTAATACTCAACAAGGCGGGCTTCATCGGAGGATTCGAGAATTTCGACCGAGCCACGTAGCAAGGCAAGAGACTTACGCCAATGAGTGCGCAAGACAACCAACCGTTGGATTTTTGGGCCTAGTGGCTCTTGGCAAGTGGGTCAAATCGTCTCAACTCCATAGACCTTCCTAAATAACAACAACATCCATTCTGAATCTCAACGCCAACCATCATGGTTGGCACCGCCTCCGTATGGAGGCAAGCTGCTGCTAGGAAGGACGGATCTGGGAAGCCGATACTCCAGGCCACGTTGAGATTCAGAATGGATGTTGTTGTTATTTAAGAGGGTCTATGGAGTTGAGACGATTTGACCCCCTTCCAAGAGCCACTAGGCCCAAATCTAACGGGCCATTCATTCAATGGTCTTTGCCTGAAGTCGTAAGCGGAAATGGATCATCCTATTCGATGGCAATACGAAGCTGGAAGAATGGAAGTTCTATTTTGTACACCTAGGTGTGCCGTGGAACGATTCGGCCAGATGTTTGTGATGTTTCGTTGCAGATGCAGTCACCTTGTTGTTTCACGCTACAGTGCTCATCTCTCCCCTATGATTGTGGTCCGTTGGACAAAATCTGCATGGTAATTTCGAGCACCGCTGGCAGGATACACCTCATGTTCAGTGGGATCTTGCAGGCGCACTCACTCTTATTAGGGTCCTTGGAATTCTTGCTTTTTCAACGGCACCGAAGGTGGTAACGAACTCGAGTGTCTTTAGCATCATTCCCGATTCCATTACTTGGCTACGATTTATATGCTTGCGCATCCTAGATTCCTGCCGGTCAATCTATGACAATTACTAATTACATTCCATGGACACGTTATCCATAGTGGTTGGTTCTGTTGGCGTCATTGGTGTTTGTGCCCGCCTGGTGAAGTATCTACGCGAACCTGAGAAAGCTGTGGCCAAGATTGACCAGACATCAAAGACCTATTGCACCACCTTGATACCGTAGCGCTTATCGTCAAATCTTATCAACAATGTATTTGGATCGAAAGTGGGCCGTGTCCTGGACGAGACGGAAACAGACAGTTCCGAAGTTCAACAACTTTGGGAACGCCAGTAATGTCCTACATAAATGTCGGTGCAAGATGGAAAGTCTAGAGATTCCTGTAAGGAGATCAAAGAAGAAGCCAGGCCGAGTAGACCGAGTTAAGTCGATGGATCTAAGTAGCAACTAAGAACGCAGGCAAAGGAGGAGTATAAAAGCATCCGAAGTGATCTAGACAAATTCCTGCAGCTGCTCCAAAGGATATTGCAGATTATCGACCTGTAAGACACTTTTCGAAAAGCAAAGGATTACTCGGCTTACCTGAAGCTAGGTCCTACAATCTTCGATCTTAGTCTACTAGCGATCAGTTGTCCGAAGACATTCGCACTCTCAATTCCAAAATAGATCTGCTGCAGCCACAATTGGAATCGTCGCACAGGGTAAATAACCACCACCGCATCCAATCGTTTTACTGACCATGGAATAGCTACGCGATACTGTGGACTCTGCGAAGGCCATGGTGGTCTTAGCATCTGCCAATAAGCGTTTCCAGATTCCACAGAGAGTCAGTAGCATCTTCACCGGTAGAGAAACACAGTTGGAAGAGCTCAGGACTGCGCTTCTTGCGCCAGTGTCAGCTGGGCGGGCTCAGAAGCAGAGACGCTTCGTTATCTCGGGCTTGGGAGGCTCCGGGAAAACTCAATTCTGCTGCAAGTTTGCTGAAGACTCCCACGAGCAGTAAGTCAAGATACTAGATCAATTACCTACCGTCAGGGAAGCTAAGAACTGAATACAGTTTGTGGGGTGTCTTCTGGATCAATGCAAGCTCGGCCAACAGAGCGAAACAGACACTCTCTGGATTGGCCAAGCGATATGCCACCAGAGAGCCCAACGAGAGCGCAGCTAAAGACTGGCTGTCGAATCTAGAGGTCCCATGGCTCCTCATCATCGACGATGCGGCCTCAGACGACTCTGGATTTCTCCTCGAGACACTCTTCCCAGAGGGAGAACGAGGTCATATACTTATCACAACGCGGGACGAATCGCATAAAGTGCACGGTACCGTTGGACCGAAATCATTCGAATTTGGCAACATGGACAGTGAGCCTGCTACAGACCTCCTTCTGAAAGCAGCTTGCGCGCCAAAACCATGGGATGTACCGACCAAGGAATCAGCTTCACTTATTACTGTTGGAATCCTGATTGGGTGCAAGTTGTTTATTAAGAAGGTCTATGCGGTGGGAGCTATCTAGCGAGTATGCCAAGGCGCTAGGCCATATGCCAACAATTACCAAAACACTAGGATACTTACCGCTTGCCCTTGTCTATGCCGGCAGGGCAATAATGGATGGTCTACGTACCTTGCAAGACTATGTGAGATATTACACGACCAGCTAGCAACGAATCCAACAGGCTCGAGATTACAACGATGACCACGCAGACCAGGATCTCTACATGAGCATCTATTCGGGATTTGAGATTGTCTACCTTGCGCTCAAGGACAAGCGTGGACAGGCAGCATCAGATGCATTGGAACTTCTCAACATGTTCGCATTCCTGAGTAACGAAGAGATACGAGAAGACACTCTTGAGCAGGCTGCAAGGAACCCAGCCTTGGAAAGAGAGCAAGAGGAGAAGGACAAGCTAAGAGCCAGTCAAACCCCTTCCAAGCAAAGGAATTGGGGAAACCTCTTCAAGGAGGCAAGGATGAAAGCTTTGACATTCCTCGTCCAGGACAGAAGCCAGCCAGTTCTACCGCACGTGCTTAGAGATTCCGAATCTAGCCCTTTCGACCTGTATCGGCTGCGTCTGGCTTTGAGGGAACTTAGTAGAAGGTCCTTGATCGTCCGCAATTTTGCCAAGCAGAGTTATTCGATGCATCCAATCGTTCATACATGGGTTCGGGAGCGACCTGAGATGATGAGGGATAGCCGTCAGAGTACACCGAAGGAACCGGAGACCGTGGCAGATGTACCTAGAGTAAGGCGCGCCAAACCAGAGACGCGGACGGGAAGGCAAGCACTTTGGTGTCAAGCTGCCGCGAAAATGCTAGCGCAAGCTATTCTTTTACCTCCGCTGGGCGATCAAGCTGCAGATGAAGATTTTCGACGGGATCTCCTCCCTCATGTTGAGTATGTCCAGACACGCCAAGCCGAGATACGGGAACAAGTTTTTCGGAACCAGAGAGCAAGCAAATGGCTTTGGGCAGTGCAGCCAACCTTCACAAGAAGGGAAGCGATTCGATTGGCAAAGTTCAGCCGCATATATGCCCACTGCGGGCTTTGGGACGAAGCGATGAAAGTGCAGACGATTGTAAAGAATTTTGTCTGCGAAAACTTGGGGACTGATCCCCCTAATGCCATCAGAATCCATATTGCATTATCATTAACCTATAGGGCGCAGGGGCGTGGTACAGAAGCCGCAAAGCTGCAGAAAATTGTTCTGGGGGCATGTATATCCTCTTTAGGCAAGGACGATGCAACAACGCTCAAGGTCATGGACGCACTTGGTGAGAGCAATTGGCAGCTGGGACATTTCAAGGTAGCGAAAAAAACTCCATCGAACGGCCATCGACGGACTGACCCAAAAATTTGGTCCTGAGAACGAGGATACTCTCCGAGCTACCGATCACCTTGGCCGCGTAGAATTATACTATCAGAATTACGACGAGGCGAAAGAGCTACATGCTAAAGCTCTGGAAGGCATGCTGAAAGCGGAAAACCTTGGCCCTGGGCATCTAGATACACTGACCGCTCAGGAAAACCTCGCCATCGCATATATGCTAATTGGAGAGGAAAAGGACATACAATTGGCACACAAGCTCATGGTTGACGTTGTACACAGACGCAAAGAGAAGCTCGGGAAAGAGCATCCTTGAACCCTCTTGTCGAGGCTGAATCTTGCCAGAGTAAGAAGTGCTCAAGGCTTCTACGAAGAAGCCGAGGAAGAGATACGTACAGGGTTGGAGATCGCAAGACAAAATCTAGGCCCAGAACACGGCGGTACCTTGTTTGGGGAAGCCCGCCTTGGACAAGTGCTCCTCCGTCAGGAACGTTACAGGGAAGCCGAGAATTTCCTTCAGAGGATCCCGAGGTACTACAAACGTATGGCCACAGCCAGCGATGGTGCGCATCCCGATCGTCTGATAGCAATGCTTCTTATGGTGCATTGTTACAGGCTCCAGCAGAAATACGAGGCCGCCATCGACACTTGCGATGAGTGCATCAGAAGGCTCGAGTCTATCAATGACATTGATCATCCGTTTATGACGCAATTGAAGTATACGCGTGATGCGCTTTGTGACCCCGACGATAGAGGGAAGGCTTTGAGTGACGACTGGAAGACTCGATGAGCAATGGTACATCGAATTGTGTTCGTATCAGAGCTCGTGGTGTGCGGCGAGGACGAGTGTTAGCGCGACGATACCCAATTTTAATGACGAAATGTAAGTTGTAAAGAAATTCACGGTCAGCAATCGATGTAGTTCGGAGTTATTGATGAAGAGAAGACTGATAATAAGAACCTGTTACTCTTGTATTGCGCACAATTTCCATTGATTTGGAATATATATTGCATTATGTTGTACTTCTGCATCAACAACAGTACGGTCATGTGGTACATTGGCAGTTGCACATCAAATTTGATCTTGCACTACCTCTAAATATTCACTGACTCGAGCATATGTTGCCAGGTACCTCTTAACAAAATCCGCGCAAGTGGTAACAACCAATGTACCGAACAAAAATACAAAAAAAGTCTTCGAGACTTTTCTCAATATATTGAGTTTTTGTTGTTTTTTTGCCCTGACATAGAGCCTCAATCCGTGCTGCTGAAGATGCTTTGCTTTCGCGTTTTGACTGCGTTGTAGGCTTGGTTCGCGAGTGTTTGCTTGGCGTCGTTGTGTTGTGATGACGGGGCTGACGACCCACAAATCAGATCACAATAGTTGCGCGACTTCAAATAAGCCGGTCTCCTATTCCAGAAAGAATATTACGATGAACGTGGCTCGCATGATTTCTGCACTAAGAATGACATATCAAGTTGGGGTTATCTTACGGTGGACTTGGGATGTCTGAAGTTTCTTTCGCAGTGTTTTACCCCGTCAACCACGGATTCGGTGCAAGACAGCTGGGACCACCCAGTACTCGTACTTGGCACTGTCAAACCTCTGTATGAGCTTGTAGACATCACATACATGTAGGTGGTCTAGAAACGCTTCCAAATTTCGTCTCAGATACTCATAGAATGGCTGTGCAATCATTTCGGCTCTGCTCCACGTGTGCATGGTCAGCTCCTCAGAAGCTCGAAAATGAGTCTACAGCTTCATGCATATGCAGAGTGCATAGCTCATCCTTGTCTATTGATGACTTGAGTCTTTGAATGCACTATTTTACAGTAGACTCCAACAGCAGCCATACCCAGGCTAGGATCCTCCATCACTTTACGCTGTATTTGGGATGAGGTAGAGCGTTTAGCAGAACCAGAGAAACTTGTAAATAGAAGATGAGTAATAAGGCATGCAATTGAAGGACAAGGCTTGAGGGGTGTCGTTTGTTGATCAAGTCTTGGCGCAAGCGCGGAAGCGCTAAAATACTAGGTACATTTCTAACTTTCTGGAGGAGGCTTTAGACCAAGACCATCCTCTCACCTCAATTTACCCCAATTGTGGCCGGTACGAAGGTTGGAGAAAGAGAAACCATGGCAGAGTCTAAGAATTCGGCACCTCCTTCTCCCAGTCGGTCATTTCCACCGTGTGAAGATTGAAGCAAAGAAGGCACTCCTTCTTTCTTTGCCCGATTTGCTCTGGTAACGTTTCATTGTACGTATTTCCCACTCTCCTAAGCCAAGAGTTAGAAGTCTCGCTGATCCCTTGCATAGACCTCAGGTTATTGCTACCCAGTTGCTGAACATGGACGCTTCCATCAACCCCCAGCTTCTGCAGGCCGACATTGTTGTGCTCCAGAATTTACTCCGTGACATACAAACGAACAAGAAGCAAGACAGCAATGCTACTGCAAGGTCCTCTACAGAACACGACGATCAGTCCTCAATGCGAGCTTTGGACGGAATCCACGACGAGACTACTGTCTTCACCAATTGGGACTTGAAAGACCTACCAGCCGGCAAAGGCTTCAAGGCAGAAATAGTACGCGTGTACATAGCTTGGGCGCAAGGAATCGTCCGCAACCCTGTGGATGTGGTCTTTCTTACACATATACTTCTATATCTGGGCACATCGGTGCCCAGTGCACTCTTTTTGTTTTATCGCTTTGCATGGGTGCACGGTATCTTTCATGTTTTGATGCAGCTATCATATTGTGGATCTTTTACATTGATGCACCATAATCACATTCACAACAACGGTCTTCTAAAGAAAGAGTATAGCTTATTTGACAACGCATGGCCATACATCCTTGGACCTCTTATGGGCCATACATGGAACTCGTACTACTACCACCACGTCAAGCACCATCATGTGGAAGGCAACGGCCCTGAAGATCTCTCGACCACCATACGATTGCAGCGAGACGAGCTGAGCGATTTCCTGATATATGTTGCTCGCTTCGTCACCTTGGCATGGATCGAATTGCCTTTGTACTTTCTCAGGAAAGGAAAACCGACCCTTGCTTTCAAATCAGCATTAGGAGAATGGAGTTCATGTCTCTGCATATACGCCCTGGCTCGAACTAATTTCTACCCTACCCTTTCCACTCTCCTTATCCCACTGCTGCTGATGCGGATCGGTCTTATGGTTGGTAATTTTGGTCAACACGCTCTAGTGGACGACGTCGACCCCGTGTCAGATTTTCGTTCCAGTATAACGCTCATTGATGTGCCGGTAAGTTTCAAGTTTCGCTTCTGTACTAGAAATAATCCCGTTCCAAGTATATCATGCTGATCCGGTGACTTCCAGAGCAATCGCCATTGCTTCAATGACGGCTGGCATACGTCCCACCATCTCAATCCTCTGCGCCATTGGAAAGACCATCCACGCGCCTTCCTCAAGGCTAAGCGGGAATACGTCAATGGACGGGCTCTTGTCTTCCAGAACATCGACTACATCATGATAACTTATCGCATTCTGCGGAAAGACTACCTCTATCTGGCAGACTGTGTAGTTCCCATTGGAGACCAGATCGGCATGTCGAAGCAGGAGATTGCCGATATGTTGAGGACGAAGACAAGGAGATTCTCGGAAGAAGAGATCCAGGAGAAGTACTACAAAAGCCGCAAGATACAGAAGGAAACCAAAAAGAAGGATGATCTCTATATATCGAAGATTTGAATCCACTGGGTTGATTAGCATGTGTTCACAGTCTCCGGTCCATTGCTCTCGCGGACGCCTTGATCCAGCGCATATCTAGCTTCTCAAGGACTGACTTCAAAGGCTATGAGCCTAGGCATGAATGCTTCTCGATCAGCAATTCCTGGCTTAAAGTACTCAACCTTTGGCGGAAAATCAACGTTTTTAGATCGGCGTTGGTACCTTGTGTGCATGGCTCTCATATGGCGCAATTTTCCCCGCAGCCCCCCGTTTTCCCGTGGAGCCACTGCTCAAAGCCTCAGACATGCCCTGATTCCCAAAATCTCTCAAATTTGCAAGTGAAGCCATTTCCTCCTTCTACCATGTCTTTCAGTTCAATACCCGTCCTTGATCTCTCTCTTGCTCGAGATCCAGAGACTAAATCAGCTTTCCTCGAATCTCTTCGCAATGCACTATTGGACGTCGGCTTCCTCTACATTAAGAACACTGGCATTGACGACGCATTGATACAGGACGTTATCGAACAAGGCAAGAACTTCTTCGACCTCCCAGAGGGAAAAAAGCTGCAGGTCCAGATGAAGAACAAGCCCAGCTTTCTCGGTACGACTTTTGCCCTTCCAAAATCTCATTATCCAACTAACATCACCACCTACCGGCTACAACAAGCTTGGCCATGAGATAACAGCGCTCGAAACAGATTGGCGCGAGCAAATCGACCTTTCCACACCCCATCCTCTGCCCTCGCCTACGGCCCCTCTATACCACAACCTCCTCTCCCCAAACCAATGGCCTGACCCAGCTTTCCTCCCCAGATTTCGCCCCACCTACGAAACCTACATCTCGCAAATGTCCATCCTCTCCACAACCTTCACATCGCTAATAGCTGAATCGCTCTCCCTCCCCCCAACAGCATTCAACCGCTTCTTCGACGCCGACCAACAACACAAGCTCAAGATAGTGAAATACCCAGACACGTCTTCGCTACCAGGCGAAAACAAGTCGCAAGGCGTGGGACCGCATAAGGATTCAATGCTGACGTCGTACCTCCTCCAAGTCACGCCCCATACCGGGCTACAGGCACAGAATCTAAATGGCGAATGGATCGACTGTCCCCTCTCCCATCAACCCTCGTCGTCGCAATCGGCCAAGGACTCGAAGCCCTAACCCACGGCGTCTGCAAAAGCACTACCCACCGTGTCCTCTCCCCCCAAGCTGGTCTTGGCCCGCGCTTCAGTGTGCCATTCTTCCAGGGCGTGAGCTATGATGCTACATTCGAGAGCATGGATGTTCCTCAAGAGATGTTGGAATTAAGGGATCAAAGAATGAAGGGAAGAGGTGGGAAGAGGGTGGATGATGTGGAATTCACGTTTGAGAAGGGGCGGTGGGGACATTTGGGGGAGGCGACGTTGTTCAATCGCATCAAAAGCCATCAGGATGTTGGGGAAAGATGGTATCCGGATATACTTAGGAGGATAAAGGCAGAGCAGGCCGAAGCGAAAGCCAAGGCAGAGGAGGCTGCTAAGCCACAGCTGGCAAAGGAGGAGGAAGATAATCATGGTGTGGGTGTAATGGAGGGAGCGCAGGCCATCAGAGCACATTGAAGTATGGATTGGCGCAGAATCATTATAACAGGGGCCCTCGAGATAGCATTCAAGTTGAGATGACCTGGTCCCATTCAACACTGATATATTTCCGAATTTACTGCATCAGTCTCGCCTCGTGGTCGTGGCTTCACGATGCCTACAGCTTATGTTGACAGAGCCTTTGGCGATTTTTTTCGTGGCTTCGAGTTTTACCGAATATAAGCCGAGGAAGGCTTGACTCTTGGTGATTAGACATCCTTTCTCTCATCAATCACTCCTTGAATCTATGTGAGTATGCAGATGAAACTCAATGGCTTATCATTAGAGGCTGTTTGCGGCGCTGCTTTGCTTATAATCAATGGCTTCATCACTTTAATTATTCTCAATTTTTAAAGGCTCCAAATCTGTGCCAGGACATGGCAGCATCTCTGGCCTACCAAGAGCCAGGCATTGTCACGATTCTGATCCAGTCTTGTCTTCTCTTGATAATGAAGGTCTTAAACTTTTAACTCGACAAATCAACCTACTGTGGGCTGGTGGGTCAGATCTTTGTTGGGGGTCGCATGGGGTACACCCGGTGGCAAGCTCTTCTGAGTTAAAGCAGAAAATGTCATTTCCCAACTTGGCTACTTGGGATTGGTTTTGCTGGTTCATGAAGGTGCCCAGATCTGTTCCTAAAACAGCATGTGGAGAGAGGGTTCAAAAGCTGATAAATGATAGGCGGTCTTTCCACTTCTTTCAAGGCCGTGAAATCGAATTTCGCGCTATCTACAGGAGTAGCATTGACTGGCATTTATTTACCGATAGTCTTTTCTTCCTCGCTGCTAGCTCTTGCGCATGCAAAGCCATTACAGGCGTTCCCGGCTGGTGCGACTCTTTGCTGTACAAGCTTGGGGACCACTTTCACTGTCCTCAGCACTAGTGGTCTGACAACGACGCGGCGTACGTTACCAGTTCCAATCAAGCTTTCCCTGTATTTGCCGTATTTCGAGAGTTCTTCGAGCCCTGGACGTTACTTACAACCCCGTTTCCATTTCGAAATGAGTAAAATTGACTCCAAGACCATTCAGTTGACACTGTCCTAACGACCGCAGCCACCCTGTACGTGATCTCTATAGAATTATGCTACCCCTTTTATTTCCCCTTTTTTCGTCTAGAAATGTGCTTCAGGAGCACTCTGATTCTGACACATGTTTCACAACTGATTCTCTCCCTGAAAAAGCAATGCTGATTCTGAAAGTGATGATGTGGTCGGCTTGATCATGGTGCAAGTCATCTCAAATCTTGGAAGCAGCTCAACTTCGTCATTCGGCAGTATGACAGTCAACAGACCTATCGATGTTTGGAGTGGACTCCTGGTTTTCTTGCTCCTTGCTTGCCGTTTCATCGTCAACCCTTCAGCGCTCTGGTTGAATAAAAAGCGACATAAGTATCCAAGTGATTTACTTGCTAGGATATCCAGCCGTTGCGAGACAGCAATCCTAATCCAAACAAGTATTCTGCTGGGCATGGTATCTGGAGCCTCGCTCGTAGGCACGTCGGATGTGTTTGCAGCTTATCTTGCAGGCGCAACGGTCAGCTGGTTCTGTGACGATCTTTCATACGCACCTCAGGAGAGGGGTCCGACTGATACGACAGCTCGTGAAAACGGAGACCGTAATTCTAAGACAGAAGGACAATCAGACCTAACACCAGCGTCTCACGAATGCCTTCAGCCCGAGGAGGACAAATGGAGTAGCGTTGGAGGTCAAAAGCAAAAGAGCTCGCAAAGAATACCTCTGAGAACACTTGATCATATTGGATCTGGAAAAGCAATTTATGAGAAGTACTATAAGCCAGTGGTGCTAAAAATACTAAAACCCTTACCATTTGTGTCAGTTGGATTCTCAATTGCCATCACTTAGATGTTCGATGGTCCTGTCGTGTGGCGCGGCCTCGTCTATACTCTGTTGATGCTCTTGGGGAAAGTTACTACAGGCTTGTGGCTTCTACAACTTCACGTGCCAGCTTCGATCAGTGCGCCGCTACTCGGATCAATGTCTCTCCCGAGCTTACGCTGTTGGGGCTCGAGAAGCGCTTCCAGACCAAAGTTGAATGTTACAAAGCTCAAGAAAAGTAAAGAGCTGAGAGCAGACAATAGCGGCGTTGCGTCTGAATCTGAGAGTCGTCCAGAAGGTATTTCGCAAAACGAAGCAGCAGATACACCCCTACAGAAGAGACGTATTGTGCTACCAAAGCCACATTCATTGTATCCGGCTTCCCCCCTGGGATCAACTATGCTATCTAGATCGGAATTATCATCGCCTCTCTTTCAGAACAAAGCTTCAGGGATAGTAGCAGATTCAGCTGAATTGATTTTGAAGAAATTTGCCTTGGTGCGCGAAGGTTGCTGCATTCGGATCGACGGCGACGAGGCAAGGTACGGCGGGGCGGTGCAATCCGGGCTTTGGTGCCTGAAACGAGAATGGAATTGTCAGCTACTCAATATAAACGCCCTAGATATATTGCAGCTACATGATTACTATCTTGTATCGAGCCTTTGGCTACTGCTTTCTATGTTGATTTGCCAAGATTCGAGAGGCTGAGCATCGATAGAGACCACCGTCCAGCATTCAAGACACTCATCTCGCTCTGCAAACGAGACGGGTTCATTGCGAAACAAATTAGATGTCTGGGGATAAGTGGCGCGATATAGTGCCCTGCTTTTCAAGAAATAGCATTTAGATGTTGGTCAAACGGCAGGCACTGAGCAAGGTAAGGTATCAATTGACATGGACGCATGCCGTCAAACCCCATGCGTTCTTTTTGCAGATTTGTCCATAGTTTTGTTATCACTTAGAGCGCTTGTTTTCTTCGTCGCATAACATTCGTTCTCCATTCCAAGTATGAGCTGGTCACCCTTCTGGTATACATTCTCTGCGTTGGCACTTCTGTGCTTCGACCTTCGGCCCCTCAGCTGGAGACCTCCCACCGGAATATAAAAACGCGCAGACGTACCTGCAGATATATCGGAACGGACAGCTTTCGGTGACTCTTATGCTTCAGGTATTGGGGCTGGCAACAACATAGGCCCCGGCCAAGTATTTGATGGATCATATCCTTAGCAGATGAACAACAATGGCCCAAGGCCCAAGGATTGGTAATGCCAACAATCCGGTTTTCCACAATCTGGCATTTCCTGGCTACAACAATTGCCGCGGTTCCCAATATGGGAAGTCCGGAGATGGTAACTCTGCAAATTGGTATCATTTGTATTCGTGGTATTGTCATCCTAGTTTGACGAAAGTATAGGCGGTAATGGTGCTGGCTTTTATAACGTGATCACCGCTTGTGCCTACCGTTTCGGTGCGAAAGAGGCTGGCTATTGTGACGTCGCACTCCAGAAATGTCGCTGTATGTTTCTTTCGGCATGATTCCGTCATGGTTGGTATCTCAGTCTGTGTGTAGAGATATGGCTCAAGATTGTCGCTCCACAAAGCCTTCACCAACGTTTTCACGACTTAAACGTTCATTCATAGCAATGCTAAATCTAACGACTACTCAGAGATAACACCTCGCCCAGTGCACTTGATGATACAATTGGAAAAATTACGAGTGCAGCACCAAACATGGCCAAATTGGTGGTCATTGGCTACACGGCTCCATTCAATTCAGACACCACCCCTTGCAATGATATCACATTTTCATTCCTCCCCAGTGACCCAAATAAGCAATATCTCACCCACAGCACGCGCTCCTCCGTCCATGACAAGATCACGAACCTCAACGGCGTCAAATCAGCAGCAGTCGACAGAGCAAACGCAAAGGGCGGACCACAAGTCGTCTCCGTCAACTACGGCGCTGACTGTAATGGTAATAGGTTCTGGGATATGGCGTCAGTGAACCGGCGAAGAATCGTGACAATACGTGGTTCTACAATTTGCCAGAGTACGATACGAGCGATATTAGCACCGACAGCCCAGCTCTTCCTGATGCCACTTACTGTTTAGCGCCAGCCCAGGCTTCTCGTGATGGGGGTACTTTGGCCATGTGTGAGATTCCTCACAGACTGGCTGATGATCCTGACCTGGTGTTAACGCTTGGTAGCCCATTTGGTGGCGCTGAGTACGGTAGAATCGGACATCCGAAACCTATTGGTGAGTACGCTTTTCTACCAAATGTCTTCATCCTTTGCATTTGCGACCAAATACCATCGCTTGAGCAGTGAGGTGACTCGACTGGCTTCATTTGACCGAGCATAAGCTGAAAAGAGGTGCCAATTGAGCAGCAAGCTGCCCGACGGACCTTTTTATCGAGTAGTGAAGCTGATATAAGATACCATCAAAGGCCATCTCAACATCGCAGACAACGTTTTCAACGCTATAGGCCACAGCTGTCCTAGGGAACATGCTCCAGGCTAGTGTAGCTTTCACGCAATCCAATATCAGAAAGCGAACCCAAATGACCCTTCATCCAATTACCACTTCAACATCACTATCAAAGACGCTAAGCAGATGGTAGTTGGGACTGTAGGTATGGTAGACGCACCAGCGAATGAAGGCTCCAGTGTCCTCGGCTTCTGATAGTGACAGCTCAGAATGTGGATGCCGATGTACGTGAAATCTTCCCCCTATTACTTCCCTATCTGAATATGATCTCTGGCCTCTCCTCTCATGAGTCGATTTCCTCCCGAAGAGCTGAAGAGAGTGATTGCCGATGAGGTGACAGGCGGTGCTGTTCAAGTATGGGGATCAGTCTTTTGGAAGCAATGGTCAAGCACATCACTGTAACTTTGGAGCGTATGGTAGCAGGAATAGTAGTGACTGTGATCTCACTTGCTGAGCACCCAGGCGCCTTGTGAGCAAGCCTTGTCTCAGAACATTTACCGCCAGAGTCACTTAGTCAACAAAGGTGACTGTGGTCACATTTCGTGACTTGATTTACAAATCCACGCCGGCATGAAGCCAAAGACATTGACTTCATATCCACAAGAATATCGCAAGCAGAGCACTCACCGCCCACTTCGAAGACTCCTTTTCGATCAGTTTACTTGACACCTTCCTATGATAGCTTCCCTTGCCCTGCAGGCATCAGCAGTGGTTGAAAGGCCTTGACTTGATTGCATAATGCTAAGAACTACTTAAAAAGCTCTCTTTTCTTCTTTGACGCGTCTATGAAACTGTTGGATGTGCGACAAAGAAGAGACTGTCACCTAATCCAAACTAGAGTCATGCTTACTTTCCTTTCTCCGGTCGCCTGTGGCTCCACGTCCAAGAGACACTAATCCGGAGTCACTAATCCGGAGTGAAATCTGGATGTATGCCTACCTCCCTTTCTCTTTCTCCAATCACTCAATGCCCTGTATCCGAATAATCCAGGTCAGCACATTCACAAGCCGCAATGACCCGCGCTACTCTGAACATAACCGCCTTAGCTCATTCATCCATGAAGCTTTCGGGTGGCAAATCACAGTATATAAACCTCCCAGTTCCCCCTTCTTTCTTCTTTTTTTCCTCCTTCCCTAAATACTGGGACTTGTACCCTTTAACACATACGTCAAGGAAAATGTTCTTTCGATCACGTCTTACATACATATACATCCTCCCCTATTCTCAACCAGTCTCACCTTGCTACTCATTACTATGTTTCTTTATTGAATGTTTTTGCTTCATCTTACAGCTTGATGCTTGTACAACTCGTTGACAAACAACTGAAGCTCATCGAAGATTTCCGTGGCCTTTACCATGACAAAGGCACCGACGGCAGAAGGTTAGATGCATAGATCTATCCAATCTTACATCGCCACGCCAATGATTCGAAAAGCTCAGTGAACCGTACCAAAGTGTCGCAAAGAGCAAGATACACACCAGAACGCGTACTGAAGAGCTGGGACACAGCAGTGTTTGAGGCCAGAACTTACCTCACTCAATTTCAATCAGCGCAATTACCGCAGCCGTAAAACCCGCTTTGAGAGATCAAAAGATCGCAGCAGACGTAAGTCTGTAATCCGATGCTCTGTTGATGTGTGGAGACTGACAAGCTGCCCCTCTAGAAGTTCGACGTTCCTTCCAGACCGCCCCAACGCCTGGCAAACCTGCCGTACAAGTACGCTACATTTTGGCACACAGCACGATCCATAACACAGACTTCTTCGTCTCACCTATGATACAGCAGCAAGGTATCCTACCGCCAATGTGTCACCACTGCCAACTATGTCGACGCCAAAGACACGTCATACTTTGCTCATCTTACCTCATATCGAAGTCTCCTACACTCTCGCATCAGGCTTCTTAGCAGGTCAGTAAGCCTACATGAACATTGGAACTCTTGTCACTGTTGTTTTGGCTGAGAATCTACAGTCACGAAGTCACGAAACGATGGTGGAAAAGCACTCTCAAATACTTTGCCCTCATGCGCCAGTCCGTTTGGAGTTGAAAAAAGCATCCCGACGCGGTTGCATCGGACGCACATCGTGCCTCGACGCAGAACCGAAACCAAATAAGCAAATGCACGAGGTATTCAACGCGTTCGCCTTGAGTTGCATGCATTGCCTTTAGAGGAAGTACAAACTCCTTCAAGCATGATCAAGGATTCCAAACAGGAGGAGCCAACTGAGACCACAACTGGGACCGCCACTGAGACCGCAACTAAGACCGCAACTGCCGATATTCTGACGCTCAAGAAGATTGGCAAGCCTAAGAAACCTAGAACTCACAGGGTTTAATCTTAGAAAGCGTTTTGTATCATTATCGAAGCCTGACGTTAACAATAGGATGCATCCTTTGCCGTGGGAGAAAGTACAAGTGCGACGAAACGAGGCCCGAATGCCTCAATTGCCAGAAATCTCGTGAACCAATCACTTGTACTTGGTTTCCTCAGCCTACTACCATGTGCAGGCAGGATGACCAACGAGGAAGACGGCGAAGAGAACAGTAATCGGGGCAGGTCTCACATCTCTAGCTCGCTTCCTGCCATCGAATCTTCTCATGACGACTTGACAGGAGCTTCGCCGACAGATGCCAATCTTTGATCGCAGCGACCAAGAGGCCAGTCTTCTCCACCCAGATTTCCAGCTTCACCACAACCGACTTCTCAGATGTTGTTGCAGGCACCAATGGCCGCTCAACTCTATCTAAGTCTGGGAGAAACAACTGATCATTTCGAACCGGATAAGTTGATAATCGAATCGTGAGTCTTACACGAGAGGCTTTTCTAGCTCTAAGGCCAATATTTCGATAGATCTTCTACCGAGCCTTACGTCGGGCATCTGACCTCCCCAAGTCATCGAGGCTACATAAGTGAAGCATCACAACGATATTAACATGATGAACTAGGCCTTGTTGATAAAATGTGGGGTCGCGAAATATTCCAAAGAGCGGATGAGAGGTAACAGGCCCAGGAATAGGTCTGGAAGGACGTACTAGATTTGGCCTCCGTGTTTGCATGAAGGATGCCGACACTCCTGCCTTCTCGCCCTTCTCCAACACGTCAACAGTCAATCGTATGCCATCTTCCAGGCGACCCAGCATCTCGTACGGATTAACAATCTTGTACTGAGCAAAGAGAGTTTTCAAGAAAGCGCTATCAGTGGGCACAAAAGAACCAAAGATCAAGAAAGCGCTGTCCATTCACACTGTGAGATCAAGCAAAGGCTTGCTGTGCAACATGGTGGAACGACCTTCTTTACAAGCGGTGTCTTCAAAGTAGCACCTCACTGTGCGTGCTGGGACCGGAATACCTTAATGGCTCAAATGCACATCCAGCGAAGCATTGGCCTTCATAAGAGATGGTCCTGATGGAGAACGCTCGTACCACATGTTGTTGCACTTGCAGGCCCTTGTCCATCAAGCACGTGCAGCCAAGGAAGCCTTCCTCGACTTGAGCGTAAGCTGGCACAGAAGATCCAAACACCAGCCCCAAGATTCACGACGTGATGCTAATCGGCACAAGAGTCCCAGATGCTTTCTGGAATGATTTGATGTCTGTCATTTGCATGGAGCTAATGTCTGTCGGCGACCTTGTCATGGATGACGAGAAAATGCGAGCGGTCCATTCTGAAAAGAGAGTATCTGAGTGTCCCGTTTCATGGCAGCGAGCACACAGTAGGTCAATGCAGAGGTGGAGCAATGGTTCAGACAAACTTGGCGCCAGTGAGCGGAGGGACCTGAACAACACATAGTATATGCACCTCTTCGCGGACTTGGAGCAAGCAACCGGACCGTTGAGTTATTGATACAGAAAGAACATGGCACCGTTCAGATATCGCAACGTGAAACTCACCTCACTTCTTCCGGTCCGCGAAACACCAGAGGGTTCTTACACAAAAGCACCCTTACCTCATATCTTTCCTGTTCTCTCTCACCAGAGCGCACCGTTCGAAGTACAAGAGCTCTGGCAATTCCAACAAGCCTCATTTCAAGCCGTTCGACCAGACCCACCTCGGGCGTATGCCACGTGCGATACGCGACTCGATCTACGAGCTAGTTGTCGGAGGAGGCAACGCTGTGCACATCTCAGACAGTGAAGACAAATTCCGCTATAACCTGTCGAGCCGCTGCGTGATGTGGCAGGCGGGACTTGCAACTCAGGTCATACCGCCAAAAACAAACACTCGTGGCTCTCTTATCCATCGCATCTGAAACAAAACGGGGCCAAGTGAAGCAACACATACATTCCGCTGCAGGACTTTGACCCACAATGCTGGTACAAAAGTTGGCTTAGAGCGCAGCTACACGAACACATAATATGCATGCTGTCAATCTTAACCACTCTGTTTCTTCTTTACTCTACCAAAGATGATTGCATGAATCTCGCATCAGTCCCCCATTAGATGGGTCGCCTTCTGTCTGGACTTCCGCCGCTCAAAGCCTTCAGCATCAACTACAAGCCAACCCGGGCGTTACCAACAGGATAATACGGCGCGCCAAACGCCGATTCGCTCTTGCAATATGCAAACATACGTCTCGTCAAGAAAGAGCACGAGGATCTGCATCTCCTTTGGCATTGCCACCAAAGAACTCACACCAAACGCCGGCTCCTCACTATGGGAGGAGAGAAGTGCATTTCGTAATGAGGGTGCAGGATGGCAATTCCGAGTTTAGGCCGGGGCTATGAAGCCGAGGGTATGCGTTTGGAGTTGGACAAGTTTAGGTGAGGTGGTTTGTAGTGTGTTTGGAGCGGGGGTGTCCTCTACCCTGAAATCACCAAAATCGACGGAATGGATACCAGCGAATCCGCAACGCTTTCATCAAAGACGACAAGCATGATACAAAAGGTTGTGGTAGAGGCAACAGCTAGCTTCAAAGAGCCTGAAGAGAAGCGTATACGACCAATGATCCGCTCTACTATCCGTGTATGTGGTGGCGCGAACAGGAGGCGAGAGTCCATGCTCGAGAGGATTGGTACTTTCGACATAGAATTGTTTGGCCACCCTCCTGCACATCTGCTCAAAGTGCTAGGGAAGCTACTGGGCTTTCCGGCCTTTACCATCGAGCTCTCGCTCTCGGAGTGGACCAGTTGTGGATTGATTGGGCGGAGATATGTACAATTGACTGATACGGAGAGTCGAGATTGGGAAGGAAGAGACCTTTGAATAAGCATTGACATTATAATGGTGTTCCCTGCCGAGCTTGCTGCACAATGAACTGGATTGCTCATTTTAATCCTCGCAGAGATTGCAACCTGTTCATCCTGAAGCAGATTTTGTAATCAAGAGCTTTGACAAGTTAGCGAAACGCTGTAGTTCCCAAATTTATAGCATGTCTTGAATGTGTCAATTGCTACCAAACCTTACATTGCCAGGCCCACTTGCAACGATCTGCGTCCCATATGCAGGTGAAGACCACAGTCACGCCAGAGTGGGCGGGATCCTATCTCACTTCCTAGTCCTAGATTTTAGAGCACGCTGATGGGGAAAGGCTCTGCAAGCCAAAGCCCGCCTCGCACAAAGTCGTTGGCAAGTAAAGGCAAGATTTCTGAACCAAATCACTCACCTCACGGACACGACGGGAAATCTTGGTCATCAAACCCAATCGACTGAGGCTCCGGCTGCCTATAATCTGCATAGCAAATCCTACTGGCTGCAAGACAGAAGAGAGAAACGGGCTGATCGGTTTAATGTCTCCCTACATCGTGTAGCTCCCACTAGCATGGATGGCAACACTGATCAGAGATTGGATGGTAAGATTTGCCCTCAACCGTGGCTAGTGTGACACTGTCATCCCTCGGAGCGGTCTCAGCACGTCCGAACACCAGCTCACTATTTCGACGGCACTGTATGAGCGGCGTAGTAGACTTGCATGACACCAGTAATAGATTGGATCAGGCCGAAGACAATTGTCAAGATGAGAACCAGAATTGCCACTAATCGAGATTGAGAGTCAGCAGCGCTCTTTCTATGTTGATGTTGGAGTTGCAAGACGCATCTACGGACTGAACAAGAAAGGGAATAGGCGTTTCGTAGCTCGACACATGTCGTGCGGCTCACAGCATCGTTTGGACCAATCAAGAACGACTCTGAAATGTACTTGCCCCAAAAAGTATACCACTGCACCTTGCTTCGGCGGTCATGCCACCATTGACCAAGGTTCTTAGGCTCCGAATCGTCGTACGCCATCTTGATCGTGATCAAGCGTTGACCCCAGAACTTGTACTTCTCTGGCGAGCGGGCCCAATGCAGAAGCTCCACGTCGCCAGCTCCTTGGTCGATATTCTCAGCGAACTTGTTATGGACGCTCTCGAACCATCTTTTGCAATCTCGGTTGGCCCGCGGGATGAGCAGGGCAAGTGTCTGCAAAGTCTCGACGATAAGTCTGTCTGGTAGCGCCTGATCTGGTGATCTGGTGTGAAGAAGGCCACGAGTAACTTGCACGTGGTGGTAGATGTTGATGGTGCCGAGATCTTCGTTCAGATAGAGGTGGTCGGCCAGATGGTCGGTCCAAATGATTTCAAATCCGCCAATGCGTTGCAGATTGTACGCATTTAGGGAGTACGGCCACTGTGATAGCCTAGGACCCCATTCGGAAGCAGGAAAGCACGCGTCGATAAAGGTGTCAAGGCTTTGGTCTTCAGTCCAGTCCGGACTGGATCTTCCGTAGAACGGTGAAAGGATAGCAGAAGATCCAACGTTAAGCATTAGCCATAGACGTACAACCAAGAAGATGGAGTTTGTAGCTGAGGCTGGATCACAATACGGAAAACGGTCCCTTAGGGGCATTTGTAGCTGCTCTAGGGTAGACTCCTCTTCAGGGAGTGGCGTCTTCTCGTCCGCAGGCTGTATTGGAGGGAAGAAATCGAGGACAGCAGAGGCAGAGCGCTTTTCATTGCGGTTTCGCTTCAGGTGGTCGACTAGATCCAAGAAATCTTGGTAGGTTTGGATCGCAACGGCGCTACCACTGAGTCTCCATGTCTTACATTCTAGCTTGAAGTACTCAAAGTAGGCGAAGGATTCTTGAATTTGCTTAGAAGACCATAGAGAAGCTATGATGTAGTCTTGCAATCGTTTGTCCAGGGCATCGTCTGGGTCTTCGGACAAAAGCAATTTCGACAGGTTTGGTCCATTGCTTCTGATGCTTGGTATTGACATGGTCATTGGTTACATTTTCTGATTGAAAGGACGATATTGAACCATAGATTCGGCGGTGACCTCAAATCCTCCCCTTTCGTTTCTAGATGTGGATACAACGATGATTGAAAGCGCTGGGATTGGCCTTGCTTGTCACAAAATATTACGGGGACCTCCCGGCGGCTCTGGCCTAGAGACTCCTTCAGCCACACATGCTATAATAACTACCCGTGCGCCGGAGACGCCTTGCAGGCTGGCTTCACAAATCCAAATCAATCTGCACAATGAGAGCTGTGAGAGCTTTTGCCTCTAGCTCTTCGCAGATTCAGTACGGCATGCGAACAATTCTAGCTTAGTGGCTATATTGCACCTCTGAGCTAGAGAAGATGCTGAGCCATGACCGTAAAAGTGCTTGGTCGCCTCTCATAGATGCCTTCGTCGAACAAAACAAGTCCTCGAGCCCGATATGTCCTCCGAGCTAGCGTCCATAACTTCGAGCGAATACCAGAAATTGGGCATTCGTGACAAGATCATCGCTCTCAAACATAGAGCAGCCTTCGCCGCTAATGTACCCACAGACCCTGCATTCGAGAATTCCTTTGGTGATCAACTGAGTGACGTCGACGGGCGACGACGATGGGTATTGGTCGGTTTGGCACTGCAAAAATGGCATAAGGACCTTCGAGATCGAGTGGGAGAAGTACTGCGAGAAAATGAAGGAGAAATATACAAGGGCCGAAGTATTCGGGGTACTGCAACGCTGCGCCATTGCTGGATGATGGGCTATGATCGGACATGTGCCCATCCTACCGTTATCATATCCTGCGATCAGTCTTCCGTTTTGAAGAGGACTATGAGAGCCATCTCACAGCATGGAGTCCTTAAGGCTGAAAAATTTGCCCTCAAGGGTGTTCCGTTCTGCGATCTGAAGCTTCGAACGGAACCTGGAGAAGACACTCTCGGCAAAGGAGACTATGATGTCGATGGGAACCATCCCAGTCTTCGGAACAATGCAGGACATGATTTTGATTCATCATGGACGGCTACCCGGACGGACACGATGCGACTGACCTCGAGTCAGAGCAGAAGTCCAGGTCCGAATTCTCATAGAGTCGAAAGAAAGATGACCAGATCAGAGCAGCCAGATAAAGTGGAGGATACAGCGCGCGGGCTGTATGATCCAGATGTGCCTCCCCAAGCAGCGTCCGCCCCTCAACCATTAGAAAAACAGCTTCCTCTACACCAAGCGCAAGACGTCCAGCGGCAAGAGGTGCCGTCGTTGAATCTATACTATCACCAGCCGCCACCAACAGGCCAAGAGACGGAAACACGTATGAAAGAAGTACAAAAGGAGCATAAGGAGAAGCAGGAAGAGAATGGGAAGGAAAGCGCTAAACGATGCCACCAGCAGCCATCGAGAGAAAGAAGAAAAGACGAGAAGGGAAAGCAAGAGGAATCAAGCATGGACTTCAATGACATCACGCTCTCTGGGGAGACGAAGTCTACGCAGCATGACCTGGACAACTCAGATGATGACGAAGCACCGCTAATCCGTTTCGGTGCGGAAGGGATAATTGTTCCACGCACGGGCAGATCTACCACGCTCGGCGGCTTCCTCATGGTAGATGATGTATGCTTCGGCTTGACGGCAGCACATGCATTCACTGAAGATGACCCAGATCTCGAACAACCAGCCATTGCTGTTGATGAAAGGGAAGTTCAGCTCTACGATAGTGATTGGGCCAATGAAGATACTGATGATGATGATGATGATGAGAACGAAGGTGTCTTGTACTCTAATCTATCGCAGAAAGCTCACCAGGAGCAACGACTACAGCGGAAAGGCAAGACTAGGATCGCTAACGATCAGACTTATATGTCTTCCAGTGGAGATAATCTTCACATCACGGCAAAATCACGACTGCGCGGCGCCAATGGCCTCGATTGGGCTCTATGCGAACTTGATGACTGCGGCAAATACCCGATGAATGGAGTCTATCTACCTCCGGAGTTAAGATGTGCTGATGCGATGGAAAACCTCTTCTTCAGACGGATCAAGACAACTCCACCTCTTGGTAAAGTCCTGGTAGCGACGAGGAGAGGTGCGATTTCCGGGCTTGGCACCGGCTCAGATTGTGCTATCAAGCTTGGTAGTGATGATAGGTATCGATATGTATGGTCGATACAACTAGAGGAAAGCCTCTCTTCCGGCGACTCTGGGTCATGGGTTGTAGACGCCGGGACAGGAGATGTGTACGGTATCGTTGTGGCTGGAAGCACTGCGTTGCGCGAGGAATACATTATTCCTGCTGTTGACATTGGACAAGACATCTGTCGCACCATGCGTGTTGATACTGTCAGATTACCGAACTTGCAAGACGTCATGGCCGCCCACACCAAGCAAAGCGCTGCCAGACGATTTTCAAATCGATTGAGAGATGATACTCTAGGCTGGGAGACTGACGACTCAGCGAAAAGCCGCGATGAAAAGCCGCTGGACGAAGAAGAAAAGGTAAATCCCGCGATACCAGCGTCCCACGTGATCGGCATGCTAGTTCTTCCCGGATGTTCGTTGAAAAGAGCATGGCTGACCATTGTGCGCTTACAGCGTTTCCTTCTGGCAGAGGTCCTCAAGAATTCATCAATCGACACGGAAACGCTCGTCAAAGTCATTAAAGATGCCGGGATCTGTCCCAAATGGACCAAGATGGCTTTACCAAAAGGTAATGAACTTGTCCATTTCCTGAAGCGAGTCCTCTCAGTGATCATGCTGTCAAGTATCATTGCTCTGACCGATTTGGGAACATATAGTGCGATCTCTCAAGGTAGCGCAAATGACTGTCGATCGTCTCCTTTCGAGTCGTCGGTCCAAAAAGAGTCTGACTGAGGATGAGTGGGCTTTCAAGAGACCCAAGCTAAATCGACACGGCGAACAGAGCTTTATCACCGAAGACTCAATCTCAACAAACGAGGATCAAGATTTCCAAAGTGAAAATGACACAACCAATCTTTTTGAAGAGCCGCCCGAGCTCCTCGACTCGAATCCCAACTTCAGAGCTGGAACATCAAGACGCGCCTGGCGGGCGAAACGGCGTGCTGAAAAAGGTCCTAAACCTCACCACCGAAAGTACCGTTCAGGATTCCCAGGTAGAAGGTCTAGCGGAATACCTCAAACAGATCTATTCACTACAGATCTCTTCACACAAATACCCGAGCCCTCCAAACCGCAGTCTACAGAAGATCAAAATAATTCCGAATCACCGTTGGCAGATGAACAAGGCGGCGATGATCCCGACATAATAATCTTGAAGCACAAAGGCTCGACATATATATCAAAGCTCCCTCCCTTCTCGATCGCCGAGGGATCTTCACTTATTGGGCATCTTCGGCAACGAGCAGCAAGAGAATTTGGGGTCGAAGACGCCAGCAGAGTGACGTTAGTCTACAGCGGAAAGACTTTGAAAAGCGATACCCGGACGTGTCACGAGGAGGGTCTAAGAATGGGAAGCGAAGTGTTGTGCGTGATAAAGCGGACAGCCTCCGAAGAAGTGGATTTCCTGTCAAACAAGTTCCATACCGAACTCCTTCCTCAAGGCCTCGAATTCATCTCTAATACACCTATCGAGGCCAAGAGGAGAGAATTCGAATACAAGAAGATCAGCGAGACGATAATGACGCAGATACTACTGAAAGCTGACGTTATAGAGGCAGAAGGAGACAAAGACCTGAAAACGATGAGGAAAGCGCTTGTGAAAGAAGTACAGAGCTTCCTCAATAATCTGGATTTGGCAGCGAAGAAAGATGAGCCTTCGGCTTGGCATGCAGATTTCATTCCGCAGAAACAGGAGACTGGACCATTTCAAGCCGGGCCTTCTTTGCAGGATAGAGCTACACGTTCGTTCGGCTCGACAATCCGCAGGAGCTCCACTAGAGATGGCGAAGGTTTTGGATCTAGCCCTGCCGAAGACTGAAAGGCTCGTGCACTCAAGGAAGACCGAAGACATGTACAGATGATGTGTTCGGCGCGCAGAACAGAGCTCCGACGATAGGACCTGGGAACGCTAAGGTACCTATGGTTCGGCGACCCTCCGCCTCGATGACCTAACCCTAATTACGAAAGAGGCACCCGCTGGACCATAAGGGAAGTAATGACAACGAAGAGAAACACAAAAAGGTGCGTCAAGCTTATGCCCTTTGTTTCACATCTTATGAGTATGCTCTCTCCGATTGCCACCCACAGCCGCTTCTATATCTTTATAAGCAATCTCGGAGTGACACATCTATGCCTTTTCTAAGTGCTATCCAATCTTCAGTGTTCCGCTCTCGGCTGCAAGACGCCGTCGTGACCACCAATAGCCAGACTGCCATTTGATGCTTGATTAGAGGAGCTTGCCGTGATGAAAGAGGGGGCGATCGGCGGGCCGGGAAGGTGTGGTACTCCGATGTTATGGAAATAGGGCCTCCCAGGAGCTCGCATAAGGCTACATCGCCGGCTTCAAGAAGGGCGCCACCGTTTTGCCATTCACAGGCAGCCATACACGATTGGACCTCAGACATAGGCTCTGTCATGTGTTGTGAAAAGCCACCCAGGATTTGGCCAGCAAATAGACATCCCAAACCTTTTCAACTTCCTCGACGACTATTGTTTCCATGGAGATTGGGGAGTCCGACCTCAAAAGGGAAAAAAGTCGTCAGGATGAGAAATAGCTGGCTTTCTGGTCCAATCGCCTTGCTATCAGGGCTAAAACCCCTCAAATGCAAAGCGTTCTCTGGGAAATCAAGCAGTAATATTATTCAGAGATGGCCTTGGCTTATCAGTCGCATGGGGTGGCAATGGAAACTAACATTATGAAAAAGGGGATTTTCCCGCCAAAATACGCTTTGCTTATTGATATCGATAGCATCATCGCCGTGTGGCATGAAGAGAGAGTGGTGTAGGAACACACATCCTCGAGAAAAGCCCGTGGAGTCTTCTTGGGCCTTTGTAGGAGGATGGTCTAGGAAGGTGCACGCATATGATGAATTGGGTGCGATGGTTACAGAGCAAAAGTTCGAGAAAAGTTAGGATCGTAGAGCTAGCTACCAGCAGGCCGCACAATTTCAGCGGTCATTGTCAAGCTGGCGGCAACTTACCACAAATATCTTACACACCTGGTGCGTTCCTCACGCAAATGCTGAAATTGGCAGATGTGTCTTTGATGCTGTCTTGCACCCAGATATCCAAGCATCACAAACAGCGAACAAATGCAGGCTTGAAGAACTTTGCACAAAAGAAAATCGTAAAATTGAGTCTGTGTCCAAGAAGCCATGTTAGGCCATATTCTAACCTCCCTCGTCTTTAAAATAGGAGAAAACAAATGGGATATGGTCGCAGCACGTAACACTCGCCTTCCGCAAAGATTGTTGTCTCTATCGCCTCCTGCTCTTACACTCCGCCGTAATGGGTATCGAACGCACGCTGAGAGTTGCATCCCGTACTCCGAGTACATGACGCCCCTGGAATATTCTTTTCCAGTATTTGTCTAGTCAATGGTCATTCGACTCGGTACTGGCCCATGCGAGAGATTGGGCATCTCCATCATATTTGGTTTTTCGTCCTCGCTCTCCACCTTTCGATTCGCAATGTATGGCTTGAGTCCTCGCCTGAAGTTCACGGCGCACATGATTGCGTTGACGATGGTTATGACGATGAGGACGATCGTGATGACAGCGAAGCTGGTCAAGGATTTTCGAGCGGGGACGTAGCGTTCTGCTCGTTGTGTGTGTTCGTACATCCGTACGAGCTTGAAGAGGAAGTAGGCAAGTCCCCCGAAGTAGAGGGTCTAGGTGTGACATGGTTAGTGGAGTACTCTTGAAATACAGTCAGGGGTTTGGGGTCCTCACAATGATAGCGACCATGCCTAGAGTACTCTCTTTCCGGGTGATGTAGCCGGCCAAGATGAGAATCAAGATGGTGACCGGGATTGCAGCGATTGTGAGCGCGAACTCGATATCTTTCTTCTCCACGACAATTACAACGAATTGGATCGTGAAACCAAGGAAGAAGAAGAAATCGAATTTAAGGAGTGCGATGTAAATCTGATATTTCGTCTTAGCAACTTCTTGCGGTAATGAATACGTCCACACATACCTGATATGTCAAATACCGTCTCTTGATCCTCAAATCGGCACTGATATGCTTGTAGATTGTCCAGGCGAATTCGTCGTATAGCTTCCTAGCCACAAAAGACATTGCGATTGTGCCCACTGCAATCACGCACGGTATGGCAATCAAAAATGGTTTCGTTGCGACCCAGACTGATTCATTCATATTGCGGGTGCGCATCAAGCCGTTGACGGCATCGTGAATCTGTTCCATCTGAACGGCAGCATAGATTAATAATCCAATATTGTATATGCAAAGTCCAATGATCTGAATGGTATTCTTGAGTCGGAGGGCATCCCAAACCAGTAATAATTGGTAGAGGAAGCCAAAAATGTAGAGAGTGAGGAAGGTTGGGATGGTATGCGGGTAGGGGTTTTCTTCTACCCCATGCAGGCCTTTTTGAAATAAAGCAAATACATATCTGCATAGACAAGTCAGCTTTCGCAACACCCTAAAGCCTTTACGCAAAAAGCAACAAGTCTCCGGAAAAGACCGAAGCTGAATGCAACGGATATGTACTCACGCTTCAAAGGCCAGAACTATGGCCGCCTGGGTCGAAGTCACCACGACAAAGGACCATGTCCACAGCGAATTGGGGCGATACATTTTTGCTTGCGTTGCCTGGCCACCGCCAGGGGGGTAAGAGGATGCAAAGCCTTGATTGTGATGGTAGCCACCAGCGTATGGCTGGTACTCGTAGGTCTTGTCAAGTAGTTGACCTCCTAAGAGGGAACCCCGAGCCTCGTGGCCGCGAATTTTGGCGGCCGGTAGGTGGGACGGTACACAATTAGGGTGTGAAGGGTATGGGGATACTCTCGATGGAGTCGACGCCGAAGTTGTGGACGCAGGGCTCGTGGCGGTTTGTACGATCCTAGGTGCAGGCGGTATGGTATGCGTTCTCCCAAGCTCTGAAAACAATTGATTTCCTTGCTCTAGATCTTGTGTCCCTTCAGATCTTCGTGGAGGTTTCACAGAGTATGTGCGGCCGTATATTTTCAGTATTTGTGAGACAGTTCGTACGTTGGGGTCAAGGACACGTACAGGCTTGGCGGCACGGAGGTCTGCCGTCGATAGGTAGCGAAGGTATACGTGGTAACGAATGATGTCTAGGAGCGAATGTCGAGGCACGAAAGGTGGTGATAGGAGTCGGGGATGGTATGTTGTAATGGAGAGGAGGAATGTCTTCTCCTCACTCGGCTTGTTTGAACTTCGACGGCCTGACGGGGTGGGCTCTGACTAAGCTCAATAGGGATGATGTTTCAAGGGCTCCGGCGTTCTGGAGTAGACAATGGACGTCGCATAAAGGTGTCTTGCAGCATCGACCGCGCTTTAGTTAGAATATGTGAGTATTGCACGAAACTGAGAATGGTCAGGTCTTTGTTGTCTGTTCAAAGCCTCTGCCATGGCTGTCAGCCATTGCGCAATAAGTAAAAGTGGTGGCTTACTCGTAGATCACATCCACCTTGCCTTATTGCCACACGTGTCACTTACGAGAGCAGCGTTACAGATATATGTCCGTGAAGAAAGCTCTAGCTCTATTGGGCTGCCATGATGGGTATTGTATCGTAGCATATACAGACATATACCGCCAGAGCAGTGCTTGCTAAAGATACATAAGAAGATGCTGTCATCCCCCAATAGCCCATGCCAGAAACGCCTCGCTGGTCAGATTCTTCAGTTCATCTCCATCCCTTCGTCTTCATGCATATCGTTCTCGTCGTTTTCAGCATCGATATCCCTTGTATGTGCTCTAACTCTTCTTCGCCCCGACTCGCTACCCGAACCCCCAACCCCAAGCTTTCCGCCACCAAAACCTCCCACAACTTCCAGCTCTTCCCCTCCTATCACCCTACCATCCACATCAATAACTTGTAACAGCTCAATCATACTCCCGCGTCTTAGACTTTTGAAGCCATCGGTCCTAACTACTCTGCCCCAGTGCATGAGGCAGTAGTTGGCTGCACGTTTTCGAAGCCATTCCTCGTTGGCAGTTCCAGCTCGCTCCCAAACCACGGCTGCATGCTCGACGTCGAGCTCTCGACTGAGTCGACGAACGCACTGTAGGCGTAGCTCCGGCATATCGTACATATCAGACATGACAAGAAGCCCTGCAACCTCCCCGAGACCTTGACAGTACTCAGGATGCCTCTCAATATTATCGGTATACAGATAGTATAGGAAAGCACGGACGACGGTGTAAGGTTCTTGTATATGCAACTTCTTCGTGTGGAACTCAGCCATTTGCGAGTTGTACATTCGATTGAAGTGCGGCCATCGAGCTTGCAAGATTAGCTTATGAACATGGATAGGAGCTGAAGGCCGGACTGGAGCATTTGAAAATTGAGACGCCTGCGGTATGTTGACGGCCGTAAATGACGAGGTAGCTGACATCTCGTCATCGTCGTCCGCTTGATCGTCTTTGATGGCGGTAACGACGAAGTCACTGCCACTACCTGCATCCGGAGTCTTGTCAAACATCGAGCCAAGGTCTGCACCGAGGCTGCTTGGTTTTGACATGGCGTGCAAATCGGATGCAAACACTCTCGGCTTCTCAGTGTTAGGCTCCCACGTCAGCTCATTACCCAGTAGACCAAATTCGCGTAGATCGAGCGCAATGACATCACTCAAGTATTCCTCGAGGTTCGCAGCACCGTTCTCGGAAGACTCCATCGCGCAGCCCAAGAGCCAGGCCTTTGTACCGTCTTCATTAACTGCGCAATAGTGCCAGCGATATGATGGGTCGAAAATCTCTGGTCCTTCCGCCAGTTTTTGCCATTGTTGGGTACCGAGGTCCAATGCAGAGAGGTTGGATTCCGATGGACGAATAGTACTTGCTGGTGTGGTGAAGTCGAGAAGTGCTCCAGATGAGCAGACGTGAAAATGCTGTCCAAGCGTTAAAGACGGGACGTTTGGACCTGAAATAAATTTTGTTGATACAATTGCCCCCGGAGCGACTGACTTTGCGACTAGGGACGAGCTACGAATCTGGACGCTGCTGGAATTTGCGGTGTATCCACTTGCTCCTGCTGGATTATGCTGTGCTTGGTGATATTGACCAAAGTGTGAGCGCGGACTCGGTCCTGCCCTGTCCATCGTGGCCTCCGAGACACCGTATGTAGGGACTGATCTGAAAGCCGGACTGCTTTTGAGATCTAACGACCACAGCTCTCCTGTGCGCTCCATTTCTGGTCCAATGCCCCCAAACACCCATATTCGGCCGCCCCAAATGAACGTTGAATGGTCAAAGCGAGCGACAAAGCTCCATGATCGAGACCAGGTCCAAGTTTTAAGGTCAAGGTAGCATATCTCGTCCAATGTACTACTTTCTGTTCCCGCCAGACCTCCTACGATGAATAACTTGTCATCGTAGACGGCGGCGGCGTGACGTGCTCGGCCCTTGGGTATGGGACCCTTGATCTCTGGCTGGGTCCAGTGTGAGGTTTTCAGATCATAGATGACAAGGTCTGAGAGATATTCGCGATGCTCGTTCTCTCCACCATAGACAAGAAGTTTAGATCCTTGCCATAAAGAAGCGGTGTGACCTAGTGCTAATGTCAGCAGGTAGACAACCGGAGAACAAGAGTATGTAGTTCATTACCCATTCGCACTCCAGGAATATCACCATAGTTGTCCACCAGTGTCCACTGTAAGTTATCGAGGTCTAGCCTGAGGACATGATTGTAGACTATTTATGGATTAGCATGATCTGATTGAATGGACGATCAGTCCAGGGTCGAAGGGCGGGACAAACCTTCGTCGGTGTACTGATCGAAGCCCCCAAACGCGTAGATCTGACTGTTACCGCAGTATGTAACGGAGGCATTGACTAGGCAAGCGGGCCTTTGTCCACAGGTTCTGGCAATCTTTGGTTTGTAGCTGTCCTTTGACAATCTGGCTCTCTTGGAAGGGCTGGTGGGTAGGAGGTAGGTGTTATTGGAAGAGGTAGCTGAGCCTGGCGTGCGAACATTGTGGCCAAACCATGGACTTGTCGATGGTCCCTGCTGAAGGCCTGACCGGGTGTTATTCTGTTCTGAGTTCATGATAATTTTAGAGAAAGTACTCTTGGACCGCTGAAAGGGTGGGCACAGGGCTCAGGACTTTCAAAAGTCCTCAAGAGGGTTTCAGAGCATTGAGAACACTGCCTTTTGAAATGAGGGGTTTCAGGTCATGTAACAACTTCCATCGATGTTGTATGGACTACACAAGTAGGGTTTCTGAAAGTGAGGTAATGATCCCCTCGGCCCCAATTCGCCTTGTAAGGCTTAGCCAGGGGTCAGCGTGGTTGCTGCAGTGAGCAAAAAGGCGCTAGTGTGGATCTATTTATCTGCAAAGAAACATGCCCCCGTTTCTTCTCCACCACCGCACATCCACATTCCTCTACCTCTCTGTATTTGTTGCAAACATCTTTACCTTGCGCATTAGAAGCCTTACAATCCACTAGATCATCTCAACTCCGCATTCCAGCGTTTGATTAGATCGACCCACCGATTGAAAGGCCGTCTCTGCCAAGGGCTCAATTGACTATCCGGCTACATAACATCGACTACTAACATACATTACCAGGATCCATTAATTTGAGACTCTTGGGATCACGCCAGAGCCCGGAAGTACCCCAGCGACCATTGACAAACATCTCGCTGGTCAATTGACTACTACTAACACAGCAAAACGATCGATACATTAAATTGTCCGTTCGATCACACATCTGATACTGCAAAATGGCAACTGCTTCAGTATCGACCCCCCTCAAGAGCCACCATGGCATCTTCTCCACACGCACTGCTGGCGGGCGTATGCCACTCACACCATCCCCACGTACACGAACAGCAAGCCTCGCCAATAATACCGAGCCCCTCTCTTCGCCCTTCACCCCTCCAAGGCAAACAACCGAGAGCACTCGTATAGTCTCACAGTCCGCATACGGTAATGTGTCATCCTACTTCTCAAGATCAACATCAAAGACTCTCCACCGAGACTCGCCCAAATCAAATATCGCAAAGGCCAAGAAGACTCCTTCCAAGCACCTCGAGCTTGGCGTGACAGACTGGACGCTGACTGGTACGGGGACTACCGTTGGCCAAACACCATCCAAGTCTGCAAGCCGAAAGAAGGGGCCTCTTCGGACAAGGTCAGGGAAAACAACGATTCGCCTCGAAGCCGGTGACCGCTTTATCCCCAATAGAACGGCAAGCGAGGGCATTGCTACAGCTGGCTCAGGAAAGGTTGACGCTGAGAACCAACGATCTAAGACCAGCAACGGTGAAGGCTCGACAGTACTTGCGAACGCCGCCAGCGCCTTTGATCTCGGCGGCCATGCTGCGGAGGATGATGCCACTGCAGCTCTCGAGGGTCTTATTCTAGAAGACAATGATGACGCTCTCTCCTACAAGAAGCCTACACCAGATGCTCTTGCCTACGAATCATCGCTCGCAACGGCTTGCGGCGTCTCTCTGAACACTCGCATTCTTGCTTTCAAGCCAGCTCCACCAGAGTCTTCGAAGCCAATAGACCTCCGATCTCAGTACAACCGCCCACTGAAGCCAGCAAATGCTTCTTCCGCACAATTTCGACGAAGGGTGCTGACCGCGCCCGAGCGAGTACTAGATGCACCTGGCCTTGTTGACGACTACTACCTAAACCTTCTGGACTGGAGCTCCGGTAACCAAGTGGCGATAGGTCTGGAACGCAACGTCTATGTCTGGTCCGCAGAGTCTGGCACAGTGAGTAGCTTGATGGAGACCTCACCAGACACCTACGTCAGCAGCGTCAAATGGAGCGGAGATGGTGCTTACGTTGGGATTGGTCTTGGATCTGGAGAGGTTCAGATCTGGGACGTTGAGGAAGGTACCAAGCTTCGAAGCATGCACGGTCATGATACCCGCGTTGGAGTCATGGGCTGGAATAAGCACATCCTCTCGACCGGTGCACGAAGTGGCTTGGTCTACAACCACGACGTTCGTGTCGCACAGCACAAGGTTGCGGAGCTCGTCTCTCATACCTCAGAAGTCTGCGGCCTTGAATGGCGAGCTGATGGTGCACAGCTTGCCACTGGTGGAAATGATAACCTCGTGTCCATCTGGGACGCTCGGTCACTCGGTGCCCCCAAATTTCAGAAGACCAACCACCGTGCAGCCGTCAAGGCCGTGAGCTGGTGCCCATGGCAGGCAAACCTCCTTGCCACCGGCGGAGGGTCCTACGACAGACACATCCATTTCTGGAACACCACGACAGGTGCCCGCACCAACAGCATCGACACAGGATCGCAAGTGACGAGCCTACGATGGAGCAATCACTACCGTGAGATTGTCAGCTCGAGCGGCTTCCCTGACAATTCGCTCAGCATCTGGAGCTACCCAACCTTGGTACGCAACGTCGAGATACCAGCACACGAGACTAGAGTCCTTCACAGCTGCTTGAGCCCTGATGGCCAGATGCTTGCAACAGCTGGTAAGCGATCATTCCCATCAAATGATGCCTTTGGCAGACTGCTAACTGTTACTTGTAGCGGCGGATGAGAGCTTGAAGTTCTGGAAGATTTTCGAGAAGAAGCCTGGTTCTGCGTTGGCGACATCAAGGGAAGGTGGTGTGACAGGCAAGGGCGGTGACATGGCCAAGCAGATGACAATCCGATAGACAGCAAGTCCCTTCTGTTTTGTTTTCTCTGTCAAGACCCGTCACGCAGCGGCATGTTTCTTGGGCGGTATGGGCGGAAGTTTACTGGAGTTCCATATTTGTTTCCAATGCAATGGTGGTGAACAAGGCACTTGATGAAGAAGTCTTGATCACAACAGTCAAAATGTAATTTTACAACTCACTTAATACATTCGTTTGCAACAAGCAACTTAGAGAACTTGCCTCAGTCCCTCAGACCTGCCATCGCTAAGCCCCTTCGGGTTAGCGCCCGCTCACTAAGCCCCTTCGGGTTAGAAATACTAACTTCGCAGCTAAACGGCGGCAGGTCTGAGCGCAGAATCCTATATTTTTATTAAATAACCCTTATTTATAACGATATATTTAAGAATAATTAATAAACTAAATTAATTAATTTTTTTATTCTCGTCGCGAGATATATCGATAAATTATTAGATTTTTTAAAAATAAAAATAAAATCTTTTATAGTAGTTCTTTATTATCTCTCGACCTATATCGATTTTAAAAAATATAATTTCTTTTATATTTTTCCTTTTCGTATAATTTATTATAAAAGAATTTATTTTTCTTAATTTTTTATTTACTTGGTATAAGATTTATATATTATCTCGCCCCGAGCGAAAGAATAGAGAAGAAATATTAAATATTCGTAGATTTATAAACCTCGACGTTCGAAAATTTAAGAGGTTAGAAAATCGAAATAAAAAAAATCTGGCGGAAGTACGGGATTCTATACTTAGACGTTATTTTAGTTCTTTAAACGTAGTATTATACTAAGCCCCTTCGGGTTAGTTAATATTTAGTTATAAAACGAGTATTACTACGTCTAAGCGCAGAATTTATACTTTCGCTAGATTTTCCTTATTTCGATTTTCTAACCTTTTAAATTTTCGAACGTCGAGGTTTATAAATCTACGAATATTTAATATTTCTTCTCTATTCTTTCGCTCGGGGCGAGATAATATATAAATCTTATACCGAGTAAATAAAAAATTAAGAAAAATAAATTCTTTTATAATAAATTATACGAAAAGGAAAAATATAAAAGAAATTATATTTTTTAAAATCGATATAAATCGAGAGATAATAAAGAACTATTATAAAAAAAATTTATTTTATTTTTAAAAAATCTAATAATTTATTGATATATCTCGCGACGAGAATTAAAAAATAAATTAATTTAGTTTATTAATTATTCTTAAATATATCGTTATAAATAAGGGTTATTTAATAAAAATATAGGATTCTGCGCTTAAACCTACCGTTTAGCTGCGAAGTCAGTATTTCTAACCCGAAGGGGCTTAGTAAACGGGAGCTAACCCGAAGGGGCTTAACGGTGGCTCGGCAGGTCTGAGGGACTGAGGCAACTCAGACGTGGTAATGCTCGTTCCATGACTAAGCATTAACCAACCCGAAGGGGCTTGGTGTGACACCACGTCTGAGGGACTGAGGCAATAGAGAACGAACAATGGCTTATGGATTATGTAAGCGGCGGGCTTGGCAGGCTGTCGGCCTTCAATAATTCCAGACAAGACTCAACTCAACCTCTGCAACATCCCCAGTGAGGTGAGCGGTGACAACAACAACCACTTACCAAGCACCATAGATAGGTCAGATACGAGAGAAGCATAAGAGAACAAGAGTCCGGTCAACGACACTGAAGTGAGAGTGGTCTGTCGAGGAACAGGTCGCAGGCCGAAGCCGCCGACACATCCTCCTCCTCCACCTCATACAGTGATCAGAGAGTCATCCTCTTCCTCCACACTCCTCCGTCTGGATACAGATCATTTTCATCCCTATATCCCGACGGTCCACCTCTTGATAAGTTGTTCCGGGACCGGCAAGATGTCGAACCAGCTTGTGGTCAGTCTGCTCTTGCCAGACAAGCCTTGCACACTTCTGTCCCCCAATAGCCAGCAGACGCTAAATGCAGTTGCTCATAACAGGGCAACGTGTACCAACGCATCATGGACGATGTGATCGAGAATTGTCAAACCACCTTCGAAGAGGATGGTGTCAATCAGCAGACTCTGGACGATCTGAGGAAGGTCGGTTCTTCACTTCTTATCTCAGCATCTTCCTAGGGATAGCAACGCTACACATCGATCTCATCGTCAGCAACACCGGGACATGTTCTTTCCATCAAGACAATTGAAACCATCATCTTCTGCGATGTATGCTTGATCTGTTTCGTATCGAAATGTCCGGGTGCATACTTGTCGACTTGTGGGGTGCGAAAGCGGGGCATGGGAATTTTGTCTGCTTCTCGGGGGATGCCCAGCATTTGATTTATTTTATTGCTGCGCCCAGCCCAAGTCCTGCTTAGTGGCCCGGCCTAAAATCTCACATACAACTTTAGCCGACGTTGCACAATTGGATGCGCTAGTCATATATCTAGGACATGGATCTTGATAGGAGGGGTTTATGCTAATGTTCTCTTGGTATACAGACATGGCAGACCAAGCTCTCAGCCCTCAAGGTTGGAACATTCCCATGGGAGCCTCCCCCAGCGCCTCAGCCAATGGCCAACCCGACAGTCCCGTCCAATTTCCCTAAACAACAGGTTCCTGGACCATCGCCATCTACTCCCCCAGTTCCAAGCAACGGTGCTGCTGTCCGTATCAAGACGGAGCCTGGCTATGAAGGATACCAAGGCAGCCCTCTTCCTCCAAGTTATGGCAACGCAATGGCTCGGCAACGTGCCGCAGCAAATCTCCATCAAAAGTTCGGCGCAGGTGCAGCCCAACAGGTCAATCAGCTCAACGCTCAAGCGGCCATGGGTATTCCGCCTGTTCAGCCACAGCGAGGCCCCGTGAATATTCAACTACCCCCACCAATGTCAGACCAACAGAGGCAGGAGCAGGCTGAGTACAAGCGTCGTCAACAGGCGCAACAGTATCAAAATCTGCAGCAAGCCCAACAGAGGCCTATGCCCAACAACACTCAGACTGATGGCGCTGATGATTGGGAGGACTACGTGGCCCAGCGACGTCTCAATCCGTCCAGCAATCCTGAGCAAATCAACGAAGCAGACTTGACCGTTAGGCAGCAAGTCGAGCAAATGAATCGCTCCATGGAAGGTGGAGGTCTGATGATGCCTCTTGCCGAGCAATCCAAGCTGCCTCAGACCAAGAAGCGCAAGCTTACCTCTACCGAAGCTGGCTCAAGCAGTGGTCAGGCGACATTAGTGGCCGCTCAGAGTTCGAACACTGTGCCTCCGATTCCACAACTTGATGGCGTGGATGACGACGAGGAAGAAGATTCAAAGCAAGGCATTAAGGACGAGCTCTTCGGAGATGACGATGACGAGGACGCTATCAATTCCGACCTCGATGATCCCGACGACAATGTCATTGAGGAAGAGCAGGAGGAAGGACGACCAGCACAGATTATGCTCTGTACTTATGATAAAGTGGCCCGCGTCAAGAACAAGTGGAAATGCACGTTAAAGGATGGCGTGTTAACAACTGGAGGCAAAGAGCAAGTTCTCTATGAAGATCACGCGAAATGTAAGGTCCCATACTAATCGAAGCTCAGATACGTCTTCCACCGAGCGCAGGGTGAGTTTGAATGGTAGAATTACCATGTCACTCTGGGGGGGCACTCTTTTTTCGCCTGTGCCCGGTTGCTGTCCACTGTTGCCGAAAACTTCGGTCTCTATCATGCTTGACTATCCTTTAGATTGAGCTACTTGTTTGGCGAGGGATTTGAGAGGACTTGACTCTCTTGACTGACCCAATCTTTGGTCTAGGAGAAATCCTATTCTGGGGCGTCGAGGGCTGAGAGATTGACTTACCTCATGAAGAGGCTCATTCGTGCGGAGGATGCGTTTAGTTTGCGAGGACTGCCATGAGGATGAATTGACGTCCATTGACGACCAATGCAATGGGAGACGAGCAGAGAAAGTTTCCAATTACCTAGACTAGACGAGATTGAATGCGTAAGATCATTGGCAAAGCGAGTACATATTCCTAACACATCTCACAATATAGTAACAAGTAGGTCTCTTGCAAATTGTATCATAGCCAAAGTCACTCTGGCGACTATTTGCCTTCGCTGCTGAAGCCGAAATCATCCCACCTTTAGCACCACCATCTACAACCATCATCAGCCCTCGCCTCGTAATACACCCCAATCCGCAGCTATGCCTACTAGACAAGCAGTGCGCACCGACAAAGCCCCCGCACCCCTCCCCGTCTACTCCCAAGCCATTATCTGCAATGGAATGGTCTACTGCTCCGGCCAAGTAGCGATAGACCCCTCTACCAAGACTATGGTGGAAGGGGGGATATCTGATCGCACTGTACGTCAGACTCCCCCCGCCCCTCCCCTCCCACGGCCCCCCTCTCAAGTATAGACGGTAGGATTGATGATGATTGACGACCTAGGAGCAATGCCTCAAGAACCTCCAAGCTGTCCTCGACGAAGCTGGATCCAGCTTGTCAAATGTCGTCCGCGTGGGGGTATTTCTGACTGATATGGTAAATTTTGCTGCGATGAACAAAGTATATGATTCGTTCTTTGATGATCCTAAGCCTGTACGTTGCCTTTCGTCTCGTCTTTCGTGTACGGGATTGCTAAGGGGATCTTGTAGGCGCGTACGTGTGTCGCTGTCAAGGAGCTGCCGATGCGGACGGACGTGGAGATTGAATGTGTGGCTCATCTGTAGGTGAGCACCTTTGGTCCAAAGTTTTTGTACTGGGTCCGAGAGGTAATGAGAATGTACAGTACAGCTGACGAGGGTGCTCTGCGGCCGCATCAGGCAGCTTCGACGAGGGTCCCGTTTATAGGGGATCTTTGAGGCTTAGTCTGCATTCCTGGCCTGCGAGCCATTCAAGGCTGCGAGACGAGATTTACGCGGGTCCTACGACAGAATCATGATATTAATTGCCGTATTCTTTAGAGGCCTTCCTTGTATTCAATCTTCTATGTTATCAAGATTAGATCGATTGAAATTTCCGAAGAGACATTAACAAAATGTTACGTTTCCCTCGCAAGGAAGTTTTCAAGAGCACCAATGCTACAAAATGGCTGCATGCGGACAATGTATGGGCTATCGGTAACAAAGAAACAAATCAAGTACCCGAAAGCCCAATGGCAAGGTTTCATTATTCCGCATCCAACGCATTGAATTCCCTGTGTTTCCCTCTCGGCTCGTCAAACTCTCTTGTACCACGATGAAGATCTAATTTTTCCTACCTTCTATTACGGAGCACTTATTCCACTACGGTGCAACGCTCAAACGAGATATCTATCTGTATTATCAGCATTGCTTCTTCCCATCTCAGCAATCATGCAGACCAGAGCGCAGAAAAAGATAAGTCCGTCCGAGGAGCAAAACACACTGAAAGTACTTGACGAGATTAAGAAGTCCAGAAGACGTCATGCACCTGCAGCAGACGCTGCTCCAGACAGTGATACACCACGGCCAAAGAAGAAACCTGGAAGGAAGCGCACTTCCCCAAGCGCAGATGCTGCTCCAGATGGTGATGCACCACCTCCAAAGAAACACTTTGCAAAGAAACGCCGTACACCAGTCGCAGACGCTTCACGAGATATCGATGCACCACCTCCAGAGAAGAAGTCACCAAGGAAGCGCTCTAAAGCCCCCATGGAACCTCCACCGGGTGTTGATCCACCATCGCCAAAGCAGAAACCGGGTAGAAGACGTTCTACACCACCTGTAGAATACCCACAAGATATGGGTATACCATCAGAAACGGAACAAAGGCGCTTTGAAACGCAGGCAGAGCCTCCGCCAGAGACAAGTTCACCATCGCCAAAACAGAAATTCGGTAGGAAACGCTCTTCATTAGCCGTATATGGCACGCCAGGCATCAATACATCGCCACCAAAGAAGCAGAAGTTGAGGTTGAAGCCACCCAAGGCGGTCCGGTTCGAGGATGAGGAACGCACTCCTTCAGACCAGCTACAGGAAGACATCGACCAGCGCCTGGAGGAAGATAAAACAACTCGAAAACCCCTCAACGACATATCGGCATCATTCTCAGGTGGGTTGGCCGATGAACTTCTCAAAGAATTGGAGGAAGACTGTTTTGCTGGCGTGGACTCTGGAGACGATGCGGCCGGCACAACCAGTGGTGAGGAGGAGTGGGAAGAGGGAGAGGTTCCAGAAGAGGGAGAAATGCAGCCTTATAACGAGAGCATGCCAGACTACAAGGGAGGCGAAAATCCGGAAAAAACAAAAAGCACCTCCCTCTCACCCACTCACGCCAAACCCGCCAAAATCCCCCTCCACCCCGCCGACGCCGCCATAAAATCCTACTACCATTCCCTCAAAAAGCTCGCCTGGGCCTGGACAAGCACCCACTTCCCCCGCGTCCCCTCAGCCACCTCCTCCCTCTCTCTCTCCTCACTAGCTAACACCCATCCCGAGCTAATGGAATACGCAAACTACATTTCCAGCTGCGGCTCCAACAGCTGGGAGGACGTTTTCAATGAACAGAGGGGGGAGCTGGTATATGGGATCTTGGGCAAGATGATTGATGTGCATGTGTTTGGGTGTGAGATGTTTGGGGCGAGTGAGGAGGAGGAAAGGGAGTTAGCGGGGTGGGATGAGGGATTGGTAAACGATGACGGTACATCTCCCCTTTCTTTTCGTATCCATCCCCTTACTTAATGCACAGGATACTGACGATGACAAGGCTTCCTCCGCCAACGCACACGCGCAGACCTGATATCCTCCTTCCACCACCCCCTCTCCCCCAAAAGCCCCACAACACCCTTTCCCACCAACTTCCAAAACGCACTCTCTACCCTGCACGCCAGCTTCCTAGCCATGGTCTCCCCTCTCCTGCCCTCCCCCATCTCTCCTGACAAAGAAAAGGCCCTAGAAACCGAACTCTCACACATCCTCCACGCAGCCGCCACCCTTTCTCTTGCTGTCCGGCAGTCGCCCGACGTGATTTACTACTGGCAAACACACCCAGCCGTCGGATCGACCTTTTCGCCGCAGGAGATGCACAAGCTCGACAAATCAGCTAGACAAAGCAAAACCGCCCAAAGAAATCAGGACCGGTACGATTGCGAAATCGTAACCATGGCAGGCTGGCCGAGTTGCGTGGCCTATCGCGCCGATTTCTATTTCGATGAGGATGACGCTGCTCGTGACTATGGCTACGGCAAATCCAACCGCTCCACCAACAACCGTATACTCAAGAAACGCAAACCACCCCTCCCAATCACAATATCCAAAGCCGATGTCCTCACCTCATGGGGCCAACCCCTCCTCCCGCATCAAGATCAAGCAGAGACCTGGCTCGGGCCGAGACTGCGCGTTGAGATGAAACGGCGTTTGGATAGCGAGGAGAGGAGGAATGTGGTGGTGCCTGGAGTGATTGCAGGGACGGCGTTGGCGAGTGCGTGGGTGTATCAGTCGTGGTTTGGGGAGGGTTGAGAGGGCTTTTGTGGTATTCGTAAGTAGAGGCAGGAGGGTTTGTCGAGGAGATTTTGATGGGGGGGGGTTTTTTGGTGTAGGTTTGTGGCGGAGAATGATGAGGCTGGTTCTTATGTGTCTGTTGGTCTCTGCTGGGAGATATTTTGTTGGCGTGGTGATTTCGCGACGGCATGATTGTTGTGTGTGATTAGAGACGGAGATCGCATAACGTTGGGTATTTCTCGATTCCTTTCGTTTCCTGGGGACTTGAGCGTTGATTTTGTGGATAGTTATTGAGTATGAATTGGACAAGACTGAGATAGATGTGCTAGAAACTAAGGTCTCTTGCTCCTTCTTGTACATTCAAACAATTCCCTTAGTCACCGACACAGTCCTGTCCAATCTAATTTGCGCGTCTTCCTCTTCGGCAGCAGCCAGATGCTCGCCAGGTAGTAAGACAGCTCTATCGATCGCCACAGGCAGGCCTCTATGCCTGCCCCTAAGCATAACTGCACAGAGGATCAATTTGCTAAATTTATGCCAGCCGCCGCAGAAAGAGTATGCCTCATTCGGTAAGCCGACACTTATACCGACGCAGCCGTAGCCAGAGACGACTTCGAAAAGGACGTTGAAGACGGAGTACGAGACTGGATCACGCTCGAAATTTGCGGTTTCGGTTAGAGTGATGAAGAGCACGGCAAGGACGATCCACCAGATATCGTGAGCCAGTTGACCGCGCAGCTGCTGGCGGACGAATTGGGAGTTCGATTCTGTGCCGCTGCCTGGTTTGCTTGTTAGGGTCCGCTTGATACGGCTGAATATCTGATGATTAGAGGTTTCTCGCTCCTCTGCAGCTTCTTTGGCCTGAGGATCGTCGGCGTAGATACCTAGGCTGCGCTCTTCGTAGACGTTCGAGTTGCGCATTGTGATGACGACTGGGTAGACGGATATGTACATCATTATTACGTAAAGGATGAGAAGACCTATACGAAGACTGTTGATCGAGACGACGTAGAAGCCTCCGCTGCGGACGGCAAGGGCTTGGAACAGGCCGTCTAGGGCGCGAACGCCAGAAGGGAGGGAGGATACGTTTGAGTTTCCGATGTTCAGGACTTCGAATGCAATCCAGTCGATACCATTTAGGCCGATGAGGGTTGTAAGGAGCCACCAGGTGTGTCTAGAAGGAAAGAGATTAGTGTAACATCTGCGTGGATGGTCGAGGAGGAAGCGGAGGGTGGTTTTATAGTCGTGGAATCTTGCGGACGCTTCGTTAGGTATTAAGTTCCACATCGTCCATATTATGAGTCTCAAGAAGACCGGGTAGCAGGTGTTGCCTGCTAAGATCATGAGGCCCATCGTAATGAGCATGTAGTCTGAGTTTTGAAATGCTACCTATACGAGGGAGGTTAGCCATAGATTCCTAATAGTCCTGAATTATCGTACCATGTTGGCGTCCAGCAAACTCATCCCGCTGTTGTTGAATGCAGATACGCCATTAAATGCGCCGACCCACCTGTGAACGATTAGCAACTCACATTGATAATAGATACCCTAAGATCTGCTCTCCACGGTGTCATCTCACCATGGGTTTTCAGCGTTCGCTGCCGGGGCATCTGGTCTCTTGTATGCCACGTAAGCACCAAGCCCGATACATCCTAACAATTGCCAGAGGACGAAATATAAAGGTACGATGACGGATAAGATAGTAACAGCTCTGTACTCGGCACCACCCAGCTTCTCTCGCTCTGCAAGACTCAGGCCGCTAATTTGTGAATTCCGACCAATGAATTTGGCAGATAGAAGGTTATATAATGAACCAGATAGTATTTCCGAATCTAACTCATCTAGCTTTGGCAGATCATTAGAATATTTTGGTGGAGGAGTCTTGAGAGGATGGTTCTGAATATCTTGTCTCGCTCCGACGCCCTGCATCGAGAGTATTCGTCCGTGCTGCCGCATCCTGGTTGGCGAGTTAGGAGATGCAAATGTGATCCGTCGGGTTACTCCCGCGTCGATGGTCAAATCTTCAGGTGTTTGGGTGGTCTCTGGATCGCGGTGGCCAGCCTCGAGGTTCTCAACGTTCGAGACTTGTTCAGCTCTATGGTCTCTACCTGCCGATTGCTGACCATCGGTTGATGGAAGCTCGCCAAGTTCGATGGTACTTGGGAGATCCCTATTGACTGCAGGACCATCGTGGTTTTCTGACACGATAGCTCTCCCCCGCACAGCTACTCCGTCGGCTCCGAGCCTACTTTGGCTGTGCGAATTTCTCAATGACAATTTCGACTCCGACCTACTCCGATTCTTGGGCCGTTGGCGCGCCTCTTCCGCTATGCTTGTAAATCTGCGCTCAAAGGCTTTTCTTCTAACGTGTACCACGGCAATCGAGACCCAGATCGCAGAACCCATTAGAATCAGTAGGAAGAGAATGAATTGCTGGAATGTATTTAGTATAGAGAGGTTGATAGTATTGAGTCCTGCCAGGGTCATGGCAGAGACCACGAGAAAAAGGGCGTCGGTGTAGTTGACGCTGCGGGAAGGGGTCGAGGAGCCCCAGAATATGACGCTTGCGAGTAGGCATACTCCGATGAAGTAGGCATAGTGGACTGTAATGAAGTTGAGAGGTGGAGAGCGTTCACGGATTGCTCGTAGGCTGCGCGAAATTGGGGGAGGTAATCGAATGCGTGGGTGTGTGACTGAGGCGTTTCAGCTGCATATTTTGGAAAAAAGAACGTGCAGGAGAGACTTACGAGCCATCACCATATTCTGTCACACTAGTGAGTATCAGAAGAGAAGTTAAAGAAGATGATAGTTGAAAAGAGTTCGAGCGACGTCGCAAGTACGAAATTTAGGTCAGTAGTGGAGGATCATGGGACCCCCCATATCCTCTAGTGCACCACATTATGTACGAAGCCGTGCGACGTGAAAAGGATAGTCGGGTGTTTACTGAAGTTTTCGGAAGGATATTGCCTGAAAAGAGCAGTCCTCAGAGGCTTTTGTGAATGGAGAAACGTTTCGCCCCCAAAACGCCAAGATTTGAAATGCGGAAGACGGCCCGAGATCTAACCACGCGTGCCACGCTAATCTTGAAGCAAATCCCCCTCGTCCCTCCATTGCGCGATGATCGCAAGGATAGATACACGCTCGACATGGTAGAAGGCGACTTACGGTTCCTATCCAGAAAGGCGGGTCCTCGAAATCTTCCCGATTCCTCGATTCTTCAGCAGTCATACAAAAGAAAATAAAAAAATAACAGAGAGAATAGCTCCCTAATGATACAATATCTAGCTTGCGCATTCAGCATTCCCTAGATTCTCGCAAATGCCTAGCCCCCAAATCTCATACCATCAAATAAGCAAACAGGCTGCCCTCCATCACCCCTATGCCCAAGACCAACCCCCGTCATCAGTTCAAACACCACCATCTGACTCCACCGAAATGGCATCAAAACAACCCCACCTCGCGTGCTGCCACCGCGCAACGGATCATTGCAGGCGCCACTGTATACTCGTAGCCCATCCAACATTCCCACAACGAAATCGTCAACCCTCAGCCATCAATGAAAATCATTTGCAGAATACTCCATCAAAACAAGAAAGTCACGACTCGCCCTCCGATAACAACGATCACAATTATCAGAAACCTGATCTATGCAAATTGACAAATGAGCCATCTCTTGTGGCACAAAAGGCTGATCACGTAATCCGATGAAAAATTGAAAAAAATGACTCTGACCCGACTGAGGAAAAGCCTTCACAGCAGGTTCACCCGTGAAATGGAATTCTTCCATGCAAGCGCAGGGGTTTGGAGTGTTCGGGGTTTGCGTGAGGATGATGTAGGTGGATATCAATGCGAATACCTAGGTAGATGGGGAGAATTCTAGTTTCTCGTATGTAGTGCATGGGGATCAAGCGTCAAAATTTGGGTGATTGAGGTTTGCAGGATAAGAGCCTTTATCGGCTAGCTGTTGCGTGCGCTAGAGATGTTGTAGGGTGGAGGAAAATACTGAGTGAGAGGCTTAGGTGTTTTTTGACATGTTCAGTTGAATCGAGTTTGGGGTTTTTGCAACAGACCCGCTGAAAGTCCTAGCGGTATACAATGGCCATCTTGCAGCCTGCAGCGTGGCAGAATTGGGGGAAAACAGTCTGTGTGGGGAGAATCTATCAGCCTGCTCAAAGATTCCTCGTGCAGAGCATTAGACGAAGATAGCCTGGTCGGCGGTGAAGAAATACTGTGATTCTTCAATCAAACTCGTTAATTATCAGGTCCTCGTCCATCCTCCAGGCCTCTAGATCAGTAACTACGCACTCTATTGACTCCTCCACTGAAAACATATTATGTCCAAAACCTTTTCCCCTCCTGTCGTAACGCCGTTGACAATAGAGAAATGCTGTATGAAATGACGCTTGCTAAATATCAGCGCTGAAATAACCACTAGATGGCCGTATATATCGTTGTCGTTATTCAAACATCATGTGCTCAATGTTCCTGTACGCTCATTGCTTAAGCTTGACGCACTCCCATCACGAATCGTGCGAGCGCTGAGCAGAGTAGATGCCCGCAGATTTGGAAATCTCACGTCCAGAAGTACGAGGCGGGCTGAGACCGAAAAGCGGCAGGAGATGAACAAAAAGGTCCCGCGGATACACAATGGCGACATGAAAAGAACAAACGTATCGGCGTCCTCGGACGTGTGCAAAGTTGACGTGAGCCACGAATCCATCCACTGGAGTAGCCAAGAAATCCAGTCTCTAATTGAGCGATTCTCAGGGCACGGATCCCGTGGAGCGGTCCAGATATAGACCCTAAACACTAGGAGCCTCGCTAGCGGGCAGAACAAATACTGGAGTTACCCGTACATCATATTAGCACTTTTCCGGCCCTCCTTGCCGTAATGATGTATCTAAAGCTAAATCAGTATCCTAGATTACAAAAGTGGTTTCAATGCTAGCCTGGAAGAATCCCTCACGAACGGAGGGATTGAGGGAAGTGTAGGAATGTGGCTACGACGAATCGCAACTTACAGATCGTTATAAGCGTGGATTTCTGCACGGCGTAGGACGGCGTTGACTTCACCCACGTATCTCCTCACGTCCTTGGTTGGCCATCCAAACGACCTGCAAAAGGGAGCTAGACTTAAGGCCTCAAGCGCCTCGGTGATACCTAGTCTGTACCATCTCCCTAGGTCAATCTGGTTTGGGTCCCATTCCCCAATGGGGAGTCGAATTTTGCTGATTTGGATATCGACGAAGCCTGCTCTTTCCAGAAGGTGTTTGGTGTCATGTCTGAACGCGATCGGCCGGTGTGCTCGCTGGGTGGCGTCTGTCAGGTATCTGTGATACCAATGGTTGTATTGTGAATCATTGGGAAGGCTTCCGTCGTCGCATCGTGGCTCTAAGTCTATTTCGACTTGTTCAAGGTGTCCGACTCCGGGCTTTAGATGTCTGGCTATCTTTCAGTCTTGGCGTTGTGTAAAATTATTGTGTCCAAGAAACCCACTGCAAAACATTGCTGTACAACTCTTGCCAGCTTAATACACTGCCACAGAGCATACCTAGGTGGATCATATCCCAGGATTCTTGACCCATGAACCAGGGCCCTTCGAGATCGCGTTGTCGAAAGCGGAGGTTGCCCGGGATCCTAGAAAGCCATCAGCATATCCTAGCCGAGGTTGACGCGAGGAAAAAAGGTACATTGAAGGTTGTATGAGCACCAGGTCGGTACCAATTACCTAAAATACAGTCAACCGGTGTAGATCCAATCGGGTGTTATCTGCATGCATACCTCCGCATCTGTATACTTGCTGTAGGACCCACTTGTCAGTCGATGCATACGATTGCCATAGTTGGAACTTACTCTGCCATCTCAATTGCCCATATGCCTGTACCGCATCCCACGTCGAGTATTCTTAGTCGGGGCGGTTCCTCCCCGAACGGTTTGAGTGGTACGCTGTGTAGCTGCCCTTTTCGCGCAACTGTGTAGATTATGTGATTGTAAATATCCAACCGTTCCATCTCTGTCTGTCATGGAATGGTGATCAGTTTCGTGTTGCAGCAGGCGAGGTCGATAACGTTTTCTTACTTCATCGCAAGGATACAGGTAGGTGCCTCGTCGAAACTCATGGTACTCCCTCCCATTTTCCACATAGGTTGTTGGGGCGTTCGCCCTGGTGGATGTCTCCGTAAGCAAGTTGAAGAGCTGGAAGGGACATGGAGTGCTTACTCGGTCATCACGGTTGTCACTGTTTGGCGAACGACCCCTCACCAGCGCTTTCGAGCGTCTCACTTCGGACCAGGATCCCTGATGCGCACCAGTTGATGAGAACTTGACCCTTTCCTCCCAAGCAGATTTGAATTTTTCAGAGATCCTCGCATGGAGAAGAGAGCTGAAGAGCAGGAATTTAAAGTATACAGCGGAACCATCCAGGCTGCGTCAAGCTGGATATAATGGCTCGGTATGGTATTTCCGTAGGCTGTGATATGAGTGCTATGTTGTCGGAGCAGTAGCCATTGTAAGGGAGTAAGATGAAAGAATGAAAGAGCGAAAGAAAATTGGGTACTTGCAGTACCATGAGCAGGGGCCATTGGTATTTCGTGAACCAGCCTGTTGGGTCGAAGGAGCGGCAGGCTGGCCATTGACTTCTAGCCTTTTATGGCGTAGGTGTCCCGGGGGGATGCAGCTTAGAGTAGTGGTTGCGGCGGCCAATGCCGCTTTTATCGATGGTCGAGTACGGCTTTTTGGGCCCGGCTAGCTCATCTCTGGCTCCCACAATGATCAATGAAGCGCCCGTGGGACGCTCAGCCGACTAGGTAAGTGCGCAATAACGGCCACCACACTCAAAATACCCGAAACACTTACACGCTTTTACTTGAGCACGGGTATGAATTTCAACAAGGTAGGTATCAATCGATGCGTTCTTCGGGTTTTTCTCACAGATTTCCTTGGGGTTGCTAGTTCTGCATGAGCAGGGGGGAGTCTGTCGGGACGTTGCAGCCAGCTCAACGCTGATCCTTTTGAAGCCGGACTTATGCAGCACCTGGCTCATTAGCATAGCCCCCTATCCCCAGATGCTCCTTCGACAAATCATCAGCGCCGCCGAACGTCATATTCCCCTGGATCCAGCCGTTTTAGTCATGGGCTGACTGACAACGTGTTCATTATTCATGCCCAAAGCTTGAAAGACATATCATCACACTAAAGCGAGTCAGAGGGGCCACAAGTGCCGGAAATCCTTCCTGGCTTGATCCATGCAGTCGGGACCGTCCCATCGACGATACCCCTCTCAACCACTCCACCGGGTCACCGAGGATTTCGAGCCACACAACAATCCAGAGCGTAGCTACACAGACCTCTAGCAGTCTTCCTCCCACACCGGTGTATGGTCCGAACTCACGGCAGTGATGCCAAGACGAAAGTAGTCGACAGCTCCAGTATCGGATAGTAGCTTCAAACGGCGGGCGAGGTCGGAGCAGTAGCAATAGACCATGTACTGGTGATTTTCAAAGGATGGATTGTGGCCTGCAACGGACAGTTGCCTCTCATAGACTTACCCTAACACATCGGATCCTTATGTTCCGAGAAGCACAATGTTCAGCATGCAGGACATGGTGATGCACAAATCTGTTGCTTTGATATTGGCTCGGTATCGACAGGAAACCAGCAGTGTGGAGAGAAAGGCAGGCGGTTAGCCGAGGCTACTTGAGGTACCCGAAAACAACCTCAACGGCTCGAACGGTTCGCCCGCCCCCACACGCACAACATGCAATTCGCTGCTCTCACCACCACATCATCGTTGTCTTTGCCTGCAGATTCGTATATCTACAGAATCGTATCGGTTGGTGCAACGCTTGCAGCAATATCTTCCGACGATTCTCTTCGAATCATAGATCCGAGTACGCTGCAAGAAGTGTCAGATGGCATTGTCAAGAATGTGCATGCTGGTGTGACCTGCTTAGAGCGCATCGATAACGATCACAACACTATCTTGACTGCCGGAAGAGATGCTGCGATCAGATGTTGGGATCTGAGATCTGGGAAGAAGACCTCGGAGTTTAGCGATGGTAAGAGAACATGCACTATAGAGTCAAGGCTGCGGGGTTGTATTTGGAAGCCTTTTGCTAACCTATGAGAAGATAGCAAAGCTGCATACTTGTCTCTGTGCCAAGGAGACGATTGTCTTGCTGGAGGAACAGAATTTAGCAATCAACAAGCTTCCGTGCTACTATGGTATCTACCTTTAGCCTCGCTCTCATAGACAGACAAGCAAAGCTGATGACTAACGTAGGGAGAGCAGAAATCCGAGCAAGCCGTTTCGTCAGTACATCGAAAGTCACAATGACGATGTCACACAGGTACAGTCCTCTATTCTAGAATTCTGCCGAAGGACATAGTAAAATTGAGATGTCTACCAGCTAAAATTCCACTCTCTTTCCCCCACCACCCTCCTCTCAGGCAGCACCGACGGCCTCGTAAATCTCTACAATACCTCCTACACAGACGAGGACGACGCCCTGGTTCAAGTCGCTAATCGTGCGTATTCTTCCGGCGTGCTTCTTACCCTCTCTGTACCTTTGCCTGAGTCAAAAGACAGATTTCAGAACCATTGGCCCCCAAGACCTGGCTCACGGCTGATATTGCGTCCCGGTAGAGTAACGCTGACTGCGAGGAACGGACAGATGGCAGCTCGGTCCACCACGCTGGCTTCCTTTCCGACTCCCAATTCTTCGCTTTAAGCCACGATGAGAACTTCTCTGTTTACCAGCTCGAAGACCAGGAGAATGGTACCAAGGATGTACCTCCCAATATGTTTGGCGATCTAAGACCCACGTTCGACTGCGAGTATGTCGTTGATGTGATTTCGGCCGTTGGTGGTGGTGAAGCGGTAGTTGGTGCTGGTTCGCATAGCAAGCAGCAACTCGACCTCATTCCTCTGCGATACTCGGAAACGTGGTCATTCGACCCCAGCAGTACAATTCGCCTTCTAGGCGCTCATGGGGAAGAGCTTGTGAGGTCGATGTATGTCGATCAACAGGTAAACACCCCAGTCATCATCCACCTAACTTTATATATCGTGTATCAAACTGACATCGTGCTTTGTAGTCTCAAGCTATCTTCACGGCAGGCGAAGACGGTTTGGTCAAAGCATGGCGGACCTCTGCCGTAAAGAAAGGGGATGAAATGCAGGACGCAGAGCTTGAGAAGTCACGGAAGAAGAAGAAAAAGCAGAAGTCGAGAGGTGAAGATGAGAAAGGCAGGTTCAAGCCTTATTAGCTCTTGTGAAATGCAGTTACTGCGAGGCGAGACTACTGTGTGATAGGTACATTGGAAATTAATTTCTCGAGATACCCAATGCAGAATCCACCAACACCTTGCTGATTTGTCACCGTGCTTGATATCGTCGCTGTGTGGTATATGCGACGATACTCCTCCAAATGCAAAAATGAGAATGCTCTCCCCACTGGGTTATCGAAATCCGGGGAAAATAGTACCAATGGCTCTCCGCCCTGGACGCACATCAGCACGAGTTTTTCTAGTTATAGTAAGAGACACAGAACTTACATTTCGGCCTCCTCGCTTCCCTCTCCACTTCTTCATCCTCCGCCGTCCTTGCATTCCCACGCAATGTGCTAAACCTCTGCCGCATCCACTCCCTTCTCAAAGTAGCATCAGCTGGTGATCCTGTTCTCGCGCCAGGTCCAGCTGCAGCGGGAGCGCCTGCAGTCGCGAGCGGACTTGATACCGCACTGTTGCCTCCCACCGTGCCCATTTCGATCTGACTCCTCGTAGGCTCACTCGCCGCGCCCGGCGCGCTTCGTGCACTGAATACCCTCCTCCCCTTCTCGACGCCTCGGCGTAGATTTGCGATCAATCTTCTCGGATCGCCTTCATCTCCAATAGCCAGATTGGCCCGATTTCTGCCTGCCTCCCTGTCCCGTCGTATCCTCTCAACGCGCCGCTCATGCCGTACCATGGCGTTCGTAATCGGTCCCGCCACACGGTAGGAAGAGGACGATGGGAGCGCTGGGGCTTTGCAGACGGGACAGAGCGAGCTGTTGGATGCGAGCCAGGGATCGATGCACTCGGGGTGGTAGATATGGTGGCAGGGAAGGCAGCGTATCTTGGTGACCTTTGGGGTGTAGTCTTCGGAGCAGATTATGCAAGTTTGCTGACCATAGAAATTCGGGATATAGGCTAAGTCTGCTGATGGGGGGGCTTCTGAGGTGGACGAGGAGGAGGAAGGGTCTAATAGTTCTTTCTTTTTGTCTGATAGATTAGCAGGTGCCGTGTCGTCGCTGGGGACGTAGACGCAAATTGGTAGTGTATCGATGCCTTCTTGCTGTATGCAGGTACGCTTGATACCAAGGGTCTCGAGATCGACTTCTCCATTCTCGACCCGGCGTTGCAGGTCGCGACGGTTCCGGCGCTGAAAGTAGTGCATCATGAACGAGGTCAACCCGATGAGGAGGAGTACTATGCCAAGCACGATCAAGAGGAAGGCCCACAATGTCGGCAAGTTGCTTGAACCATTGGTACCAAAGGAAGTGTAGACTCGTACGTAGGCTGTTGGATCAAATTGCATCCCTGCGAGTATGTCTAGGTTCGTCGGGTCTGAGGTGTTGCCGGAATAGATAGCAAGCTGCTGCATGATAATCGCTCCCTCGACACCAGGTAGCGCATACACCGGAAACTTGTTCTGCGACTTCCAGCGTCCACCATCGTCCAAGTCCCAGGTCTCGTCGTTGGCGAGTGGCGGTGTAGAATTGCCACTATCTGGGACATAGAACAAAAAGGCTGTCACATTTTGCGCTGCAGCAAGGTAAGACTTCGTACATGGCGCCGATATCCAGGGAGCGATCGCGACATATGAATACAGATACTGCGTGGAAGGGAGATCTGCTATCCGAGTGACATTGTTGGGTACGTATTGCGCTGAGGCGTCGAGGCAAGGATCCGAGGGGCCGAGGTCAGGAACGTATAGCAGCCCCTCGACATTGCCACCGCCATTGTTCGTCGACAGGGTACGTAAATGTTCATCATCGAACAGCTCGAAAGATATGCTGTCCTGAAAGGAAGTAATGACATTAGTGATTGTAATCAGAGAAGCGGAAGCAAACGGACATTGACTCTGCCTCTTGAAAGCTCAGGCGCATTCAAAGCTGGATCGCTGAAAGCTAGGACAAACGTATCAATCGATTGAGCAGCTACTAGATGTTAGTGTAGGTGTACGACTCGTATGGTGGAGAAAGTATACCCATGGTTATCGCTGAAGATCGTGTTTAGCAGATGCGAAAACCCAGGTCTTGCCATTTCATGGATGCATCGTGGAGTAGAACAGCAGGCGAAGTCTTACCCGAAGGGTAAGACGCTGCGATGCAGTGTTGGACAACGACAAAAATTGAGAAGAAGCGTTGAATGATTGAAATAATAATATGGAGGCGGGAAAGTCTCCGAACCCCTCGAGTTTCCGAGCTTGGCATTTATCGCGACATATATACGCTAGCGGCTCAACCCGGCGCGCCTTGGCGATCTTATCTCCCGCCGCAGTCCAGCTCCATCCCTCAAGTTCACTCTTTCATCCCACATCTGACACCTCCCAAATCCAGATGATTGTCTCCTACAAACTGGGTAACCTCGGATCAATATTGTTCCATCTAGGGGATCTATAGCTTGCAGGCATTTACCATCATCGAGTTGCTCACACGTTGCTTGATCTTTAATCAATCGCATCATCTCTCTTTACTCACCAATGACTTAGACCACACACGCTTTACTGGACGATCTACATTTCAATTTCCTGTGGTCACCTATTGAGGTTCTTAGATCTACTCAAGATGCCCCCGCCAGTAGGAAAAAGCAAGACCAAAGGTCGGGAAGGTCGACAGTCACGCAGCCGCAATACAACGCCTAGCTCCGTCGTGGAGGGGTCTATACCATCTACAATACCATCGACTACACTATTTACGGAGTTGCCCATCGGAAGCCTTGTGGTACCATCAAATATAACGTACGATGACATACTCGAGCGACATGGTGGTGCTGGCGCCATCCCAGATCCCAACCATCTCACAACAATGGCGAAAGACTTGAAGCAATTGTGCGAATTGGCCACCGCACGGAGTGATGCTTGTAACACAGGGATGCGTATACTGGCTGAAAGACGAAAGGATGCTTTAGCTGAAGAGAGGGAGCGTGAGCGTGAACAGGAGCAGGCACAACGCGTTCGCGAGGTGGAAGAACAACAAAACCTTAAGAGAGAAGTTGAGGAAGAAGACGAAATCAGAGAGCGAAAGGGTGGCAAGCTGAAGAAGAAGAAGGAACGCAGTAGCGTAAGGGAAGAGCGACCTCTGAACCACGGTGCACATGGCCTGGCGAGGCAAGACGGACTGGACCTGCCACTTGAAGGTAAGCCGACAGTCTTCCCCTCTCTCGAGTGAATGATGCAGACATCGCCACCATTGCAATGATTATAAGACACTTTTTGCGGCTGTATCATCAGCACGTTTTATTATTCGCTTACTGCATCTTCATTGTTCTCAAATTCTGGTTCCCCTTTCAGCTTTAGCACAATTTTGGCTTTTTTCACAATGGGTCAGCTTGACGATGAAAATGCGGCACTCGCGTTGTACAAAGAAGACGTTCGAAATAATCGCGGAAGCATTCGAGGTTCACTACTAAGGCCAAGAAGACATGTTACTAAAAGTGTTGCAGCTTCGCCCAACCAGGCAGCTAGAGCAACAACGTCTTCTCCTGGCAAAAGAAAGCGTGAAACGGTATCTGGTAGCTCCTCATCACTATCTGAAGCTTCACCACCTACATCCCCCATGATTGCGGCGGCTCCAGTAGACCAAGAGTCTGCTCAAGCAACACAGTCTGCCAATAGTCCTGATGATGACGCACGCCAGCCTCTTCCTGCCGCAAGCATAGCCCAATATCAGACGTTTGGGCCGAATCCTTTGACCTTTGACGACCCAACTGTCTACGAGGTCCGCCCAATCACCGCCGACATGACCGACGATGAGATTAAAGAGATATACTGCGTTGCATCCTTCCCTCACGACGATCTACATGAACTCATTGCTGGTACGCCACCGAACAAAGACTTTAGCAACGCTGTCAAGCCCAATAACCAAACTGCCGCTGGTACGTACCAAACGTGGCTTGACAATTACCTAAGGCCACTAAAGGAAGAAGACATTGGGTTCTTGAACGAACGAGTAAGTGCTTTAGCCAGCGGAAACCAGTATTCCAGCTCACGAGTTCAGGGTGATCGGGCAGCTCCGTTTCTGATGCCTCCCAGAGGTAAGCGTCACTTTACAGAAATATGGGCGGAAGAAGACGGCTCCATGTCACGAGATACGCCCGAGCAAGATAGACTTCCTCCCAACCAACCGCGCGGCAGCCTCGAGGATATGGACGATGAGACCGCCGAAACCGATCAGGTATCGAGCGGTCCCCTTCTAAATCGGCTTCTCTCGACCATGCGGTTTGAGCATCGTCCTCCTCCATCGGATGCCCAGAGCAATGGTCTCACCAACGGCAATGGCGAGTCTTCTCTAACCAATGGCGACCTGCCAAACGGAACATCTCATTCTCATGAGACCCCTGCAAGCGATGAAAACAACAAGGTCTCTGCTCTACCCCCAGCCACTTTTCTCCCCTCCTCAGACCGACCTCTCACCAACGTTCCAAACTTGAATCACGCCCAGATTGACGAGCGCCTCAAGATGGAACTTCGACACCTCGGATTCCTTGCCCTTGACGACGAGCCAAATTACGACGCTCACTTTGACGATGAGATCGCCGAACGCCTTCGCTACCTACAAGAAGAGCTTCGAAGGGTCAGCGTCGTAAACGGAGCACGCAAGCAGCGAGTCCTCGAACTAGCACAGGAACAAATGGCATACCAAGAGTTCGCCACCATCCACGAAGACCTCGACGGGCAAGTCCAACAAGCCTTCTTAAAACGCAATCGTACTCTTGGCAAGACCAAGAAAAACACCAAGCGCCCTGGCGGCGCGGGAGGAGGCAGCCATCCTATTCATGGTGGTGTGTCGACGGATGGGGGTATCAGCAAGCCTGGGATTGGAGACTTGGCGAGGACTTTGATGACGAGGCGGTACAAGTGGCAGAGGGAGATTGCGCCTGTGTTTAGAGGGGATATTAGAAGGGTTAGGGGGAAAGGAGAAGGGATTTTTGGGGACGCGGATATGGAGCCGTTGATGCGGGCGGAGAGGGAGAGGTGGGAAGAGGACGAGAATGCTTTGTGAGAGGATATAGAGACTGGGATCATGGTGGCGTGGAGGGTACAGCGTGCGTTGGTCTACATGCACGTCGAATGCCTTCATGTTCTTCATCAATGACTCTACTTCGATACCTATGAATCATCTACCAAATCTAGAATAGGCTGAATTGATTGCAGCCAATACCAAAACTCTTGTAGAGTACGCGTCATGCATACCCATTCCACGTTTTCCATATTTGCCTCTCGTCTGAGTCAAAAACATTGCCGGCATTTTGACATTCACTTAGAAGGACAATGGAAAGCATTTCTGCACTAGTATTGAGAACAATAGGCAGATTCGTCCTAAGATTCAGTGTATTGATCGAATCCCAAAATGGCCTAGCACATTGGACTCATTGTTTTACTTCATAAGTGAAGGAGCCTTGTTTAACACCGGCGTCGGAAGATGGCGTGCACGAGCTGTGTTTTCAAGGAAGAAATCGGCAATTTGAGTCTTCAAGAGTAATTGAGCTTGGACTTGACTAGTATGGAACCCTTGGACGCTGTCCTACCACGGAGATATCTCTGGAATTGCTTTCAGATGTACCAGCGCCAATGCCATGGGATATCATCGACATAGAATCTGCACGTCTCCCCACGCCTTCAGCCGGTCAAGCAGCTCCTTCTCGCTGATCATAAGATCGGTGCATATCTCGTCGAAGCAGTGGGTACCGTCCAAATACTTCTCCAACTTCCCCTCCTCACTATCGTTCTTCTCTACCCGCTGCACAGTCCCGTTGGTTTCCTTCCTTTTTGCATGTGTGAAGTTCTCTCTCGTCAGACCCTTGGCTCGTCTTTTTGAAGTAGCAAAAGCGTATTTGTGAACGCGATAGAGAAAGCCCTTGATGACGCCGAATGTGATAAACCGCCTGACATCGATCATCGACACCACGTCTGCATGCTCCATGCACCAGATTTTGACGCTCTGCCCTTGACGTAAGGAGAGGTATAATTCTGCCAGTCGCGTGCCATTGATCAAAGTTGTATCCTCGCCCGTAATCACGCTATCAGCTAGAGCAACATATCTCGCACATTCTCCTTGCGTCTCTTCGCTCTCCACAAACTCTGAGATTGATTCTGTAGGCGCGTAGATGGCCGAGAAGCTGAAGATATCGAGGAGGAGAACGCAACCGTAATAGAGCAGATGCCGTATCGCCTTCTTCACGAGCTTGAAATCCGCATCGGCCAGCAGGCTGATCTGTTTGACGCTGTTCACGCCGTCAATCCACGGGAGGATGCGCAGCATGGTCAAGTCCCAGTTCTCATCTACCAGGTTCTCCAATCGAACAGTGCTAAGGGGCACATGATGCGCATAGAGCGGTGGAGGCGGTGGGTATGTGGGGAAGAGCTTTATATTGAGCGTATTGGCTGCGTCGATGGGGATCATGGCCTCGCTGTAGTTATTCAAATCCTCCAGAAGAATCTCGCATAGCGCGTAGATCTTCCCCGTGTCGGGCGATGACCCATCTTGGGACAAGAACTGCGATTGCTCTTCTAAGGTCCGGAAGAGAGTATTGAGTTTCCGCACGACGGGTATGTAGGAGCTGAACTCGGCCTCTTCAGCCAATACGAGGCAGAAGTTGAACGTGTATGCATTACGGGGGTAAGAAGGTGAGGCGATCGATTGCGGGTAGGAAAGAATGCGGTGATGGGAGGTTGTGAGATGGAGGAGGCCGATATTGCAGAGGCTGGGGTGCGGGATTAGGGTGTTTGCGATGGGAGGGAAGTGGAGGAGGGGGATGGCGGGCGTCGAGGGCGAGGCGGTTATGGATGAGGTGGGTACTTGGTGAAGGACTTTGGGTCCTAAGGGAATTTTAGCTGCTTATACATGGGGAATAGATTGGACATATGGACCTTCAACGACGTCGAAGGTGGCGAAGAAGATGGCTCTGAGCATGGTGAAATCTGGAGGGACTCACATGCCTAGAAGGCAGTGACTGGATGATTGGATCACATTGTTGTTTGAGAGTAGTGCATGGGCGCTGGAAGGCACATGAGGCAGAGTGTTTTGAGCCGAATGTGGGATGTTGTTTCAAAAGCGTTTACTGTACCAACTTGCCTTCACCAGCACCTTGACTCAACAGATGTCCGAATCTTTGATGATTGATTGTACAGTATCGCCTCTCGGTCTGTGTAGCTCCCTTGAGAATCAAGCAAGACAAGCCACCCTCTATTAGTCTGGACACGTATGGCATTAGAAGCTACTATGAACTTTGATGCATTGAACATCGAGGCCGAAGGCCATGTGTCTGCCTTTCTCCATCAAAGCATTGCGTTGACTGCTACCAATACCGAATTCGAAGCGGGTATCGAGTCAGTCATCATGATTCTACTTTGATAGTGGCTTTACCCGCAAAACGATGTGCTTCGGGACTACGAGTAACCCCCTCGCACTCTCTTTCCATACCTCTCTTGGTACTAAATTTTGCAGTTCAATAACCTTAAGACAGAGCCATTAAACATATGAATTGCGTTCCCGAGCCTTACTCATCCCATGCGGATTCCTGTAAATGCCACTAAATCCCTCACTACAGCTTTCGTTTGATTTCAGTCTCGCTGGTTACTAGACTGGTATTACAATTCCTCAGCTGGAGCCTGTGAGACGGTATAGACTGAAGCTCTAGGCAAAATTGTTCTCAAATCGGTCCGAATGGTGTCTTAGTATTTGATCTACTGAAGTGTGGCATATATGCTGCCGCTTGCTGGGGATGTTGGGGTGAAAGCTTGTTGTCTTATGTATCCTGAAGCCGTGGAACAACGTCACCGGCGCCCAGCAGTATTAAACCGAATCTTTCACGAACTTCTACCAGACGACCGACCAGGCCACGAATGGCCAGAATTTGGTTACGTTTGCCTGCGAAGATAATCTGGTGGAGTCATGCTTTCATTCGCTCTGGGTGCCAAGGTCTCTGCATCCAGACATCGTAGGTATAGGAGTAAGTCAAATCACCCCTATCTAGCCTGCAATCAGATCTACTCTCCCTTCTTTGCGCAAAGCAGCATCGTCTCCGTGGCCTCTCTAGCGACTTTCTTACGTTTGTGGCCCTTCAAGTCAAGAAAGAAAGGGGAGAAACACCGGCAGGCCTTCGTCATGGCCGGAGTCGAATTCGAGAACTATCAATGTTATTACGCTGGCGCGATTCAGATCGCTGCCCATGTCGTTTCCCAGCAACGACCAGCAAATCGATGCAGCACTGGAACTTGACCTCCTGGACGCAATGCTTCTCAGTACCATCTCGACGAGTGGATCTATCCCCGTGGATTTTACATCAACGCTCATCACCACTTATGGGAAGTAATCGTGGTACCTGATCTTCCTATCAATTATAGTCCTTGGGTTATTCACAGGGATCTTTTTCTATTTTTGGCTCTGGTGACAGGCCTATATCTGTTGGTCGGCGGGGAGCACTATAGAGTCTATATCTGGAGGTATCTTTGACGGCATTCCTTACTATGGGAAGTATGAATGCGCCTCAGCAGAAACATGGAACCTACTGGGCTCTAGCAAAACAGGGCCCGAGTTGCTACGCTTGCGATCACTCCTTGCTAGTGGGCAAGGTAATTTGGATCAATTATGTCGTGTGGGGCGCTGCATTATCTCGTCAGGCATGCGATAACCATTCGGAGGCACAACTTAAAGAAGTCCAATACCGTCAATTTTCCACACCCGAATTCTTTGAAGAAGGTCTGCAGTGACATCGGACTTTATAATCCTTATTGTTACACAAACAATCTGTTTCGGCTACCAGGTCTAACTCCACTCTTCCAACTTTCGGCTCTCTGAGGTGGATGGGAGCTATAGCCTCGGACAAGTCGTGGCAATCACTGTCTGGGTTCCTAGCCTAATTGAGTACATCAACCTTGAGATCCGCAAGAACTTTGTTCCGTAATTTTAAACACTGCGGTCCTTCGCTAATATGCGCCTTGGATGGTATAGCCAAAGGTACAGAGTACAATTTGGCATTCTCGTTTGCATATGTGCAAAAAAACGCTGCAATTTCTGGAACTACCACACCGGGCGGACACACGTCATGATGACAAGTAATGCTTTGTAGAGGAGCAAAGGGTTGGTCCATCAAGCGCAAAAGCTGAGTCACCGTCAGATGTTAAATGCATGAGGAACTGGCGTGGACCTCGTACTTATACTCAAGTCGACTGCGCTATCACCCAAGACAGCCTCGTTTTCTGGCAACTATGGCCCCTCACACTAACCTTGGCTATTCTTGCTTTTGTAAATTTGCGAATTCGACACTCAAGACTTGTGGATACAAATGTGACACAAAATCGTACCACTATTAAGTAGTGACAGTCTACCTGAACCTAAATTCGCCATAGAAAAACTCACTAGAGAATTGAAACCAGCTAGACTCACATCAACACCGTCTACATAATCTCCACACCACCCCAACACCGAATCTTTACACACATCCGCAACACCAACCTTCACTCTCCTCATCCAAGCTGCCATGGCACCAACCTACCAACAACGCATCCGCCCAACCATCATGACACCACAACAGGATCTCACCACCCGCCTCCAACCCGTCCAAGTCATCATCCGCTACCCTTTCCGCAACACCATACTACTCCTCGAAGCCCTCCAAGCAGCCCGATCCCGAGTAGCAAACCCCGGCAACGAGCGTCTTGCCGACGGCAATCGTCGCCTCGCAATGATAGGCGATGCAGTTCTCAAACTCGTCCTATCAATGACGTGGTACGACAGCGAGGATAGTAGAGGTAATCGCCATATCATATGCCCAATAAATGTCGTCTCCCATTGAGGGCAACTCTTATTGACATGTATGACGTAGGTGCTTTCGATCTGAAGCTGAAAACCGTCATCACAAACGAGAACCTCGACAGGGTCGGTCGTCTGCATGGCTTGGATGCTTATATCGATAATAACGCGATGCAACGCACCAAAGGCCCCGGTCTTGTCACTGTGGCTAGTACTATCGAGGCCATTCTTGGTGCGGTGTATTTAGACAGTGGGAACGATGTTCAAAAGGTGAAGGGTGTGATGGAAGTTTTGGGGTTGGTGATTCAGGGATGAGAATTGGAGACGTGGACGCGCGATGAGCGCCAGAGGGGTGGTAGCGATGAGTTGGCAGGGTAGAGGAAGGGTACTGAATGCAGTCATATTTTTCAAGGAAGGATCCATATAAGCGCGACCAATAAATCCACTATGCGTTGGTGAATTTCGACTTCTCTCAAGCAGATCGGCGATGCTTCACTACGATGCAACCATCTTGTCTTTGAGAACGCGGTGGTACATGTTGAACTCCCAACACACGATGTTGTCTCGCAATGCGAAATGAAGTAGCGATTGAGCTAGCCTGGTTAGGATCAACAAGATGCGAGCAGGCATGTATGCCCGATATTGTGAAACATCAATCCTGCTTGACAAAACGTCTCGATTACGTTAACCCTGATCCATACGGGACAGGATAATAATCCTGCCCAACAAATGTCTGCCAAATTACTGCCTAACCTCTTGACCCTGATCCCTGCAGATGAGTCCTACGGATATATATATGTACCACCGTTGCACTCCAGTTTTGCGCGTATAAAGCCATCGGATATTGATAGATCAGGTGGCTCTCTCTCTGCTTTCACTTTGTTATTCTACCATCATTGGATCACTAAGCCTCAAACATTCGACAGCAATGGATCCTTGACCTGGGAAGGAGAGTATTCGCATACGAATGTCATTCATGATAGCCATCTGCCAGACAGCTGGATAGGTACGTCCTTCACGTCGGTCTCGACGCCTCTCGTATCATGACATGGATTCTCACTGCATGTAGATGCACATCGCGATCTTGCTTGCCTGATACCCCTGACGAGCCCCGGGGATTCGATGGTAACGGCCCTCTGGTTTGAGGGTTAGGGCGTGAAGGTTTGACGGCAATAGCTCCCTATTTTAGATTAGAGAGCGTTCGCATCTGCATGTCGACTATGGTAGCGATTTATCAGACAGATACGTCCTTTGGATCGGTCTCGACTTCTCTCGTATGATAAAATTTGACTTCTTACTACTTGTGAACGCATGGCGCGAACGTGTTAATGCTGATTCTTTGTCAATGCATACCAAAACGGGCCGCAATACTGTTCAAGCGTCTCGAGGCTTCTTTCTTTGTCACCATTGCGTACTGTCAAGCACGTCATAGCATGATGTTCAAGAAGAGTTGTTGCTCCATTCCGCTTGCGCTGTTTGTAATCCGTTCGAGATATGTCTTGGCATAAGGCTGAGAAAATAGGTGACAACAGCTTTCTAGTTCGATGATCAGCGGTTTTGGTACAACTTCGCCACATCTCTTTAATAACGCATTTTTCGGACATGGAGACTCATTTTGACCGGCACGGCGTTATTCAAGATGAACCAAGACTTACAGAAGGGGGAAACCGCACGCGGTCTTACTGTAATTCCTCTTCCCTATTACCGACATTTTCTCGTAGCGCATACAATTTCGCTCACGGTCGGGACCTGGTTCTCCGAGTAGGGATTTAACGAATTTCCGAGATAGGCTGATCATAGGCAGCGATGTTCGCGTATACTAAAACACCCCCCCGGTGGCAAGAAGAACGGTCGCAATGATCTATCCTGCGACTGGTGACTTGGTGACAGGTACTTGCGGGCAAACGGGGCTAAAGACTGTCCACACCGCTCGAGACGTGTGCCCTAACCTGCGAATGACGGGAAAGCCGGTTGTGTATTGCTATAAACAGCTTTTGGTAGGTCGGTGATGCGCTTTGGACCGCTCTCCGAACTCCAGGTCTAGGGCTTGAGATGAATAAGGCCACGTTGAGCCTCATGGAACTTGCGAGAACGTACGAATGGTGTCTTTGTGAGTCGAAGTGGAGACGGAGAGAAGAAGAGGCCTAGAATTGGCCGCTCGATTAATAAACTTTCACGAGGTAGGCTTCCGCAGTGATGCAGCGTGCTTATGTCCTCTAGGCATTGCTTTCCTATCGACCATGCTCATCGAGGCTATGGCTTGAGATTGGCCCGGTCCAGTCATTCCTGGCACATCCGTCATTAGTTGCATCTAGATGGTGCGGTGGCTAGCCTAGTGGTAGGCTTGAGGGCCAACGGCCTTGAAACCTAGCTCAAGCTAGCAGAATTGTGGACGATCCTTTGCTGCCAAATACTTGAATGACAAAGTCAGAACAAGAGGCTAGGCAGGGTTTGTGCGTTCGATAGTAGGGTTTCGTGGTTCGTGGACCACTCCTTTTGCAGTATTCGCAGGCCCCCCCCGCTGATTTGGACAGCCAAACTTTGTCCTGCCGCACTGGAGGACTCGGTCCATGCTGGAATGGTACGTTGATTCAAGTGCCTGTCCACGCGAGTTCCTTGCCGATGAAAGGGAGAGATAAGCAGGCTTTCAATGGGGTCCAATAGAGGTCCAAGGAGGTGTCGCAACGAGTGTCTTCTGAATCAAGGCCAGCTTCTTTGGGAAGGCACCGGCCTACAAGCTTCGCATCAGAGCACGGCACGCCCACACTCGAGGCCACATCTTCATGCACAGTACACCTCGTTTCATGTGGGTCTGTTTGATCCTCTGTCTCAAATCGAACAGGAAGCAAATATGCTCCGAGCGGTGAGAGCGAAAGGAACATTGGTGCATGTCCTTGTGATGGAGCTGTCTGGCAAGAATAAAAAACGAATCACCAAACCGTAAACTTCACAGGTATCCACAGATTAAGTAGTTGTCAAAGTGCAAATTGAGGATAAAATTATGCTTCACTAAGGCGCAAAGAAGAACGATATTTACCTTAGTTTCTTAGAGTCTTATTATCTTGGAAACCAGTAGCCGAGAAAGCACTGTAGCCGGCTACACGATGCAATCAACATGTTCAAAGCATCCTGCCTTTGCTTTTTCCCATATGCCATTAGCACACTAGTAGGACGGATGAAAGACAATACTGAGATTTGGCAACTCGTCCAATAGAGCATCTATAGATTGTCAGGGTGTAACGCAGGGTCTCTTCAAGATGCGGGAGCCCCTAATTTCCTTAAGTATGATCCGGATGATGCGAATGTCGGCCACTAGAGATGGCAGCGGTCCAATGACTGGTGCAATTGACGGTTTGATTCCGCAGCAGGTGGCTCAGTATTGGCGTCCCGCTCGAAGCAGATTCAGACAACAGCTGAACGTGGCCTTCGGTATCATTGAGAATAGCAAGAAGAGCGGTGGACAGATGGACGTGATCTGCACAGGCATTTGTTGACCCGGTCTTGCATTAGTGTGGAGCTGATGTCGGCATACCTATATCAAGCTGTCTCGCACTCTTCAGAAGGCCGATATTTCACGTCTCCTTGCCCAACATCGGTATATCTCTTTCTCACTGTCTGGTCATCAGAGTCACAAAACAGGTTAGCGGTCCCTCACTAATTACCAAGTCCTTGGCAAGCCTCCAAGCAACCTGATTGGACGTTGCTAACGAACGGGCCCTGCACGCCTGCCTAGGCAGTGCTCAGTAATCAACATATAGGCCATCTCGGCCATACGAGTTGGGAAACCCTTGCGCTAAAACCGCATTTGTAATGGAGGACGAGGAGTCAGCAAGACGCCGAAATCGCGAATATTATGGATACAGTCCCCTCGAGATCTTTAGCGACTCCTACTTCACCCATCCCCTGCACCATGATGAACAGAGTACCAACTTCGAGCCAGAAAATTTAGGAATCGAGGATTTCGGTGCAACGAACTTTGCGAGCTCCACAGGCTCGGTCGCACAACAGACCGACTATCATCAGCCTTACCAATCGCAGACTCCAATGGACCTCGACCTTCTGTCAGCCGAAAATTATCACGAGGGTGTTTATCCTCAAAGTAGTTCGAGAGCGCGCAGCAGCGGCAGTATTGAACTTTATGGTGGTCTCCTAGCCACCAGTCCTGAGGTAACAGAGCCAACAAGCCCGCCAACGACCATGAAAACCCGCCGATCGAAAAAGGAAGCTTCGAGCGCAGATGAGAGCAGTACTCGCCAAAGAGGCCGACCGCGTCTGGATACCCGGGATCAGACTGCGGCTGAAGTATTTTTCCTCAATTTGATCATGAACCTTGGATGACTAACTTGGAAACAGCGTCGACGAACCCAGATTCGACTTGCTCAGCGAGCATACCGTCAACGTAAAGAGACGACCATTTCAGGACTGAACGAACGAGTTGTGTCGCTGGAGAAAACGATTGATGACATGAACAAGACATTGCTCGACTTCAATGACTTGGCCATTGCGTCTGGAATAGAACGAGCAAACCTCTCTCTCGCAAGAAGTCTCCAGTCGACGGTCGGGCGGTTTGCGGAGCTTGCAAGAAACAGTACCCACAAGTCAGATATTGAGGAGGACGACGATGACAAGCCTATCTTGTCAGCAGAAGTAGAGCAGCCGCGGGTACGTAACCTTCAACGGAGAGTAGCAGCAGCGTCGCAACCGCATCCGGTGTCAATGCTTGGATATGAAACCACTTTTGAGGAAAGAGCTGACGATGATGACGGTGAGATTGCCCAAGATTTTTTGACGCAGGCGCAGTCGGAGAACCTGCCCATATTGTCGGACTGGACCTCGACTGAAGCAATGCAGCAATATCGAATTGAAAGGCCAGAAACCCCAGGCATTGTAGAGCACGATACTCGTTCAATGCAGCAATTGCGTTTCGAAGTTGAAGAAACGGCGAATGATACCGAGAATTTTGATGCCACTGAGCAAAGGCTGATGCGAGGAAAGCCATTCTCGTTTGGCGAGAAATTCCTTTGTGACTTCGATGCTTTGCCGCTTCCAAACAGTTACAGCTATCAAGAGACGTCTTTCGCACGTCGATTATTGCGGAGTAGTGTCGAAGCATCCTATCGACTAATGACAGATCCCAATTCTCGGCCCGAGGACAAGAGGCGCTTCTGCAAATTCACCTGGAATTTTGCCAATTCCCAAGAGATCATAGCTCATATGGGGAATGCCCTGGCGAAAAAAGCCAATGAGAGCCTTGAGCGATGGGGAGCACCTCAATTGCATCCCGGAGGAGCTGGGCTTCATTACCCACGAGTTGGCATCGATGCAGGGGGGCAACCCCCAACATGGTGGGCAGACGAAGCTCCAATGGGCCCTTCGCAAGCTGGGCAGCCCGAGACTCCGCCAGTCCCCAACAGTATGGCAATCTCAGAGATTATCAGAACATTGGGCATGGATGGTGAATGGTTCGATTCGAACGACGTCGAACAGTACTTGCGCAGCAAAGGGCTTCTTCTGGACGGCCAATCTCAAGTGGTAGAGATTACTGATACAGAGGACTCGGTTCCCGAATTGGTAGAAGCCCAGCCCCCTTCTGGCACTTCACCGGGCGCTTCTTCCTCACAAGAGAGCAGTTGGGGGGCTCGCAGTCCTCCAAACCCAGATTTGTTATGGTCGAGTGATCCGTTCTTGCAAAGCGCTGATTATCTGTGGGACGAAGATACGGCTGTAGCGTCTGAGATACCGGACGTAAACATGGATTTCTCATACACCGCTTATGCAGATTCGAAAGCCTTTGTCCCCTCTCTCGAGTTTGAAGTTGATCCCGCGACCATGCCTAACTTCAATATCAAGATGAAGAAGTTTGTCGATGTTGAGAAGTTCTTGAGCAGTATGTTACGAAGCGCCGTCTTCGTGTCTATGGAAAAGCTGACATCTCGATAGCTATTGTCCAGTCGAACGTGTGTCTTGGAAGGACGCCGGGTTTTCGGAGGGCTGCGGTGGACTCGGCTTTGGCTTTGGCAACGGTTGAACAGTACTAGCGCGGAGGATTATCGATGTTCGAAGGCCGGCTCGAGCTGGACAGTCAATCCTAGAGGGAGTAGAAATGGTGCGATGGATCTTTAGCAAAGGCGTTGTAGGGGGCATATGCCCAGTCTTGTTGGTGATCTATTGCTGCAAGGGAATGTACAAAGAACTCGGTTTCGAGAAACCTGCCAGCTTGAAGGTATGATTTGCCGTGCTACGACATCTGAATCCATGCTGTGGAGAGATCCAGTGTTGCCCAAAACAGAAGCGTGAGAGAAGTACCCGAATGATCAGCACAGGGATTTTAGCAGTGCCGCTAGTAACGACTCTTCAAATGGTTCATATTCCTCACCAGGAGTCAGGACAGAACAACCTGCTGGCTCGTAGGACATGTAATTAGCCTCATGTCTCTATGTAGACAGTATAGTAGATCCACGTTAATGATGATCGGCCACCTAGCGTGCTGTGGTGGCATGTCCAAGTTTAGGATCAGCCTTACTAACTTCGTATTTCCCCGCTTATCAATACCGTTCCTGGCCTATCGCTAGTGGTGATTGGGGAATCCCAGGATTGTTTTGATGCAAGGTCCGAAGGTTGCGCTCCTTATAAAAGATTCAAGAATGAGCTGGCCCTCGTTCGGACAGCCATTTTGATCTTTTTTTCTTCTCTTCTATTCATCGATTGCTTACCATTGGATTTTTACCCCACGATTTCTACTTGTGTACCTATGTAACTCCGTGGTTTACCTAGTTGATGATAATACGATCGTTTCCACAACCCCACCCAAACAGCTAGGATCACACCAATTTGTTGTACTGTCGAAGATACTAGCAAACACATAGCAGCAGACCCCAACATGGCACTCTGACCACGCAAGATAGTACCTGCATCAACTCTGCCAAACTTGTCGATTTCCACTCGCTCACCTGTTGGCTGGTGTTTTATATACCATAAAATACTACCCACAAGACTGAGCGACCTCTTTGATTCTATCGTTCTAAAACATGGCTACCGTTCAACAGCCAAAACGTCCGGCACAACGCCAATCGTCTGGGAAGGACATCCTATCTAGAATGTTGCAGATGGAGAAGCAAAGCAAGGTCAGTCTACACCCACTGGGCGACATGGGCTGTTTGCACTAGCATCAATGCTTGCTGCCGCAAATCGCTGGCAAATTGAGATCAATCGTGCTAATTCAAACACTGTAGCACCATCGGACCTCGTCTAATAGCCCCACCCTCCCTCTCTCGCCCAGGACAGACTACTTCAGCGGCTCCAACGCACGACCGTCGCCTTCGCCCACAAAGTCGCCAAGATCTCCGATGCCTACATCCCAATCACCGTTACGCGCTACCCCAATGCCTCGTTCGCACACCTCTCCCGATCTATCACTCACCGAAAAGGGCCTCAACAGAGCAGCACCAACATCTCAACCCACCGCGTCATTGAGGGTCAGCACTTCAAAAAATGCTGACAAGCCAAAGTCTAAAGAGATATGCCACTCACCAAGCTGGTCTGATCATGGTGAGAAGCAAAGAAAGAAGGGCCTAAAGAAAGCCGAGAAGGAACAAAAGGAGTGGGAGAAGAGACTAATTAAAGACGAAGAAAAGCAAAAGGCGTCTGAGATCAAGGCCGGAAAACGTTTGAGTAAAAAGCCACCCCCAGCCGCCATGGAAACCCAGAAGATGCCCCCAGCCTTGACAAGGAACTCGTGGATTTCCCTGATATCCTCACATACCGATACTGGCGACGACAAAAGAAGATCTTCTCGAGATGAGAGGAGGCTATCTAGAATGTCTTTTGGTTCAATGAAGTCGAGTCAGCGCTCGCAGTCGATGCCAGCCACCAGCGCTGAGGAAATGGCGGAAGGATCTGAGCAATGGCCTGCCATCGTGAGCCCATCCGCCCCAAAGCTTCCCAGCTTCGGTTGGTCGTCCCGCAGAAGCTCGTCAACTACACGCAAATCGCCCTCTGAGGTCAGTGAAGCCACGTATGATGGCGACATTATCACGTTCGCCTATCGCTTGGATGGCGCAACTTTTGTCGATGAATCCAAAAAGAGAGATCGTTCTCAGGCACGGCAGAGTCCAAGAAATAGCCCCAAAAAGGAAACGCAAGAGGAACAGCCGAACATCTCGGCCATGAGCCTAAGCTCGAACAAGCCCAAGCTTCCGAGCCATACCGGGCAATCCTCGCCAAGCACGAGCCCACAGCGATCGCCAGCTGCGGAAAGAGACAGCTCCGAGAGTGAAAAGGCAAGAAATCAGGATCGCCCTCATGAAGGGCCATTGTCCCCCACAGCTTCTGCAAAAGGAACTGCCGGAAGAATGGTAGCAATGATGGCAGAAGAGAAATACGGATCCTATCGCAACTCGCCCTCCCTGCAAAGTGCACCCCTATCGCAATCGAGACCCTCTCATGATGGAGGCAGCTATGTACATAAGCAGCGCATGTACCAGCAGCAGCAGTCTATTGCTGGCTTTGAAGATCAGATGGCCGTCCAGGATGCAAATGATCTCGCCGCAGAGTACGAAGCTCTATTGCCGTCACCACAAACACCGCAGAGTGACCGGGGTCGTACACCGGTATCAAGCAAACTCGACTCGACACCAGCATCCAGTATGCTAGACTTGAAAATCGTCGATCAGCTTCCTGAAGCTAAAATACCTCGAAACAAGGAGGCTAGCGCATCACCTCCACGCGTCAAGCAGCGGCACAGGAGCAATTCTCCTCACGTTGAGGCAGCACCGATAAAAGAGCATTCCCATAAGCCGTCTATCTTAGCGCAGGACATTTCCCATCAAGATCACGCCGCGGAGGTCAAGGAGAAGTCTCGCGTTCGCGAGTCCATGCAGAGCGCCGGAGAATCCGTGTCCGCTAGTAGACCACAAGCGTCGGCTGCTTTCAAGAACAGTAGGATACTCGGCTTTCGCCGGCGAGCAAAGGAGCCTCCAGCTCTTATAGCCATTCCATATGGTCCAGAAAACCATGTCCTAGCGGTCCAGTCGGCTCCGCTCGATGCGCCTCGTGAAGAGCCCGCAGCCAAACGTTCCAAAATCGAGCGACTGTTCAGGGAGTCGAAGCCAGCTTTTGCCGAGGAAGGTAGCAGGAGAAGATCTGCAAGTCTCGCAAAAAGCACGGCAAAAGAAGATAATCCAAAGTCTACGCAGGCCCAAAGCCACAGCAGAACTCGCACTGCTTCATCTACGGTACTGAATGGCAACTTACCGTCACTGAAGTCTCTACCTCGATCTAGCACTGAGCCAGTATTGAGCCCCATCACAAAACCTATCAAATCAGCGCTCAAGGTCAAAGAAAGCGCAGGGTCTCCAAACTCCAAGCATGATGCTGTTGAGAGCAAGCCAGAACGTCCACCCAGGAAGCAAACCACCATTCTGGTGGATCTGAAGCCTGCGAAGAGACCTGCAGCAGATGCGACCAGTGCGGCCAAGACAATAAGGCCTGTTTTCAGTTTTGAGGTCGAAGAGAAACCCACGAACAAGTCCATGCAAGAAGTCATAGTCCAGAGCGTAACCGGGGAAGGCCTGATACGCAAAGCATCCCTGACCCGTCCTCGCTCGAACCCACAGCTCCAGACGCAAACTACCACTTCAAACTCTCTACCATCGCTCGACTTCCTACCTCAATTGAAGCATCAGCCTCTCGTTAAGCGAGAGCGACAATTGCCAACTAGCCCAGCACCCCCAGACTCAACTTCAAAAACAATTGCCCAATTCCCTACGCCGATTGCCGCTCTCGCCTATCACTCTTCTTCCTCTTTCTCCTCCGAACTAAACCTGAAGCCCGACCTCAAACTCCTTCCTCGCTCTCCTCTCCGCCCCTCTCAATTTCCTCTTCCCAGCACAGCCCTAAACACCCGTGTCAACCGCTCCGCCACCGACGTCGGCACGCTCTCCTTCCACCAAACCGCGATCGCCGAGAATCTAGGCGCGAATCCAGTTGCGAAGCTCTTTGTCATCTGCTGCAAATGCAAATTCTGGCATGATATGCCGAGTAAGCTTTATGAAGCTATGGCTTTACCGATGGAATTGCATAAAGCCGGTGAGGTGAGTGTGGCGGGGGCAAGGTTGGAGACCGCGGTAAAGTGTCCTTGGTGTGAGCACGGCATGACTACTAGTTGTTGCCAGGGGTGGACGACGGTTGTGTATCTTCATGAGAGGCATCACTAAGTCACCTGGTTGGAGGGAACGTGTTTCTACTATTTAAATGACTTTCAAAGTTACAGCGGTTTTTTCTACACCTTTTAATACTGTGCTTCGGATCTCTTCCCTTCTCAATCCGAACACATGCGACACGTATATGGCTTTGGCGCTGGATATGGGCTGGCAAAACACTAATGCGCTATGACATACGCGGGACGAATCATGGGTTTTTCTGGGCGTTGTTGGAAAGCTATCTCAACGGGACGTCAACAAATAGGCAGAAGGAGTGCTTTAGTGCTTTCATACTTTTGATATAAACTCGACAGATTAGCAGAACCAAAAAGAATAATAATGCTCGAGGGCTTTCAGCACAGCATTCACTGCAATACTATGACTTCCTGAAGCATCAATATAGTCTTAATGTCGTTCTGCAAAAAAGCGGTCGGGCCTGGGGTTGATGTCCTACGATTCTCTGCAACGAAAGATGACATCAAGTCAAGATGCGGTCAGAGATTTCAGTCTCCCTACCTTTCATGCACCTCAAAGCTACAATTCGTCGCTTTACTCTATCTTGCAATATATGACATCATCGCCATTGCATCTGGAAATCACTCGCTAGCCACTGCTACAATGTTCAATGGGACGAGATTTGGGCTCTCTATGATTTGACCTGATCATAATGCTCCGCCTTGCCAACTCAGCACTAAATCGCCAAGCCACCATCGGTCTATATTCGGCTAATCTGAGTCAGCCCTACCGTCAAAATCCCACACATAAAGGTGACTCACCCCCCTCCCCCCTCGTCCTTCCTTCTTTCCAAGCACCCTCACCACCATCGCTGCGTTTCTTTGCTCACACACAGATACCCCTACCCCTGGCAACAGGCAGGTATCGGTCGGTATCCCCCCCTCCCTTCACCGGGATCGGGTTATGCAAATGAGAAATTCGGAGTAATCTTCAACCATTCACATCACCCACTTCCATCATGGATAAGGGTCTTATACCGCCCTCGCGGGCTCACCGCGAAAGCGGTCGCAAACTGGCATCAGAAACGCAGGACTGCTGCCTCTGCCTTCGGCACGGGGTTTGGTAGTTTCCTATGGGAGAGCCGTTGCGAAGATTGTGTGCCCTGTTTTAGTGGGGGTGACACTTTAGTGCAATACGCAGCATGCCCTTTTCCCTTCCCTTTTTGAAATGCGAGAGCATGGATTGGGGGGGAGGGGGGAGGGTATAATTCGATTCCGATTATTCTGGTGGGGAGGGTGCTTCACCAATCACATTACCTTTTTTTTTAATGGCTGGCGTTGAGATCCACGTGTTCGTCGTGCCGGCTACGAACCTTTCGCCTGCGAAGGCGGGTGGGAGAGCTAAGAGGTCTCTGGTATGTATTGTGGGCGTGTTGGAGCTGGGTTTTTATGGTAGACGGGCTTGGTTGAGGAGCGGTTCTGGGAGGGATAAGGGATCGATGAGGAGTGATACAGTTGGTATAGAGGAAGCTGATGTTGGTTGAGGTTTGTACTCTATCGAGCATTGCCTCAACAATTAGCCGCCCTGTGTAGAAAGAGTCATTGATAGGAACTGCTGTCAGAGTAAGTAATCTAATCGCTTCTACGATCCCTTATGAGCGTGTTTATAAACGGGTTATCAGTTCAATTTGTCTGCGCAATGGGATCTTGCCCTTGGCACTAGAGATGTTCCAAAAGCAGTGAAGCAGTCACGTAAAATTCAGGGGAGATGGTCTACCATGACCGCTCAAGCACCATTACTTCGGGCATTGTATAGCATAGAGAACATATGAATTAAGTTTTATTATTCCAGCCAGTCAGACATTGTTCCAGATCCCGAAACATCCGAATAGAACGTTAGCTACATGAGCAAGTATGGATCCTCATCATATCCAAGACGTCTAAATGACGGACAATAATATGTCAGAGGACCTGGTCCGCTCCTCCGTCTGAATTATTCTGATTTTTTGCCTCTCTAAGCCTCCCTTACGTAGTGCTGTTGTGACGGGCGCGTGTTTTTGTAGCCAGCTGATGGAAGCAGCACCGCGCTTGTCCATTACCCAAACGTCGATATTACCTAACCCTTCAAGGACCAGCGTGCGAAGCGTAATAGGACCCGTGCGATGGTATATTGATAACGCCTTGCTCCTCCCTCAAACCATTCCTTGCATCGAGTTCCTCTCATTAGATGGCCGTCCTGATAAGGCCGGCACAGTGCGACCTAGAGTCGGTGTCCCGGGACGAAGATGAACAGTATGATCAGGCAAACGCCGATGAGGACCGTAAAGAGCAAGACCATCATTGCACGTTTGTTCATGAGTTTTCGGATGTAGGGTTCCCGGATGCGTGACCAATTCATAAAGGTGTATTCGCTGAGGCCCGCTAGGGCGAGGACGGGATCGATGGAGTATTGTTGCGAGGAGAGGGCGTAGACGCCGATGGTGAAAGGGAGGATGAGCTGTTGTAAAGACAATATTAGCTGTACTCTATGCAAGCAGTGTAGCGGTATAATTACCCAGCAGCGGATGTGTTTCGGCTTATCGAGTAAAATGCATGCAAAGCCTGCCCAGAAGGCACCGAACATGCCTAGAAGCCCCAGACATAATCGGAGGAAAGAGCTTGGTGGTACTAGATTGCCGAGCGCTTTCGCACGAAGGAAACCTGGGAAAGCGTCTCGCTCCATGGCCTGGAAGGTGTAGTCCTTTGCCGCGTCAAAGACTTCGGGATCATCTCGGCCTTCTTCTTCGATCGATGTGGTGATATCGGTGAGGATGCCCTGGGGCAGGATGATCTCTCGCTCTGAGCCTGGTAGAAGGAAGGTGTACAGAATCTTCTCCGCGCTAGCTCTTATGTCTGCTCTTGCAACTGTGTGTGCTGGGGAGTCTGAATTGGTTCGTCCTGGTGAGCCATTGGTCATGAAGCTTGCCCTTGGTGGACGCCCCCTGTCCGTCCCGTTTGATGGTCGATCTCCAGACGCCCGCATGTGCGATTGCTGGGAGCCCAAGCTACTGTGTGGTGAATGAGCCGCTGCTCCATTGCCATTGCCATTGCCATTGCCATTGCCATTGCCACTGCCATTAGAGTTCTCTTGACGTAAGTAGGCAGACAGATGTTGATCGCGCATTTTCTCAGCGCCATTGAGGTTGGTCGACGGGCCTGAGGGGTCGTTCATTTCGCCCATGTGGTCCAATATGTATGAGGAGCGTTTGGAGCCCTGCTTTTCCAGATCAGGAGTCTCGACGAGAACTGAGCGACGAAGCTCGCGGACATAATGGCGGCAGAGAGACAGGTGTTGAGAGACATCAAGCCTGTTGCAGAAAAAATTAGCAAGCAGAAATTTTGTCGAGATCCTGCTCTAGGGCCCTCCGCAACTCCCTTCACACAGCGCGAGAAAGCTCACCAGAAATCTAGGTAATCGACTGATCTTTGTTGATCTCGCATGTAGATGTAAAAGGAGAAGAGATCCACAGGTGCCAGGGTCTGCCGACTCAGGACCTCGAAGAGAGTGGGCAGGCGACTCCGATTAAGGTCTGGATGAGGCGAGGGAGTGTCCATCAAGGACAGAGACATGGCGGCGAATGCTGTTAAAGCGGTATCGGGTGTTCGTCTTGATCCACGTGGAGCTGTGGTGAGTTTTTGGTTGTCGCGATCAAGTAGAAATTATGCCTTTCATGTGGCGGACTCGTGGCTTGCCTTGCTATCGACGACCCTAGGCAGGCCGCTTCAAAGCTTGAGAATACACCTAGTATATACCCATTGGGATGCTAGCTCCTCTGGCCCTATCTAGATGTAAATGTTGGGGAAGTAATGTCTAAAGATCCATTTGGCGTCGGTGAGGTCGTGATCTACGAAATGGATTGAGATTACGGGCTAAGCGCCAAACCCAAAACAGCTAGTCTCACTTTTACATGGCTGCTCAAGAGGGTCAATTGCTTGTCATTAAGAAAAATAGTAAAGAATCCATCATGGTTGTCATTTACTATCAATACTTGGGGCCTGTTAGTCTTTGCCGCCGGGAGACTACGAGCGAAGAGTGCTTTGTACCAACTGATATGCTAACTTAGTTGACAATCGCCCGGACACCTAGCTCTATTTCCCCGGCTCTTACTTCCTCCGGTCTATCCCTTTTGAACGCCTTGCAGAGCCCTCGCAAGAAGTTCGTCTTAAATTCATCTGATTTTCAAACGCCAAAGATCCTTAGAAAAACAAGCAGTATCGACACAGTGTGCGGTATAGTATACTTGGGTATCAAACAATATGAATCTCGTGAGTTCGCAGTTTGCCGACTGTGACCGGGTCGTAGCTGCTAAGTTATACAGGATCTTAGTAGTAATACGTAAGAGAGATATGTGTAATCGTGACGTCGTGCAGGTTTCCCGAGACTAGGAGGGCATGGTAATGACAGCGGTCCTGTAGTAGAGCATCAGCAAGGTCCGCGATGGCAGACATTAATAGTGCCAAGGCTAAGGCGTCAATCAAGGAAGTGGTGAAAGGATCTTCTTCAGATGCTCAGTGGTGTCATGACATTGGCGACACTGCGTCGTCAGTTGGTGGTGGCCGAGCCAGTGGTGGCCGAGCCTTCTTCTCTGGTTCCTCTGCTGCTTCTGGAATCGTAGCACAGTACCGTTTGAGTACCTGCTTGAGAGCTGGTCGCCGAATTGGCTTTGGCAGGAAGAAGTCCATGCCAGAGTCCATGCACTCTTTGACGTTACTTTCCTCGGCAAAAGCCGTAAGGGCGACAATAGGAGCAGAGTAGCCCATCTCTCGGATGAGGCGCGTGCTTTGGATACCGTCAAGGTTGGGCATCTGTTTTGTCATGTTAGCGAGGGTAGAGGCACTCCTGATATAAGGCAAGTACCTGAACATCCATGAAGATAAGGTTGAAGTATTTCCGCTGTTCCATGCTTTCTTTCACGAGCTCAAATGCTTCTTGCCCATCTTTCGCAACAGTGACGTCTGTAATATATTAACTCGAGCCACTAATCAAATGTAGGAGGCCTTACCATAGATATCTTCCAATTTCAACATCCGAAGTACGACTTCTTGGTTGACTTTGTTATCCTCTGCCACTAACACACGAACCTTGTCTCCACTTTGAGCTGCCTGAGCCGCAACGCGCTCGATCGCTGCCAACTGCTTATTGGGATCTTCTAGCGGCGAGGTTGCTGCGAAGAACGGTTGGCTCAGACCCACGAGGCGAGGCTTAGCGGGTGTGTCAAAGCCATTGAGTCCAGGCGGTACCGTCTCACCCTCCACACCTAAGTCGGAAGGGGATCTCTTCCGTTGTGGTGACTGAGTATCGTCTGCAGGTGCAGCCAGATTGGTACTGTGACGTCGTGAGTTCATTGAAGAGCCCGTTGTGCTATCGGCCCTTTCTTTTGTAAAGATCAATGGAATTCGCATCGTGAATTTGCTTCCAACTCCTTCTTGGCTTTGGAGATCCATCGTTCCCTTCATCAGGCTGGCCAGTTGTGAGCATATGCTCAAGCCAAGCCCTGTGCCTCCGTACTTCTTATTCAACCCAATGTCTCCTTGGACGAACGGTTCGAAAACACGCTGTTGCTGACTTTCGGGAATGCCTGGCCCGGTATCCTCGACTTCGAAATCGAAGAGCAAAATACGAGCATTCTGCGGTGGAGGAGAACAGGAACGTTCTCGGACAGCAACAGTTGGGATTGCTTTAGGCTCAGCCCCATTGATATGAAGTGCCGTATCCGAGTACTTGGCTCGTTCGCGGCCTCGCTGACCGGAACTGGTCGAAGAGCCAGAGTCAGATGTCATACGTCCGAATCGCCTTGATCGTCTCTGCGATTGACGTTTAGACTGCTTCGATTGTTTTGACTGCACCGATCCTTTGCGACTCTCTGAGCGCTCCGGCGCATCACCTACGCACCTGATGCGCACGTTGACCGATCCATTTGGAGGTGTAAATTTCAGGCTGTTGCTCACAAGGTTGATGATGACTTGAAGTATTCGATGCTGATCACCCCACAGAAACATATCTCGAACACGACCAGTCCCATACGGTCCAAACCCGGTCTGCAGTGGGGCGCCACTCGCAGTTTCCATACCATCTTGTGGGCCGTGATACGTCACTCCCAACGTAATGGCCCCGTCTTTCGCCTGTTTTTCGAATATTGAGACCACCTGAGAGCACACATCCGCCAACCGAAATTCTCTCTCGTCCAGGGTGAGATGCTGGCCAATCTGGTTCTTTGTAAACGTCAAGAGATCTGTCAAGAGATGAAGCAGCAGATCGCCTGACTTGTATATTATGCCGAGCGATCTTTTGATTTTTGTGTGGTCCTCCTCTTGCATACACACGGCGGTCATCCCAAGGATGCCATTCAAAGGTGTCTTCAGCTCGTGAGAGATATTGGCGATGAACGCGGTCTTGCTTTCGTTGGCAGCTTCAGCGGCCTTCTTGCTTATCTCGAGCTCCTGTGTTCGCTCCTTGACTCTTTCTTCAAGTCGCTCGTACTGCAGCATAAGCTCCTCTGACATCTCGTTATACGTTCGTGTAAGATCAGTGAGCTCATCATGGATAAAGTGCTTCCCATCTTGGACTTTCCCAGGTATACGGAAATGCTGTTGACGCTCTCTGCGCTCCCGCTTTTTCTTTTGGCCGTGGTTTCGCCATGGCGAGAAACGTTCTATAAAACCCTCTTTTCTTGCCTCTGCGGTCATGGCCTCCTCCTCACCAGAACATCGGGCAACGTCATTGTCATCAGAAGTAGAAGATCTCTCACTTCCGTCCCCGTCCTCGGACTCGTACCTATACGGCTCGACTGTCTTTTTGGTCGCTTCTCGTAACCTCCTGATTGGTCTCACCAAGAAATGGGCCAAGGGAAGCAGGAGGAGCAGGATGACACCGACAGTCCCAAAAACACAAGCCACGAGGACATTTCGGAGGTGATTGATCGGCCCAATTACTTCGCCATGTGATTGTTCAACGATGAGTGCCCAATTGACCATAGGAGACATGGGTAAAGCATAGCCAACGGAGACTGCCTTGTTCTCTTCATTGTGAGTAGAGATCAAGCTACCCGCGTTGGTAGGAGAGCCATTGTCTAACGTATAGGCATCCAACACAGCAGGATAGTCATGCATCTTGAAGGGAACGTTTGGCATGCCATAAGCTCGCGTCGCATGGCGAGTACTTCGAGAGGCATTTTGTACTGGTGGTAGAACATAATGAACATCTTGCTGCTCAGCTGCTGCCCTGTTAGCCTTTGAAGCTCCTACGCCTCGAATAGATACTGGCAACTTCTGGTCTGGTGTATTCGGCGCAACGATGAGAATTTGACCCGTATCACCCAACCCCTCGAATGACTGTGTGACGCTAAAAAGATTCCTCGCACTGCATATGATAGTGATCCATCCCAAATTGTCATCATTTGATGTATCGTTAACAATTGGTACAGTGAGGGAAAGCAGTGCAAAGCTTTGATTGGTGAACCACGGTCCTAACAATATTGTCGAGTTGTTATATAGCTGCTGCCCTTCCCAGAAGGCCTTCGACCGGTTGAAGGTGTCATTGATAACTGTAGAGGTGAAAGTCAAGTTTGGATAGAGCTCGGCGGGATAGCCAGTGCCGTTGTCGCCCAAATACACAGGGAGGCCCGTACTATTCGTAATGGGCAGCAAGATCGACTTCACGATGTCAGGATTGCTGACATTCAGCAGACTGTAGAGACCGCCAGTGCCTGTACCATTTTTGGACACTACCATTGCCTCCAGTAGCATGTCTGCAGATCCTCCTCCAAGTGCGCTTTGCATGTCTTGATTTGCGCGGACCCAATTGGCACCGGTGTCGTTGCCCCCATTGTAGCGTTGCAGCGCGGCCTGGAGGGCGATACGCGTAGAGATAGCGGTGACGCTTGACTGGAGAAGGAGAAGGTTTGAGTTGAGCTGGTTGGCGTAGAGGGAGGCTGTGAGTGAAAGACTTGACGTTCTAAGAAGGGGTGAGCTTCGATTGTACGCTTTGTAGACCCAGTATTCCTTACCTGATACCGATGACAAAGTTGTAGTTGTTCACCCACTAGATTAAAGATGTAAGCACACCATACACGGAGACCAAATTCAAAGAGCCTGGTATTACCGTTGCAACAGCTACTACAGCGAGGGCAACCAGTGTTGTAAGAAGCACCAATAGTCCAAGTTGCTCACGTATACCTATCCGCATCGTGCTGTATGTTGACAATTCGACTTTGTGCCTCGGGCTGGCTGGTTAGCGGGAAGTCGATGCCCTTGGGTCTCAAAGACCCGGCATGTCTTGTCTGTTTTAGTTCAGGGCCGCTGAGCTTGCTCTGCGGAAAGGCAGTCCAACACTGTGGGCGGCTATTGCGCGGGGAAGCTCTGGTCGTTTTATTCCATATCGCTGGTTCAATATAGGTCGTCTGTCTGGGTTCGCTCGCGTGGGGTAAGTACCCTGTTTTGTCGTAATTCGTCCTAATTATGCATATAGAGAGCGCCTCATCAAAGGAGTGACTAGGTTTTTAAGGTAAAGTCGAAGGCTCTTCAGCGCTTAGCCTGTGGTCGAAGTGCTTGCAATTGTGCAAGTCATGTATTCGTAGAGGTGCCAAGGAGTTGTTAGCTAATAGAACTACCTTAAAGTACGAGTACTTTGAACGAGCTAGACGCTTTGGCGCTACATAGTTTCCGGCCTAGATCGTGGTCCCTTCGGTCCGAGCCGTTTGGGCCGAACGGGCTATATGAGAAAGTTGATAAAATTTCTGGAATTCCATGCTTATCCTTTCTATTGACTTCAGTGGTTATCATTTTCAATTTTTGTTCCTATCGTGATGTAGTCGAAGTATGCGCCATCCACTCAGAGACTTCTTGTTTTACCTCACTCCTCAGCATTAACGCCGCGCCTTTGAACTGCAAAAAGGTGTCCGTAGAGTGGTAAAGTACCAACAATCTCTCCCCCCTCCCCCTAATTCAATCAAAAAACATGGAGAACGGTGAAGCCGTCAGATCTTTGTGGTTGAGCATTTGTGGTCGGTTTTAAGGCCTGTGTGATGGGTAGGCTGGTCTGCCGCTTGATACAGGGCGCTGGTCTCGTAGGACTAAGATGGCACTCTAATGGCTCTCTTGACAGCACCTTCCTCAGTACCGCCGGTTTGTTGGTCGACAATTTGCTCCTCCGTTCGTGCTCCTGCTGTTCTTCTATTGGCATAGCCGCCAAAACCTTCTGCAATGAACCCTTGTTGTTCACGCATTCGTCAAATACGCTCGTTCTAGCCTCTGAATGCATCTGGTATATCTCCTTCACCGTGCTACCGCTGAGTTCGCTCTGTTCACCGAGGAAAACTGGGGGTTCCTTGCGACGCCGCTTCAAAGAAAGCGCGATCTTTCTCCAGGACATCGCCATGTAAATCCTAGCCACGAAGATGTATTCCAGGATGTGTGTCTCGAAATCCTTGAACCGTTCTTCCACTTGAGTCGTCCGGCACCTTCGAGCGTCATCTAGCTCTTTCTTGAAAGCGTTCAAGATCTCTGCTCTCCTGGCGGGATTGTTGTAAAGCGTGTCGTGACAGTACTCAGAAAGTGTCGGATCATCGAATTCCAGTGGGTCCACTCCAGATTTCAGATGGGCTCCTCCTCCTCTGACGCTTACGTCAATATTAGCTATGTCCGCGACTTTGAGCTCCGCAAACTGGTCCGGCCAACGATATCGAAGCGCAAACGCAATGTCTGCATCGGAAAATTGGGGCCTTTTGTCCGTGTTGAGAACGAATGCGGTGTTTGAGAACCCAGCCATTGTAGGGGCATCGCAATGGTGACGACGAAGTGTAAACCTTCTCGGAACAATGACTCGAAAGAGCTGTTCGTCATTGTACGAACGTCCTAAGATCCTGTGTTGCCCTGGACATCCCAAAAACATGACGAATTTTTTTCTCCAGGTTGCTGCGATTGGAGCTGATCGACTAGTAGGTTGAAGGCAATGAGGCAAACGGCAAGGGTAAACTTGGTACAAAGGAAGAAAATGATGATGGGAAGAAGCTTGGAAAAGTAACACAAGACCTACAGAGTGGGGCAAATATATCCGAGTAAACTTGACTGTACAGTAGGGTTGGATCATGAAAGGTGGCACGATGTGGCTTTTACATGGCCTGAAATCTAAGATCGCACCTGCCTGATTATTTCTCATTTGTTGGGTAGCACTTTCTCACGCTGAACATACTAGAAGTGCAGATCAATGCAGGCTAACAGCCATGTGTCGAACGCTTCTTCTGCTTCACTTCTGGACGACGAGAGGGAGTGTTTGGGTTTGGGAAGTGGAAGTGGAAGCGGAAGTGTGTATTTTGCGAGGGCAGGCCCGGAAAATTTTCAAGCATTGTTTGGTCTTGAGCAGACAGTGACTCTCGGAATGGATCGATGCATGAGTCTTGCGCGGAACCACGAGGAAGTGCAGCAAGTAATGTCCAGCTTGTTACTCGTCACTGAGTGTAAGCGAGCAGATTACTGCTCAACGATTTTTGATGAGGCAAGTACCCTGCTTCAAGGAACAGGTAAACATCTCAATTGACTCTAGAATCCCTACCAATATCCACACCAACTTCTTCCTCCATCACGGACCACCATACTCTGGCGCCGCATCCAGCAACTTTCTCCTCTCCCGCTGCTGCTTCTCCTCTTCGCTCTCCTCTCCCCACGGATTGCAAGCATCGCTCAACCACACATTCAATAAATCCCTCGTAGCATCTTCACACCCTTCGTCTCTCTCCCACTCATACGCATACTCATGCTCTCCTTGACACAGCATTGTATCAAGAGCGTGAACATGCGATTCCTCCATCCGAATAGCGTCAGGCACCACATCTTGGTGCTTGTACTTGTACAAGATGCAGATTTCTTCAGCCGTCAGGGTAGTTTGGCGGACGGAGAAGGCGATGAGCCAGTGCGTGAACCAGGGCGTGTTCTTGGGCTCAAATGCTTCCCCGCCGTTGGGAAAGATGTCTTGTTGGACGTGAAGTGTTTCGATTAAGCGTTCGTTGTCGATGACTGATGGATGTTGGCTGTGCCATGGCCTATGGAACGCAGGCACATATTTTCGAGGCCAGCCTTGTCCTCGCCTGTATGGGGTGTTGTCTGAAATGGTAATCAATTAGCGGATCTGGCCAGCTATTCCAAAGGAGAGCTCACTTGAAGTCTTACTGCCTTGGGACGCTGGAGGAGACGGTGCTGCTTGCTGGGTTGACTTCGCATTCTTTGATGATCTACGTAGTCTCGAGGCGTAGTTGTCCAGAGGCTCCACGGAAGCATCTGCTCTTGGCGAGTTTACCATTTGCCGTGACTCCACTCCAGGACGGTGGTATTCTAGTGGAGGAAAGATGTCGTCCCACTGCGTCCTCTCCGAGATATTGGTGTTCCTGTTGTTCCTGTCTGACATTTTCGAGCAAATAATATAGAAAAGCAAGTCTCAGTATCCAGCAGAGCCCAGGATGAGATTTCCTGCATCAAATAGGGACAAAGCCGTATCATGAATCATAAGGTAGTATGACAAGAGTTGATCACGAGGCTGAATCATAGCAGCGCAAATTTCTCGGGCGTTTGCACCTGTCATAAGGAATCCGGGTTCATAATCTAGTGACACAATTTTCGGCTTCACCGTGGAAACCTGGAAGTGAAAGAATACGATCGGCCTCGGCAGGCTAGCTTATTGCAGATGACCTTCACGTTCGTCTTCCAGAGTCACAATCTGAAAGACTTTGTGGCAAAATCTGCCCTTTTACTTCACCATCAGGCTACTGTTAGGTGGTAATAGAAATTTCCGGTCAGCACGCAGGACTCGTTTTAGTAACTTGGAAGTTATATTGTTGATACCTCAGACCTTGTTGATCGCTAGCCCTTTCAGACCCCATAAATCTTACATCCTCTCTGGCATGCTATTTCGAATCCCATACCCTACCCCAACAGCTGTTGCAGCATCTTCACAAGGTCAGCCAATGATTCGCCTGAAGCATCTTGGCCGTCATCAAATTCGCAGCGAACTCATCCCGAACCCTGTCCACCTCATCCTGCGGTGCATGATCATACTTAAAGGCATGGGCATGCAACTCATAACCGTGCAACTTGTTGCCTTCGTCCAACATAGCCAAGATCTCTGGAACATGGTGCTCCTGCATATATCTTGTGCTGGGATCCTTTGCCCTCCATCGATACCGGAAGAGCAGGCAGATGTCTGCGTCGTTCAGGTTCATGTGTTTTCTTGCGAATACTATCTCCCATTGAGACCACCATCTTTCGGTCTTAGAGTTAGCATGGCTCGTTGATGCTTAAACGTTGCAGGAACCGTCGCAGAGCTGGACTTACAGCATATAACGTGGATCAAAGCGTGGGCTAGAGTCTGGCAGCGGGCGTCTCGGTAACACACTAGGGTACCTGTGTTCGAGCAACTCAAGCCCGCCATCCCGGACAGGTAGCGGTTCATCTCCATTGCGACGAGGTGCTGAACCTTGCCTTGGAGAGGCTTGAACACGCGACGGGGTTAGATCGAAACTTCGGGAAGGAGGGTCGTGTGGAGCCATCAGGAATGTCCAGCTCTCCTCACTCTGAGCTTGAGGGACCGTTACTATATCTGTGTTTGATTCTTCGGAGTGGAAGCTGGGTGCAGGAGAAGAAGGCGCTGTTTGAACAAATCTGGCTTCTGGCCAGTCAAGGCTGAGGTTAGGAGGGACTAGTGTTGGACCTTGTTTGCTTTGTCGGTACATCAAGCTAGGCGATGGAGAATTGGATGGTGTTGATGGGCTTCTTCGTTGTTGGTATAGCAAACTTGGCGGCATGGAGTTTGCTTTCAAAGAAATGGAAGTGTACGGAAAATGCTCGCGGCTGAAGGGTAACGCGAAGGATGAGGTTCCTACGAACGATGCTGCGCGAGGGTTCCAATCTGTCGTTGTGTCAAATTGAGGCGCTTATGAATATTAGCTGTGTTCTGACTTTGGGCACAGAGTGGTGGTACATTACCAGGGAGAGGGCGACTCGCGAACATAATTGTCAGCCCCAAACGGAACACCGTGACGGCTAGTCACCAAAGTGGAAACAATATAGCTAGCCAGAGGAGCAGGAGTTGTGTAGTGTTAGCTCGTCGATTGTTCTGAGCTGATAGAGGAAGAGATACTTCAAAAAATGATAACGCCTCAGCTTACACAAGAATGAGTTACAGCCTCCTCCGCGACTGTGGAAGAAGCTACCTTGCCACTGTGATTTTCTCCCCTCAAGAAGCCAGTTACATACCCGACCCCGGAGACAGCGTGTAAGAGAAAGGGCGAGAAGACAGAGCCAGTGAAGATGGCTATGACTGTGGTCTATGGACAAGGATGTTTCAGTACAGAGTGAATGAGCATCTATGCTGGAGAATGGGGACAAGGAAACATGAGGCTCAATTCGGATCGCCTCGCCGAGAAGTTGCCGCCTACTTATTTGTGCAAAATCTCGGGTGGGTGGGTTTGTGTCACATCGGCTGGTTATGGAATCAGTATCCGTCACCGCATCAATCTTCAGCCATCGGAAGCATTAGCTATTTCGAGCGCAGAATTCCTAAATCAAGTTTCTGTGTGAATGGTATCTTCCCTCCGCTGAAGTGTCTCTCTGAGCTTGAGTCTATTGCTTCAGTATATTGGCAGACAAGGAGAGACGTGAATTTCGCCAAGATAGCCAATCGCGACATTTATGCCCTTGTGTGACGGCCGATCACCTTCGCCACTGTTAGAGTCACACTGCAAGTCGCACACCATGGGTGGTCCTTTGTTGTCTCCTTCAATGCCGTCTCCCTCAATGCAATTGTTTGGGATCTTGGCAGTCAGCTGCGCCATCCCCAATAAAAATTTGAGAAAGACTATGTCGATGGAACAATGGAAAAGAGCACAGTAAATATTACTGATAAAGAACGCGTGAGGTAGAAGTCCTAACCTTTCTAACGAGGGCTATGTCGGTTATCTCACCAGCTCGAAATCTCCACTCACTACCACAGTCACCGCGTCGCCATTACGTACGTTTGGCTAGTGCTTTCAATCTCTAAGGGTCGCTCGTATACTGATTCATGATGTGTCAAGTCTCGAAGCTCTACCATGCAGGCTGTGATCACACAATCCGCTACCGCCTCGTCAATCGCTGCTCCGAAGGGGTTTGTCCTGATAACTTTTCTTGCAAAGTCAATGCCAACTGGATTATAGCATTTCGGCCAGTCTACAACCCTCGATGGTGCTATGACTGTCACGATGAACGCATTGAAGCCATTCGTGATTCACATGAAAACGACCAGAACGAGATCATGGAACAGGCAGACCGTGAGGATTGGTCCGACGAAGGTATCGAACGCGCTCTAGAACGGTCGGACGAGCAAGAAGCGAAAGAAATCGGAAGCTTTAATGCCGCACTCTGCGAGGTTCAAGCTCGGGAACAGAGGGATTATCGTGAGCGGAGACGTCAAGAAGGTGCTGAATGGGACAGCGATGCCGAAGAGGCTGCGGCTCTGAGCGAGGAGTCTAATAGCGAGGACGAGGCAAGGCCGAATCCTGAAACGTTGGAAAACGAGAGTCGAGTCCCCGCTGAGATCCTTGACTATAGCAGTGGCGACGAGAGTGACACGGAGGACCCTTCAAGACGCTTCGCCAATCGCGGATATTTCAGCGCTGGAGGCCGTGGTGAGAGGAGGGTCTTCGACTTTGACCAGTAACACTCTTAATTACGCTATGGCTTGACAATGAAGACTCTAAGTTAGCTAACTCGAGAATATTAAGGTCTGCAATCTTCATGAACACGCTGTATCTCCCTCGTGATTAGATTGACATATAGACAATTTGAAATTCAGTATTGTCATCGAATACTCCAGTGCTGTCCATGAGTGAACCTGATCTGACCTTGAGCAACATAACGAGCTCATTGTATGTCTATTGCTCTTGTCAAGACCTTGTGGCAGGAAGATCTCAAGGCAGCGAGACGACGTTGTAGAGGTACGATTCAGCGAAGTATGGCTTATCCCTCTGCCTGTGTTCAATGCTCTACATATGGAGTATACCGCCTAGCATCCCAAGGACTGCGTCAATACACGCGCTCGCCAGAGAGCGTGGTGTTCTCGTGCTTCGCGACCAGACTGGACCCGTTCCTTACATCGAGCTAAACCCAAACGAGCAGGTCTATATGCTAGCTTCGGTAGCCCAGACCCTGAAACTTCCCTTTCCGTGCCTTTCCCAACCTCCCTCTCTTCTCCAGGCCACTCACCGCCATTGGCACGTTGTAGCCTCAGGCGCGCGACCGTGATGCCCGCGCGACTCTTGTGAAGTCTTAATGCAATGCCCGCTCTAAAAGAACTAATCAGCTGTTTTCTCCCTCGCATAACGTGTGAGTCACGGACGCGTTGAGTTTTGCATCGATGTTTTGGTCGTCAGGACGCGGGCGATGGGTGGATAATGGGGGTCTCTTTTATGGTTGGGGGGATGCCTTGATTTCCTGAGGTATCCACACTTTGTTGCTGAATTCAATTGCTTCAATCCCTTTATCGATAAGATGTATAACATTTCAATGAACGATTGAATTAACTGTGGCAATATTGAAGACCGTCTTAATCTCAATTGATCATCTACCTTGCGACTGATAGTCTTTTACTCCTTTGCTGTTACTCCTAGAAGCCGCTACGAATCACACGTATGTTATTGCTCTGCAAAGCAAGTTCAATGCCTGACATCTGCCTTCAAAAGACATACACTATTCTGAACGCTATGCTTCATCATAATGCATGCACAATCCGCCTTTCTCCAGTTCTGGTGGACCGACAAAACTCGAGACACATTCCTATCCTGTGTCCCAAAGGATGACCTTGCCTCCCTTCGTCTGGCTTGCCATGACTTCGGCGCTCGCGCTGCGCCGATACTATTCAAAGAGCTCTCCATCACTTTTCGCACGAGCGTCTTCACAAGGCCGACGCGGATGGCAGCCTTATGCCGTATAGGCCAGCATGTTCGAGCTCTCCGATTCACCATACCGCATGGGCCGGAAACTTTCCTGCCGCCGCTTCTGGATCCAGTCAATGGCAAGGAGACAGCCTTCATCTACGAGCCTTACATCATGTCGACTAGAGACTCCGCCTCGCGCCTCAGCGTCCCCACATACGGGAGCTGGGAGATCACAGATCTGCTGGTCAAGCAATACCCACCTCTATTTCATGCCGCCGCCAACGTCCCTTCCTTCATCAGAGCATTATCTGCCATCCCTAATCTAAAGCATCTCAAAATCTCGTGTCCAGGACAAGAGCCAAGCCAACGTTACCGTCGCAGTATCGTCGACTACGCCTTGATCTCTCTGCGTATCGCAGTCGAGCGGAGCAAGCTCACAGCACTCATGTCCCTCTCGCTAATGTACGTCCACCCTAGTGCCGTCTTCTACCTCAACCCATTGATGGGCTTTGGCGCCAGCCCAAGCTCTATGCGGCGATGGAGGCAGATCCGAGAATTGCGGATCGAGATGGACACAATTGCGTTGGGATATCCAGTAGATCACCTCAAATTCCTAAATTCATACCTTCAGATCTTCGCTTCTACAATCAAAGAATTCCGGTTCCGCTGGCTAGGAGGCAAAGGGCCTTGTCCGCTTTCTCTTGGCACAGAGACCTGCCTAGAGACAAGCAGTCCGCAACTAGCATGTCCGAGAACCTGCAACCTCGCTCTCCGCCCTCTACAATTCCACAGGCTAAAGGTCATGGAAGTCGAAAACACCATGCTCGATGCCTCTCAAATATCCTCCTTCATCATCACTCACCGGCACACCCTTCGCGACTTCAACTTCGAAGACACCCATTTGCGCAAGGGTACTTGGGACGAGGCACTCGCTCCGCTTACAAGGATTAGTGGTAGTGACAAATGGAAGCAGAACTCGGAGGAAGTCATGGACGTGCCGATCATGCTGAGTGCAGTGGACTTCGCGCAAGAGCAGCTCAATAAGGTATGGGATGATCATATCAGGACTCGGAGTTCGAAGCCATTGCATGGAGCATTGCATAGAGCTGGAGCTAAAGGGAGGGAGCTTTTGTTTGGGACGGAGGAGCATATGAAAAGGTTTCTGTCTGGATTTAGCTGGCGGTGAGGGATGTTCGGTGTCTGGCGTGGACTGCGAATCAATGACATTATCATTTTCCGACCTTGCAACATCGCTCGCGTAAACATACCCATTGTATTCCTCGGACTTTGTAGAGAAATCGCCGAAAGAAAGCTGAGCCGAGGCTCAGTACAAAGGACCCAGTATGCCCAAGTGACCATGACCCACATAATGCCACTGCATGCTCCACACTCTCAACTCCATTCTTTCTCCTCATCGGCATAATCAACATACCAACCGTGTGCAACAAACAAAATCCCCAATCCCCAATCCACATCCCCCCAAACCCTCCGTCACCAGCAATCGATAAGACTCCACCCCCAACATCCCTCCATCATGTCTCTCCAATCAGGTCCGCCCTGCCCTCCCTCGTTTTCCAACTATCCACTAACTACTTTACCACCCTACAGACTCCTTCCCCTCTTCTGCCGCCTTCGACGCCATCAACAGCTCCCTCCATTCCGACGATGCGGAGCGAAAAGACGCGGTCAAGAAGGGTAATGCCGTCTTCGCCTTCACACTCAAGAACAAAGCTGGGGAGACGGAAAGTTGGTACATAGATCTAAAGTCGAAGGGCGAAGTGGGGAGAGGGGTGCCTGAGAAGGCTGATGGTTGGTTTGCCTGAATATTTACTTTATGCATTTCAGGGGATGCTTGGGGACAGGGCGATCCTGGTGCCAAGGGGTTATGGCTTGGGGCTGCTGGCTGACGGTGGAGTATAGTCACGCTGTCGCTATCAGACGAGGACTTTGGCAAGCTAGTTAGCGGGAAGACGCAGGCACAGAGGCTGTTTATGTCTGGGAAGCTGAAGATCAAGGGGGATGTGATGAAGGTATGCTGTCTACAATCTGTCTGAGCAGAGACATCTGCTAATCACGTATCGCTGCAGGCTACAAAGATGGAGCCTGTACTGAAGAAGGCGCAGACGAAGGCTAAGTTGTAGATTGGGATCGCCTGGCGTAAGATATGCAGTTCGAACCTCTTGAGAGTTCTGCGTATGTAGTATTGGCATGCTATTTGACTATTTACCCCAAACAAACACATTCTTCGAACTTTTAAAGATTTTCCCCATGCAGTACCCCGGTCTCAACCCAATACACATAGACCATTGCCAGAGCTTTGTAAAGCAAATGGTAGTTCGATCCCTGTGCTTTTGAGCTCCAACCATGCTATTATACGCTCAACAAAGTCATAGCTCGTAGTCTTTTTGGGCCAATAATCTCGGCTTGCCAGCTTTTTTTCATCGGTATTTTGGTCTAGTACCCTGGAGTTTATGGTTTAGGGGAAGGCAGGAGAATAGAGTCGCTCTGGAATGTTTTCGAATTCTCATGTGTTGATATTCACATGTGATTTCACTACATGGGCACCTTATAACAATATAATCATCGACACCCATTCCCTTTCCCATTGTAGGGCAACTAGAGAGTGAACTAGATATATTGAAAGTGAATAAGATAATACCTTGGTCGAGAAACTGAATACTAACGAGGATAATGAATAAATTTTATTTAATCTCAATTTTATCCTAAGAATCCTGAGGAGTAAAGAATATAATACGATAATAAATAGAACTAAGGTAATAATAATTATGAAGATTGAATATCTTTTACTTAAGAAGTTACTTTAGATATTTAAATAATTTCTTAGAACTCTCTCACTCGTATAGTAGATACCTTCGTTGTCTATAGTGATTATGGACAAAAACTCAGATAATGCCCTCATTCTATCTCTCCGTGACATGCGTAGGATGTTTAGAGGCCTGGGATAGACACTAATCGGAACAGGCTAGAGCGGACGGAAAGCTGCCGCATGCGTACCTTCCAAACTTTCAACACCGCGATCCCACCTCTACACATTCATTTCGCGCCTCCGAACGGCCAATGCGACTCAGTCGTCTATCGTAATTCGACCCTCAATATTGAATCACCATCCCGACACGTACATAGATACTTCCTACACCGTTATCCGCAAACATGGCGGCGAAACGTGGCGCTGACAATCAGCTCACGAAAGATTCGGGCTCAGATGATGATGGAGTATCGGTGGGCTCGCAATTAGTTGGAGGTCAGAGAGCTACGGCAGCCCAGATGGCACAGCGGAGGTACGTAACAAATCTTTGGTGACGTCGGTTTCTGTTTTGGTGGGGGCAACACCGCGCTGCGTTGATTCACTATGCTGCGTTGATGCCGCGTTGACCCAGCGTCCCCGACCTTTTCCCACCTCACCTCACTTCTCAAAACACCCACTCACAACACGTCCATGAAAAATCCTTACAATGTCCACCCAACACCTCATCTACACATAACATCCCATCACAACACTCGAACATCCACCATGCCTCCACTGCTCCCAAGTATTCCAGAAGAAGACTCTCAGATTGATGTCTTTGAAGAGACTTTGAATGCAGCTATGAATGGCAGCGAGCAGCAATGGCAAAAATTTCTCCACGACATAAGAAACAACCCTTTCTATGACATTAACACCATACCAGACCAGCGAGGTACTAATCAAGCACATGATAGACTTGCAAAGCCTCGAGGAGGTCGCCGTCCAGTCGCTCGCCCACCCGCATTGCCAGCTCCTGGAATGCAGCAGCAACAATCTTTCCCTCCTCCTTCCTTCGGTCATAATAACACGATCAACACCAACGGTGCTCAGCAGCAACAGCCTTCGTTTGGGTTCGGTCAACAATCTCAACAGTCGAACGTCACTCAGTCTTTCCCACCTTTCGGTGGCGGCAATAATAGCGATGCTGGCCCCAACACCTCATTTCCTCCACCTTCATCAGCTTTCAATTTCTCAAACGAGAAGACACAGTACATCACCAACCCCTTCTTGCCGGGTGCCGAACCGCTCCCAAATCCACAGAAAGGCTTCCAGGGTGATATATTCCGGATATTCCCAGGGAAAGAGAATAAAGAGGAGAAGAAGAGGAGAGAGAAGGAGGGTATGGAGATACCCCTATTCGCTCCTCATGACGCACCGGCGGGATACAAGATGACAGATGAGGAGGCGAAAGCGAGGTTCGAGGAGGGCGAGGAAGCACCTCAATTCGCCAATCACTCACCGTTCCATCAAATTCAGCAAGGAGTCATCGATCCAGCGTTGCTACAACAGCAACAGCAGAAGAACCAAGAACATTCACAACCGACTAGCGTCTTCGGCAACCTACCAAATTCGCAGAGCTTTCCGAGTAACTTTTTCGGTGGGGAAGCAGCAGCTACGTCCCAACCTCAATCCGCGCAGCCAACCTCAAACTTCTTCGGTCATATTGGGACGCCACAGCCCTCGAGTGTTATCTTCGGACAAGGTGCAGCGGCTATGCCTCAAGCACAGCAATCTGAGACTATCGCATCGCCAAACGACCAGACAATGATGTCTGCATCGCCAGATCCGTCGCCACAGTCACGGCCATTCGAGTTCCTGAATCAACCCAACAATCCACAGCCGAAGGCACAAGGTGGCAGTCTTTTTGAACGAATCACAAAGCCTGAAGATACTTCGAAGGAATCTCCTGCTTCAGGTGAAGGAGGTAGCCTCTTCGACCGAATTACAAAACCCGAAGACGCTTCGAAGGAATCTCCTGCTCCAGGTAAAGGGGGTAGCCTCTTCGACCGCATCACAAAGCCCGATGCCACCACTACTCCTGAAGATTCCTCTAGCTCTGCTAAGAGCGATTATGCTCATCCATTCTTCAATATTACCACGCCAAATGGGTCTATAAGCAATGGCCAAGATACAGTCAATCAAGCGTCGGGATTAACAAGCCCTGCGAAGCCGGCAAACAATCTCTTTCGTGGTTTCAAGACACCGCAAACACCCCAAGCATCATTTCCAGCATTCGCGCCAACACAGAATTCCAGCCTCGCTCTTTCTGCTGGCAAGCCGTCGGCAAGCACTCAAGCTGTAGCTCAGAAAGCAAACATACCTTCTGCCACACAAACTACCAGCAGCATCACTCAGACATTGTCGAGTAGCCAACGCACATATGGCACGTGCCCTGTGGCCCCCGCTGAGTTCACGGAGCACGAGAAGCGAGAACTTATCACAGGCTGGAGGCTCAAATGCTTGGAAGTGGGACTGCAAGGCAGTCTTCGCAAGAATCCTACCGAAGAGATGAAGGGACGTATCAGGATGTTCTACGACTACAGGGTCAAAGCAATACTCGCCGCGAATGGAGGACCCCTCGACACACCTACTGCAGGTGAAAAGCGAAAGCCTGCTGTCGCAGAATCAGAAGAAGGGTCAAATAGCAAGAAATTGAAGGCGGTTACCCCACGAAAGCCTTTGGAAGGACCAGATCCAGGCGGAAAGCGAAAAGTCGCAGATGCAAATCAAGACGATAGTCGCGACTTAGGCAAAAAGCCAAGGCTAGGGGATCATTTTGTACATGCCAACGGGGATGACGGTCGCGACTTGAGCAAAAAGTCAAGGCTAGGGGAGAAAGATACAGATGCCAACGGAGACAATGGTAGCGACTTGGGTAAAAAGTCAAGGCTAGGGGAGAAAGTTGCAAATGCCAACGGAGACCATGGTCTCGACTTGGGAAGGAAGCCCACGCTAGGAGAGGGGCGACAGAACCAGGCGCCACTCGTGGGTCCAGATCCAGGGGAGAAGAGGAAAGTGGGGGACGCTGAAGACGACGCCGAAGCTCCACATGGGAAGAAGATGAGGGTCGAGAGCGCTGGTAAAACTCCGCCGAGCTCTCAAACCGCTACCATGTTTCAAACCCTTATGAGTAACAAGCCGGAAAACTCCAACATCTTTGGGGATCTCACCCATGAAGACAAAGGAGCTGAGGAGGACAACGAGGATGATGAGGGGCCTTCGTCAGGGGGTCTATTCGACCGAATCACCAAGGATGGGAAGGGCAACCCAGTACGCGACGAGCCGCCACCGCGCCAATTTCCTCCCCCAAAGCCATATCTGTTGACCTCGAGTATAACACCTCAGAACACTCGTCTCCTACCCCCACTCCCCTCCTCGCAGCCCGACCATACCTGGAAGCCGGAGAGCGCTATCAAATTTTCCCCAAGCCCATCAAAACCAGCACTTGGCGGACTCTTCGGTGCAGGTGTAAAGACTCCAACGAAGCCTGCGTCTAATCCCGTCAGCACTACTCCGACCAAAACTCCCAGCTTCGGGTTCGGCTTTACTCCTGCCAATACCACCAGCAAGATATCGGCACCGCTCTTCAACACTGAGTCGGCTACGACCGCGCCTGCTACCTCACCTGCTGCCACTAATGGCGACGGTGGCAGTATCAACAAGAAATCGCTGACATCGGCACCGCTCTTCAACCCTAATTCGGCTACGACAGCGCCTGCTACCTCACCTGCTGCCACTAATGACGACGGTGGCAGTACCAAGAAGAAATCGCTATTCAGGCCTGGATCAGAGCTATTCAGTCCTAGCTTGGGCTTCACCCCTACTAATGCCGCCAGCAAGACATTAGCACCACCTTCAAACACTGAATCTACTACAACGTCACGCGCCACTTCACCGGGAGCTACCACTGGCGAGAGCGCCACTGAATCCAATGCCGACGACGAGGATCAGATGCCCACGGACAACCAAATCGACCTCACCACTGACGGTCCTGGGGAAGAGGACGAGGATACCGTCTTTCAAGTCAAAGCAAAGGCAATGGTGTACGACCCGGAGAAGAAGACGTGGCCCGTCAAGGGCGTTGGACCTTTCCGCGTCTTGAAGCATAAGGAATCCGGCAAGGCACGAATGCTTATGAGACAAGATCCTAGTGGGAAGATTCTGCTCAACTCCGCACTGGGAAAGCAGCTCAACTACGAGATGGCACAGACCAAGGCGGTCAGGATACCGATTGTCAATGCTGAAGGCAAAGTTGAGATCTGGGTGATCAAGACAGGGCTTGACGAGGCTGCGAAGGAATTAGCAAGTCTTCTTGAAAAACATAAGTCAGCATAGAAGAGTGCATTGAAAGTGTGTATCCGGCGTTGGTTGTTCATATTCATACATGGCTTGCGGGAGGTCCATCTGTACATGGTGGCTTGTGGGACCTGAAAGATACCCTCATCAGCATTTTCGGGCGTTTCATTTCCTGCCGTTTTCGTTCTCTTGTACCAACTTCTCGATTCTTACTCGCTTGCTTGCCGATTGGTCATGTCCTTGGACGTTCGATCATCGTGAAGTCGGGGTGTTAGCTAGGGACCTGGGCTGCTCGCTTGCTTTCGACTTATCGCATCTTCGGATGTTTGATGTGTCGGGGGTTCGGTGGGTGGTTTGGAGAACTGGCTCCCTCGCTTACTTTATCGACTGATCGTGTCTCTGGACGCTTGATTGTCGGAAGTCGGTGGGAAAGTTTACGATGGAGAGTACTTGCGTCGAATAGGCAAACCATGCAATGCATTTCTTGCGCTGGATAGGGATCATATGACGGGTTGCATGCATGAGCGTACATAGGGAGTGCTTCTAAGTCAATAAATCAACATCAAAAGCTCGTTTCCAACTAAGTCTACCGCTTCTTGGTTGTACTAACGCGTTCCGATGGTTACATGGGGGCTATATAACGCAAAATGTGCCTCATCAAAGCTTGCATTGCGAAATGACCCTCATGGATCGATAGATAAAGCGGTCATTTTGCCAATATCGTGTTCTACGGGTATGATGGATGCTACACATTTCCATGGGGTTTCTAGACAGTACGAAGAAGCTACTTGTTGAATTTCATGACATGCCATTGGTCAGCACAACAACTATCTACATGCTCTGATGCATATATCTATGGGCTATCTACCTTGATTCAAATCCCAAATATATGTTCTACGAGAGCCGAAGTGCTCGATGTTATACGGCTCAAGTCATCTAAACAGCAAATCAGCAGCATCTGGAGTGTCGAGCTGGACTTGAAGAGGGCTGTTGAGCCTATTCCTACGCAATGGGTACGTCTTCATACCCAGATGTACGTCGCTTATGGGGTATCATATCCTGCATCTCATATGGTCGTGATTTCATTATTCGTCAAACTTGATATCGCCCTTGCTAACATCAGGGTAAACATCGAACCTCCTCTGGGTGTAGATAGGTATGCCCTTCCTCGTTTCCTCGATAGCACCCTCCTCCAAGTCCGCATACACAATCTCTTCACTCTCCCCTGCTTCGCACATGACCTTAGCATTCGGATCAACAGCCATACTGTGACCCCAAGCATGATAGCTCGCATCCATATCCCTGGCCGGACTACACAATGCCGCGTAGACCTGATTATCCATCGCCCTCGCCCTAGCCTGCAATTCCCAATGCAGAGCACCAGTCGTGAGATTGAAAGCACCTGGGTACAGTAGGAGGAAACAGCCTTTCCTTGCAGCAATGGTAGCCAATTCAGGAAACCGGATATCATAGCATATCGCCAACGCAATCTTCCCATACCCCGGCAACTCCACCAACGTCAACTTATTCCCCGGACTCAGCACATCACTCTCCCTAAACGTAATCTTCCCTGGGATATCAATATCAAAAAGATGTACCTTGCGATGCGTAGCCATCAAATCCCCCTTCGGCGAAAACAATAGTGAGGTGTTATGATATTCTTTCGTCGAAGGCACATACTCTGGTATACTGCCCCCAAGTAGGTATGCTTTGCTCTCAAGAGCTAGCGCAGAAAGGGCGTGGTACGAGGGCGATTGGTCTTTTGACGGTGGGTGGGGCAGCAGGGTTTCGGCGTATTTGGGGAAGAATTGGCAGCCGTAGGGGGAGTTGAAGCATTCGGGGAGGACTATGAGGTTGGCGCCGGCGTGGGAGGCTTCGAGGACGCGGGAGCGGGCGCGGGCGAGGTTGGCGGTTTTGTCGACGCCTGGGAGGGGTTAGAGATAGTCGTACAGGGTGGGGGGGAGGGGGAAGGGGAGGGGGACCTGTTGCGAGCTGTACGAGGGCGAGCTTGAGGGGCTTCTTTAAGAGGGATGCCATTGTTTATAGGCCATAGACGGGCGACTGTTTGAGTATGGATTCTCAATGGGATAAGTGCTGCTCGTGCTCCAGAGTCTGGAGAGCCAATGCCAAAACGGAATGCTGCGCTCCAGGCTTGGCGCTTGTTGATGCAAGAGGCCGGCTCGGCCGGCCATTTTGGTAAGTTTGATAATCATTTTGTAGGCCTTTCGAAACACTTTGCTCACTTGGTTGGCATCAGGTTCTGACGTTTTCAAGTCATGCTATTCGCCTCTATGTCTATCATTTCAGAATCTAATATCTTCCATCAGGCCAGTTGATGCCGGTATGGATTTACCTCCGTGTCAACATCCTTTGCTTTCATGTCCCACACTACTCGGTGTCAGTGTATGCTTTCCATCCAATCCGTGGCGAGCCCTCCACCACTAGATCACCCGGTCTGTTGCAGAAGGAAACCGCCCGCGTTGATCTGAGTCACCGCCTCACATGACTCTCCACCGAACAGCTTGTAGCATTCCAATGAGAGGCTTGCAGCTGACAGGGCGGTATATGTCACACTACGGACTATGATCAGCAATCCATCCTTCTTGGATAATAATGTTGCAGTGTGTGCTTACTTCCCACAATCCACACCCGTCCGCTTCAATTCAATGGAGCCTCCAAGGTACTGAAATGACATGCCAAAGCCGGCACAGGGGTAGAAATTGCCGTCGTCCAAGGCTCCGTCTCCAGGTGCAATGCTTCGACTGCACAATGCTCGGTCATTGAAGTTCGGGTCACCGAAGTAGAACGAGATGTGGGTAAAATCGAATGTTGACGGGGCACCGGGGCTCGCTGTGGCTCCAAGAGGAAGAGTGAAGGTTTCAAATTGTTGGAGATTCCATTTTTGAGCTATGCATGATTGAACTTGACGCTTGGTGTTGAGGTTGAAGGGCGGGGCTGCAAGTGCCAATGAAGCGAGAGAGAGGATTTGCGAGAGATACAGCATGCCGAGCTACAAGATGCTTGATGAATTGAAAATACAATTAGGAAGTTGATTGTATCTGGATATGTTCCAAGACTTGAGGGGGAGAAATTTGCCAAGTCGAGGAGCAAACAGCCTACGAGAATTTTCAGCTTTTGGAAGGTCAAACAACACAGACTGACAATTCGAGTGAAGATTGAAACGCAAGAGTGAATACCAGGAGAAATCTCCGTACTTATATCTCAGTGCCCGATCGTCCAGCTCGGACTTTCCATAAGGCTACCTTGCCTTGGTACCACGCTGGTAAGTGAATTGCAACGAGTACCCTGACCGCATGACCATATTACCGCATCATGTCTTGCCCAGCCATGCTCCTATTTTGAAAGGGCTACCAATGACGGCTCACACTGTTACAGTAACACTCGGAAGCCACTGCTAATTGTCAGTGAGACCCTTCCACGAGCCAACAAATCATTTGCGCGAGGTGTCTCATGTGAATTTGACGTCCTTCCGTAATTGGAGCTCACAATCACTTCAGCGAATGATCGTTCGTTATTCAGCTCGTGTATGTCGAGAACTACTTGGAGGTCATACGAGCTGAGAATCCTGCATAAGTAAAGGTCGTAAGTGAGACGGACCGACTAAGGACGCTGCATTGGCTAGCGTAGAATCTCCTTCGGCTGCTAGACTGTCAACAGTTAGACGCTTGGCATGAGCTCCTCCTTGCTCCTGCCAGTCATGCACCACTGCGTTTCCGACGTCAGCTCGCTGCTGCGTGAGGTAGGTCACGATTATCGCAGGTCCCACTGCTTGCATGAAATTCTCGCGATTGGTTACGGTGTTACACAGCAATTCTTTTGCTGCGGTAATGTGTTGGCGAAAATAAGTTGGGATGCGAGAGATAGCTACAAGCTAGAGCACCTTGATACATTATTTACGGTGGTGCTTGAGTGCTTATCGTTCAGTGTTCTGGTAAACTGTAAAAAGCTGTCTATGGCTGTCTGGGTCTCAATGTTGTGGTAGCGCAATGGGCTTTGGCGAGCATACTTCAACTTCATGAACGTTCCTTCCCTGTATGTGAGCCTGGAGCAAGAGTGCCACTTCATGATGATGTCAAGACAACTGCCATCTGTGTTTGTTGACTTGCCCTTCCTTCTTTTCACTTCTCTCCTCTGTTCCCGTACACATCCTTTTACCTACCCACATTCCTCGAAGTCATTAAGAGCAGCATTTTCTCGTACTAGTACTCGGTCTCGATGCCCACTCGCTACTTTAAGCCGGTCTCATGGAGGAGGTAGCTCGTCTGGACGACGCACCTCTGGTACCTGGACGTGGCTTCGCAACACCCCCAGCGATTGACGCAAACCTTCGACACCGAATACGTTCCTTACTCATCTCACGCAACCAGCGAAATCCTCCAAAAACACCCTACACATCCGCTGACTACAGTTACCTCCCTCACAAGCCAGACGAGGATCGCCTCAAATACTCTCCGATCAGCACAGAGACCTACAGATTTAGTCCAACTCAGGCGATTGCGAAGCTTACTGAATTGAAGCACACAGACGCAGACATGGGAGCTATCAGATTCGATGGACCTAGTAGCCAAGCATCGGGCAACGACTCTCGAAGCTACCCCCGGCGTCCTAGCCAGCCAGCTACCCAGACAGACCGCGGCTCAACGTTCGATGGCAACTCGTCACCTCCAAGGTCAGGTCTCGATCAACGAGCGCATGGAGATATGCTTGGCAGGGAGGCTTCTGGACCCGTCTCTCTAGGCCGAGCAAAATCTTCGGCTTCTGCTGGTTCTCGACTGCCACGTTTCCATCTCCGTACCGTAGCGCCTGCCACTGATGTGAACAAGATCGTGCGCCCAAGTCAACAGCATGTCCCTGGTAGCTATCGTTCTGAGATCTTTCCACCGACGGAACCCAAAGGAGTCCGCGACGAACATGCACAAAAAACCATCGACCACAAAGCAATTGATGCCTTACATGAGGTCCTCAACCACAACCAGCAAATCAGCGTTCATCCAAATGCGGATTCGAGTGACACAGCGGCAGATGCAATGGTCGTCTCGACTACCTCGCTCAAGCAGGCCTACCATTTGCTTATCAAACCATCCGCTGATCATGCTACCACGGCTCCAGCGGCTCAGCCAGTACTAACATCTGATGTTGCTTATGACCATCCATGCAAGCAGGTCTCGGACGTGCCATTGTTCGTCATTGGAGACGACCAGGATGGAGAAGTCGTGGAAGTTCAAGCTGCGGGACTCACCACTGAACATCAAGAACGGGAGGCTGTACCTCCAGACGGCCCGAAAATCTCTGCTCTGCTAGCTGAGTTGCCTCCATTTAGGGAAAGCAGCGTAGATGATGTCTCTGAGCACCATTTGACTGCCAAACCATCAGCTGATCAGGAAAGACTCCCTTCGAATGTGTATCCGGACTCGCTGCATGGTGAACAATGTATACCTCTCGACACAGAAGAGAATGTTGATAGTCCATTGTCTCCTCTATTGCCGAACCCTACCTCGGCGAAGATCAGAGGCTCATCTACACAAGATCCCAAGCCATCGTCCAAGGTCTCTTCCAAGCTCTCACCAATTAGTAGGGCAATGTCGATGTTGTCCGAATTCAGTTCTCGCTCCGGCATCCAGACGCCTTCATTGCGGTCTTCCGGCAAACACAAGGTGGGCAACTCTACCAACTATTCAAACTTAACCGCGAGGCCAAATCACCGTGTCGTCCATGCGGCACGAGCTGCCGAAGGTCAGCGAGCTAGTCAGATCTCGGTCAGGAAAGGCTACAAACCATTGGACCACAAGCATCATCAAGAAGTGTTTGAAGGCACGGAGAGTACAACGGGAACTACAGTTATGCAGCAACACCACAAACACGACGAGTCATTCGCAAAGGTCATCACAGATCTTGAATCCCTGCTGAAGGAGGCCTTGAACATTGCAGGCAACGCTGTGAGCCATGACGAATACTGTCGTGCCGAATCAAGCAGTCTATCGAGCAGCAGTGAAGACGTGTCCTTGATATCAGGACGAGATGACGAAGAGGACAATCACACTACCCTACCAGTGCACCATGCCGCTGCGAATCAAAAGCATGTCGCTATCAACGAGCCTGAGAAAGTTGCTTTGTACCAAGGAAACTTCAAGAGAGCTCGTGATGCAACCCCATACCCCGCCCAGACCAGGCATGCTTCGACCATACCAAACTTAGTCGATGGCCAGCCCGAGCTGAAGACTCAAGGCACCAACCGCGAATTCCTTGAACTTCCACGCACCTCTTCCAAAACAGGGACGCTGGTGCATAAGCCGCTATATCATCAGCCATTCAAAGCCACCGATTGGGCTCCGTTCAAGATCCCGAGGAGGCCATCTCGATTGTATCTAGATACCAGTCCACCGCCGCCTCCTCCCCAGGTGCCTCCTACAATTCGGGCTCCTGCAAAAGAGCAACGCGCATTTCATGTAAGAGAACGTGGGGCTTCTGATTGGTGGGTGGCGAGAGAATCAATTCGCGACTATGTCCATGCCAATGAGCGACCACCGATCGAGCCTCGCATGAGCTCCATCCGGAAAGCTGAGGATGTGCCCAATAAGAAGGATGACTTGCCGTACCTGCACCGTTCTGACGAGAGTGACTGCGAATGCGTTCCTTATATTGCAGACTTCACGACGTCGGGACTTCACTACCACCCAGTATACCAAGAAGCAATAGCTAGCGAACCGTCGCAACCACCAAGACATGGTCCATTCGGAATCCCGCCACGCCATGATACCATAGCTTCATTGCGTGCCTCCCAAATTGAGGATCCCGAAAAGTCTCGCCCTGCAGGAAAGTCCGCCAACAAGGACTATACTCTGGAAGGCCGTCACCATTTCAGCATTCGCGAGCCGCGTGGATTCAGTCTGAGCCGCTCTCACCGCCGATTACCGATAGCTCGGGACTGGAGTACTGTGCGCAAGCGATACGTCGCAACTGTTACCTGCATCACCACAGCTTTCATGGGCCTCATCATTGGTATTTATGCTGGAGAGGTACCTGCCATCCAATACACTCTTGCTGATCAGCATCACTTCGTGGTTTTGGGCAATGTGTTCTTCTTCTTAGGCTTAGCTATAACTACGGCTCTGTTCTACCCTTTGCCATTGCTACACGGCCGCAAGCCATACACGCTGGCCGCACTTGCCATTCTGCTGCCGTTGCAGTTCCCCCAGGCTCTTGCTATCAACGGCAACAGAAATCCATATGTCGCGACATATCGCGTTGGTCTTCTTCTTCCGAGAATGTTTGCAGGGATAGTGATGGGCTTTGCAAACATCAGTTTCATCACTACCTTGATGGATCTTTTCGGTGCATCCTTGCAAAGTGGCAATCCTCATCAAGAAACAGTCAATGCCAACGATGTCCGTAGACATGGAGGAGGAATGGGAGTATGGCTCAGTATCTGGGTGTGGAGTGCGATTGGCTCCATTGGAATTGGCTTCCTTATTGGGGCAGGAATTATTAGCAAGTTGGACGTCTCGTGGGGTTACTGGATCACGATCACCCTCAACGCCGCCGTGCTTGTGCTCAATGTTTTAACGCCAGAAGTTCGTAGGTCAGCTTACCGCAGATCGATGGCTGAGGTCCGTAATGGGTCTGAAGTATCGAGAAGAGTGGCTCGTGGTGAGATCAAGATGCATCTTCAGTCTACTGGGCCGATATGGTGGTGGGAAGAAGTCTTCGCGGGACATGTGCTCGCCATTCGCATGTTGAAGCAGCCAGGCTTTGTTATTCTCTCATTGTACCTTGGATGGATATATGGCCAAGTAGTCTTGGTGATAGTGGTGAGTCTCAGAACTCGACATTTCGCTCAGTGCTTACAACGATGGCAGCTACTGGGAGCTTTACTGTCGAAGTACTATCGATTCCACCCGCAGTATGTCGGTCTGGCTGTAGCGATCATTCCGCTCGGCGCTCTGCTTGCAATACCCTTTCAAAAGGCATCTCTGTTCAGTCGGTCTAGGCATCACTCTCAGAGGACGGACAGCATGACCTTCGAGAAGCGCGTCACCTGGACATCCCATCTCGTCAGGAGGGCCATCTTCATGATCTCTCTACCTTTCGCTGGCCTAGCATACACGTTATCCTCTGGAGGTTATCCCACCAACTTCATGGTCCCCATCATCTTCGCGGGGCTAATCGGCTTTCTTTCCAACCTCGCAATCGCCGAGTGTCATGGGATTATCATGGAAACGTACGACACTTCGGACTTACAGCCAGGCATGACAGGAAGACCTCGCCGTATCTTGCCAGAAGAGATCAGGAAGAAGAGAACGAACTTCTCTTGTTTCCCTCGCGTGACCGCAGGCTTCGCAATTGCGCAGACATTTGCTTTCATCATTGCGGCTCTTGTCACAGCATGGGGTGGAGTGGTCGAGAGGCATTTAGGTGCACAGACAGCCACAGCATTCATGGCAGGCGTACTGCTAATCCTCACCCTGCTTCTGATTGCAGTACTTTGGCGGTTCAAGACGGTTCAGATCATTCCGTCTGAGAGATTTGGGACCAACATCCTTTCTGGTCCTGAGGATGAGTGGAAGCCGGTCATCATTGGCAACCCGAGTGGCACCACGCGGCGAATGAGTCTGTTGGAATTAGGTACTTTGAGCAGATGGAGCGAGATTAGGCGGAGGAACAAGCTCGCTCCGGATCAACGATGAGTGAGCGTGGGACCTCTGTCCGATTCCTCTCAAGAGGCGACTTTGTACTTTGGATGCATCATAGCTGGTCTATGATGTTTGATACAGTGCACCTTAGCGCTACTTAGTTACAAGCTGCGAATTGGCATAACAGTCCTCTTTTGCTCCCCACACAGCTTTTGCCTTCGCTACCTCCGGACCGACCAATTCACTGTGCAGATAAGCTTGAGTGTGTATTAGAAGGTCCAAGCGCCCGTATAGCAATTCGATGCTACCACACTTAGACTTGATATTTTCGCCACTCGGGTAGGTCGATCAGGGCCACAAGTAAAGTCAGAATGGACCTTGGAGTGTTGGACAATGCTCCTCCGTGTATGTCGAGCCGGTAATCATAATCCCGTTGAGATATTCCAGTAAAGGGATCGAGCTCATGTCGCTACCGTAGCAGCTTATCGTGGCCAAAGATTACAGTAGCAGTGTGGAGATGAAAGACCGCGGTCTAGAACGTTTACCAAAGACGCGGTCTTCCAATATGCACCCCTGAGCAACCAATTACAATGTGTTGTGGTACGGGACGGGAATCCTGCGACTGCATCTTGGGTCTGATGATTCTGGATCTCGGAAGGATTGCCGTCGTGTTGTTGGATGAACTCCTCCGGTGGCTTGGTAGGGACCTTCGCCCCTCTTAGCCCCAACAACTTTCATCACTGCGACCCACACCATCGACCCGGCCTCTTCCCGTTGAAGATCATTGATTCCTTTCGCTTCGGGCCCTCCGTTATTGATTGTATCCCCAGCGGCTCAAGGGCGATCAGAGCAGTCCGCCGCGTCCACCCCACGACCTAGCGCGAAATCTTTACTCATGCACAGGCTAGAGGGAGCCAAGCAGAGGCCAGCATCGCGGGAATTAATTCCAGCTAATCATGTTTTGAAGATCGTCCAGAAAATTCGGGCGGTTGGCTAAATCTTTCGACAGATTGAGGTTCTGGAACATTGAAGAACGCCTCAATGTGTGCCGCCGACACCAGCAGAACCTTCAGCAAAGCTATGGCCGAGTTGCCACGGTCCCGCTGCGATGCATCAACATCTGGCTGCGGATCCTGCGATGCTCTAGACCGACGTCGGCAGTTTGCCCAGCCCTATTTGTTCTGTTTTCTATCACAATTGCAGCTTCTCGCGTGGTTAGATTGCTGCACTGACTTTAGATCCATAATGATCATACGCTGTACCTGCCCTTGTGGATATTGGGTCCAGCTACGTCCAGCGTGCTGCATGCTACGTTACCGGTTACCGGTGCACTGGGACTAAATGCATGTGAGGAGTGCTGGGCAAACACTCACCTCACACACGGCACACGGCTTTGGTATTTGACGCCCTTTGTTTGCTATGTTTGAGGATTTTTCTTTCGCATCTGCTACGAGGCAGCGAGCCTTTTACGATCCCTTGCCTACGATGGATGACAGCGTTTCTCCCAGTTCTTCAAGGGAGTCTACGCCTTGCTACGATAACGGCTACAACTTTTCTGGGGGACGGTACTCGATGTCAAATTCCATAGCGGAATTGTCGAGGGATTTCGACCAGCATACACTTACGCCTCGAACTCGAAGACCGAGCAAAAGTCGGGACGGATCTACTCCACCGGCACGAGAGCGCAACCAGCATCTACAGTCCCCAAACAGCTTCTCCAATCGAGTCTGCAGGAGAAGACAGAGCATCAATCGCCTCCAATGCTCCTCTACCCATCTCTCCCGCATCTCAGCGCTGGTAGAGAATATGGTGCAAACCGGCCAACCCCTATACGACTCCACTCATCCCAACGCCATGCTCGACGATTCCACATCACCCTCACTCTCGCCCGGCGAGGCACCACCCAACACAACCTCCTACTTTGGCTTCACCCCTCTCCCACATTATTCTGTCACGAGTGGGCCGGGCCTGGCGCAGCATTTCGTGCGACATTCGCAGTCGCGCAGAACCGACAAAGAGTTGAGACATAGTGCATCGAGAGATGGGTCTGTGACGATGGTGAAGAAGAAGATTAGGATGAGGAAGAGCTCGAAGGGTTTAGGGAAGGGGTTGGGAAAGAGGTGTGAGCGGGAGAGATGAGGGGGTTTGCTATAATTGTGAGCATGCGCAGGAGCATTGACTGGGAGATTTGTTGTACGAATATGTATTATGGGTGCGACGTCTTGGGGTGCTATCGCCCATTGAGCTGGCGTCGGAAAGCACTGGGGTTCAAGGCGCTGGCTATGAAAAATCATGATATTGCATAATACTAGACGCCGGCTGGAGAAGCCTCAATGGTTCATTATTCGGCTAGAAAGCATGTGCGAGCTGCGATGATATGCTGGCGATACCCTGAAGAGCATTTTGCGGAGCAGATGGACTATTAATTAGAGAAGTAATGCAAGGAGAACAGGCAATTAACTATGTTGACTGCCTGATTTGACGTCTATTTCGATTTTGCTTTTCCAATTGGGCCAGGCATGATCAATCCGAACTTCTTGACGCTGATACTGTCAAACCTGGCTCATACCCTAGCGCTAGTCTATTCCCAGAACCCAGAGAATGTCCATTCTCTCTCTGTGCAACAGCGATTGACAGGAATAGCGAGAAGATGGCAGCACCTAGAGTCGCCTTCGCTGGCCGAACCCTACCTGCTTATGCCAGGACAGTAGGCCGAGCCGTTCATATCAAGATCCACCCACGCCCAGGCAATCTTGCTGAGAGCAGCGAAGTCTTGCGAGTTCTGCAGCAATATGGGGAGGTCGTTATGTATAAGCATTTGAAGGTACCTCTCAATACGTTATGCTCTGGGAGTCTATCAGGCTAAGGCCATTTTAGAATAATGGCTGACGCGTTCTACGGGGCCAGCATGAACCTGGCCTTCATGCAGAGAACACCGCGTTGGCGATCTACCAGAACATAGAAGCCGCTCAGACGATCATGGATGCGAGTCCCCTCCGCTTCGAATTAGGAAGAGCAGATTCTAGCACGTCTGCCTCAGACTACGTTCCCTCAAGTCCCTCCGGGGCAGCCCAGCCGACCGCGGAAGAAGCCAAAGGGCAAACAGCTTCAATGATAGAAGACACATCCAGCGACCCCAAAGTACACTGGTCTTCTGCACAACAGTCCGCCCCAGGCGACCAAGAAGAGTTTAACGAAGCGGTCAAGCCTAGAAAGGAAAAAGTTAGTGCTGAAGACGGCTGGGCAGCCTTCAAAGGGCTCCAAGGAACAATATCCCAAGCCCCTGCCCCCGACACGCCTCAAGCTAATTCGATACCCACCACCACCCTTCGTCCTCCAAAACCTTTCACCGCAAACCCCACGCCCTCAACGTCCTCTCCCACCGACCTCCCCTACACCTCCTCGTACAGTTCCTCCCAAGCCTCCCCCACCGACGAAAAAGAAAAGGATACCCGAGAATTCCACCTCACGATCACCCGCTCAACCCTAAACCATCAGGCTTATATCCAGCGTCAGCATTATTATGGTGGGTGGAGGCTGGATGAGAAGACGTTGATGGCGGATGATTTGCAGGGACGGGTGCCGGTGGACGGGTTTAGGGATTGTCAGTTGGGGAGGGGGGAGACGCCGTTGAGGGTCAGGTTGAGGAGGAGGGAGAGGGAGGATGGGGGAAACGAAGCCCTTGAGGGGGGAGCAAGGAGGAGGAAGAGGTTGGGGGAATTGTGGGAGGAGGGCCGGATAATGAGGGAGGCGGGGGTAGAGGGGTGGGAGAGAGAGCTGGGTGTGAGAGATGTGTGAAAGTTGGTAAGCCGTCGAAAGAGGAGTATTTGGGGCGGCTACAAAGCCGAACAGTAGGACAATACAGGCCATCAGGAGCACAGACATGGTCCATCAAGCATTGAGCGTTGCAAGCCGCGTGGGAGTTGGGATGGCTACAAGTTACCGAATTTATGGGCAAAGTAGCAAAGCTAGGGACTGTTCGGTGGGGTATCGAGTCTGAATATCGTAAAACACATATGGAGAGGAGTGAAGGGATGGTCTCAAAAAGCTCTAATTGAGTCGCGGTCATGTATTTGGTGGCTCTGAAATGGGTTTCGGAATCTCTGGTACACAACTCCATGGCGTCTACACGCAGTACTGGATCTTATTCTGCTCCTGGCCGGCACAGCTCGTGAACGCAATGAGAATAATATGGCGAAGGTAGCTCAGACCCGTCAACGCCAGGTGCCCAGCTCGAATCGGATCAAAAACAGCATATTTGACGCTTCTCAGCTTTAAATTCTTGATCCTTTCGTTCACGACCTATTCAACGACCATCTCTACCTCTTCCCAATACAGACGACGACTTGTTCGTGCACCGAATTGCCGCTCTAATGCTGACAAAATGATGAAGTCTCCGCTCTGATCAACCACCAAGAAAGCCACTCAATTCCCTACTCGCATCACTCGTTACAACTCCAGCGACTCTTAAATGGCACTGCCGGCTTCAGGAAGCCCACTAGCAGCTCTGAAAGTGGCGCGCATTCCTACCCCAGTAGCGCAACCATTGTGACTGCGAAGAAGTCATCAGAGCATAGTTGAACACGAATCTAGTACTACAGGAGGCCATTAACATTGAAAGGAAAATATAAGACGCTTGGTCTTTGACATTTAGGACGTGCCAAGCCCAAACAGTGCGAACACAAATACGCAGAAGAGCAAAGACTTGATCTGTCAAGGGCTCAGTTTTAGATTACCAAGTTGGAATTGGAGAAGCTACGGAGCCTTGAAACACTCCGAGAGTACGTGCATAATCGCGAAGCAGGAGATTGGAGGGTACGCTGTAGAGCTTCTATGTCGCAGAAGAAGTGCGCGGAGGAGCAAGTATGGTAGCTATGAAAAATGCTGCGAAGACTAGAGTTCGCAGAGTACACATTCAAAGGTGCAATGATGGTAGCTATCGGGTTGGCTGGAGAGCCTGAATATCGCAAACGCATCTCAAGCGGAGCTAAAGACTCAGGGTATGGAGCCAAAACAAAATCCCCCTTTGTCCACTATGTTTTGAGAGTCGGGGTTTTAGGACCACTATTGTCCACTATTAAACATAAGTGGTGGTATTACCTGGCCTTCCTTGGAGTTAATCGGGGTATTTGGGACTCCAGTCTTGAACATTGATGCCATAAAGCGGGCTCACGCAAGGCAATTACGTAGGATATGCAGGCTTCCAGAACAGCCAAAACCTCCCCTTTTGTATTACCAGCACTTGCTAATGCATTTTGATAGACAATGAGACACTGGATCTTTAATCGTGTGTTTTCTATGCTTAACTTATCCGGTCGGAAACTTGTTAAAGACGTATTTACACGCAATCTCTCCGGTCGGAAACCTGGATTTCAGGCCAGACTATCGTTCGTAAGAGCGTCAAAAGTGCGAATCATAGGTAAAGAAGCCACTGTGGCCTAGACAAGATTTTGTATTGCTGAGCTGAATAGGTGCACTATTTAGAGCAAGCAATGCGATTCTGCTACACTATCGATCAACACGATGCTGCTACATAATCCTCACTGCCATACCCTCACTCTTGGTGTGCCATTGCCGTCAGAGCAATATGGTAAGAAGTCAGGCATTTAGTGCATCCCTTGGCTAGCCCCCTTTAAAGCACTCTCTGCAATTAGAGCCAGCTGGTCTGTGTGAGTCCCACCATGGCCGGTAGCCCCAGTGGCCCCAACTTCTTGAGCGCGTGTGTCAAGCCTGATCAGCATCTTGGGGTCAGCAAACCCTCTTGTGGAGGATAACATAGTCATGAGACATGATTAAAAGCGCAGGAAGGGTAAAGAAACCATCTTTAATCCCGAAAAACCTCTCGGGACTGTGAGGAAAGTATGAATAGGTGGTAACAACCACCAAAGGACGTACCTATGCTTGATCTGATGGAAATGTACAGCACGGGCTTTCTTGAAAGCTTTCTTGCAATGGACGCAATGGAACGGGGTTTTCGCTGTTGGATCGGGATCCATCATGTAGGATGCACCATGCACGCTCTCATAGTGATCGTAGATGTCTTGCGTGCGCGAGAATTCGCTGCTGCAAGTAGGGTGGGGGCATTCTTCAGAGTCGTTCGAGGCTTTGCTTTTTGTGAATTTCAGGTGGTTTCTCTTCTTGATGAAGGCCTGGAAAAGCGTGGGTTGGCTGGATGTGGCTGTGTAGGATCTGGTGTTAGCATACTATCTCACTGAAAACAATGAGCAGCAGCTGTCACTGAGATAGCTCATGGTATCTAGCATGATACCGTGGATGAAGTGTCACCTGGGAGGCAGCAGTTTTGGAATGGACGTACCTGTAATTATTGTTGAAGCTGTATTGACCACACTCACATCTAGTTGCGCTTCTTCTATGTCGCTGTCGCTATCACTTATGTAAATCGCTTGCTGCTTGGAGTACAATTCAGGATATGCATGCTCCCTGAGTTGACGCATGAACTCAAACGGGGTTGTCATCTTTGATTGTAAGGGTTGAGTAGTGCGAGGGGAGGGAGATCTCTAGCCTCGCGTGGGTGAATACAAGGATCAACTCAACAAACGCTAGCGAGGCTACCTAAGCAACGTCATTGGTCTCTACTCTGCGCGAATTGAAGTAGGGAAGAAATGTATTACGAGCTATTCAAATTGTCGCGACATAGTAATTTTTCCAAATGTTCGGTCACTTTGCACCACTAACGGTGACCGACGCTACCAATCACCGAGCCCTTCGGCGTCTATCCTCATTCTATCCTTCTCTTGCGCCCTCGTCGTACAGCAGCCTCGCGAAACAACGCTTCTTGATGATCTCCATCAGCACGCCCACCATTGACCCGACACGCAGCTTCACCCACTCCACCCCACCGATTCGACCTGTGCTCCTTCCTCTGATGACCTCTCATAGTATGCGTCTGTGAGCTCTTATAACCTTTGCCACAAAACGGACATCGGAGTGGATCTTTGGCTCCAGGCTGGACGATACAAGTCGGATGCGTGTTTGCGTAATGGACGAACAACTCGTCGCGATCGTCGAAGGTCTCATCGCAGTATGGATACGGGCAGGGCCAGGTCCAGGCGACTCTGGGGAGGCACCTCCGTTCTTGGGCAATGTCTTTCGCTTTCGATTTCCATGCCCGCCAGACTTTTTCGGCAGTTGGAGGTGAGAAGAGGTCGTATTCAGACTCTGATTTTGGGGTGTCGGGCTCGCCCTCTACAGCCTCGTCTATCGGCTTTCCGGGCTCCTCCGCGAGGTCCTCATCTGATACCTCTTCATCCTCGTCTCCAGTGACCCGGCCAATCACTTTGTCGCTAGTCTTGCCTGAGGAGGAAATAACGGCTCTTTGATGATGCAAGGATGAAGAAGGCTTGACTTCACTACTTGTTAGATCCGTTTGTGGTGACATGAGTGATAGCTTCACGTCACTAGTGGAAGACGATAAGAAACGATTTACTCCCTCTACTTGCCCTAGATTTCCTAAGTGCTCCACGGTTGGGTTGTGGTACATTCTTATACCTTCAGTTCCTTTGCAGTCTTATTTAGCAGTGGTTTCTTCTGGAAACAACAAGACGCACCGCTTAGCACAAAGGAAAATGTCTCACGTATGTTCATCATTGCGGAAACCTGCATGATGCAAGGAATTCAAAGGCTTCAATGAAGCAGGATGATACAATACCATGCAAATTTGTATCTCTTGCGGGATCGTTATCAAGCGGAACTTGCCCAAGGTGGGCGGGAAGGGTAAGATACCATTGTTTGGGTGTCGCAAGGCTGTACCTGAATAGAATGGATGGTTGGGCGAAGGGGCATCTTACCTGAATGGGATTTTACTTTTGCTCAATACCCCAACTCTTTGGCTCCACTGCAATAGATTTTTGCAACATTCAGGCTCAATAGCCTACCCAATAGTCACTATTTTTGCTCTTTCTCCCTCGCATCTTTCACAGGCACCTTTTTTGCTCCTCTGCAGAAACTCTTTGTTTGAGATAATTTTCCGTCACTGGAGTTAGAAAACAGCATCCAAGAGCTTTCCAGATACCTCTAACCCCCAGAAGGCTGCAAAGGCCAGGTATGTTAGGGGCTGCAATATCCCAGAGCATTGGTTGGAAAGCTTACTCTCGGTTATATACATTAAACCAATGATGACTAGCAAGCTAATTCTCAAGCGTTGACCTTCGCTTCTCGACACCAGTCAAAATTTCTGACTCTAACGAGGACCTCAATTCACTTAGTTTGAAAGACGATTAATTTTGGCTTCGGCGAAATCGGTTTTGTCCCAAAGCCTTTCCCATTCATGACCAGTCGCCCCTTCGTCATGGCTCCACCAAACAATATCGACGTTCACATGGACTGCAGCGGCTATGAATCCGAAGAACGAGTTAAGAATGGCGATTCTGATGACGATGATTCCGAAGAACACTCCCTGGGTAGAAGTCTAGCATACCTTGTGCATCTCTTAGCGATAGCACTCATGCGTCAAACCCAGAAGCTCAAGCAAGAGTCTACACACTCCCCAACCCCAAACCCCTAACAAATCTAACCTCATTCGCCTGCTTCTCCAACGCCATTCTCATCATCCTCGCATAGTCCCTCTCCTCAACCTCTACCCCATTAACGCCATCCGCTCCTGAAACGTCATCCTCCCCACCATCCACAAACGCAAACCTCGGCGTCTTCCTAAATCCTAGCACCCCAATCTTCTCACCCGTCCAAAGTAGCACTTCGCTTCTCTCCTTCTTACTCATTGGCAATAACTTCCGCGCTACATCTCCCTCGTTCAGATCATTATTGAAGATGCCCTGTGTAGCAGCGAGGATTTCCGGTGCTGTGGAATAGGTATTGATATTCCAACGTCGAACTAGAGTCGAGCCATCACGCTCTACCCATTTGAGCTGGCCGTCGCTGTCAGAGAAGAGGAGACGGGTGCCGTGGGGTGTGAGGGAGAGCAGCTTGGAGCGAGAAGCGGAGGCACGATTGCGGGTAGGTTCGTTGCCGTTTTCTGATGGTGCGATAGGTGAAGATGTCGGGAGGGGGTAAAGCTCGAGCGAGCCTTTGCCATTGTATTCGCCTGCTGCTGCCAGTGTGGGGTTGTTGGGAGTTGGAAGGGAGATGAGAGAGCAGAGGCGAGCACCGGAGTGGATTGCGGAGGTGAGCTTGGGGAAGAAACGCCTGTCGTAGGACAGAATGCTGGGGAAGCGGCCGGCGACGTAGATGGTGGAAGATGGGTTGTGGTGGAGGATTGAGAGGGGTGACGGGTGGAATAGAGTTGCATAATCCGTGTGTGAGGAATCGCCGGACGCAATGCGATAGAAATCACTGCTGCTTGGAGGTTTTGGTTCGGTGTCAACCTTATCTGTGAAATAGGAGCATGAAGGAGATCGAGCGTTGTTGATAAGGCGAGGGTCGTGAAGATGAAGAGATAGTGTGGTGCCCACGGTCAGCGTTACAGGGTATGTGGATTCTGAGAGAGCCGATATAGAGAATGGGTAACGATCGTAGCCTGATATCTGCAGCGTCGACAGGTCCACCTCATTCAAGCCAGACTGTACTGCGAAGTAAGCCTTGTTCCGTGTCTGGTCCACACTGACACACTCCACGATGCCGGTGCTTGTCATTTTCGCTCTGGTATTTGTCGGAATTGTACTACCATCTGGACCGTTGACAGAAAGCAAGCCTGCTCTGCTGCGAGCTATGATTCGGCCGTCGTTGACTTGAGGCACTGCGTCGTCCTGGCCTAAGTCCCACAGGCAGACACTTCCATCGTCCAAGGGCGCAATGGCAAATTCGTCTCCTTCATGTTCCAGCAAGCCGAGGCCTCGAGTCTCAAGTCTCTCTCTCGACCCATTGGCGATGTGGTGAGGCTGTTGAAGCCAACTCACCGACAAAGGTGCATGTCGTGCGATATATTCATTGTACCAGTCAACCTTCTCCCCAGGGTATGTGGGATCCCAGCTTGCCATAGCCCGCCCCGCTATCGTCTTCGATGTGAGAGAGACATTCCGTAGCGTGGACTCAATATGGCCATTGCTATTGGTGGTGCGCGCAACAGCTCTCTGCAACTCGAAAACCCGAGGCTCCTGGATTGGTATTGGGCCGCCGGAGAGGAAGTCTCTACGCTTTCGTGCAGCTTCGGAGTGAGAGTCTTTCAGACAAAGCTCTTTCCACAAGCCGTTGTCACGAGTGATCTTCAGGAAGTGCTTGGAGACGAGTTGAAGGGGAACAATGTCTCGTGCGTCGAGGACTGCTCATCGTCAGCTCGGTTCAATGGGGAAGAAGTGGCGGGCTCTTACAAAGACTGACGTGGAGTATGAGCTCTGCAGGAAGCTTCTCCATAATCAATTGATATCGAGAAAGGCAGGTGTGGCAAGCGTCGAGAGCAGTTGAAGATGCCTCGGCTCTCCACCTCGGAAGTTCACCGTTCAACAAAGAGTAGCAGAAACCGCTGAATTTCACTCTCTCAAATCACAATCCGAATGTTTCCTCAAACCTCACTAAGAAAATGAAAGCCATCGAAGTAAAAGCGTACCTCGCCGGCCCCCAAGACCTCACCGTCACTACCCTACCCGACCCCACACCCTCCGCAGACCAATACCTCATCCGGATCCACGCAACCGCCACGAACTTCTTCGACCTGCTCCAAATCCGCGGTAAATACCAACATCAACCTCCTCTACCTTGGATCAGCGGATCGGAATTCTCAGGCACAATCCTTTCCACGCCCTCCTCGAAACAGAATGCAGCCTTCAAGAAAGGCGACCGAGTCTTTGGCGCAGCACAAGGAGGATACGCTACACATGTCTGCGCAAAAGAGGAAGCATTACGACCCGTGCCGAAAGGCTGGGGCTTCGTAGACGCAGCAGGGTTGATGGTCACAGCGCCGACGAGTTACGGAGCCCTGGTAACAAGAGCGGGCGTCAAGAATGGAGATTATGTCCTCGTTCATGCAGCTGCCGGAGGAGTGGGACTAGCTGCTGTGCAGATCGCCAAAGCGTTCGGAGCAACGGTAATAGCGACTGCCGGGTCTGCAAGAAAGCTCGAGGTTACAAAGGCTTTTGGGGCGGATTTTGTTATTGATTACAACAAGAAGGGGTGGGAGGATGAGGTTAAGAAGTTGACGCCAAAGGGGAGGGGTGTGGATATTGTTTATGATCCTGTGGGCATGGTCAATACGAGTCTGAAGTGCACGGCGTGGAATGGGAGGATATTGGTGATTGGGTTCGCGGCCGGCAATATTGAAAAGGTGGCTATGAATAGAGTATTGTTGAAGAATGTTAGTCTTGTTGGGCTGCACTGGGGAATGTATGCCAAAGAACAGCCGGAGGTCGTTGAGGAGGTTTGGAAGGGGCTGTTTCAATTGATGGAGGAGGGGAAGTTCAGAGGGACAGTGTATTCGGATAGGAATTTCAGTGGGTTGGAGAGTGTAGGTGAGGCTTTGGGTATGCTTGGTCGAAGGGAAACGTGGGGAAAGGTGGTGGTTTCTGTGCCTCAAGAAGGACAGAGCAAGTTGTAGATATATGTGAAATGTTAGATGTACTATACTACTTGCACCATTCGTGACAATAGAAATTCATAATTGCAGCCGCTGGACTGCGTTGGGCATTCGTACTCCAACATCCCTCTGTGCCACGATTAGATCGCTCAGAGACTCGACTTCCCTCTTGTCTCAATCGGGAAGCAGCACATTGCTAGGAAAGCCGCAATGATGAGTGCCCCTGAAGCATACACTGGTGCGTTCGGATTGACACTTCCAGCGTGGACTGCCACGATTGGCGCGCAGAGACCCGCAATCCGGTTAAAGCAGGACGCTATTCCTGTACCTGTGCCTCGATTGGGGGCTGGGAAGACCTCCGGCGTATACGCATACAGCACGCCATACATGATGTCTACGCGACGTCAGCCGAAACTCACCTACCAATACAATGACTGGGAGACTTACTTTGGAAGAATGCTTCGAGGCTAGTGAACGTAAGCTGGAAGTTCGAGTCCGAGCTGATAGTGAAGCAGAACAGAAGGATGCCGGTGATCAGAGTGGAAATTGCAATCGTGCCCTTGCGTCCTATGTACTTGAGATCGACAGTATAGGCAGCGATGAATGAGCCTGGGACACCGACAATGGAGGTGATGGCGTAGTTCCGATACACAATGCTATTTGGCGTAGGGGCCTGGTTCTTGCCAGCATTCTGAAGATATTGTGGGAGAAACGCGTTGAACAAAGGGTAGCCCATTCCTATGGTAGCCCAGCAGAACCAGACGAGAGATGCTGGGAGCTCGTATTAGTCTTATTTTTTACTCGGTCTAAAGTAATAGTAGAGGAAGGACTAAGGTAGGGACCATTGATATCCGCCTGAAAGGAAGAAAGACGCCAACTTACTCATGAGTCCTAGCCGTCGGGTCGCAAACAAAGGCGCGACTCTTCCTTTAGAGAATTTGCTGAAGAATCGCTGAATAATCTCTCCTGTGGAAAGCTTGACGTGGTCTACTATCTCGGGGTCACCACCCACAGCGTTAAGAACTTCTTCTGACAGCCAGGTCTTGCGCCCATTCTTGTAGGCTAGCCTTGATCAGTCGTGGCTTTTCGATGAAGGATGGCAACTTACCTATTCCGTGTACAGTTGCGACTGCCTCTGCTTGCCGGCCTCTTGATAGAAGAAACTTTGGAGATTCGAAGAGGTGGAAGAAGAAGAATCGAGCGACAAACATCAGGAACACTATAGCGCCCATTGTGATATTGAGATATCTCCAGCCCTTATTCTGATCTTTGTGGCAGCAGGGTTTACCGGGAGCCGAAACATTGCAAGATAGAAGGTCCGGATCACATGCATATTTTGTCAAGAATCCCCATGCAACTATACCACCATTAATTACTAGTAGAAGGCCAGGGGAGATAATTCCTCACTGAGCGAGCCGATCAGCTGGCCAAGGGGCCACCAAACAGACAATAGGGTGAGTAAACTCTGAGAAGCACTTGGTAAGAATTCGAGGAAAAGTGCCTATCCTAATGTTAACAATGGCGAGATGTCCAGTATGTACAAAATGGACGTACCCCGTCTACGGGTAGATTGCCACCAACTCCAACTCCCAACGCTGCGTAGAGCCCACAAACACCAATCCAACTGGAGCCGCCTCCTACGGCAAGACCGAAGACTCCAGCGAGGAAGAGAGTTGCGTTGAAAGCTAGGCGCCGTCCAATAATGTCCGAAGCGACACCCCAGAAGGAAGCACCGATGCATAATCCTACGAATAAAGAGCAAGTGGTATAACGAACTTCGGTGGACGTAGGCCCGAATTCAGAAGTCAACGATGGTAGGGTGAGGGCAACGACTTGAAGTATCAGGTTGTCCGCTAGCCAGCCGAAACCGCACAAAACGAACAGCTGCCATTGGTACCATCCCATCCCGATATCCATGATTGCTTTGTTAATCACCTTTGACTTTCGGTCATACGCTGTATCAATTCCAGAGGCGGCAACATCTAAATCAATTTCCGCCTTGAGGCCTTCGATTGTAAATGCGCTGTAGTCACTGCTGGGGCTGCGGGCCTCTTCGTAATCAAGCTCCTTTTTAGTCGACACTCCGAGTTTCGCATCATGGTCCGCAACAACAGATGGATTTCGGTCTGCATGGGCTAGTGGTACGTATGTATCTGGGAAGTCAGACACATCGTGCTTCTGAAACGGGTTCATGAAGACAGGCATGATTGCGATATCTTCCTACTTGTAGGATGACTGGATGCCTCAAAAAATCCAAGTATACTAAACTTGTGAGATTGCTGATGCCAAGGGAAAGTCTGCTGAAGTGTGGGCCCTTGAAGATGTGTCGCACATTCAAATGTTCATATACAAGAAGGTTTTGGGTTGTAATAGTTCACGTTTGGTTCAGGAGTAGAGCATCACACAGCTGAATGTACGTTTCTCGAGCTGCATTGGTTGCGAAAAAAGGAGTATCACGTGGGGAAAGTGTCGCCGTTGCCGATGAAAGCTCTCACGAGTGACAACGATGCAAGATATGTATTCGTCCACGGTCGATCGTAGCAGTAACTCGACGAGAATTGTACAAAACCAATGAATTGTAAAGGCGGGAGACGCAGGGTTCTTTTAAAACCATTTTCAGACCCCCAAAGATGTGTCGGCCAAGCTAGCTGGTCATTTCTCCGCTAATCCGGTCGAGGCTTCGGCCCGCCAAGGACCTTCTAGGCTCATTTATCTGAGTCAGGGTTAAAGTAGGTCCTGTAATTGGTGACCCATAATCGTAGCACCTAATTAAGCCAAGCTTATAGCCCTAGGGCTACCCCCGGCCGTTTTTGATAAGGGCGTGACACACAGAAGCGAGGGCTGTGTCGGTGATCGTCACACAATGGCAAGGCATTCTCGAGCTCTTCTAAGCTGTGCTCTGATAATGAAGATTAGCATTCGAACTTGTTGATGACTCCATCAGTATATGTCTGGCTTGGCCGTCTTACGTGACACCTGATTGGTCTCATTAAGGTGCTGCGCTGGCCTCCAAAACTTCATCAATGGCAACAGCAGTATCGCAAGGCCTAAAATTCGCTCATCTCTTGAGAAGATCAAGCATCGAAATGCGCGTCTTCAATCCTATACCTAAATTCTTACTTACATTGAGCGCCTCGGTCTGTGCTCTACCTTCTTCGCCAATCCACCAATTGTCAACGAAGGATCTAAATCCTCGCTCCCCTCTCAAGTATAGTGGATGACCTAACACTGACCTCATTACTATCCACCAACTCAAGCACCCAGGTTTCGAACGACGTATGGCCAATCCTCTGTTACCATGATCCTGGCCAGGTACGTCTTCCAGGGCTAGTGCTGCCTGTACAAACCGACTAGAGGAGCAGGTAAAGATGCGCAATCCGCCTTGAACGTGTTCCCAGAGCACATCTCATGACCCAATTCTCGTCCACGGAAGGAGGTGCTGACTTCAAATTGTTGGACAGCCCGTCGTCACCTTCAACATATGCAACCCACTCATTAGAATCCTCTCGAGCGAGCCCGACTTCCGGAGGGGCAGAATCTATCAGCCTGGTATCGGGACACTCAAATGGCCGATTTCGGGTTGTGCAATCTTCATCCAGCCTGGAAGCACTGATTCTCTATTTTCCATGTTCGATGTGGTTTTGGAGGCGCTGAGGGTCCTCGACAATTGCCAATCAAGGAGAGATCCTTTCTACACGGGCACTGGGGTGCAGGCACCCATCAATTCGCCTCCGTGACTTTCGGCTCAGGCTTTTATCGCTCAATTGAGGGCAGCGCGTAGGGTGAGGAGCAAATCGACACTTGAAAACGTGAGTATCGGCCGGCTTGCGTACGTCCTATCGGCGAGGAGAGTACCTGCATCTACATGCTCAGATATCATACACATGAACGAATGCCAGAAATCCCTGCCATTTCAATCTACGCACAGAAACCAACAAGTATCGCCAAGGCCATAATCCTAAAATATGCCCACGCACTTTGGTTTGTCGCTCTAGGCCATGTTCCATGCCTACAGGCCTTTACCTATTCACGGTCTTTCTGTCATGGTCATCTTTCCACGGCTATTTCCTAGCTTACCTGCACCTAAAGTCCCTGCATAATGTCTTCCTACGCACTTTCCTAATCGATCAGCCAAGACCAGCCTAATGAAAGCCTCGGCTGAACGATGCAAGTACCCCGCTTGATGCGATAGTCTCTGTTCTCGTAGTCTTGTACCCACAAATCATTCAACTTGTTTGTGTGAAAGAAAACAATATGTTATTCATATCAAGCCTACAGACTGCTCTGGCCTTGGCACTTTGTGCCCATTCGGCGTTAGGTTTCACTGTGCCGCTCTCGTCCAAGAAGCGTAGAACCAATGCTACCACACAGTATGAGGAGAACGACAAGCTAGGTGCTGTTGCTTCAGAGAGCTCGGTATGCAGGTTGATTTGATCAAGGCTGGTGGTAATGCGGCTGATGCGTTGGTGGGAACGGTCTTTTGCGTTGGAGTGATTGGTACATCGACTCTATACCTTCAAGTCCAGGAAACCTAAGCAACGGAACAGGAATGTACCACAGTGGTATTGGAGGCGGTGGCTTTATGATTGGTAGGACTCAGTACTATCCATCTTCATCCTTTTTGTAAACATTCAACTGACCAAAAAACTTCCCAGTCCGAGGCTCCAATGGCTCCTACGAGTTCATCGACTTCCGCGAAACCGCTCCAGCCGCAGCCTTCGAAGACATGTACGTCCAAAACGAGAACCTATCCCTCTACGGCGGTCTCGCAAGGTACTTCTTCCCCAATTCCAAGCTTCCCTGGCCCCCCACTCACCTTGCAATATAGCGGTGTACCCGGCGAACTCCGCGGACTCGAACACCTCCACAAAGGTTATGGCAAACTCCCTTGGTCCACCGTCCTATGCCCCGCCATCAACCTCGCCCGCAACGGGTTTCTCGTAACCCAAGATCTCGTCAACCAAGAGAAAGCCGCCACAGCCGGCGGCCCCAATTTCCTCATTGACGATCCGAGTTTCGCGATCGATTTCGCGCCTAATGGGACCCTTCTCGGTCTCAATGAGACAATCACGCGAAAACGCTATGCTGACACGTTAGATACTATTGCGGAATATGGACCTGATGCGTTTTACACAGGAGCGATTGCAAATGCTACTATTCAGGCGCTACGGGCAACGGGGGGAACGATGACCCTGCAGGATTTGGCGAACTATACTGTGGTGATTAGGAAGCCGGCGCAGGTTGATTACAGGGGATTTAAGTTGACGGCTTGTTCGGCGCCGAGTTCGGGGACTGTTGCACTAGCTGTCATGAAGACCGTGGAGGGGTATAGGGATTTTGGACAGCAGAGTGCGACTAACATCAGTACGTATAGGCTTGATGAGGCTATCAGGTTTGCTTATGGGGAGGTGAGTGATTCTTTCTTTTTGGCAAAGAAGTATTGAATTTTGATGTTGTGTAGCGAGCGAATTTTGGGGATCCATCTTTTGTGCCTGGTCTAGATGTATATCAAGATGAGATGCTCAACGAAACGACTGCTGAGAGCGTGAGAAGCCGAATCTCGGATTTCCATACGCTCAATGCGTCGGCATATGATCCAACAGGCCTCGAATCACTCGAGACGTAAGTCCTTGCCCATTTTCCATGAGCTGGCTTCGATCGTTGCTGACTTCCCTCAGGCCTGGAACTTCTCATGTTGTCACTGCAGATGCTTCAGGAATGGCTATCTCTTTAACGACGACTGTTAATCTCTTATTTGGGTACGATGCTTCGTTTCCGATGACAATTATTTTGTACTCTTAATGATACCTACCAGGTCTCAACTCTGCATCCCAGAAACCGGCGTCATCATGAACGACGAAATGAGCGATTTCTCCACCCCCGGCGAATCCAACGCATTCGGCTACATCCCCTCCCCATCCAACTTCATTAAGCCCGGCAAACGCCCCCTCTCCTCCATCTCGCCCACAATCGTCGAATTCCTCTCCAACAACACGCTGTACTACGTAATTGGCTCCGCAGGCGGCAGCCGCATCATCACCGCCACGATTCAAAACCTCTGGCACGTACTAGACCAAGGTGCTACTGTAGAAGGGTCGCTAGCGGAACCAAGATTTCATGATCAGTTGAGTCCTAATCAGATTCGCTTTGAGTATGCGTATGATAATCAGACGGTGGCTTTCATGAAGGGGAGGGGACATAATGTTACGTGGGTTGCTCCTGGGCAGAGCACGGCGCAGGGGCTGAGGAGGATGCCGAATGGGACTTTTGAGGCCGGAGGTGAGCCTAGACAACATGCTTCTGGGGGTTTTGCTGTGTAAGGTTTTCACCGGAAGGCTGTGGTTGTCAACCAAGGAGAGATAGTTCTCGCATAACCCTCATGGTTGAGTCATCGAGATATCAATCCTCGGGAACGGCCCACTCAGTTTTGAGATGCAACGGATCATGCAAGGCGTAAACAAGCATCAATAGAGATCGGGCTGACGGGGAACAATTTGTCCATGCAATGTCCCCGCATAGAGTCAAATATGCCATGTTACAGAAAGAGGAAGTCTCGGATGACGCTATTCATGATATTGAGGTTTCATACCCATAAGCCAAGCTTGCTGTAAACTTCCCTTCGTCTTCCTAAAACAATTTGGTACGGTAATCACGAGACGCAGGGGACGTGCTCATTGTGCCGGGTATCCTGCCCAAGCTTCCTTACCCCACCGGACTCAGGCACCAGGAGAGATATTGATGCTTCTAGAAGGTCACGTAGAAAGGGCGGAATGCTGGGCATGATGGCAGTGAAGGAAACAAGACTTTCAATATGCGCAGTGGGAACTTTGCTGGAGTAGGGTCTCGCTTATATGATTGATCAGTAACTTACCCAGCATCCAGCCGAGGTAGCCTAAGCTCAGCCTTGTAAGGTCGATCGGGCGGCCGCAGTGATGCGCGAAAGGCAGTGCAATGACGGTGAAAGACATTTATTGAGTCGTACTCGCGCTTCACCACTTGATGATCAGTCACCCTCACCGATTTGTGCCACGAGAGATATACTTATCAACGTGAGTTGATGCATTGCTCCGTTCTCTTCCATACGCCACCTGACGATATTCCTCAGACAAACAACTACCTAAATCTCCGATAGTACCATCCGCAGAGAACAACAGTTACCAGAATACTATTCTTGAATACCGAAGAACAAGCATGAAGCTCATTGAATTAATCACACTCTTGTTGGCGACAGCATCGCTCGCCGCACCCTTCTCAATACGGTCTACCCGATACAGTAGAGATGCCATCTCCCGCCGAGAAGCGGAGCCAGAGGCCGACGTACTGTCCGGCCCTCTCAACGAACGATTCGATGAAGAACTCATGAGCTACCTAGAGAAGAGAAGAGGAGGCGGTGGATCAGGCGGCGGAGGAGGTGGTCGCGGCGGCTCGTCCTCAGGTTCATCGTCATCCGGCAGCTCATCCAGCGGTGGTGCAGCCGGAGGATCTCGGAATACAGGCAACGCGGCGTAAGTGCAAGAGTCCATTGACCCTAGAAGCTTCATCAGTACTAACCAAACCCCCAGCTCTTCATCCTCAACCGCGCGAGGATACGGCGGCGGAGCATACTACGGCGGCGGCTCCACCTCAGCATACAGATCCGGCGGCCGCTCACCCCTCGGCGTAACGCCCTTCATCCTCGGAGGCGCCGCCCTCGGATTCTTCCCTGGCCTCTGGCTCTATGGAGCCTACGCATACCCCTACAGCCATCCCTATGGTTTCCGTAACAATACCAACAACCAGAACGAGACACTTCCCATTCAATGTCTGTGCGCGCAATACAGCGCCTGTGGTTGTGATGATAACAATAATTCCACGTATCTGGATTCGCTTATTGGGAATGGGAGTGCGAGTGATGAGGATAGCACGTTGGTGCATGTTGGGAACGTGAATGGAACGAAGACTATCATTATCAATGGAACATTGCCGAATGGGACGGATTCGAGCAATAGCACGACTAGTGAATCTACTCCAAGTTCGAGTGCTGCTACGAGGCAGATTGTGGAGAATTCGGGATTTTGGGTTGTGGGCGCTATTGTTGGGGCTACGGTGTGGCTACTATGAAACACCTATGGATTGCTAGACCAAAGACATTTTCCATACTCTCGCTTGTGTTACAGGGAGGAAAGACTTCACTGCCCATATTGGGGAGAGTCAGTATCAATGCGTTTCTCTGTGTTATCGCAGGGATGACAGTCAGGCGGCCGTGAACAATTGATCGGCAAGAGAATTTGGAAGTTGATACCCAATAGGGTCTGAGTTGGATTGGGAAAGTCGCTTCTCATGGAGTTCTTTCAGTTGGCGTGCAAGGCGTTGGAGACTTGGAGTCCAGATCCCTTCGCTCACGTTTCTATAGACCATTCAACATCAAAACCATTATGCCCGCCTCCCAAAGTTCCACTGTTTGCGACTGCTTTCAGTAGGTGATTTTGAATTCAAGGATATATTGGCTTATTCTCCCGAGCCAAGGTAAACAAGTCAACATGATGAGATACCCTTTCGATCGTAGAATACGAGCTGTCCTTGAAGAATGCTCGACGACGATTTGCGGTGTGAGGGCCTCCTTCAGGTAAGTCGTTGAGAGCGATGATTCCGCAGTAAGTGAGCAGGCTGGGGTGGACCATAAGCGACGTCTACCAGGTGATTCGGTCAGCATGCAAAACACCCGGTCAGGATGTGGGGCCCCGATGGCAGACACATTTTGTCCATGTACTTTCTTCCTTTGGAAATGTGAGAGAAAATCTCCAATGACTTCCCGAATCTCACTATCGCGTAGTCCATACAGATCGATTTATAGATCAGTTGAGAGAATCTAGCACGATCTCTAGAGCCAAGAATGAGACTTGTGCACTGAAGAGCAAGACAATGCTTCTTTGTCAGTAGATCTCTAAGTGTAGAGAAGAGCTGTCATTTGGCTGCCATTAGATCATTGTGTGCAAGAGCTTCTCATAATATCTTTTCATAAATGTGGGTTAGGCTGGGTCATGCACCAGGTGAAATCGGTCAGAATGCAGGGCGCCGCTCGCAAACTCCACTCGTTCATGAGCGTCCATGTTAGGAAAAGTACGAAATCGCCTCGAATGATTTTTCAAAGCCAATTACTCCGTAAACCACACGAAATCAATTAAACTATCGAACTTACTATCCATCTTTGTAACATCGTATTTCGGTTCTCATGAGAAAGTGCAATTACGTCGTGATTGCGTGGAAATGAGACTTTTGGGTGGCAATCCTGTTTCGTCCTCTGCCAAGCAAACTAAGCTGGAGGAAGCTGGTTTTAGAGGCAGTCGCATAAATTACTTAGAGACCTAAGAATTCAATATTTAAACAACTGCGGGATGCAATTGTTATATACGGGGCTTGACATGTGGGACGACAAAGCTGACTTTCGTCTTACCCCACTTGACGCCTGCAGGTGAGCAAAATTCCTTGCATTGAGTGATGATGTCGCGTCATGTCACACCCGTTTCAGAATCTGTAGTGGCCTCGTATCGCTTAGCGAAATTCATGGTGGATGGGGAAAAATGAGAGGCTTAAAGTTGATGGGTTGACGATTGCCGATAGATTCCGTCTTTGAGCTAAAAAAGAAGCGGTTGGGAAGATCAGCCTCCTCGAGCACGCCATGACCTTCCCTTCCTACGAGAGATAATGGAGTTTCGAGTCGGGATGAGCTTTGACTGGGTGATTTCCTGCCTCGCGGACCGTGGTTTCGGCGATAGAAACGAAGCTGTAAATTCATAGAAACGTAAAGTAGGCATCGTCCGATGTAGAACGGATCATCCTCCGCCGCAGTAAAACTGCACCGTGTGACGAGGCGAGGGGATGCGAGCTGTAGATCTGAACGCCGGGGCTAATCTACAAATCACCATAAGCAACAAGCTTGTGACCTATCAGAAAGCTTGAAAAGTTGGAAAAGTGGGCAATATCCGTGTTGGCCCCAGCCCCAGGACAAAATGCACCACAAGGCTAGGCCGAGCCAGGGATAGCCAGCTTTCTTTCTAACGTTGCCAGGCTAGACTCACTTAAAAGTGTCTTTTTCTTACCCATACTTGCCCCATAAGGGAATAGTACCGAGTATGTGGTGGGTGGTTTTTGGGGGGAACAGGGTGTGAGACCGAGGCGCTAATTCACTCGTTCCGCCTTTGAGATTGGTCGGCTGGGAGATCCTGCCCCCTCCTACCAAGTTACTGTCGCCCAATTATTATAAACACCCTTTTCGCCCGCTTTCCTCCTCTTTCCTTCCTCTAACATCACTTCACTACAAACAAACACAAAATTTCACATTAGCCTTTCTACAGCTACCACCCACAGTCGCTTCGGATCACACATCGATCAAGACACTCGCTTCAGCAACATAATAATCAAAACCTCCTCTACATACCACCCTTAATACCAACACATTCCGCAGAAATGCCTTCCATCCAGAAGATCATCGTTTCTTTGGCTTTCGCCACCGCTGTTGTTGCACAGGGCGCCTCCCAGATCGGTGACGGTCAGGTTCAGGCTGTCACTGCTACCCCACTCAAGCAGATCTCCGACGGCCAGGTCCAAGCACCTACCAAAATTGCTTCCCCAGTCGTCAGCCAGATCACCGACGGCCAGGTCCAGGCTCCAACAAAGATTGCCACTGTCACTCCAGTCAAGCAGATCTCCGATGGCCAGGTTCAGGCGCCCACCAAAGCTGCTGCCCCAGTCGTCAGCCAGATCACCGACGGTCAGGTCCAGGCTCCAACAAAGATTGCCACTGTCACTCCAGTCAAGCAGATCTCCGACGGCCAGGTTCAGGCACCCACCAAAGCTGCTGCCCCAGTCGTCAGCCAGATCACCGACGGTCAGGTCCAGGCTCCAACAAAGATTGCCACCGTTACCTCAGTCAAGCAGATCTCCGACGGCCAGATCCAAGTCCCAACCCTCGCTTCAACTGGCGCCAAAGCACCAACCTCCAACGGCACCTTCACCTCCCCAGCTCCCACCGCCGCCTTCACCGGTGCCGCCAACCTCCTCAGCTGGAACAAGGAGGCCGTCGTGGCCGCCATCGGTGCCGCAGCTGGTTTCGCAATGCTGTAAAAAGCTGTCTCGCCATACACACATCCATCAAAATCATCAACATACCACGACCATCCTGACATGTTTGCGCGGCGAGGGGAGTGCTGGGAAATGGCTTGCAATTCTTCATACTTGATGTATACTGGCGGAAGAAGTTATGAGGACAATTAATATGGAGGATGGGGAGGTCAATGCATTACTTCTTGTATCTAAGCATAACAGGGCATATCATCGGCATGAGCACTCGTCCCGCAGTTCTATTTGCGAAAGTTCTTGTGACCGAACACACTCAGCATTGGAACAGTCGACCAGGATACTTCAATAGCATAGCAATAGACTTACTTATTCACACGCATTTATGTTCCACTTTTCAATGGGTTCAATGGCGTGATCATGCTCTCAATAATAAACCTATGGATCCCGACATGTAGCTGTACATTCCTTCGAATCCCAGTGCCTCGCATCACCTTACCATGGTCAGTCCTCCAAGGTCCCCAGGGCGACCCCCGATAGCGGCTGGAGTCTGTTCACTACGTGCACCCCACCTTTTGCCATTACGCTATAAAGAATTCGCTTTCATACTAGAACATACCAGCGCACAATGGCTCCACTTTCTCTTTCCTACATAGTCCTGCTGCATGTAGAGGCTCCATCTACAAGACAGGCGAGTGGGCAATTGTGTGGTCAATTACAGCAAGAGTCTGGGTAAGAACACTGCCATTGTCTTTACTGAAGGCATATGCACCGAGAGCACAACTATGGAGAAGACAAGCCTCCTATAAAACTTTCGAACGATACCATCGATAACGAGCCGACGTTGGAGTCAGGCCACCCGGACTTGTCAACCCCAGATATCGCGGACTGCATCCCAGCAGCCACCAATAAGGCCTCCAACTACGATGACTCTAGGGCGCTCGGGTGCTCATTGGGCGATGAGAACACAGCCAGCCTGAAGCATGGAGATGCTCATGAGCAAGCCTACTCGCAGGATATCTCGAAAGAGAGCAACACTACAGACACTCTCGAGAGCGAGAGCAAGACGCCATCAGAGCAACCGTCTTCTGATATAGAGAAGCATACTACAGCCCATCCCATTTGCAGCAACGATCTCCCTGCCATCAACGATGGAGCCCTTTCACGGACCCACTCAACAGTCCCAAACCAAGCGAATGGCGAGGACGATACTTACCCTGAAGGCGGTCTCCGTGCCTACTCCGTTGTCCTTGGCTCATTCTGCGGCATGACAGCTTCCTTCGGCATACTTAACAGCGTGGGTACCTTCCAAGCCTACCTGAGCACGAATCAGCTCAAGAATGAGACACCCCCTGCCATTGGCTGGATCTTTAGTCTGTATGCCTTCCTTACATTCTTCTGTGGGGTGCAGATTGGGCCAATCTTCGATGCAAAGGGCCCTCGATGGCTGGTCTTCCCAGGGAGTGTGTGTGTCTTTGCTGGCTTGATGGGAGTGGCAGAAAGTACTAGTATGTGTACCATTCTACAGATATCGACGACTAGTGCACTGACAATGCCACAGAATTATGGCACTTCCTCCTCACGTACGCCATCCTATGCGGCATAGGCACCTCCCTTATCTTCACGCCAGCGATTGGCGCCATCGCCCACTTCTTCTCCCGCCGCCGTGCAGCAATGGTCGGGCTAGCCACAACAGGTGGTTCAGTTTCCGGAATCATTATACCACTTATGCTTCAACGCCTTTTCCCCGAGGTGGGCTTCCGTTGGGCGACACGAGTCCTAGCCTTTGTGTTCCTGTCCCTCTTGGTCATTGCCAACCTGCTCATACGCAGCAATCCCAAGATCCGACCCGCGAAGAACATCAAACAGAACCTCTGGCCGGACTTTCGGATTTACAAGCACAAAGTCTTCGCCCTGACGACTGCAGGCGTCTTCATGATTGAGTGGGCGTTGTTTATCCCACTCTCCTATATCTCTAGCTACGCACTCGCGCACGACGTATCTCCAGCCTTCAGCTACCAGCTCCTGTCTATTGTCAATGCTGGCTCCTTCTTCGGCCGTTGGGCACCTGGGTACATGGCCGATAAATTTGGAAGATTCAATACTATGATCGCCACCGTCTTCCTCTGTATGCTGTCCGTGCTCTGCGTCTGGCTGACCTGCTCGCCCGAAAGCGGCAGTGGAGGAATCGCACAATTGATCATATTCGCACTATTGTTTGGCTTTGCGTCTGGCAGTAATATCAGTCTGACGCCTGTCTGCGTGGGGCAGTTGTGTGGGACTGAGGTGTTTGGACGATACTATGCTAGTCTTTATACTGTGGTTAGCTTTGGATGTTTGACTGGCATTCCCATCGCTGGGGAGGTGCTGAGTGGTGATGATGGGAGCTATACGGGGCTTATTGGCTTTGTTGGGGCTTGCTATGGGCTTGGGTTGGTGTTCTTTGTCTGGGCGAGGGTGTTGAGTGTGGGGTGGAGTTGGAAGAACATTTATTAGGGGTGTTGTGCAGGAGAGAGGAAGAAAAGGTGGAAGTCGAGGTTGGATATGTGAGTGAAAGTTTCGGAGTTCCATCGAAGGATTGATCTACTTCTGTGTTCATGTACTGCAAATCTGCGATATTTCTGGCTTATGGCCATTCAGCATGGTTTTTTCTTCGCTCAGATCTCACTCCTCTGTACCCCCTGCGTTCTTTTTCTTCCCATCTGCGAGCCATGTTTATCTCCAAGTCATGTTCTTTTCCCTATGCGGCATAGCATTCAATGATCAACAAGAAGGTCTGATGGACATATGCTACAAGAGAGCAACGCACAGCAAGACCACACAACCAGCAGTTCTGTTAGGCTTAGGACTAATAAGCATTTTCGACAAGAGGCTCCTTCGCTACCAACTGCTCGCTCATATCAGGTCCCATCCCCCATATACCTAGCTCTTCTAACACATCTTTCTAACCCTTACTAGCTTCAATTTTCACTAATCTGCTAGGTACTTAGCTCTTGCATCACCTTTTTCGGACCGATACCAACTCTAACAGATATCAATCTGCCAGCTACCCAGCTCCTCTAACACTTCTATCTGACACTTCCCAGGTCCGACACATACTAATCCACTAGGCATCCAAACTATAACAACTACCAACTGTCAAGTCCCCAATTCTGTTGATACTCGTCATCAACCACAACATGAGCTTTGACGCATACTCAGTCTTCAAACACCCAAATTATTGGCTGCCATTAACGCCAATCTCATCGCCGGAAGCTGTGTCCATCAGCAAGTCCCTTGGAAGTGTCACGTTACTGAACCTATCGTTTCAGTATTCTGGTCTTGAGTTGCAGTAATTGGTGGCCAACCGCGGACCAAAGCTGCCTTTCGAGCCAGACGGCGATGTTTTCACCTCTGCAGATGCGTTGGTGAAGAGCCTGTATCTTTATTTGGGATTGCTCCAATAGCGAATGATATTTTCCTTTGTTTGCAGGTGTGGGAGGATTTCTTGAGGCCATGCTGACAAAAGTAGAGATTTGTTTGAAGGTAAGGTGAGGTTAGTAGAGGTCTTGGAAGGCGCGAGACTGACTGTCCGAGACTGACATGCGAGTGAGCTGGTACCGAGGGCGGTGGACTTTCAGGGACTTACCTGCTTGGAGGATTATCAGAGGATCAAAGGCGTGGACTTTTGTCTTAGACTTGCGGATATGGTAGAGAATATAAGTGTAAATCAGATGCCGAAATTGCACGGTACTCTACATGTTTCTTTATACTCCGCACGCATCCATCTATTCGGCTTTTACTATAAGCTTCTTTAATGATAAATCCTGTTTTGTGTGTAGGTTCTGCTTTGAACGACGAAAAGAGGGTTAAATACACCATTTAGATTGATACCATCGCTCACCCAAGGTTTTCAGCTATCACCATACTCACCTCCCTTCCTCAATTCGGCCATCGAGTCGAAAAGGTCGACCAGAATTTCTAAAGTGCCACACAGGGGTGTTGTGCTGGATGAGGATGGCGGAGCGGTTGTGGTGGATGATGATTGTGCGGTGAACTGAAGCTGACGCTGGGGATTCTGGACGAGTGGGGGCTCTACTGACTGGATGGTAGATTATGTAATGGGACACGAACTTGATCGATGATATAAGGGATGGATTAGTATCATGAGAATGTATGTCATCACGTGCTCAAAGAAGTGCGTTTCTGATAATTATGAGAATCCAATGCTTTTTCTGGTATATGGGTAAGTACACGAAGTCTTTTGTTAATATATCCACCCTCTCGAGGTTCCGTGTCTTAGCGCGTCTGAGTGGTGATTTCCCTCCACCTTCCTTCTCGCCTTTCAGATGGAGGACAATAGGTAGGGATTGGAGATATACTGGCATTGGTTGAGGCTTTGGTCTCGACGGCGTATTATGGATTGAGAGACCGAGATCGTAAAGTGTATGAGGTTGTCATTTAGACGTCTACCGCGTCCAGGCGTGTGATGTCCGCCTTTAGAGCCAGGGATATTCGATTGAAACAGATTGACTTGGGTGTATATATGGGGATCCGAATATACGTAATCTCTACTAGTCGTACTGGGAGATCTTGGTAGGTTGAGGTCGTTATTAGCACGTCGTAAAGAGCTTGATCCTATTGGCTTTTAAATCATTCTGAGGAGGCCCTCTATTGGTATGCTCAGCGTTAAGGTCATTTCTTTCTTTTGTGGTTGAGGTTTGGCTTCGACCTCTTCCTAGTTTTCGTCGTCTGTTTTATCCTCTCTAGCCACAAGCCAGTCGCTGAGATTACTATCTGTGTAAACAGTGTCCCCACGTGATAGCATAGTCGTCCGGCCACGGATGAACAACAAGGGACGAGGACAGATCATCACAATTCACGTGTACTCGTACCCACAACAAAGACCAACATCTTGGATTGACCCAATCGCCATCTTGATTGCGGAGATAGAGTTAGAGTAAGGCTTCGAGAATCTCTTTGTCAACTAAAGACACTCACTAGGGATACTAGATCAACTACGCGGTGATTCTTGTTGTTCGCGACTTAGAAGCAAGGAAAAGATCATTGCCCGCACTTCCAGTGTATGAGTGTGGGGTAAATAGTAGGAGTACATGACGGATAAGGTGTTGAGTCTGTCTGCTACACTCGTCTTGCTCCCAGCTTCTGATGCAGTCAAGGTTTTAAAAGAGTCCACGGTGATCTCTTTGAGCTTGGATTTGACCTTGGCTAGTTCTATAGTCTCAGATCGCTTGGAATAATTGACGATCCTGCCGTCTTGAAGTTTGATCGAGATTTTCATGATGGTGGAGAGGTGTAGGATGCCTTGCCTTACAAATCAATCATTAAGCAGCGTCCATCCTGTCCCTGGTCCACCAGCCAGCTCAAATTCGAAATCGAAAACCAGCTCTGGGATCAATTTGCAAAGCTCTAGGAAGCTGACCATTGTACCCATGCACGTACGCGAGCCCCTACTGATTTAAGGGGTTTCTATTCCATTTTTCCATCATCAGAGATCTGCTTCAATCTTCTACCACTTGTGCACTCTTCTTAGTACGTATATAAGTCACCGACCTGGAACTAGGTATCAAAGCTCACAATCGGAGCTTGTATTCAACCAGTGGCCCGTCATGGGTACTGAAAAATCCGTCAAAGGTCTGAAACTCGTCTTTCCGACTCCTATTCTCGCCTAAGCGCGGACTTCCTTCACCCAACGTAGAGCCCGACTGCAAACGTAGATCATAGAGCCAGATCATACGTGCCAGTATAATGGACATCTCTGTGTAAGCCAGTGTTTTGCCCACGCAACTAGTCCTCCCCACTCCAAAGGCACTGAATGCTGATTGCGCCAGAGACACGGCCGCCCCTGGAACGCCGAGATCAGAGGGTTCGCTGCTCGCAATCCAACGCTCCGGTCTGAAGGAGAAAGGCTCGGGATAGTATGTCTCGTTGTGGTGAATAGCGTAGTGTGGCACGCCGATATCTACACCTGCAGGAATCCTCTCTCCGTCCACAACGAAGCCACCGGGTAATACTTCGCGCTGCAGTAAACCTCCTATTGGTGGTGAAAGACGTAAAGCTTCATCTATGCAGGCACGGAGATATCTGCAGGAACTCAATTGTTTTCCGATCCGTATTTCTTCAACTTCAGCGAACGTAGTACGAATTTCGTCTTGGAGCGTGCAGAGAGTTGCTGGATAGTGCAGACAGTAGAAAAGGGCCGCCGCCAACGCGGTGGCTTGTGTGTCTGAGCCAGCCAGCAAGAGCGATCCCGTCTCGGCAACGATCTGGTCTTCGTTGAGGCCGTTTCCGGTCTCTGGATCTTTGGCTTCCATGAGACTCGCGAAAAGGTCCTTGGTTTCAATGCTATGCTCGTGTGCTAAACGCCAGTCTGTCTGGGCTTTGCTTAGTGCTTGAAAATCTTTGACGCCGTTGATCAATTTCCTAAAGATGATCTTGTCAAGCTTCAGACTCAGTAATTCGGGCATGTGTCCGGACTAGCTTTTCATTAGTCACTTTTCCCCTATGTAGGACTGCTTCAATCTTACAAGGTTGAGGCCGGCAACACCTTGAGATATAATCGTGATCATATGCCGGTTCTCTTTTTTCTTCATCATGTTCCAATTGCGGTTAAATGTTATCTTTCCCATGATATCAGAAGTGACAAATGCAGTCCAATCCGTCATGTTTCTAGCGTTGCTCCAACCTGTTGATGATTGGTCTTCCAACAGATATTGGCAAAAGTCTCGAGTGCTGGTAAGTATTGGTTCCTCCATAGCATCGATGGCAGTACTTGTGAGTGCTTGGGAGAGAATGCGTCTTTTGAAAGCATGCTCTTTTCGATCAATTGTAGTCACAATCATAGGAACTTTGAAGAAATAACCGAAGATAGTGTAGAAGCGTGCTTTCTGCACATTTGCTCTGGGTCCGTAGATATCCCGCAATGCTGTGTTTGTATTGATTGATATTCGGTTTGGGCCAAATCGTACCACGTTCCCTGTATCAGTGTCAGCTTGCGGTAACAGAGAATAATTTGAAATATGCTTTAACCGTATTCGCAGTGCAGGCTGTAAAACTTGAGATGATTGTCACCAAGCCAGCAATGGTAGACAGAATACAGATCTGTGATTCGTGCCAACACTGGACCGGGGTATTTCGCAAGCGGATGAAATTTCAGTCTATAGATCGCCAAAAATAAGAGCTGGAGGATAAGATCAATGAGGTGGCCAAAGATTCCCGAGCCCTGGAATATGAAGATGCTCACAAAAAGGATGACTTCAGTAAATATCAACGTCAACAACCTAGCTGCTCCTCTCAACATGCTTTTCACCTCACACATTTCATGATACCCGTACGAAAATGCAACACCATTCCCTAGCACGAAAGCCAACGAAGCAGCACAATTCATCAATCTTTCCATGGCCTATGTCAAGGGCGTAGGACATGTCACAAAGCCTGGGCATATCCGTCTTACGGAGGAACATTTTAATGTTTGCTTAATACTTTGCACCCTCATGTGAGATAATTTCAGCAAGACAACGCTAAGCATTGTGTGGCATTGAGCGCGACTGTCAGAGAACCCGGTGACCAGAATATCGTGGAAATGGGGGGGCCGAAGTACCCCTACAACGCCGCTCGTAGCGCCGCCCCCTAATCGCTGGATCTGCACTAACAACTTGCAGGCACACGTATATACATATCCACCACCCATTTACTACTACCCAGCGATAAAAGGGTATTCCTTCCAACTCAGTCGGATGCACACGATGAGGTTGATTTATCGAGTGGTAATGGTAGGATAGAGCGCGTGGGATAGTGGTGTAAGTGGAAGGATTTCAGAGGTGCCCTAGGGGCTCGTTCAGAGGCTCGCTTATAGGGCGCGATAGGGGCTACGACACGGACCCGGCCCGCCAATCCCGGCAACCCACTGCATCGCTAAAGTATGCATGACTTGCTTATAAGAGATATATGACCGAAATTTATGGTGTCCTCAATTGCAGGGGAGGCCAACCCTGTACACCGTCGTGTGGGATATGCCTCCACGCAGTGACCTCCAAGGCACATTTTTCGCTAGAATCCTTGGCAGTCGCGTCGGCAACGTGGGGCATTGTTTGTGGTATTGAGGTACCATGTCCGCTTAGTTCACTGTCTTCTATTGGTTAAGAGCTGCCTCTATAGCCGGCTCAGCAGGCCAGTGATATAAGGCACAGCTAGCACGGAGTCTCCTTCTGCACTCATACTGATATCGAAATCCAGTCCCGATTTGTCTCACATCCGATGTAGAAGGCCCATAGAGCTCGCTCTGCCGATCGTGGCTATCGATGGGAGTGTATCCAGATCTGCAGGTCCGCACAGTGTAGGAATATAGGATAACGGTCTAATGTGTCTCGGATTGGTCAGATACGCCGCGGCAATATGAGTGCACGGAATCCTCCAGATGCATGAATTGCTTCGGATGCATGGAATCCTTGAGAAGTTTCGCCTCACCGCTTCATCTACATGGTAGCGATAGAAACGCAGACGTACACTACGGCAACATATTGACTTCAATCAACTCCGCTCTGCATGCAATATTTCTGAGCTTTTCTCGGAGAAGGGTGGCTCGCTTTGGCTCTACACACCACCACCTTTTGCTCGGCCCTAGTAGAGGTACAGGTTCGCAAAGTGGGTGGGCATCAGACCTGGGACGCATACTAAGCAGACATGGCAAGAAACGTTGTCACGTCATTGCATTATACAGAGGAAGGTTGATGCCTGACTTATCCTCGGCTATCTGGAGTCGATCCTATTTCTACTACTCCGAACCCTTCATGAATCTGATGATTGAAGCTAAGTTCTAGTTCAATTCTCGAGTCCTATGATGCCCAAGTCTGCTCTCTGTTGTAATCTCAAATTCAAAGAAATGCAAAAGTCCTTGTCCGTGGCTAATTATCCCAGAGATGTTGATCATGAGGAGTTCGTTGAAAGAATAGAGCCGCAAGTCTGTCTCAACTGACCCCCACCGAAATGAAATCCAATTACTGAGATCTACGTAGAACAAATCCGTCTTGTTTCATGCCTACACCATCTGGCTTTTCACGTCCAGTGATATCAAATCCGTCATTATTCCAGAGACTCTTCTAGGATTATCCAGCGCACTATCCGGGAGTCTACTCACCACTAACAGTGCACCAAATCTTCTCAACATACTCGCAAGAACTCCTCAAATTGTCATATGGAACTGGCTGAACCTTTTCCTTTTTGATGTCAACAATCAATCCCAGCCAGACTCCGTGCTCGAAGATTCCGTCAACAAACCCTGGCGCGCAATACCATCTCAGCGATTGACCGCCCCCCAAGCACGCCGTCTCCTCCTCGTGATCATCCCAACGGTTTATGCAGTGACGCTTTACCTAGGCGGTGTCCGTGAGTCAGTGACTCTGATGGTCATGACGTGGATGTACAACGACCTCGGCGGCGCCGACGAGAACTTCATCACCCGAAATCTACTCAATGCTCTTGGTTACATGTGCTATAGCTCCGGTTCAATGCAGGTAGCCGCAGGTTATGGGCAACATGAGCTCAATGAACGAGCAACGTGGTGGCTTGCAATCATTGGCGCCATCATTTTCACGACTCTCCAGATGCAAGATATGCCTGATGTGGAGGGTGATGCGGCGCGGAACAGGAAGACTATTCCATTGATATACGGCGATCATGTTGCCAGGATCTCGATCGCTGTGCCTGTCATGGCTTGGTCATTCATTTGTCCTGCATTCTGGCGGCTGGCGATACTCGGTTATATCGCACCTTTGGCTACCGGTGGTTTTTTCACGCTCAGGTTGTTGACGCTGAGGAATGTAGCTGCAGACGGTGTGACCTGGAAGCTGTGGTGTGTGTGGATGGCGACTATTTATCTTCTCCCGCTCTGCAAAGAACACGGTGCCTTGTTTATGTAGGCCGCTGGCTTAAACAATGACACAAGGAACGACTTCCACCCTCGGACATGATGCTGGATTACTCATTCAACTTGACCACTGTGTCTCGCATGGAGAACTAGCTATTGGGTTGTAAATAAGACGGTAAAATGAAACTAGACTATCGGCCTATCCTGCTGCAACCAAATAGACAATGCACCTACATCCTTTATTCTTGAATACATCAAAAATTACACGTATCGAGCTTTAGCCATGATCACTGAGCAAATTCAGACACATGTGGAATCCAAACTATAACAATCGACCCAAAACCAGCCTCTTTTCTTAATTTTGTACTAAGCAATTTAAATCTTTACCTTTCGTTCATTACAATGTTCCAATCACGCTTATAACCCTCCATTCCTTCATCACTCCCAACCGCATCATTACTAACCTCTACTTCCAAAGTTCTTCTGATCTGATGTTCATCATAAGATGCTATAATGCGTTCCTCAGATGCCGTTTTCGAAGGGAAATAGAGACTGGAATTGCTAATCGGCGGGACTTTTGGGATGACTTTAGGCGGAACCTCGGGGCGTCTGTGTTCGAGCGAAGAAAGCTTGATTGAGGATTTGTATTTGTGATAGCCGCCTTGATCTGTTTCCGGCATTTTGCTTCCTGACATAAAGAGAGGCCGCAAGGTGGGAATTGAGCCGCATATCGTCCCCACACATAGTTCCATACTGTGTGGATTCTGTTAGCAACAACCTATGCCGCGAACGGAGAGATTTTGAACGTACGGCGCCCATAGGCAAAGTTGAGCCTCGACCCCTATTACAAAGAAATTGTGTCAGGGGTACTCTATCAAACAGTGTATACGGGGACTCAAACGGGGTTACACTAACAGGTTTTGTCAGGGTCTGTGGTGAAGAGATTTTGAAGCAGTACGGTCTTTACAATGGCGCAAACACAGGTGCTGTTTGGTCTGGTTCAGCCCAAGTCGAGGAACAGGAAGCGTCTGGACAACTCACAAGATACCGAGACAACAGATGAAGATCAAAGCCAATTTCGTACGCAGTCTCACCTGCAATCTCCAAAAGAGGCAGATTGGTATAACCAGCAGGATGATATCAGCAATTATCGAGACAGCTACAAAAGTATCAGCTAACCTTCAGCGCGTGGAGCCTCGGCCAACATAGGTGTGACCTAGCTCACCTTGATACAGCCAAGTAGCCGATGTGGTGACCCCTTGGCTAAAGCAAGTTCCAGGAATCTCGGGTTCCCAGACCTTTCTGATTGGTCGGCATTCAAAGAAGTAATTGACCGAGATGAAGATGTCAGAGACTGTCAGGGCGGCGATTGTGCCCCAGATGACCCATAAATAGAGTTTGTTCGGTGGTACAAGGCGCAGGAAGAAGAGGCTGATCGAAAGTCGTACGAGGAAAACCGCGAAGAGGTTGGTGGGTTCAGCTGCCCATAGCCACATGAAGGTGTGTGAGATTTGGGTTGGATTCAAATAATAAATATGTCTTCCTAATCCGTAATGGTAGGCATTCATCAGGAAAGCGTTGGTGACGATTGTTATTAACTATCGATCTTTCAGCTCTATTCCATCGGCATAAGACAAAGTAGCAAGCAGAAAAGAGCACAGCTATCTTACCGAGGCAGCAAACATGGTCCAGTCATCCCAGCCTGTATTACGACTTACGGAAATTCGAGTGTACATTCTTAACCATGCAACTAGGACAGCAACTACTGTCATAACAGCTATCGCAGCTATATAATGGTTGCTCAAGATGACGTCTCCCCCTGGAGGAGGGTCCAACGTAGCAGGACTCATTGTGATTGATAGTAATGCGATTGACTAATATATGATCAAGACAACGAGCTGGGAAGGTTAGAATGTTCATGTAAACTAGTATCAATTATTGAAAACGGTCGTCCTTGGTCGCGCGTGGAACAAGCAGAGCGTTGCATTCATGTCACATGACACGACTTCAATAAAAGTTGCCAAAGATTCCTATCTCCACACTACATTTTGGTCAGCGGCGTAGAAGGTGCCATTATTCCTGAAATTTACAATCTAAAAGACAATCGGAGCCGATGGTGCATTGGGAGTTCTACAGCCCCCTGCTTGCAGTAGCTGAAAATCTGTATTGGTGTGCGTTGTGCCACCAAGTTGAGTTTTCGGTCTTTAAGCGTCTGATTGGCCTTGATACCTCAACTTCGCCAAGTGATTGGTGCAAGAGTACGCAATTCAGATCCGAAGAGGCAGGAGCTGTGCCTCACAGTTATCCGGCCAATGAGGCCTCACATAGTGTTATATGATCGATAAGGATCCTGCAGGACATTTGCAATCATGTTATGCAACAACCTGGCGGTCGCATTTAAAGTAATCCCATTGCAATTCTTTTGATTGACGCCTTGATGAAATATAGTTTGGGCCTTATTGGTGGTGAGGCACGAGCCGTTCCATTGGTATCTGTGATCAGAAGTTCACAGTCGCTGAGCCGTTGCTGACATGCATATTGGATGCATGTCAATGCCGGGATGTAGCAGGGACGGGGTCTAGCCCTTGCCAAGCCAGGGTCAGGCAAGCGCATATGCTCAGCATATGGGGCTCTCACCCCGGCTGAACTTGCCGCATATGCGCTCAGCATATGCTTAGTATATACTAACGAAGCGCCTATAACGTAGTTGTTCTAGGGCTTTTAGGCTCGTAATAGACGTATAAGAATTAAATATAATGAAGCTTAATTAAATTTCGACCTTAATACAAAAATCTTATCCTTTTAGGCCCCGAAACAGCCCACGTTATAGGCGCTTGGTCGGTATATACTGAGCATATGCTACTTTCCCGGGGTGATAGCCCTGGAGCAAAAATTTTGACCCGAGATTAACGCCGTGCATATGCCGAGCATATTCTTCACCCCAGCTCTACCCCAATATTAGCGCATATACTGAGGATATGCTGACCCGGCCGGAGTAACTTTAGACCCCGTCCGAGCTACAAGCCCGAGGAATGCTCCCGATAGCACATCTAGGAGTGCAGATCCGTCGAGACTTATGGGTAAGCGTACGCTATTTCCATATTCAGTCGTTTACCAAACTGCGGGGTTCAGCCGTCACGTCATCCCTGGGAGTGCTGACTCGCCATTCGCCAAACTTTGGAGGCTATGCTACTGAGTCTACTTTACACCCCCACATGATTCGTAGCTTGGAAAACAGCAGCTTTCTGATGCCACGAACCTCTCCCACCCCCAACACCTTGAGATTCTGTTTCAGGCAACTACCCCTCCCTGTTTAGAACGCATGACCTGAGACGCTGAGCAGACAAGTGGGGTGCCGCACTGCTTAGACCTCATTCGACCACAAAGCATACCACTTGAGAGGCATAGTCCACATCTTGCTCTATGCATCTGTCATTCCACCAAATTCTTTCCACTTTCTTGCTGTGTATTTAAGGGCAATGCTCACCAACCCACAGCTCAGAATTGCCTACTACCAATCAATCCATCTCGAAATAGCATTGACCTAAAATGCTAAGAGCGGACATGGATCTCGATTCGAGAACTTCTTCAAACAATGTAACCCCGGGCACTGGACCAGTGGAGCCGCCTTATGGATCTCGACTTTTGCCAAACGTAGTCGATGAGCTCGCTCAATCCAATCCAGAAAGGATCTATGCAACAATTCCTCTTTCCTCCGATGTTTCGCAAGGTTTTCGCGATGTCACCATGCTCGAAGTCGCACAAAGTGTCAATCACTTTGCCTTTTGGCTTGAACAATCCTTTGGCCGAAGTTCGTCGTTCGAGACGCTCGCGTACATGGGCGTGCCAGATCTTCGTTACGCAATTGTGTTTCTCGCTGCTGTGAAGTGTGGCTACAAGGTGAGTAGAGGTACAACCATGTGAAGTCCTTATGGAAGAAGCTGATCAATTCAGCTCCTTGTGCCCTCTATGCGGAATTCTACTTGGATGAACCTCTCACTCTTGGAGCAAACCAGATGTACCAAATTCTTGCTCACGACAGAAATGTCCCAAAAGGTCCATGACTTACAGGCAGAAAAGAAGGACCTCCGTACTCTTGTTGTTCCATCTTTGGCTGAAATGACTCATCAACGTAGCAAAAAGTATCCATATGAAGCATCGTTTGGAAACAACCGTTGGGATCCTGTCCTTATCCTTCACTCCTCTGGCTCAACAGGTAAATTGCCTTCATGTGGAAGAACAAGGCAGTATATAGACTGATGCAAACTCCCAGGGCCACCTAAAGCTATCGAGACCAATCATGCTACTTGGGCGGTTGCGGACAATGATCGAAATTTGCCCATAGTCAAAGGCCGCAAAAATCAGAGTTACGCGCTATTTAACTTCGATGGCGATGGTGGCCGGTATTTTGCTGCCTTTCCGCCTTTTCATGTAAGCTTCCAATTCCCGCATCTGTAGAACGTGCTGAATCAAGGCGTTTTAGCTGGGAGGCTTCATGGCTCTGGTTGTTCTGCCTATATATTCCACTACAGCGACCGTTGTTTTGGGCCCTGCGGACAAGCCTCCAACTGGGCACTTAGCCGGTCAGATCATGCAGCAGTATCAGCTGCGAGCTCTCTTCTGTCCTCCAACCATATTCGAGCAGCTGGTGCAGGAGTCCGAAGGTCTTGAACAAGCAAAGAGATTGGACTTCCTTTTATACGCTGGAGGACCTCTTTCCACTAACACGGGAAATCTTCTCAGCCAAGTAACTGACGTCTGCCAGTTCTATGGCTCAACTGAGACCGGTGCCGTCCCAGCACTAGTTCCTCAGCGCAAGGATTGGGCGAGCTTGGAATGGCATCCAAGTTACGGCGTCGACATGCAGCCGTCCGAGGACGATGCCTTTGAATTGGTGCTTCACAGGAATCCGAAGCTGGAAGGTATTCGCAGTCTTTCATGCAACTTTCCAGACGTCGAAGAATGGCACACGAGAGATCTTTTTCGGCCTCAGCCGGGCAAGCCTAACTTGTGGCGATTCCACGGTCGGAAAGACGACATTATCGTTTTATCAAACGGCGAGAAGTTCAATCCTGTTCCGAGTGAAGCCATCATAGCAGGACATCATTTGCTTTCGGCGGCTTTGATTGTGGGATTAGGAAGATTCCAAGCAGCACTCTTACTTGAACCTAAAGCTGAAACTGGGATAGATAGAGACTCTCTGATCGAGTCTGTCTGGCCGACCATCGAGCAGGCGAACGCTCAGGCCCCAGGGCATGCCAGAATCACTCGTTCGATGATAGTAGTTGCGGACACTAGCAAGCGCTTTGAACGGGCTGGTAAGGGTACTGTTATACGGAAGATGACCGCAGAGAAGTTTGCACCAGAGGTTGAGGCACTGTATTCGAAGGATGATTCTGGAGTCTCTGGCCCGCGTCTGGGTGCAACGGACAATGTGGGAGCTATTCAAGATTATGTACGTGCGTGCATAGGCTCCTCGTTCTCTGTACCCAGCTTTGGTGAAGAAGAAGATCTATATGTCCTCGGTCTTGATTCTCTCAAGACTGTGGAGATTGCGGGTATGCTCAAATCTGGCCTGGGGGATCCAGACAAATCTTGGCTCTCAGTTCAGACGATGTATGCAAACCCGACGATTCGGAGCTTGTCCGAAGTCATCCAGAAGCGGTTGAATCGGAAGGCGAGCTCTTCGGATGAAGAGCATGATCTAGACAAATTACTCATCACGAAAATGGCTTCTCTCGTCCACAAATATACGCAAGACCTCCCTATAGCACCATCAAAGAAGAGCCAGCTCCTGCAAAGCTCCAAGCTGAATATAGCGCTTACTGGGTCCACGGGATCGTTCGGTACATATCTTCTGCGATCACTCCTGGACGATCCCAAGATCTCAAAGATCTATTGTTTGAACCGTTCCGCAAATGCTCGGGAAAAACAAGAGGAAGGTTTCGAACGTCTTGGCCTACCACACGATCTGAGTTCTCCCAGAGTGGAATTTATACGAGTCGAATACAGTCAAAGCAACCTGGGACTCACGGAACCCCAATGCAAAGAGCTGACTTCTAACGTGGACATCATCATCCACAACGCATGGAAGGTTGACTTCAATCACTCCCTTGAATCTTTCGAACCGGTCCACATTCGAGGCATACGCAATTTCATTGACTGGAGTGTATCCAGCAGCCGCCATCCGCAAATCATCTTTATATCGTCAATATCCTCCGTCGGAAACCGCAACAGTGTCCACTCGGGCGAGCCAGTAGCGGAAACGCCCATTTCCAACCATTATAGCGCGCAGAAAATGGGATACGGAGAATCGAAGAACGTCGCCGAATGCATCCTGGACATCGCGAACAAGAAGTCCGGAGTGCCAGTAAGTATTCTCCGGGTAGGCCAAATCGCGGGACCAGTAACGGTAGCGGGTGTTTGGAATAGAGACGAGTGGTTTCCCTCACTGATAAAGACTTCGCAATCGCTCGGGTGTCTACCCAGCTATCTTCCCAATGCAGACTGGATCCCTGTTGACATTCTGGCTGCTGTAGTGCTAGACATCGCCCACTTCACTCTAAAAACAGACCATGCATGGGTATACAACATCGTTAATCCAACATCCACTCCGTGGAAATCACTCAATGACACCGTTCTCAAGCGTCTTGGTCCCCAGATCAAAGTCGTGGAACTAAGTGCATGGATCCACATGATAGCACAAGTCAGCCAGAACGATGCCGGCGAACTCGCCGCCAAGCCTGCCGCCAAAATCCTTGACTTCTATCGAGAGTTCGAAGGGGAAGAGGTGGCGGGCAGCTTGAAGTATAGCACGGCACATGGGATCGCTGCAAGCACGACTATGGCCAAGCTTGAGCCGGTTAGCGCTCGTTGGATGAATATTTGGCTGGATCAGTGGGGTTATTAGGGACCGTCTGTCGCAGTGGTATCTTTACTGAATGCCCATTAGGGAGTGATAACACTGTTTTAACTTTAGGGTGGTTTAGTCCTTTGGCCAGGTCAGTGGCAGATACGAGGATAGGCGGATTATCTGCTGCCTAGGAAGCTTGCAAAAGCGTTGCTGCACTTGTGCTTTCCTTGAAGGACATACCAGCTACTGATTCGATCAAAGTATCAAGCGAAAATCAGCTGTTCTTCAATTGTGCAACCGCGAAGTCAAAATTGCTGTACTCTTGCACGCTGCAGTAGTCCAATAACTGCAACCAGGTAAACCTGCAGAATATTAGATGACGATGTAGATGTCTGAATCAGAAATACGCATTCAATACTTACTTCAACTATCAACAAATTTACTGCGCGCCGACGTTGCATATCGTCTCTAACTTTAAAATCTCAACGACCACGGGAGTATATAATTTTTTTGCTACCTCTCTTGGCTTTCCAATTAGAGCGATATGTAAGCCTATCAGTATCACTATTGTCGTATGTATTTTGGATCATAATGCTATCATCCAGAATCATCAGCGAGGGAGGCTTTTTGCTGTTCTTTGCTCCCGTATGGAGGCATTGTGACTTCTCTTCAGCAGATATGCTTGCTGGCTCGACGATGTCAACATAGATGGTCTCAAGAGTACGACGCGGTATACCACTCCAGATTTTATGCATAGATTGATGATGGATCCTTCTGTCTCAATGGCCAGCAATATAAGCCCCTGTCCCGTGTAAAATTCCACGCTTTGCACAGCGAGCAAGGCTTCGTGGCTGCTACGAAGCAAGTCGACCTTGCCCGGTGCGTGATTCGGTGACACGCTGCAATGAACAACCAATGCATTATTTTATGCCTCAAAGTACGTTACGCGTAGGTACCATTCCATCTCAACCCCGGAAGACCACCTCAATAGTCTGCAGCTTACTCTGCTTGGACCGAGTTACACCCACAAAGTGGAATCGCTCATCAGCTTCAGTGAAAAGTTCTCGCCAATTTCTCTCCGTCTGTTTTTTACTGTTCCAGCACGTCATCATCATGAGTATATCGAGCTGTCTGTTCCTTATCAGCATTTCCTATCGCCTCTCTAGTGCTATGATGACATACATATGACACAACATACCGATTTATCCTCTAAGAGGCCTCCGCCTTAGCTGGCAAGACATATTTATATAGCATATTCAGAAACCATTGGCGGAAGCTAGCCCGCGCACCAACATTTATATAGGGTACCCACCAACGTTAAGTAGAAGAGGATATAGACCCTGTGCTGGTGAACGGCCTGAGATGCAAGAGGGCGTTGTTTCCAGTAGGCCGCACGTTTCCTTGGATCACATGGATTGCGAAGGGCATGATGGGCCCGCACCACAACCCAGAAGTAGTCTCGCTTGGCGGTTTGCTTTTAGTATCGAAGCATTCCAAATTGGCTGCTGTGGTCTTCAATGTGAATGCCGCCTACCCTCTGTTGGTGGAGAGGCAGCGCGATGTTCGAATGTTGTCCAAGATGAGGACAATCGTCCGTCTGATCGAGCCAGTCACTAAGATTCTTTTCTTGGAGGGTCTGCGACAATAGACACTCCCACGTTTCCAACATATTCAGACAAAGATCCGGATGCCGAATCTCTGTAGGGACGGCGTCCGCTAAAACCACATAAGCGCTATCCATTGTCAAAGGATCGAACATCGAGTAATGTAGACATGGATGGGTGGCACTGAAGGTAGGGTCTTCGTGTTGATCAACCCTCGCCTTCAGGTCCCCATCCTGACCAACATACATTCAGTATCTTTTCGGGTCTGCTTCTAGCCAGAAGCCATGCATGTATACTGCGTTTGATCTATTCTCAAGATCGGCTGCTAGTCAACAAGCTTGAAGGATCGGTACAAGGACCGCCGACACTGTGGGGTTGAGCGTACCTCTCATGTGACCACGGAGCATTCGTGCAGACATCCCCAACCTCTTTGCGGAGACATCTGGCGAGTCGGCTCTGCACGTCTTCAATATTGCTATCGTGGAGCAATGCAGAGTAATTGGGATATCTGGCGGACTCCTTGCACAGCTTGAGGAGCATATGCCCTTGAACATGATTCGGGTCGACTGATCTGGGAGCAGCTGTGCCTGCGGTGTGAATCGTGGCTGCCGACATCTGTCGGACAGCAGATTTGGGCTGCAGATAATTCAAAGTCTTCCGATCACGGTCTACTAGTCTATCCACCATCTGCTTTAGAGCAGTATTCCGGTCATCAATTGACAGCGCAACTGCACCTACGATGTCTCCCTAACCCTCTGACCCTAATTGTGCAGATCGTTTTAACCGAATGTCTGACAAAGTCTCTTGATCTGGGGCTGAAAGCTTGGGGCGCATCTGCTCTAGTGAAGATAACATTGTCAAAGGATTGGTCCCAGTGTTGTTTTTGTCGCTTGGCTTTGATATCGAGGAAGCCTCTCCATCCCGGTTCGAGTTGGGGACATCATCGATCGCTTTCGAGTCCAATACTTCTTCGTCCTCAAAAGTTAGGGCGCATGGATTTAAATCATCTGGTCTGACAGGCATTAATCCTCCACTAGTGTCAGTGTGATACCCGTATGGATATGGCCGCCGCCGCTCCTCATCTGCCATGATCGCTGTCCGTGTCCCGAGTAGATGGTAAGCACGTACTGTGAGCTGGCATGAAAGGTTGTCGGTCCAAAGTCTCTCCCGTCTCATCCACCGGCGCGCTCTGGACAATGCCACGAATGGTTCTCGAGCACGCGAAGAAGACGAGAGGAGTTATGGATTTCAGGCCGAGGGGGTTGGCGGATGGTTGATACAAAGAGATGGGTACTGCTGGATTGAGCGTCGATTATCTGGTGACATAGCTTCAATCATGATATGTTGCGTCGCGTTGCAAGTTCCTGATGTCGCTGGAGGGGGCTGAAACTCTCTGGCTGGCTTATGGCGTTTGTTTGTTGATTGGTGGATTGATTGCTTATAATGCCCTGTACGAGACAATAAGAAAATAACGCTGTCGGGATCTTGAGCTGTCAGCTCTTCGGTTTAGTGAATCTGTTGATCATTGTTTACGACAGTTGGGCTCTGATTGCGCTAGGCTCAATTAGAAATTGGTCATATAGACCCGCTAGACTCGGCATTGCTGAAGATGTCATAAACGAGCCGGAGACCAAGCAGCAATACCATGTATATTAGTAATGGTTTTCCAAACCTTTCAACCGACAGCGTCATTCAAATGGCAATCGGGTTTGGCCCACTTCATCTACATGGGAGATCCCCAAGTCCATTACGACGTTAGGATGGCCGAGTAGGCTCATGATAAGCACACTCTACCACCGAGAAAATCCATGTGATCTTACCTACCTCATATCTCTATTGAGTTGCATCCCTTCAGACGATCCATTGCTTGACCAAGATAGGATACGAAGGCTGAGACATCCCAAGTGTGGGTATATGTTTTTCGTATGCAACTCAAAAAGCCTACTTGTAAAGACGTTTCATATACGCTGTGCTCTCACATCCGACCAACGCCGACGCTCCTTTCTGTCCTCCGGGAGAATCACATTATTACGCTCCGCCAAAATGTGCTCTGCAATGAAAGACGTCTGTCTTGCTAGAGCCCGCAACAATGAGTAATACTACCACCCTAACCTAATTCTAAAAGCTGAACAAGCATCAACGCTGCTAAAAGTTGAAGGCCAGTAGTATGAGTAATATCATACTTAGGCATAGTATCAGACCATTCGAAGACGGGGGATCAGGGAGGCTCTAAGCCGTTTGCTCCAGCTAGAGGCTCAGGCTACACTGTATTCCGCTGTTGCTTTAGCGGCCGGAGTAATGGTCTGTCCTGATACAAGGCGCATGCGGAGTGATCCTGTGTAGCAGAACGAATCGATAATGCAGCTAAGGCATGCTGACAGCAATTTCCTTTGGTACTGGTGGCAGGCCAGGCATCGAAACAGTGATACCAGTAAATAGCGGCATCATGCATAATTGAAACTTCCAATGACTTCATCATTCGTCTCGGTGATTTAGGCCTTATTAGCAAAAGCTCGCTGAGATGGCAGCACTAACAAAACGTCAGAGGGACCGATATTATGATGAAAAATTGCAGTAATGGCAGAAAGGAGGACATGAGGGCTGCAGCTGCTGAATTTCTCCGTCATCCTGTATTTGTGGTGGTGGTGCTTAAGCGGAATGGGAGGTCTCCAGCGGGCACTGTTTGCTTTGAGGTCTTGACTAGTTGCAAATATTATAGCAAATAGAGGACCCTACCCATCGTCATTTGGGGATGTGGTCTAGTGGTATGACGGATCTTTAGCACAGACGAAGGTCTACAACATAGATCAGGTAAGAAATGGGTTATATGTCGCAATCTTCGATCCCCTATTAACCGCCCTTTGTTTTCTAGGTCCGGGGTTCAATTCCCCGCATCTCCACTTCTTTCCTACAATTTTTACATTTTTTGAGCCCTGTATTGAACTATTCTGCATTGAAGATGGTAAAGCTGCCGAAACCTAGCATTCTAGCTAAGGAGAAAAGACGCCCTCAATCTGGCTTTGAATAATTACGCTCACCCCCCAATCGTTCTTTCGGTAGGGCTGATGCTTAGAAGAACATCCCCAATTATTGCCCGGAAGACGAATTTCTAGGGTATTCTTTAGGGGGCGAAGGGACTTCCAGGCCTCAGCCCTACGGGGGGAACGCTTGTGGGGTGAGCGCTGTTGGGGGGTGAACCCTTCTACTTCCAAAATTCATAGTCTCGTCAATCTTGGTTTGTCCCATTCAGGCGCGCCTCATTTTATGTTCGACAGCATCAGTGCGTCTTCTTGTGTTTGCGCCGTTGGCTTCGCTACTACTTTAAGGTGATCTCCAGTCCAGATAGGAATTACACCCGCCTGAAGGCCCAAAAGGACCGCGTTATTTGTATTGAAGCTCATGAATACTTACGAGAGTCTCCAATCGGCGACAGTTTTTCCGGACCCATTGTGCGCTTGGAGCGCCGAGGATAGTTTTGATGGAAAGAGTGGTCGCAGCACTGTAAGACCAGCTGTTTAAAATCGGTGTTAAGAAAGTGGAAGGACTTTGGAGGCGAAACGAGAAAATGTATGCTGAGGAATTTCCCGAGCGTGAGGAAGAATCAGATTGCATTGAGAAGGCGAGCAGCGACTATGTATGTAAGCGAGGGGCAAATTTCTTCTCCAGACACGTTTTGTCTCCACGGGTCTAGCCCTAGAGATCTCTTAGGGAGTAAACGTTCAATTACTATAAGTTACGAACTATATAAGTATGAACAAAGATTTTGGTACAGAACTGAGTAATCACAATAACTTTGTATGCGGAGTCCTGATTTTAAAACGGACGATTGTGGAGTTAGCTATAGCCGGGTACGAGGCCGCCAATTCAGGCTCCTTACGCTGCGCGCTCCCTAGTATAGGCCGCAATAACAGGCTCCTTCCTGCTTGCTCTCCCCTCCTTCCCCAGGCTCCCTCGGTGCTCCCTCTAAAACAACCATACTCCCTTTCCCGAACCGGAACGGCAATCTCAAATCCTAATATTTGAGATTGCCGTGAAAAAGAGCAAGGCCGCTTTTAAAGGAAGCACTGGGGGGAGTAACGGGGAGCACGAGGGAGCAGCAAGGGAGCACCGGGGGAGCAGGGGAGCGCAGCAAGGGAGCATGGGGGGAGCACGAGGGAGCAGGGGCGCAGCAGGATGGAGCTTGAAATGGCTTCTTCGACCTCGGCTAAAGATTTCATCCTTTTTTCTTTAAAAGCGGAGCCTTACCATTCTTCCTTATTCATGCGACCTGTAAGTAATGTCATCGGTCCGCATTGAATTCCGAAGTCATTGTTCCTCTCGCAATTGAAGACTCGGCAAATAGGCTGAGAACAAAGGTGCTAGTAATATGAATTGAGATGGTGATCTTAAGACTATGGAAAGGGATGATAGAGGTACCTCTGAAGATATCAAGCCTATGGAGAGAACGGGAACCTAGAGCGCATAGAGCTACTGCTGAATACATGTAGGAGTGTATCAAGAGCTCAAGGAAACCGCTCCTGAGGAATCGATTTGGCTAAGCCGCCTCAACTAATGATAAGAGTAGTCCATTACTTTTCGGGGTCAGGACCTAAATGCATCTTCTCTAAGCTGCCCAAAAGATCGTATAGCTGCAGAGAAGCAGGCTCTGTCAGATATTCAGACTCGTTTCATTTTCTGAAACGTGCCTCCCCTGAACCATGTTTTGAGCTGCGTAATCCGGGTCCAGGACACATACAGCATCATTTACGTCAAGTTTTGCTGCGTGACGAAAAAGCTTGGGAACGTCCTCCAGCTCTCCATTCGTCATTGCGAACAGTCGCTCTCCTTCAATTATCGCAGAAGGCAGTGGTGGCGTACCTTTCGATGGTGTCTTCCATATGATAAGACCCATCAGTTCGACCTTCCCTATAGGAGCCAAGCTTCTTTCAGCAATCAAGTCCCTGATGTCCATTTTGAGGACAGTGCGGACCATATTCGAAGTCAAAAGATTCCATACTGTCATACCTAAAGAATAGATGTCCACTGACAACAACCCTTGAGATGTCAGCATTCCACAGTTCGGATCTGGACGTCAAGCAACTGATGCATCATCGCGAGCACCTATATTATCATTTAGAGACACTGAAGCTGCAGACCTGTTGGTCCTATAAACAACATTTGTAAAATCGATTTCCATTGCTTTCGTGTGAAGATCGACAGCTTGTTGGTACTCTTTAGCAGCTAACACTTTATTCCCTTGCTCTTTGTAATCGTCGGCTTTTGCTTGTTCCTCTAGTGTCTCAGCTTTCTCGAGTCCGGCTATAAAGACTCTCGATTCAGTCATGGACTTAGGATCGGAGATTGCCGTTTTCGATATATATTATAACTTAGGATTGGGGATTGCCGTCTTCGATCTGCAGAGAAGCACCGCGCTTCCAAAATCAGCAATTTTAGCCTTGAAAACGCAACGCTCATTTTCAAATATCAAAACCTTCCTGGGCTTAATATCACAATGCGTAATGCCAAGTCATGGACAGCCTGAATCCCCGTGGTGATGTCTATCGCCAGACCGAGACATTGTCGTTTCGTCGTTGCTTTCGCTGGGGTCATAAATGATTCCAAGTCCATGCTATGACTAGACACAACCGCGGAATATTTCCAGAATTTAGATATATAGCAATAAGATAAGGGCAAGGTGAAAGCGAATATATCGAAACGCAAATTATCAAAGGTGAAAGCAAACTTAAATGTAACAAATACTATACCTATTTTGGAAGACAATCCTTTTAAAGCTTTGAACCGGGGGGAATTTCCAGATCACATTTATAGAGAAACGATAAAGGCAGGGTAAGGACAAATGGATGGAAAGGTAGACAGTCAAAAGGGGAGGCAAATCGAAATGTACCTACTACTACGGTACGTACTACAGATCTCATCATAACAGTATAGATTATTGAATATTGCAAAATGTAAACGCGCCTACACGGTGTAATTCCTTGATAGATTATATATTCCAACATAGATTGAGTCATAATAGCCTAGTCAGGCCTGGCGTATCGTTGGCGCGCCCACATTCCTACCACTCAGTACAGATTTTATGTAGCAACACAAATAGCTCATCATCACTCATACGACTTATACTTATAACCCACTCATATTCCATCTCATAACATATAGCAAGCACTAAGCTCCCTTTTTTAAACCCCTTCTTCTCCAGCCTTGAATTGAGGAGGATTTCCAGAGTTCAGCTATATAACAATACAATAACGGCAGGCAAAGGGCATAGATTTTGGAGCGTAGGTAGGTAAAGGGGCAAACTGAATAGAACATAGGCGGTCAAAAAGTCTTGAATTTTTCGCACTAAGCCTAGACTATGAAACCCCTTTCTCCATCGTTGAAGGAGGGGGTATTACTAGAAGTTGGTATACAACGATAGGATAGGGGCCAGTAGAGGGCGTGTATGGTGAAACGTGTATATACAATAGATTTCAAGCGATTTGAATTTTTTGGGGCATATTTTACTCCGTAATATAGTTTTTAGACTCTAATACTTCTATCCATATAGCCCCAATCCTAAGACCGTCAAAGTGTTGGAATGGGAGGAGACGACTGGTTGATTATCTATGGAGGGAGTGGTCTATTTATGCTCATTCGGCTAATCCATAGGGCTGAGTGTTGAATATTCCAACACAAAGTCTCTCCGTCATCACCCTGACAGCATCTCCCCTTCGTATCACCCGTTCTCACCGCCCAACCTCGTCACCTATCTCCCTTATCAAGCCCCTCATCCATCTTCACATTCTCCCACCCGTAAGCCTCCTCCGATTCCTTCCCCCCTCCCCCTCCAAAACCCTCCAATACGGACTCCTCGCATCCCTCTCATAATACCTCACCTTGCCCTCCCTCTCACTATCATACCCTTGCCCCATAATCTCCCTCTCCGTAGTACCCTCACCCTCCACCCCCCAGCACAAAAAAACATAGAACCTCGCCAACCCCCGCCCCTTCACCGCCTCCTTCACCGCCTCCTTCACCGGCTTGACCAACCTCCGATACGCCCGCTTCAGCACCACATAGTCATTGTGATCGTACATCCCCTAACCGTAGTCCGTATACACATCCTGCAGCGTGTCGGCAACGTCCCCGGACCCGGCATCGACGTAAAGCCATACCTTCTCGAGACAGCACCGCCGCACGATCGCGTCGATGAGCCCGCGCCATTGCTCCGTATACCCAAGTCCCCCATCCCCCTCACCGCCCATGCCCATACTCATCCCACAGACCACCCCGCCCTCAACCTCCACATCCCGCCCCCTCAACCCCTCAACCCACTGCCTCCCCGCCCCAAGATCCCCCTTAATAACAAACCGCTGCATCCCCCAAAAACGTCGCTCGCATCTTCGTTCATGGCTTTGCTCACTAGGAATAGTGCCGCGGGGAAGGGGATGAGATGTCCCGCCGCGCAGGCCTCGCAGTGCGTGCCGTTGGGGGCAGGTGGGTGCGCGCAGTTGGGCGTGGAATTGGAGGAGGTGGGCGGGACGAGGAGCTTGCCCGAGTGAATTGTCGCGCCCGAGCCGGATGCGAGGTGGTGCCAGGACCAGTCGTAGCGGCGGAGGAGTTGCGTGTAGGAGAGGATGTGGAGGCGGAGTTCGCTGGGGAGGGCAGGGAAGGTGGGGTGAGACATTTTTGTTTTTTGGGAGGGGAGAGGGGAGGGGGGAGAGGGGAGAGGTAGTGGGCGTATTGATACGTCCGGGGGGAGGGGGGGAAATCAAAGATTGTGTTGATACGAGAAGGCGGTGTGAGGGTGGGTGGGCGCGAATCGAGAAAAGGGTGTAAGCGTGTTCGTGGATTACAGGACTGCTTTACTGACGGTTTAATAGATAGTATGGGCAGTTAATGTCTTAGATATAAGTTCCACGGTGCTAAAGGAGGGGGGCTGTGTAGAAGATTTGGGTGATTGAGGGGGCGGGGTTGAGGTTGCGAAGGATTCGGAAGGGCTAGGAAACGGAAACGGACTCTGGACGGTATCGAGGCTGATGTATTATATCGTCCCTAATAGTTGAAACTCGCATTGTTTGTGTCTCACAAAATGATACTATAGTGCCGCGCTGAAGATTTCTTCCGAGTGATCCGCAAGGTCCTTATTCTACCTTGAATATAGCTATAATTTAGTATTTCGTTTCGACGAACGTTCCCGGTAAATGCAGTGCTATAATAATACAAGTGAATGAGAGACATCTAATGTACACCGCAGTCTTGTTTGGAACGAGAACACCTTTCGCCCATCGCAATATATCGCATTAACATCACACGACCAAGAGTCCATGCGGCTTAGATGACCCACCGTGTGGGCGGCTATCGAATCTATTGATTGGCCTTGGCGGCTCTTGGCGGGAATGAGCATAGCCGAGCACAGCCGAAAGGAAGCAGACTGATTCATACATGTTGATCATACTTCGATGCAATAGCATCAGGTCAATAATTTGTGAGCGATTCGTACGCAAGTAATCTGTACTCACACAACAGCCGAATACGAGGCTAGTTCAGCTACTCCGCCAATTGAAGGAGTCACATCCTCTACACGATCATGTTCTACCCGGCAAATTACCTCCCAGACACCTTCTCTCGATTTCTTCCCAATCAGTTCGCGGAGTCCGCTGCCCATCCCTCTCCCCGGAAGGAACACCTCTGCGGCCCCGGGTGCCCCTACAACCCTAGCGTCCGCACAGTCTTCACCGACACCGAGGCACACATCTACGCCTGGCCCTCAAAAGGCGGCGTTATAGTCCTCAACAGCGCCGACGCCATCGACTTTGAATTTCTTGGCCTGGACCCGCTAGATCCGCCCTCTCGGCGTCTTTCGGATCAAGCCGCTGAAGACGCATTCTGCCAGCGCTTGCTGCTCCTTGGAGCAAAATGGTGGGACAGCGAGGCGCGGTATGACGTCATGTCTGCGATTGAAGACGAAGCGCAGGGGATCACCCGAAAACTAGACTATAGTATCGAGGAAGAGCCGCCACCTACGATGAGCGAGAAACGCCTAATCAAAGTTGCCTGGCCCTCAACCGGCGGTGTGTGGGTTGCCGACTTTGACACGACGTGGGCGGGCGTTGACGAAGAGGACCATTTGCTACCGGATGATGCAGATGTCGGGCGGTTGAAAATGGCAAGGACGATGGATGAAAGGGCTGCTCTTCTGCGCGATCGGTTCAATGCGAGGCACTATGGGAATATTGGGGAGTTTGAGGGGTATGGGTTTTTCAATTGCTGGGAGATAAAGGAGGAGGGGGAGGTGGGACCGCTATTACTGCCGCATGAGACGCGCGAGCTTTGGAAAAGGGCATACTATGGAAAGATACCAATGCCACCAGATCATGATTTGTGAGACAAAGAAGGGGACAAAATCTTCCTAAAGGCTACTCGTACGAGGCTCCGAGTGTTGGACGCAGCTCTTGGCGCCAAGCTTTCACTATTTCAGCCTCAAGCTAGCGCTGCGATTAATTCTACCTAAGACACGTCAGCGTTCAGAAGGGCCGTGCCTTGTGCATAGCCCCTCGGAGCATTCGCAGCCTGTCTGACTCGCATACTGAGTATGAAAAATTTGAGACAACGATTACTATGCCTTCCTTTCGACCCTCTACCATCCATCCTCCAGACCATGGCCGACCCTTTCAGCGCGGTTGCAGCCTTAGGCCTGGCAGCCTATGTCGCCCAGATGGTCGACTACAGCCTTCACATTGTGTCTAAGAGCAAAGGATTTCGCAAAAGCCTCGACGGTGCCATACCGGAGCACCACCATACCGCTGTCGTTACTGCGAGCATTCGAGGCGCCAGTGCTACACTTGCAAGCCACTTGGGAAGATGCATTGGTATGGAGAAGGGCTTTGAGGGGGAGACGCAACTGACAGAGCTGGCGGTGGACTGTGAGGGCATTGCACGGAGTCTATTGCAAGAGCTGGGCTTGGGTGCAATTCGCAAATTTTCGGAAAGATGCAATGGCATTTGCTGTCTGGTTCATTCCTAGCGATCTCTTGTGGGGCATGGAGCCCACTCAGCTCGAAAATCCTCCAGCCACCATCGCACAACTCATCACTATTCAATCCTCTCCAATTTTCTCCTGCTACACTTTTGAATTGGCCCCCAACGCATGAAAGGATCAACATCGAAGATGATTTTTAGCCTTTGAGATCCAAAAGTACGGCTATCAATAAGGCCGCGGCGTACAAGAGCATCTCGTATACATCATCGCCGTCATACAGGACCAAGTTGACCGTGCCGGTAGACCAAGTGTTATCTTGCAAAATGCGAAATATACTAGTGGTATTGTCACACTGCAATTCCGTTCTGAAAGGTGCAGCCGGGAAACATTCTTGTGGGTACTCCTTGTATTCGCAGCACGCGCAATGAGGGACGGTCCGACGGGAATCGGTTCCGCCAACATCATTGAAGGAGGGACTGTTGTTGCAGGTTTTAGTCTGAAATATTCCAGCAGTTGAAATCCGTTGTGATATTTGATACTCTCGGGCACCTCTCACTCAGGCACAAGCATACGAGCTAGCGTCCGTGACTATCTTGAGTGAATTTGAGGTCCTGACAGTCGAAACCTACGAGAGATAATGGGCCTTATTTGATGAAGATTGCATATAAGAATAATCATGAAACAAGATGCAGAGGGTGTTGAAAGCTTCAGAACCAGTCAAAGTAGAAGTGAGTGTCGAGCTGAAGTTGTTGCTCAAGCACAAGTGTCAAATTCTGGTGGCGAGCGCCGGGTACAACTTACCCGATGTAGGCTACCAAAGTTCTAAGATCTGACATTAGCCCCAGTGGCATATATAGGGGCTCACAGGCCACCACCGTTGCTGCATGGATAAGTGGTCGAGCTGGTTCAGGTAGGGTACCAAGCATAATATCTGTCTGCTCCTCGTCTTCTAGCGTCTAAGGTGCTGAAACCTGAACTGCCGAGAAGCTGGTAATGGGAGGTGGCACTGTACTGCTTTCCGGCATTGGGCGCGCTGCAGGACGCAGCAAAGGCAATCCCGAAGCATTGGGCTGTCGCTACAGAAGTAGGCAGGCAATTTTGGAAAAGGAAGCTATGAGCAGGGCGCTTGCGGAAGGAGGATTCACTTGGAAGTAATCAGTAGCGTTTTGCGGAGTGGGCTGTAATATACTTGATAGTAGAGTATAAGTAGTTAATCCGGGGAGAAGTAGAATATATGTAGAAAGAGAAGTTGGGATGAGAGCTGGCGACATATCATAACTAATCGATCCAGGGGAAGGTGGGGGCAGACTCAATAACATATATCAGCGTTGATCTTCTATTTTTACAATAGGCGTCGTGTGTAACGACCCTTTGCACTCAAAGGCATAGAACGGTAGTCGTTCAAGGAATTTGATAGAATCTGGCTTGTGACGAAGGCGCTCCAGAGCAGTCAAAGAAGTCCTGTTGCCTTAGTGGCGAGCGAGTAATCACGCGCGGTGTCTGGCCTTGCTTTCTTCTGAGATATAATTACGGAAATGTGTGAGCGGAGATCTGGACTGTAAATGTCCCTTGTTGCTATGGCGGAGATTGTGGTGATATGACGGGGGTTTTCTTCTGGGTATTGGATTTGAGGGAAAGACCACTTCTAGAAGGATTCACCCCTTAACCGGCCACACCCCTTAGTCGGCTACCCTGTAGGGCTGAGTACCCAGGATCCCCTATTGTTAGGGCATAGCGCTGCATGCGCCGTTGCACCGCCTTCTCATGTGACCTCGCTTCCAACTGTCCTTATGACGTGTCGGTCTCGGACATGGAGGGGTCTTGGCAATTACATATCAACCTGGCACGCCCCAGGTTTTAGATCTTTAGAGACTAATTTCCTGGCCAAATCTACCTACCTTTTTGAATCTCGCAACTACCTTAAGTCTTCACATAATCTATACTACGGCCCTCCTCGTATAAAGAGCCAGATCCTTTATACTTTTACTACGCCCTTTACTACGCCCCCGTACTCCCCCGGTACTCCCCTACACTCCCTTGATGCTCCCCCGTACTCCCTCGCTACTCCCTCTTGCTCCCTTATTACTCCCTCTAAAGCGGCCCTACTCCCTTTCCCGAACGAAAACGGCAATTTCCAATCCTAAGTTCGGGGTGTATGTAAGAGATGTATATCTATATGTGTGTATAGTGATGAGTGGGCTCATGTATGATGTTTCAGTAGTCTTATTGATGGAAGCAGGAATTGTTTGAAGTTCGTGGATTTGTTTCGCGAGTGTGGCTCAGTCGGATCGCCAAGAGGATTTGCAAGTAATGGGATGCTACGTCAGGCTGTCCACGTTCCTGGATTACAAGGCTGGTTGGAAAGGTAGTTGATCCAGCGTTTGGTGGCTGGTGCCTAGGATTGGGGTTAATCAATGAAGTTGCAAGCCGAATTGTGAAGACGTGAAAATTTAAGCCTAGTAATTCAATATATTATAGTGACATGATGAGTGTGTATTATTGAGTAAGTCTCAAAAGGTGTGCAAAATTTATCAAAAGATCGAGTCATCGCCGTTACAGCGGAAAGCTACCCCCATACAGACGCCAGAAGCCATGCGAAATGAAAACCTAATATTTATCAATCCACTTTTACTTTTTTCCCTCGGAAGCCTATCTCCTGATCAGCCCAGTAGGCAGAAAAGGAGGTATCCCCGTCCTAGTACCGGTTGGAAGACCGGTGCCAGGCGATAGTGGTAGTACCCCTGTGCCGGTAGGGAATGGAGCTCCAGTCCCAGTAGGGAATGGGGAATTTGTGTTACTTGGCAGAGGGAAAGGGGCTAGGCCAGGTTGAGTCGAGAAAGGTCCAGGGAGGTTGGTTAGTGGTGGGCCTTGCGCCGGAACAGATGCTGGAGGACCTTGAGCCAGGATAGACGCTGGGCCAGAGCCTGGGACTGAGCCTGAGCCTGGGACTGAGCCTGAGCCGGGGACTGAGCCTGAGCCGGGGACTGAGCCTGAGCCGGGGACTGAGCCTAAGCTGGGGACTGAGCCTGAGCCTGAGCCTGGAAGACTAGTAGGCGCTCCTCCAGCCGGTCTAGTAGGGGCTGTGACAGTAATATAGATTTGAACGGTTGTCGTTTCCGTGACGGTTGAAGCTGCTGGGCAACTGCCGCCTGCACCTCCGTCGACGGGTAGACCGGTCGCAGGAGAGCCGACGGCTGAATTAGGGACTGCTGACCCTCCGCCATTAGGCCCAGAGCCGCCGCCAATAGGAGCGCTGCCGGGAGAGCCTGGAACAAAAGTGCCGCTTGGGCTTGAGCCTGCACCGCCAACGATTTGACTCGGGCTTGATCCACTGCCAGGGGCGCCACCGATTTGACTCGGGCTTGATCCACTGCCAGGGGCGCCACCGATTTGGCTCGGGCTTGATCCACTGCCAGGGGCGCCACCGATTTGACTCGGGCTTGATCCACTGCCAGGGGCGCCACCGATTTGACTCGGGCTTGATCCACTGCCAGGGGCGCCACCGATTTGACTCGGGCTTGATCCACTGCCCAGGGCGCCACCGATTTGGCTCGGGCTTGATCCACTGCCAGGAGCACCACCGCCAGGAATGGAGGTCTCGATTGGACTTGAGCCAAGAGTATTGGTATATCCTGGGCTTACACCACCACCCAATGTTGGCGAGCCTCCGCTTCCTCCAGCGGGAGCTGTTGTGTATGGACAAATAATCTGGACTTGTGTGATGGTATCGGTAATTGTCGATGTAACAAGCGAGGTAGTCAAAGAGCTCGTATAGAACGTGGTGGATCCAGATGTAGAAACTGGACTTGAGCAGGGAACGTATTTAGCTGGGAAGATGTTAGCAGCTATTCGCAGGTAGCAACACTGAAACTCACTGATTGTAGTTGTGATTGTGTTGGTAATCTCGGTGGTCGAGGTTGTGGTCGAAGGAACATTGCTGGTGATTGTAATTGTCGAAGGTGGTCCTGACGTTGATGGCGAGGCCCCTCCTATACCTGTGCCTGTGCCAATGCCCGTGCCTGTGCCTGTCCCTCCTGTGGGGCCAGGAGGGAACATACCCGAGCCAGTGTGATGTTTTCCGGTATAATGAGGGAAACCGCCCCCTGTTGGAAATGCGCCCCCAGTGCCGTGCTTCTCACCAGTCTTATGAGGGAAGACGACAGGTCCAGGTCCCAGGGGAACTGGATGTCGTATCCCACTCGACGCTGACTCTGATAGATGAGGCCAAGCAGAGGCCACACCCGCCAAAGTCGCTGCAATGAATGCTGAAGAGCGCATTTTAAAGGTAATGGAGATGAGAGAGGAAGAGACGAGGTTGAAGCAATTTAAGAATTCGAGGCCAAACGAGTGTACCTAGTGGATAGCTAAGAACAAGAAACAACCTTATGAAATGGTGAGACGTTGGATATTTAGTTAGAACGTGGGAGAAAAGAGCGGGTGGGGAGAAACAAAGGCTATATACCAACGCAACACGAGGAAATGAGAAAGGACGGCAAGGGAACCATGATATGCGATCCCCATGTTGGGAACGGCTGCGCACTGCGGGCCTAAAGGTTTACGTGTGGTCAGCATACGAGCCACTGACGGGGGCAAAAGCTGGACAGGTGTCAGCGCCGTTCAAAATGCGTCAGCTCAGCTTTGCCTCATTTGCCCTATTGAGTATTCATTTCGATCAACATTGGCTGGTGGCCTAGACTGCGGTACGAGATGATTCATCCAGTAGGATTTGAACTGTCGCATATATCGTCTCTTTGGGGTAGGTTACGGCCTTGACCGTAGTGGTTGATGGTGGTGGCTCTGCTGCGGACGAGATGCGGTTTGCGGTTGAAGCTTTTCGCGATTTTCGGGACCAACCCCAATAGACCCCGCTAGGACTTAGAGTCGCGCTCCACGTTTCTCAATTTGAAACTCCTTACAATTCCAACATACGGCACGGCAAATTTGCGTCATCGTCGCTACATAAAACAAACATTGCGCCTTCTAGAACGTCAGGCATCGCATGCCTTGAATATACATCAAAGTCGTCGTGTCAACTGCGAATTTCAAGACACAGTGTTGGGCCGGCCTTGAATGCGAATGATATGAACACGAGCTGATCCTCTGCTAAGACATGACACGAAGGAAGTGCTAATTGATTAAGACGTTCGTCGCCTAGCTTTCTCTAGCAGAGACTTACAGTCACCTCTAACCAAGACATTCTACGTACACAGTATTACTGGACGGTGATATCCTAGGCCTGGAGGTTTTTGGATCACAAGACTATCTCACTATGCTTATTGTTCATCCACGTTTGAGAAGGCGCTCGCGTTGAAGAAAATCTCATGCGTCATTTTGTTGTATGCAAGATGATTACAATTCATGAGTCTCTTGCTATGCTATCTGCATTCAGTCTACATAGTCAGCGGAATCCACTCACCTAACATCCTCTTGCAAAAGTCAAATCCACATGATACTGCGTTCTACTGCCGACTACCGTGGTCTTAGACATTACAAAGTCCTGTTGCCACTTCAACACAGCGGAGCATTGAGAGTGCTGACCGCCTCCTTCAAGCGGATATGCCTGCGCCTGTGCGAAGATGTAACGGCCGCCACTCAGGTTTATCAAATTGAAGTGGACTGATTTCGGGCGACTCGAGCTCTTAGTCTTCGTCTCTCAAGGCCAACTGGTATCCGTAGGGTGCTTCGTGCGAACGGAAGAACTCATCAAAAGGCCGGATTTGACTGTCGGAGCCACCAGCAGTAGACGCAGCCTTTGGGGTATAGACTGTCGGGCTCAAGTAGCTATCAGGCTCCCAATCCGTGACTCGGAGATTTGGGAGACGGCAGTCCCTCCTGAAACTGCTGGATTCACCTACCTCGCAACCCTGCTCTGGGCTATCAATGCCTTCTGGCTGAGTAACTGCATCTAGAGAGACGTGTAACCCATCGAAGTCTAGCCATTCAGGTCTTCGAAGGTCCTCGGGTATGCTGCTGTTCTTACCATCGTGCTTGTCATCCTCAACGCCGTCAGTAAGGTAAATTACGTCGCCACGACCTGGCGCGTCAAGGTTGACCATGTTGAAGATATATGCATCGCTGTCATTGCCAGCGGAATCAGTTTCATCTTTGGTGTCCTTACATCTGTCGTTGAACAAAGCTTGTGCCTCCAATTGCATCGAGCCAAGTGTTGTTGGACTCGCACCTTTCATCTCCGACCATTCGTTAATGACTTCATCAATTTGCAGTATTTTCTCACGCCATTCGTCAAGAAGCTCGTCTGCCTTATTAGTGAGTTTCAGCATGATATGAAGATTCTTGGTCGCTTTTTTTGGGAGCTCCCAGTTCAGCTTACCTCGAGGTGCAAGATCTGCCGGCACTAGATCTTCGTCTTCGTCTGGGAAATCTGGGTCGAGGAATGGGTGGTGATTCGGTACAGTGGGCGTGAATGTCCTCGCGAGCCTTCGAGTATTGTGAGCATCAGCCGATGGGAATATCAGAGCTGGCATGTTGGTGGTGATTTTCCTTCCTTTAATTGTGATAATCCTCGGTGCACTTACCTGTACCTGTCCTCAGAGATCTGGATTGGATCACTTTGGTCTGTTTGAGTGGATTGCTGGCTAACGAGGGATCTAGGGAGCGGCGAGGGTACTTATAGAGACATAGTGCTTGAGATAGCTCGAGTGCACAAAGGAGAACTGTCAAAGAACGGCCATTGATGGCGAACAATCGCATGATGGGATGAAAGAAGCTCGAAAATTAAACAATGGTTGAGGGAGACAAGGGAGGGCACCGCTGCACAACAACATACAAGAACGGTTGAAGTCATTGTGCATCATTGTCGCTGCTGGCCAACCAAGTGATGTGCAACTTTTGCAACGTGAGATGTACTCGTATGCAAATTTTTCAATTTGCGAAGAGCGGCTTCGATCGGTGGTGGCTGGTCATTTTTTTGTTTGCTAGAGCTTCTGTTCCCATATCAAGCCTCAGTCCCTTTTCTTTGTCTAACTGTAATGCTAAGCTGTAGACAGCGTAGAGTAGACTGGATGTGCGAAGCGAGTATTAAGCTCTTGAAGCTTTCTACCGGCCCAAAGTGCAGGAATCGTTATCCGCCAACGCCACCCCGTCACCAAAAAAGGGAAGCTGCTATCGCTGATCGGCAAAGCAGAATTTATCCCTGCACATCCCCATCTTTTCGACAATATCTTTCCCCAGTCCATCTACACTCGCTTAGGGGACAGGCACTCTGTGCCAATACACTCGTTCAGAGCTCCGTCGACGTTTTGTTCCATCCTCCTGCGAGCTGCTTCCACTTTACGAGCCATCTATCGAATCGCGCGAAGAACCAGAGTTGGGAAAGAGCAAAGAGGGGTACTCTACAAAGACCCTCCGCTGGAGAAACATATCGCGCCTTCACTTAGCACTTAGACAAAGCACACGCAATTTCGAAACTTCAATTGCCAACATCCCTTCTAGATATGCACCCAGACTTCCGGAGCCTGCTCTGCAGACTGGTCGCCTTACTTGGTGTGATCAGCACTGCACAGTCCTTCTATATACCAGGTGGGTTTCTAAATCACATTTATTAGACCTGCCAGTGCTAGTCGTCGGTCTATGCTGATGTTTATGTCGCGACAGGCTGGTCAATCAGAAGCTACGTCGACGATGAAGCTATCCCATTGCACGTCAACAAGGTTTACTCCGACAATACCCAATTACAATATGCCTACTACGATCTTCCATTCGTTTGCCCACCATCAAGGCAAAAGCACGCTGGGTATGCCAGTGGGCGAAGCGTCTCTCTCAATTTGGGCGAGGTGCTCCGAGGGGACAGGATCATGACTTCAGACTACGACCTCGCTATGGGCCAAGACAAGGAATGTCAATATCTCTGCAGCCACAAGACCGACCGAGGAGGCATCAAGCGCGCACAGCAGCTGATTGAAGATGGATATGTGGCTGAATGGATTGTGGACAACCTGCCAGGAGCTACCAGCTTCGTGACCGTTGATAAGAGCCACAAGTACTACGCAGCAGGCTTCAAGATGGGATACAAAGACTTCTCGCCGGTGACAGGGAAGCCACGTTACTTCATCAGCAACCACCATACCATTGTGATACGATGGAGGAAAGCACCAGGACGCGCAGGTGATCATGGCGGCAAGGTCATTGTAGGATTTGAGGTCTACACCAAGAGTATTGAAGCTGGTCACAGAGATCGCGAAGGCTGTCCCCAGGAAGTCCATGGCGAGAACGAGGGTATGGAGCTCTATTTTGCGCCCAACAACACCCACCTCGCAAGCCAATATCCGCACTCGTCATATCTACCAGCGGACGACGATATAGATGATGGAGCTACGATCACCATACCATACTCCTACGCCGTCTATTTCCGTGAAGATGAAAGGCTTGAGTGGTCGAAGAGATGGGACCTATACTTCAACAATCAGGAAGGGGGCACTAGCATCCATTGGCTAGCCATAATCAATTCTCTGGTCATCTGTGGGCTTCTCACAGCCGTCGTGGTGATGGTCATCGCCAAGACTGTTATTGGAGATGGGAGGAGAGGCTCGAAGGAGGGTGGTTTGGAAAGAGGCAAGATCAAGACCAAGGCGAAGAAGCCCAGGAATGGGAACCGATCGCCGCGAGAGAAATCGAACGGCCTGCTGGACCAGAAGAGCGAGGCTGATCTGGAGCGCGATACGTCCTCGGATGAAGAATTCGTTGAGGACATCACGGGCTGGAAATTGCTTCACGGGGACGTCTTTCGTCCTCCACCATACGGGGGTTTCCTTGCTCCTTTGATCGGCTCTGGCACCCAACTGGTTTTTATGGCCACTGGCCTCCTCATCCTCAGCACACTTGGAGTCCTGAATCCCAGTTTCCGCGGTGGTTTCGTCAGCGTGGGCATGGGTCTCTTCGTATTCGCCGGCATCTTCTCTGGCTATTTCTCCGCTCGTATCTACAAGACTTTTAATGGTCAGGATTGGCGACGGAACACACTAATGACAGCTCTACTCTTCCCTGGTCTCCTCTTCGCTACCATTTTCATCCTCAATCTTTTCGTCTGGGCGCAGGCTTCCAGCACTGCCCTTCCTTTCGGAACCCTTATAGGCCTCATAGCCCTCTGGCTCCTCATCCAGCTGCCCCTTGTCTATTGCGGTAGCTGGTATGGCTTCCACCACAGCAATGCTTATGAGCACCCCACAAAAACAAATAGCATACCACGCCAAATGCCCGAGCAGCCGTGGTACACCAAGAGCACCTACAGCGTCTTACTTGCCGGGCTCATACCATTCGCAGTCATCTTCATCGAGCTGCTCTTTGTCTTCCGAAGCATATGGCAGGACAAAAGCGGCTACTACTACGTATTTGGCTTCCTTAGCGTCGTAAGCTTGGTCTGCCTGGTTACCATTGTTGAAGTTACCATCGTGGCGACATATATTCAACTCTGCGCCGAGAACTACAGCTGGTGGTGGCAATCGATCTTCATTGGATCGGGCTCGGCTGCCTGGATCTTCTTGTATTGCGTTTGGTTCTACTGGACAAAGTTACATATACAAGGATTCATTTCCGGGATGCTGTTCTTCAGCTACAGCCTGCTGGCTTGCGCGGTGTACGGATTGATGACGGGAACTGTGGGCTTTTTGACGGCTTACGTGTTTGTGAGGAGAATATATGGGTATGCGTGATTCTCGTCTCGCTACCTTGGTTGCTTTAGCTAACAATTTGAACAGAGCCATCAAAGCGGACTAATCTCTACATTAATTACCGGAGGCGTTTGGACACTAGGGGGCGTTTTCTTTAGCATTTTCGGGTGTATAGAGAATGGTCTCCAAATTCATGGTGCCGCCAGTGCACTGGCATGTGGCTTTTGCTACTCTAGTGGTCTTAATACAAGCTATTATCAGCCCCATTCAATGACTGGTGATCACGAGCCTCGGCCTTCTCCTCATCGCAATGCTGCCCAAAAATTAGTGATACTAAAATGCTAATACTGATCTCAATAAGATCCGAATGATGTGGATGATCAATTCGCTAACGGATGTTTAGCGGTGCTTTCTGACTCGCCATACAAGTGAACGGTCTTTACCGTTCAAGACCTCTAGTATCTCTGAAGGCATCTCTTCTGTCCTAATCGCAGGATCCTCGCAATGGCAACAATGTTGACCGTTCATCTCTTCCTCTACAATGGCTACCACTACTCTATCTTGCGTGGCGAACCCTCAGAGATTGGGCAAAGAAGCAGAGGGAATGTCTTAATGCCAGTGTCATCACAAACTTCGCTGATAATTCTAGCGACTAGGGCTAGGGCTACCTCCTTGGGCTACTGCGTTTTGCCATGTCGACAAACTCGTTCCTCTTCTCTCGTGCCCAGTATCTGAGATTTCGAAATGCTGTGATGGCTTCTCGGTAATGTTCAAAATTGCCGAGTAGACTCCAACTACCAATTCTTGTCATAGGATATGAAGACTTCTTCAACGATTTCGACGGGGTCATGTGGTGTGCAAACAGATTCAGCAGTCCGTCCGAGAAGGTTGACGTGATCGTGTAAGCCCTGTTGTCGTATGTCTCTGTGGGATCTTTCCCACAGGATTGGGGCTGATGCATAGCACGGGTGCCTATGGCGCCATCGTAACAAGCTTGTAGTTGCACCACATGGCCCTTACCAGCTTGGCTTCTGCAAGGAGGTTTGGGACTACCGGGCTACCCGATACAAGGGACGGTATTATATATCTGTTAATGTCTGTGCGTACTTGCGTTTCAATGCCTTCGACGTGCGTTTCATCGTAAAAGTCCGGTTGCACGGCTGTGACTTCCTCTGTCAGAGCTTCCATGTTGTTGAACACAAGATGTTCATCGCTGACTGGGTCACATTTCCCATGGATACATGGGAAGCCTATGCTCATGAACCCCGATTCTCTTGAGCTAGAAATTTTATCATCTTTTTGAACATTTGTCGTGCATTTTTGCTGATGGATTCGGGAAAGGTGATCCTGTTTAGTATTCCGGAGTCAGCTTGTCCTCTCCCCTAAGCAAGCTCAAGAAGGTCACTCGAGACATAACGCAAGAGGATCTAAGTGTAGAATAAATGTCCAAAATTTATGCATGTCTCAGATGTCCTGCCATTGCTTCCTTAGTTCTTTGAGGTTGCGCACTGGTGAACGACTACTACCAGGATAATGCCACTTGCTATCGTAGATGAATGCATTACGAATTATCTGAGCGTAGGCAGCATCATATCGGGAGCCGTTGGTAATTTTCGTGCCTGAGTCTTCCGTAGGCACTTTGGCCACTGGTGCTTTTGAAGGCATACCCTCAAGGGATCTTTCAGTCTCGGGCCTTGAATAGTAAAGGGGTGCAGGATAGTAACGCGTTGCTAGAAAATGCTGCACATTCATTACTACTTACTCCTCGTATGTCACGAAGATCTGGACCACCTTCGGCAAAGTGCCTTAGTTTGTTAGGGTAAAGGTCGAGATCGAGGTCAGTGTTACACTCTAGACAAACTTCCCAACACGGTTCAAGTGTTTGGAAGTTGTTCCGGCGATCATGCTCCCTCAATGCACGCCGAGTCAGAGGAATCTCGGAGAGGTAGTCCCAGAAGTTTGCAGGAGGAAGTGGCGTGGGTTTGTGTCTCTTTGTTGGACGCGTTAAGTCCATGCACGTTGATGACATTGTGTGGGAGAAAGGTAAGATACCTCAATTTATAGTAGGTTTCTGTGTTAGATCGTGTACTTCATGGTCTTGCACGCATAACGACACCGGCTCTGCCACTCTAGGCACGTTGAGAGCTGTACTGGCTCGAACGAACGCAGCGCTTTATAAGGAAAGCGATACTAGCAACCCAATCAAAACATTAGGGAAAGAATATCCTTCTTACCGGATTTTGGGCTACGTGACAAAGTTAGCCGCGAAAAGGTATCGATAAAGTACGCAATGACAGAGGTATTGCGTATTACAGTCAAGCGCATTGGATAATTTTGGGTCCGCTCCACCACTCCTTTGCTATCAGGCAAGCTGTCAAAGTAATAAGCAGCTTCAAGAGCTCTTGAGCACAAAATCCACCAAATGTGTATTCAGATCAAATTGGGTCGGTATCCGGCATCCGATGTTTCCATTATGGACTCGAAGCCCAGATAATGCCACAGTTGACTCTGCGGCAACCTACAAATGTCTTCAGTGCCACGCTTCAACAGACTGGGGCGCTCGAGGTCTGCAGGAATAAAATACTTGGATAAGTTGCGTCATAGATCATTCCAGGTTCTGTGAACAGTTGAGCAGTCTTCTGGCTCGAACAACAGTCCTTCGAGGGGTCTTAAATCATTCAGCGTTTCTGAATCATATCTTGTCAATTAAGAAGTCGCACTCTCGTAGAGACAGTAAGCCCATGGGTATCATCAGAAGGGAAAACTCAAATTGGGCCAAATGCTATCAGATTGCGTATTGACATCACTTTTATCCGCCCTCTTTACCCCCTACACACCGCCAATCCACGGCGTCCGTCCACCCAATGGCGCAGGCATACTCGTAGCAATCCTCTCGCTATTTCGCCCACCAATGGCGGAATAATCGGGCGGCGGTGCTAGCACCGCCTCCTCATTCTCAAAGCTCAGCGATTGGAATCTCTGCTGAGTGCCATTCATCCGAACAGCATATCGTGGACTTGCTCTGCCTTCAACCGCTGCTGCTATTACTTCGCGGTGATTGTATCCGGGCCCAGGACTTGGAGGTGCATTATCTTGCGGTGGCAATTGTGCTACCTCTGTGTATTCTGGACTTGGAAGCGCGACGCTGCGGGGAATGAAAAACTCGTTGGCTTCCCTTGCCGCCATTACGTTGGCTTCTTGTGCAGTGATCGTCGATTGAGCGCTCGGATTGCCTTCTTGGGAAACCTGGATGGGGAGTTTGAGATGGAGCGACGGGTCCGTGATTGCTGCGTTAGGTGTATTGACAGATAGGTAGAGATCAAGAGCGTAGACGCGTGAGATGAGACATGTGTGGAAACTAGGTACGAAAACTTTGCTGCCTTGGGGAAGGGATATTGGTACGATGACACGGGCAGTGTAGAAAGTCTTGCCATTGTAGGCAGAAGATGGTTCTGGTATGTTGGTCGCTGCAGCTGACATTGATCGGACAGATTGTCCACGGACGGGTGTGGAGGAAGTGTGCTTTTCCCACGGCTGATTAGCGAGACAGCGAGAGGAGAGGTTGATTGTTTCTGCGTAGATGCCTTTGACGCTACTATAGTGGAAATCGCTGGACTTCCCTGGGAGATCTTGCAGAGGAACACTGGCAAAGAACGTTGCTACTTTCAATTTGGCTTGAAGGTTGTTGAGACGTGGTGGCTCAGAATCTTCATGTGCAGGGTCGAAGCGCACGTTGACTGTTGCCATCGTTGTGACTGGGGAGCAATCCTGGGATCTTAGTGGTGGTAGTCGTAGGCTTGTTGGCTGTGCAGCTTGTATTACCAGACGGCCCAATCTGCCCTTGAACAACCCCTTCTTTATAGCCTTCTCTTTTCTCAATTTGTAGTCATCCTCAATGCCGCCCCTGACGTTTAGAGGTGGTTCCTCTTGAACAGCTGGTATGATCCGAAGCTTCTTTGAGCTCTCAACAAGAACCTTGTGTTTTCCAAGCATGCCTCGACCGCTTGTTATCCTGCATCTTATAGCATACGCAATCGACCCCATATCTGGTGCCATGTCATCCATCAGCGATCTTCCCATGCTTGCTACCATCGGATCTCCGAGACTTGGCGGAATCTTGAGGTGGCCATCTTCGGGAAACGTGTCGTCTTTCTTGTGGTTGCATGCTTGGGGGAGAAGCTGCTCTGGAACGTTGAAGGTGAAAGAGAACTTGTAGGTCGTCCCTGCTTCCATGATTCTAGGTTCGGGAAACGCTGCACCATCCATCGGCTGAACGAGTCGTAAAAAGCTCTGAAAAGCTTCCGTCCTGCCATTGGTTGGAGATGTGGTTGCAATCTTCTCGACGTAGGTTCTGGTAGTTCCCTCGAAGGTAATGTAGACCTCATCGAAGCTCGTATCATACGGGGCCGTGATAGAGACTTCTCCTTTGATTTCATCTAATGATGTATATGATGGGCAGAATTGGTCTTGCTGTTGATCTTTGAGAATAATCTCGATGATTGGCTTTGGCTTCTGGCCTAGGCTCTTCACCCGACTTGCCAAAGGTCCACTTATCGATATCCTTCGATCTGTTAACATGATGAGCAGAGAGGTCAAATCAGAAGGTGTGAGACAGCGCGGGAACAATTGGGCAATCGGTGAGAAGAGAAGCTCAGTGGGAGGATGTGGGGAAGCTGCAAAGCTGGGGATGCCACAAAGTCTGCCTAGAACGGAAGCTGTCTGATTCTTGGTATGGGCAAATGCAATTGCATTCTCTTGAGTAGCTATATGATTGTTTGAACTTGTCAACAGGAACATTCAGATCCTTTATGTCGTTTGGTAAATGGAGAGGCCCCGGACGGTCTTGATTGTGAGTCATATTGCAGAAGTTACCTCGATGCAATTGCGATCACACCAACTGCAAAATTGTCCCCGCCAACAGCCAACGCCAAACTTGTTAGAGTTAGTGGCAGCCACAGAGCTAGGAAATCTTGGCACCGATATCGCTTGTTCCGCCTTCTAGACCAACTTCGCGAAGCCTGCTTACCCATCAGTTGCTTGGCCTGGTACACAGTTTCAAGCCGTCTCACCAGTGAATTGTGTGATAGAGCCAGGCATCCTGCAGGATTTCTAGCAAGCCACGTCCACTGTTGTTCATATCCCACTCATTCTTATGAACACATCTTCGGCTTGCCCAACCGCCATCTGGCACAGTTGATGGGACATGCCGAGGGTAAACTTTCCCTAAACGTCTGGATCTGCCCGTGAGGCCGTGATTTGATGCAAGAATAGAGGACGTTGCTGAGTTAATTGAATTTGCTACGCGGCAAGGGCGAGTCCACTCTAGGCAGTCCTCTTGAGTCTTCCCTTTTCCACACGTGTCTGCAAGTGGGCTACATCACCGGAATTGATTGACTGAAGTCGGCCATGATATTCATCCTTCTGCTTCAACGTCGATTCCATCTCTGGAAGGCCGTAGCAGACGCTCAAAATCAACAAGCCCCACGACTTCGTGTGGACCAGAAAATGCATCACTCTTGAGGTAGAGATCGACGGGACTAGGCTGAAGGATAAGTGATGCAAGCGTGACGGTGCAACATAAAGCCATTGAGAGATACTTTAGAATGATTGCCTCTGAATTAGAAGTTGAGCTTGTGTAAGATGATACTAGAGGTGACTTGGTGCTCGAGTCGGAAATGCACTATCTTTCCTGGTACGCGAGCTAGAGGTCCGTCAGTCTTCGAGGCATTTGAACTGGGCCTCGGTCTTTCCTCTATGATCATGAGCAGGACTTGACGCTTCACTGAAGTAGTCAAGCTGTTTATCTACCATTTTCCTTAGCACTCAAGCTGAGATTACTGTTATGATGTTAGAGTTTCAAGCTCATAGTCTGAGCTCGATATGCAATAGCTTGGGACTAGTAACAAGAAGCGATTGCCGCAACCCGATCTCAGCTTAGCGCGTGATTTTGTACCTAATCAATCCCAATACTAGATCTTTTCTCTCTCGTCCAGCTATGCACGCACGTGAGCCAAGTGCCCTCAACGGCGTGGCTCTGAAACATCTTCACAAGCACTACCACGATATTCCGTATTCTCCCACCTTCCCCAAACAGTATACGTACTTGGTGTCTGCTTCATTAGGCTTCCCCCACCAGTATTGGAACAAGCTCGCATAACAGTTCGCCCTTTCATCCAGAGCCATATACCTCTCGTGAGCCTTGCAGAGCGAGGCTTGGTGGCTCATAGCATAGTCCCCCAGTTTTGCCTCTGCATGTTCAAGCTTCTTGTCGTACTTCTTAGCACGAGCTGTTCTTCTCTCGCATTGCTCGGCCTGGTCCGCAAGCTTCAGGGTAATCTCTACCTTGCGAGCCGTTCGAGCAGCTTTCGCTGCTGCTCTACGCGTCTTCTCGATCCTGTACTCATTCGTCAGGTCTTGCAGCAGCTATTTGGTGGGGCTTGAGCTTACCGAGCTGCTTTAATGGGATCGATAGCCTTATTGATTGGCGTGTTCTTGGTTTGTCCTTGAGGAGGCATTGTGACTTGACTGGGGTTTCTGTATGCTGTCATGAGATTTGTGGCAGTGACAAAGTTGATTTGAGCTAGTTGGGCTTGAGCTTACTGGGCTTTTGTAGAAAGGTGGTTAGCCTGTCTATCGCGGGTCTTACTTGCTGTTGTTTGGTATTGCTGAAATGTGAGGATTCTGGACTTGTTTCTTGCGCGGTAGAACACTCAGAGACACAACAGAGGAAGACTGAAAGCGGCTTGGAACAGTAGCAGGTGAGAAGGTAAGTGAGAAAGCTGTGTTGCTCGATTGTTATTGATGAAGTGAAGCCGGGAAGCCAACAATCAGGACGTTCACTGCAAAATTGTGTGAAAAGAGCTGCGAAGAGGCTGTGTTGCTTCGTCGTCCGAGGGCCGACGAGAATGGAGGATGCCAGATACTGTGACGCCTTTGCTTTCTGTACGCCTTTGTTAGAACTTGTGCCTGTACCATGTTTGGAGTTGAGCCTACGAGGCTTGCTTTGTAGAGGTAGCTGATTTGGCCACTTTTCCCGTGCTAGTGGTACGCGAACGGGTGGTGCGTGGACATAGCGGTGTCATTGAGGGGAAGTGGTCCAAGGGTATGGGCGACACGAATACGAGCGACCAGCCTCGTACAGGTGATTTAAAGCCCGGCATGTCGCAAAGCAAGACATGGATATAAGGCTCCGGGCTGTATTCGTTGGCGTTGGTAGTGGGCGTTGGGGCATTGACATTGCGTGTTGGAGGGAAGCTCTGCTTGCTACTGTCAAATGAAATGGCAGGTATAATGCTAACAACGGACCGTATAGAATGCGCAACTTGTCCAAAAGGTGTCAAAGACAAACATTTTAATTGGAATGGAAGGGCTTTTGGGACAATCCCCTCGAAGGATACCGTTTCCAGCTTGGGAGCCACATAAAGTGTGCAAGTGAATGGGTCTCAGTCAAAGAGCTTTGATCTTAGTCTCCTCCAGTAAAGACGCAAGCATTGAATCCCAAATTCGAGTAAATAGTGGATTGGCCGCCATGACTCTACTCTTCATCGAGAGGAAGGGTGCACTTCTCTGCTTTAGTGGTATAGCCAATGCTTCGCTCCTCGCGATGATGAAGTATCCGCATCCGGGCTCGAGTGGAGAGTTAAATACATGTTACTCTGCTCACTTTCGTAATGAAAGTGTTCATCTTATGCTCCAGTGACGGACGAAACCGCTAAGTTCTCGACTCGACAGAGATTTATTGCACTCATAGGACGTAGGCAAAAGGCTGCAATGCAGCAGTGATCATAAGAGTTTCTCCTTTCCATGACGACAGTGGAAGCATCGGAGAAGACCGCAGGAATCAATGTAACGTATAAATTAAAGGGTTTTGCCTGCCAGAGGCTATTTCATTGCTGTCTAAGAGATCACGTTTTTATGTGCATCGATGATGCCATCTACCCAATCCTTCACAAAGTCGGCCACTTTGTTGCTGTTGCCTATGATGAGTGGTCAGGAGACAGAAGAGCTCTGTGACAGATGCTTAGACATACGGATTGTAGTACAAAAATCGTGAGGCATGCCCTCCTTATCAATCAACATGACAGGCTTCCAATTCTCTGCTTGAGAGCCAGTCTGATTGTCAGACCTGTGACCTCTAGCATCAATCAAAGCATCCCGCGTGTGGTCAGCGACCCATTTGTCCTAGGAATGGCGTCAGCAGGGCATCGATAATCAGTAGAGAGTGATTGACAAACCCTTCGGCCCCAATACATTATTAGATTGGAATGGAATGTGTCTCTGTTGTTCGTGCCCTCGGAAATCGCTGCTCCCCAGACTTCTTCGTCCCATTTGTCGTCGGTGATAGTGTGCATCTCATCTTTGGCGAGATGCAGCGCTTGTCTCACGCCCAGTGGGCTTTTGATGAACGAGACTGTTGTTTGCGCCGCATAGTCTGGAAATTTGGTGGCCAACTTGACCAGTTTATAAAACAGCGTTGCGGGTACTAGAGATGACAGGGACCTTGCGATTGCGCCCATGACCACTGGAAGATATGGAATGTTGAGAACTTTCTAAGTACATCGAAAAGTCAGCCGCAACCTCAAGAGTGGGGGGCCCAAATACTCACACTAGCCACCATTCCCAGAGGCGACTTGGCAATATGGGTGATAGTTGGAAATAACAGGATGCCTCCAATGAGATCAAAATCCTCATTTTCACTTTCATTAATCATATCCTCATGATGCCGGATGAGCTCAAGTAGAATGTACGCTCCCACCGAGTGGCCCATCAAGATAACCTTGGGGGTATTGCCGGTGCGATCGCGATGAGACTTGACATGGCTATACAAAAGGTCCTCCTGGTACTTGATCTGATCCTTGAGGTTTAGTGGTGATTGCGGCGCTTGGCCAGTCTTCGTAAATTCGAAACCCTTCAGAGAGTGCCCGCAGATTTGAAAACGAGCAGATGCCGTTGAGCTAGAAGAGACAAGCAAGTCATGCAGCCTCGACAAGAAAGGCTGGTAATAGGGTATCAGGCCAGGGTTTCCCGGCAAGAAAAAAATCAGATAATCCTGTTCATCCCCACCTGACTCAGCAGAAGGCTCGTAACAAATCTTGTCGGATCTCTCAATAGACGAGCTTCTAAGAAGCGGAGCGGTACTCATGAGGGGTGGCGCGGATCAATACTGAGGGTGATTGAGATGCCCCAGAGAGTTGGGAAAGCGGTGCTTGATGTAGCAAGCGCCGACATTCACTTGGGGGGCGTGACACACTTATATCAGGTGAAGCAGGTGAATCACAACCATGGAAGGCAGCGTGACAGCTCAGAAGCATGCGCGTTGTCAGCGCTGCCTGTCCGATGGCTGTACATGCTGCCACCCCATAGCCTCGCTCGCAAAAATCCTGCGGTGGAGGCTAGGTCTGCAACGCTAAACCACTTACAGCAGAATATAGCGAACCTAATCTTGATGTACCCCGCCACCCAAGTCTTACCCATCCTCCTCCAGACAAGGACAGCCTCAGAGTTGGCTCAGAGCTCTGACGTTGTACCTGAGGCCTCCCGTTTGCATGACGGCCTGAGACGAGGCAGCTAAGCGCAGTGATGCCCAAGGTCTAGCTCCGCAGCGTGCAGTCACCGACTGGTGAAATGACCCTCTTTCTCGCTCTGACCCTACAATTGAATATTGCGTTCGCCGCAAGTACCACCAATGCGACATCTTCTGGAACCAAAGAAGGCTGGGTCAGCCAGCCGAATGGTCGAGGCACCATCGATATCCTTTGGGGCTCGCTCTTCACCATTTTCCTCTGCACGTGGACTTCTCTACATCTCAATGTCCCCTCACTGAAGGAGAAATATATGCAAAGATGGTTTCGAAAGCTACGGTGGATGGTGCAAGCTATCATAGCACCAGAGTTCATCGTAGGCTTCGCAACTGGACAAAAGGTCGAAGCGATGCGTTCGGTCGAGATGTGGAAGAATTCTGGTTATCCTGATTGGGGCATACGACACGGGTTCCTTGCCAATATGGGTGGCTTCGTCGTACACCCTCGAGATAGCAAGCCATTTCCCGTCAACTCCAAGCAGCTGCACTACCTGGTGACAAGAGACTATACACCGTTTCCTGCGATTACTGGGAAAGACATCTGGGATAAGAGCAAACAAGATGGCTTTCAAAAAATGTTGGCTTTGGTACAAACGGGCTGGTTTGTGATACAAGTCCTGGGCCGCGCCATCCAACATCTGCCTGTCACGACCCTTGAACTTACGACGTTTAGCTTCGTCTTCTGCACCTTTGCCTCTTACTATCAATGGTCCCACAAGCCTCTGGATGTGGAAAGCCCGATGATCATACCGTTACAGAAAAGCACAGCCGAGATCCTTGTTGAGGCTGGTAACATACCTAATGCGGACAAGCCATACAGCCATACGCCTCTCGACTTCGTTGACAATCAATCGCCTTCGTGGCTCACTGAAATACAACCCCACTTGCGTTTTAAAATGGGCCCCAGGGAACGACCTCTGCCCCGATTCACGAACGACAAATTTCCAGTCATTGGAGCAAGCACCCATACCTTCTTGCTTTTCATTGTCATCCTGGCTTACTGCTGCCTCCACTTCATCGCATGGAACTTCAGCTTCCCAACACACGTCGAGCGCATGCTCTGGCGAGTGGGTTGTATCGCGATTGTCGCGACAACGTTCATCTTCCTGTGCTGCGAGTCATACCAAGACGGACATCGGCTCGGTCGCTGGCAGAAATGGTACAAGAAGCTTTTTCCCAACAATCCGGTACATTTGGCTAGGGTGGATACAATGGAGAAGAAGAGACGTGAGATGGAGTTCATCCCGTTCTGGGAGGTGGTGATAATGTCGCCTGTGACGTTTGTGTATACTTTGGCTCGGACGTATATTGTGGTGGAGGTCTTCGTCAGCCTGCGCTCGCTGCCCAGTGGTGCTTTCGATTCGGTGCAGTGGTCAAGCTTCATTCCTCACTTCTGACCGCGTACCTAGCGAGTACGGGTCATGAGCTTTGAAGTTGGAGTGAAGTTCCAGGTCTTGAATGTGATTCGGAACCTAGTACCATTTCCTCCTTGGAATCAAGCCCACTGCTACGAAGGAAGAAGCGCTCAAAGGTCTAAGCCGCGCTCAACATGACTCCAATTGACCTATCCGGGCCTTTTTAAACACGGAAAATTGACCTAGAATCCCGATACTTGAGCGTGGACTCGGGCCATGACTTAGTGTCTAAAAGCTACAGCGCCGCTGTATCGATTCGACCGACATACCCAGAAGGCATTGCTGGTATCGGCAGCAAAACATTTAATGACGGTAGTGGAAGCTGAATTGGATAGTGACATTTACTGCTGTGCTTGGCATACTCCCAGCGAGGGCTGATGGTCTGCTATCAAGGGAGAGGATATTGCTATGGTACCACACGATTTACGGACGAGAAGAACCATATGATGACTATGACTGATGAGACAACGGATTTATGAGCTATCTAATTGGTGGAATCGCGCTTATGTAGATGATATGATTTGGATTTGGGTACAAATAAAGTAAAAGAACCAATCTTCATGACTTTTTTAAGCTACGGTTGTTGCTGCCATGCTAACTTGTACCCTGTCGCCCGTCCACCACTACCGGCTAAATGATCAGAGGCAAAAGAATCGACGCTGCAGCTAATGCTATCTTGTGCAACCCAGCGGCGCAGAATGGCTACTTCAATGCCAGCGACATTCAACATCCTCTTTGTTTGCTCCTTTATCTCCTTTCGTCCGGCCTCTTCTCTCCGTAAAACCACATTTCATAGCATCAACATCATCCATCTCAATCTTACTCCAAGATATCGCTTCAAAAAGCCAGACTCTAGAAAAGATGGAGATACTGGTCGCAGAAGAATTATTGACAGTCGCTCGTTCATTATGCTGCAAACTCGAAACGCCAATTGAAGCCTTGCTCAGAATATGTTGGGCAGAAGTGCGCTCTCCAGTTTTGCCATTGCAACGAAGGCTGGCCCTAACAGCCTGGCCTCCACTCCGCTCTTCGCATCGGAATCGAAGTGAGTCTTTTCAATCAATTGGCAGCAGACGGGGGTAGTGTCAAAATCACTTCTCGGCTTGCCGAAAAGACGGGTGCAGATCCCATCTTGCTGGGTGAGTAGAGACTGTGACAGCAAGCTTTATGCTGGGTGTCAAAGGCAGCAGTTGCGAGGGTTGCGGAGTCGGAGAATCGCAGTACATGAACGCAGAAGAGCCCATGTTTGGTCTTCGGCGCTCAAGATGAGTCACGTTTGTGTGAACACTGGCTATAGAATGGGCTTAGATGCCCAATTCGCTACTCATATTGGCCGCAAGGCTACCACTTGTTTCGGCACTTGACACCAAGCCTGACTCTTCATCTATCGAGTTCCTAACCGGTCCGATCGGCATCTGCCGAAGAATTTAACCAGGTCGCATACTAAAGCACCTATCAGCCATCGGCGTCATATATGAAATCGTCGCAGACTCATACGCCCCAACGCCGCTCTCGAACTCCCTCATATACCCAAAAGCTCACACGGAGCATTCTCCATCGTGTGCGTAGTTGCCCCGTGCTTTTCCCCTTTTTTCTGTAGAAAGAAGTAATACTAACAGAAACCTGGCTCGTTAGCAACGACAGCGCCGGCCCCTCTCTCCGCCAACTCCACACCTACCCTGCCCAAACGCAATTCCGCAATCCCATAAATCCCATCAACGGCCCCTTCCAAAATGGCCACAAGACGCCCCTACAACTCTTTGCATCGTTCCAGGAACATCCAGATTACGCACAGCAATTCGGCAATTTCATGGCTGGGTACCGGCAAGGGCGGCTTCACTGGACTGATTTCTATCCTGTGGAGGAAAGCCTGATTAGCGGTGTGAGTATGGACGAGGGGGCGGTGATGTTGTTTCCGAAAGAAGTTCCCGGATGTGAAAGGGGAATTGGTGTTGCAGGATCAGGCGGAGACGATCGGTCGGGTGGCTGGCTGAGGGGGATGTAGAGGGAGGCTTTGAGGCGATGGTGCATGATTTCTTTACGCCGCAACCTGTTCAAGGTATGTCGTTTACCTTCCAAATAGTAGATGACAATATCCTTAGCGCAGCACCCGCATTATCTCTCACGATCCTAAATCTCCTGGGGGCACGCACCATTCCGTCCTACACGACTGGCCAGACTCCAAGTGCCTTGAGATTCTCGCAAACCTCAAGCCGGCCATGAGAAAGGGCTACAGCAAGCTGCTGATTAACGAGAATGTGATTCCTGATAAAGGCGCACAACATATTAGTACGTGGCTGGATATGCTCGTCATGGCTGTCTTTTCAGGTGCTGAGCGTACGCAGAGGCATTGGCATGATATGCTGAGCAAGGGAGGGTTTAATTTGGTGAAGATTTGGATGGGTGAGCTGGGGGCAGAAAGTTTGATTGAGCCTGAGGTTGCTTGACTAAGGTGGTTATAGGCTAGTTGTTGTTCGTTTTGTAGAAACGAGAAGTCATGATCTGCTCTTGATCATGCTAGTTCGAGGTACCGCACGCACCTTACCTTGCTCCCAAATTGTCGACTAGAAGCGGGCTGTTGAAGTTTTTTCACTGGCCATTGTTGAAAGCCAGAGAGCTAGATAACACAGTCCTGCAAAGCGAACCACAATATAGATGACAGATGATATCGAAAAATAAGGAATTATTCGACCTTCAGTCACAGGTCAGGTGCCATAGAAAGATCTAACAGGGGCTCTCGGATTCCTAAATGATGGCATACCTTACTTGTCTTTCCTCTACCATTTCGGAAAATGATTGCTCTTTTGAACCTTTCTGCATGCATCCGCCGCTCTGAAGTTTTCAATCTAACCTTCGTTCATCCTAATGCATGCCATCATAACCACCGTGCAAGCTGTGTCCCGAACGATGTTTTAGCCCTCTTGATTCAAGCATTCTACAGCGAATTCGCACTCCTCAATCCTCTTCCACTCCCTCCATCTTCACACCTCTCTTCTGCGCAAGTTCTTTCAGGACATCCCAAACACCCATCGCAATCTCCTCCTTTGCGTTCTTCTTCCCAAACACATTCCTGATCTCTCCGATCTGCTTAGGCATACCGGGTTGATTTGGGAACGATCCGAATCCGCTGAGCATATTTGGTACCTGAGGGGCAGGAATAAGGACGTACTGCGGGCTCGTAAGACCGAGGAGCGGGCATATATCTATCACTAACAATCAGCAGATGCAGATACATGACAATGAAAGCCCCTACCTTGAACCCTCTGTGCGTAGCTCGACCCCTTCTTTACCTCCAGACCTCTACCCTCAATTCGCACGGCAGCACCAAGTTTGACTTTCTTCCTCGCCTTCGTGCTGCCATCTGGATTGATTTCACCAGTAGCGATCAGATGCTCGACCGCTTCCTTTGCTGCATTAACCCGGGCAGATTTCTTGCCGGTAAAACTTGGATTGGCTGAGCCAAAAGTGCGATCTGGAACGTGAGGCGTAGTGCATGTGCAGCCATAAGGAGGTACGTCTGGTCCAAGGGTGTAGAGCTCGTAACGAGGTCCATTATTAGGATCCATGCGGTTGTGGTATTCTGCGTCAGAAAAGAGGGTCAGCCTGGCTCACTTTTCAGTGTTGGAGTCTAGGAGAATGCCATATACCCAGTAGCATGCCCACCCAATTCCTCTCGTCCATATCACCTCCTGTATCTGTACTCTTCTCCTTTGGCATGCCTCTAGCGGTCTCCAGCCCCTTCTGCGCAAGTGCCTCCCTCGCCTCCTTCTTAGAGTGCCATCTCTCTTCACTAGCAATTGTAACATCCCTCAGCCTCAGAGCACCTCCAAAGTCTGGAACAGATGCATCGCCCTCAATCTCAAAGACGGGCAAGAACCCTTTTGTTTGACACAACGTATTCAACGCTCCCACGTAGTGACTAGTCTTTGATCCTAGGCTGACAGGCTCGCCAGTATCACTCGACTGCTGTGCTCGCTTTGAGGTTTGCGATTGGGGCTTCGTGGCACTGGCGGCTTTGTCGCGTAAGGACGCATTCTTGGGGTCTGTGAGGAAGGATTCGGCATCGAAGATTGGTAGGCCAGCAGCTTGGAACGCTGAGGCATGAGCATGAGTCGTTGGCTCGGCCATGGCAATGTCATGGGAAGGCGGCTGCGAGGAGATCGAATGGAAGGACTCTTGACTGCTATTGAGATTGCTTGGATCAACGAGGGAAGTAAGAAGGTCAGTCATAATGGGGACTCTTGCTGCTGGCCGAGAGAGTGAGGAAGGTACGATGCTAACGATGGTAAAGAGAGTGAGCTGAAGAAGGCCTGTGAATTGATGCAATTAACACATATGTCTGGATAAGCGAACGCGGAGGAACGAACGTCAGAGCACGCGTTGCTTGGGAGATTCTAAGATGGACGAGGTGACTGTGTTAATTTCACAGCATCATGACTTGCGGAGTACTACAATATGATAGCAAGAGAAAGTGGTGGACAGCACTTGTCACGTAAGGTTTGTTGTTCGTGAAACGTGAGTTGGTCGGTTGCAGCAATCTACAGTGTCAAGTTTGATGTAAATGCAAGCATAACTATGCTATACGATTTCCAATATGGTTCTAGCCATCGACCAATGTCTAACTTCGCCGCCAGATACAATTTGAAGGCCAAAAGTCATAGCTGCATAGGATCATGGCGAGCACCATATCCAAGACCGTAATCGCCCGGGAGCCGCCTGATTCAACGCTTCATCATAACCCCCAGCTATTAAGCATTGTAAGATAAGAGAACTAGGTCCAATGGAATTCTTTTGAGACAACGCCACGGCCAATTGAGGGGATATGCACGCCGCGCAAAGTGGTATAGACAGGTTTAGAACTGTATGGACGCCATGACCGTGCCGTTTCCAACGGCGGCAACGCAATTCGAGCGCTGCCCATGGTATCTACCGACGCCGGATATGAATATTTGTATCGATTTGATGGGGTAGGAGCGGACCTTTGAGTGGAGTCCTTTGATGGTGGAGTATGCACGCAATATGCTAGACGTAGGAGTCGTGGGGTCCAAGCCAATCCTGAGAAGCTCGCAATATCGATCAACTGCCGCCAAGACCAGCTTCAATACCGTCAGGATTGTCGAATGCCGCACCATCGAAGCTGAAACCTGTGTCGTCTGTGCTCTGCAAGAATTGCTCGAAATCGAAGTTCTCCAGCAAGTCCCCATTGTTGAGATCATTGGTGAAGCCCAGGTTGTAGTCTCCCTGCAGCAGTGACAGTCAGTCAGTAATGCGATTCTCGTGTATCAGAGACTCCAAAGAAGGATCTTACCTCGGCTCCAAAATTAGCAAGTTGCATTGCGTTTGCATCTGACTGTGGCTCAGCAAGCGCATCTGGTGCGTTCGATGCCATTCCAGCCATCATGTTTGGCTGAGCTTGGCCGTCATTCTTTGGAGCGAAGGAAGCTTGATGTTGAGGGGTGACAGGAGTAGCTGGTGTTGGCGTAGGTGGCGCATTCTCTGCTTCGGATGCTGGCGTGGCAGCCACACTCGCTGTTGATCCTTTCTTCGCAGGCTTCTACGGCTCAAATTAGAAGATTGTCTAATAGTCTAATTGAACTTTTGAAGAGATTACTTACTTTACGATCTCTTGTATCCTTCTTGCCCTTGGGATTTGCCTTGCTAGCCGGCTGAGGAGATGGTTGAACTGGTGGGGAACCAGGACGACCATTGGTTGTAGCACCTGGAACAGCTTGAGGGGGCGGCATCTCATTCCGCTGTTGAGGCGTCCCCATCTGTGGGGGCTGCTGCGGCTGAGGTTGTTGCATCATGGGTACTTGCCCACCTTGCGGTCCTTGCCAGCCGTTCGTCTGCACCCTCTGCGAAGCTTGCTGTCTTCCCATGGCCTCCATTTGCCCTTGATTGAATTGTCCATTGGGATACCCGCCAGGATGAGAACTGGGTGGTGGCCGCATTCCGTTGCCGTTCATTTGAGCGTACAGCTCTGGATTCATTTGGTTGAAGTTCATTGCTGCAGGAGAACCTCGCATGCTCCCATCAGGCATCGGCGAACCAGGCAAGCCTACCTGATTCATCTTTGGTGTGCCTCCTTTTCGATCGCCAGGGCCAGGTGAGGGGCCACCTCTGCTCCCTGAAGGTGACATACCAGGAGCAAATGGACCTTGAGGCATGCCAGACCCATCGTTGGGCCTGCCGTTACCGCCAATTGTATCTTGCTCTTGCCGGGCCATGAGCAACCTCTTTTTATTTTGTTGCTCAAGCAGCATCAACTGCATTTGATAGTCTTGCAGAGCATGGTTTCCTCCAACTCCACCGTTGGCCCCATTGGGTGGAGGAGCACCTCGCATCTGCATCGCAGCAGGGTTCTGGCCGTTGTAGAACTCGTTGCCAAGTCCGACATCCAGACCTGGTGGGAAAGATGGTGAGCCATGATCTTCCATATTGCCACCAGCATTTGACATGCTCTGTTGACGCTGGCCCTTCGCAAGGTTTTGGGCATAGACTTGGATGGACTTTTGCTGAACTTGGGGGTTTTGCTGCTGGAAGGAGGCAAACTGGGAATCGGATAAATTACCTGGATTGATTCCGTTCATTTCCAATAATTGATTGGCACTGACAGCTCCTGGTCCCCCAATCATCTGACCCGGCATTCCTGGTGGCGGGCCTCGTCCATTCGGCATCATTTGCTGCCCATTGAATTGAACGCCATCCAGCCGCGGTCGCTTTGAAGGGGATGGAGCATGGTCGCTGGCAGAGGGAGTGCGTGGCCTTTGGCCATTCATCTCCATCTCCCCATCCCTCCGCATAGTCTGCTGCTGCGCTTGATGCTGCATCATTTGTTGACGTTGCATTTGAGCGATTTGTTGCGGAGTTCTGCAGAGCACCGAGCGTCAGCGGGGAAATCAAAGTAGACCAAGTCATACAAGAAGTGTATGATATGACGGTCATGGGGTTCGGTTCGCAGGTCAACTTACGCTTGGATGCCATTACGGTTTGTGTTCTGCATGGCTGCCCTCTGCCTCAGATTCTCGGGGTTCATGCCACCCTGAAAACGCATCATCTGAAAATTGGGATCCATGGCGCCGTTTGGCATCATAGGTATGCGCTGTATCATTTGTTGCTGTTGGTCTTGACGCATTTTAACTTGTTGCTGTATCTGCATGTTAGCAGATGCGATGCTGAAAAGCGGACGAAGACGTACCTGAGTATGCTGCACATACAAGCTGGCATGGCTACTCGACCTAGGATCTTTTCGGTGTGCGAAGTATATATCCCAGAATAGAGAGAACCAGCTCAGCAGGAACGACCCGCCTTGCCCGTCGTTAGCCAAGTTCTTGATGTTAGGAAGATCCTTTGGTCGATCGAAATCAATGCCGTCCTTGGAGTCTGCTGGCATATTGCCGTCGCCGTTGCTATCATCGTTCTCGAATGGAGGTTCGAAACGCGCACCTGAATTCTTCAGTGCCCGGGCAGCATCGTATTGGCCTGTTGTGCAGAGGTAACCGTATATGTAGCTGTTGAGTTTGGGTTCCATATTTGTGTTGTCATCGGCTGGATCCTCTGCCATCCTGCCTCCAGCGCCATTTACCATCTGCATGTTCCCAAGTGCAGCACTGCCAGGGTTGAAGCCAGCCATGTTGTTCATTGGATTCATGCCAGTGAGTAGTTGAGGAATGTCCTCCCTTTATAGCGCAATGCGTCCGGGACTGTGAGAGATTGTATGCGTTCTCAACGGTATTGATGCGAAATATTCATAGATTGTTCGGGTAGGCTGGGCGCTGAGGTGATTCAGCGCTCGAGGCTGATGAGGGGCTCTGACGAGCAATACGTGCACCAGCCGGTGAGGTGAACTACCTAGATGTTCCCCAGACTTTTCTCGGAGGAGTGACAGCCTCTAAGAACGGCAGCGGATGTTGGCGGTGCGCTTGAAGTGTAATCGATGCAGTAGTGAAAGGAGATCAGATCTGCGGGATTTGCGACCGTCTGGTACTGGGCAGAGCTGAGCGAACGACAGCCAACCCCCGGAGGCACGGACGATAAGATTTTGGGTGCAAGTTGTTGAAGGCAAGATGCTGCCAGTGGTGTATGTCGAGTCCAGTCGTAGCGAGACGAAGCAGTGCAATGCTTTGGTGGCTGGCAGAGGTGCAGTTTGGGTTTGTCGGTCGCGGATGCGGAGCAGCTTGGGAAATACCAGCGTAAGGCGCCATAGAAACTACGCTTCGTCGGTGAACATCACAGCACGGTCAACCCTTTAATTCTACTTGCTAGAGAGCTAATCTGATACGCAGCATGAGAAAGAAGCGATGCTATAGACACATTTACCCACATGGGCTGGGTTCTACGGAGTATGTCTGTGCGCGTGGTTTCGCCTTAGAGGCTGTACAAAGCAATGTCCTCAGAAAATAGAACAATAGCTCAAACAATTGGACCGTCCAACGAGTCAGCAGAATATTACAGCATTGTTCCGGGACGTGAGGCTGACTCTCGACGTGAGTCTGGATATGAAAATTCCATCTCAACTTGCGGTGAGGTCCTCCCTTAACAGCAAAAGCCGAGCACAGCCGCCCTCGTGATTGAAGAATTGGTCAGACACCTGCGCTGATCGGTATTGAGCTCACCGCTCGAGAGCGGAGAGACATTTCTCTGCCTGTAATTGTTGCTGTAAGCTTTACTAGGCTGATTTCCCACGTCTCTCCGTGACCAATTATGCAAGGGTAAGAGACGTCAGAAGGCAGCATGTGATTCCAGAAGCCGTAGTCGGAAAGCTCTTTGCAAAGGAGCGAGACCATGTGCATTGCACCCAATCCACATCTGTGTTATACAAGATATTCCGATCGAAGCATCACTCTGGGCGTCTCAGTATTGCTGGAATGGAAGATCACGGGTTTTATTCGTCATCCGGAGGCATTTCGTCGTCGATGTAACGCAACAGCGTGATTCGCATCTCAGTAGTATCGTTGCCCCTCAAGACATCACTGACATAATATGCTTCGACTTGCATTTGAACCTTCCACGTGTCAATCAGTGGATCAGACGTAAGAGCCGTATGAGTGAACAAACCATCTCCAATGCACCTCTAAGAATGCCGCACAGTATGTTTGAATACCAGAGCTCATCCTGCGCTCGTCCATCGTCCGGCAGCTCCACGAAATCTGCCAACGGATTCTCCTCGAAAATCAAGGAGAATTGCTTATTATCAGCCGTCCAATTCATGACGGTGGGCGTGATGTTCAGGAAAATTTTGAATCCTATCTGGCCTTTCAATCAGCAATTATACCTCCAAATCTACCCCCTTGGCAACTTTAGAACGTACCTTTGATATTGTCTCGGCTGTCTCCCTCAGGTTGGCGCATCTCTGAGTTCCTGACTTCGCAAAGAAGTCTTCGACAAGACGCATGCCTATATTGTAGCCCATCCTATCCAACTGCTTATTGACCTCTGCATAATTTCTGTCAAAGTCCGAGCAAAGCTGAGCAACCATAGTGCCATATGTGAGTGTGACAAGTTCAGCATTGACCTTGTCCACTCGTGTTCTAGGCTCAATCAGACGTGTTGGTCGGAGGTGTGCGCGATGAATAGAATGCTGAATCAGGGCCAGACTTACTTCCATACTCTAAAATGTGATCAGCAAGCTATATATAGAATGGTAGAGATAGACAACATACTCTTCACCAACCCTCGCAGATTTAGTAGATGCCATATTCCCAGATAAGTGTCACTTAGCCATCGAGCCAAGCTACTGCAAAGCCTAAGACTGCTGTGCAGAGCTAGCGCTTGCTTAAGAACGTGATGATGGAAAGGGCGGAAGTAATAGACTGGCATTCAATGCAGAGAGGTGGAAGGTGGGATTAAGGGCATGGGAGGCCGATATACTGGTCGCGGCTAGGCGCTTAGGCAAATTCCAGCCTTATCACAAAGAGGTCCCACTAACCAAATCTAATCCGATTGCATTTGTGAAATTTAGCATTGAATCGTGCTTGCGCCCATCGTAACTACCCTCAGATTCTTGCCTTTTGCTCTTCCAAGCAGTAGCTTCAGCAAGATGTCAGCGGCAAAGCGCCCTGCCTCAAAATCCTTTGGGTCGTCCCAAATGGTAGTGAAGAGGCAGAAATCCAGCTCAGATATCAATGGCAAAGCAGTTGCGGTCACAAAGAGCACTGGAGGAACGGGAGCTCTCATACAAGCCGTAAGTAGCCCTTTGAGAAACTGCATAAGCATGTAGATTGAGTGCTGAACGAACATGGGAAGAAGGCCGGCTGATGGAGAGGTGTGCGTAGGTGCCTCGCACAAGTGGACTACAGGCTCCCATTATGGAGTTGACGGGTGGGTTTGGCCCCACAATATTCAACTACATCACTGCTAACATCGCCCAGGCCACAGCGGCGAAGTCTTCGCAACTCGCTTCGACCCAGCCGGCCAACTCATAGCCTCAGGCTCAATGGATCGCTCCGTCCTCCTCTGGCGCACCTACGGCTCCTGTGAAAATTACGGCCAAATGACCGGCCACAAAGGCGCAATCCTCGATCTACACTGGTCACGCGACTCCCTCAACCTCTTTTCTGCCTCCGCAGACACTACCCTTGCATCCTGGGACCTGGAAACAGGCCAGCGTATACGGCGACATGAAGGACATACTGAGATCGTGAATTGCATGACTGCTTCGCCGCGAGGCGAGGAAATATTGATCTCCGGCTCGGACGACGGCTGCGTCGGCATATGGGATCCAAGGGTGAAGCGGGCTGTTGACTTCATCGAGACGGACTTCCCAATCACAAGCGTAGCAGTTGCTGACGCAGGGAATGAGATCTATACCGGCGGTATCGATTGCGACATCCTCGCCTACGACTTCAGGAAAAAGGCAGTCGCATACCGCATGCCCGGCCACACAGATACTGTCACCTCCCTCTCCATATCCCCAGACTCGCAATCATTGCTTAGCTATTCGCACGATGGTATGGCAAGGACGTGGGATATCCGACCTTTTGCGCCTGTAGATCGGAGTCAGAAAACATTTGGGGGAGCACCGGTGGGGATTGAGAGGAACTTGGTGAAGGCGTCTTGGGATACGAAGGGTGAGAAGGTTGGGGTGGGAAGTGGAGATGGGAGTGTTTGTGTTTGGGAAGCGAGGACGGCGAAGCTGATATATAAGCTGCCTGGGCATAAGGGGACTGTCAATGATGTTAGGTTTGCTCCTGGACAGGAGCCGATTAGTAAGTGCTACAGAGCTGTGTTGGAAGCCAGCGTGCTAATGACTTGTAGTCGTCAGCGGTTCATCAGATCGAACTCTAATTTTGGGAGAATTGGGGAGCTAGCGCTGCTCATTCCTAGAAAAGATGGAAATTTACGTTCACGTGGTCTACGTGGCTTTCGAGGTGGGTCATGACTCTAGATGCGAATTCCGATCCTGGAATTTAACACCATTCGAGGGTTTATCCATGACAAAAGGTCGGCCTGGGGAGGACGGCCTACACTATGAGCCAAGTCGTCGGCTTAGCCTCGAGAAATCGGTGTAGAACGAGAGCTGCGATCTGCTTGATTGAGTCAATGAAATGGAGAACTCAGTGGGAAAAGTGCTTAGTCGTACAGTGATATCCAATAAAGTCTATGTATCATACAGCATCACGATTCGCCAAATCTCACTCTTAACATCAAAACGGAGTCTCATTTCGAGCCTCGGTATCTTCCTTCTATTCGCTGCATAACGCCTCGCTATCTTCGATCCATTCTCAAACCGCTGGTATCTCGTCTCCAAGAACTCAACGTCTCGTCTCCCTTATGTAACTCACCGTCGCTGCTCTTCTCCTCTCCGCAAACAACGGCAACGCCAACGCCGGCCGCGTCGCTGGCTGCCATTCGCCAACCACTTGTACCTCGTCCTCCGAAGTGTAGCTTGGAGGCCGATGCCCACTTCCCGCGAATATCAGTTCGCGCGCTTCTTGCTGCACGGAGGATTGGCTGGTCGGGTGCCAGTGTATTAGATTGGGATCAGCTCGCTGCATAGCCATGTCAGCATTCTCTATTCCAGTTTATGTAGATACCAGGACGGAGAGAACGCACCACACTACTCCTCCAATTTCCATAAACCGGTGGTGGAGGCGGCAACACTTCCTCCTCCTGCATCTCGACATCACCCTCATGTGCATCTAGGGTACTCTCAGGCCTCTCCAGCTCTTCGTCCCTCACAAATGTTACCGGTATCGGCGTCGGCGGCTGCACAAAGCCAGCAGCTTCCTCATCTACAGGCCATTGCATTCTATCTCTTGGCTTTCCAAAGCGCCTTTGTGGGCGAAAGGCGAGCATGCAGAGGCGGATTAAATAGTGGCAGAATATTATAGTGATGATGAGGATGAAGAAGACGAAGACGGCGTGGAAGGTGGCTCCGCGCAGGGAGTTGGAGGTTGCGAGGGCCAGGTCTGTCAGAGCTTTAGCGAATGTATTGCAGTAATGATTAAGGGAGGCATACAGGTTGTGAGGACGATAGTCAGGAGCGTGCCAAAGATGAGACAGCCGATGACCTTCTTCCTGATCTTGGGGTCCTTGTTCTGCAACAAGAGAGACTTCGCATCATCCTTGTGCGCTCCTCTTCTTCTTGTCCGTCGATGTTGCGTCTTTGATCGCAGATCTCCCATATCAATCAGCACCGGTGACTGATGTGCATCCATTGTCAATCGCTGTCTATCCCGATCCCTTTCGTCCTGAATGTGAGAAGTGAGAGGCCAAGTAGCACTCGTCGGCGAATGAACAGGATCGATTACTCCGCGTGTCGAATTGGCAGGCCTCAGTCCAGTAGCGTTGGCATTGCGTTGAGTTCTGATCCTGCGCGGCGTCCGAGCGTAGCATTGCGTACTGTAGTGATACATCTTTCGGGGACGTGAGGGGGTAGGACAAGACTCGTCTCCTAAGACTGAGAAACCGTGTAGGAAGGCAGAAAGCCGAGAATGCTGGCGAGGTCGTTGGCTAGCCTTGAGTCGAGTGGGTACTGCGTCAAGACGAGGGACGAGTGTGGGCATGTCCGGTCTAGACTTCTCTATTATTTTGTGGCCTTCCCGATTGTTGGGCAGGGCATCATGGACGAGCGCTGGAGTGGAGGGAAGGGTGTTGGATCGCACATTAATGGAGGTTCGGACTTGGATCCGCATTTTGTAGACCACTGGTCGGCTTTGTTGATAAACAGACGGTCGAGCTGGAGAGTCGCGTCCCTGTTGACGTGACGGCTCCTTGTGTGTGATATAGCAGAGCGTAGTTCTTCATCGATCTCGTGATACCAGGGTACAGCTCAATGCAGGTCCAGTGTGGGTCTTCTCGTCCAACAAATATTTGAGGTTCCCTACATGCACTCTTCAATTGAAACGAGGGTGCTTCGAGCCAAACGGGTCGGTTGTGGTACACTTCAAGTCAACGAGAGTGATGAGCTTTGATTATTGGACTAGGTGGCCTGCCAGAGTGATAGATGCTGCAAAGATTCAAAGCTGTTCCTGCAGCTTGCATAGATCAGATCAATAGAGAGCGTGCGATATACGTAAGACATCCAATAAACGAGAGGCTGAGCGAGACGGAAAGCAGAGAAGAATACAAGAACCTAGGGAGAAGATGTAGAGCCATGGGATGCCTAGGCAGATTCTGTAGCAGAATTGTAATGTTTTGGTTCATCCCATGGTGTAGGATTTTCACCTGCTAGTCTTGTTACAACGCTGTCGCAGCTATACTGCGCAGTCACGGCAGTCTCGAAAAGCACCCCCATACCCAGCAGGATTGACGAATCTTGATAAGCCACACAATGTTGGAACGAGAAGATTGTTTGACGTTCGTCCCTTGGTGGTTTGAGATTTACATTTGAGGTTTAGCGGATATCTGAAGCTTCCCTCCGTTGCCAATCATGCTGCGATCGTCAACAATGCTTAGTGTTCCTTGTACAAAATGTCTTAGCAGATGGCTGAAGAGGGGAGACCGCAGCCCAGGGCGGCTCGGCGAGAGGCAAATGCAAGGTTTAGAGCTTGCCCATGATATATATAATATATACGCTATGCTGATCTATCTTGCGGATAAACAAACGCGATGCACAGCAAGTAGAAGATGTCGAGTCCGTCAACATTCCGTAACATGTTCCTCAAATCGCCGCGCTATCTCAAGAGTCTCGGCGTCCATCATACTACCCCCAATCAGGGTAATACTGAACGGCAGCGTCCCCTGATCTTTGGTTTCGCCTGGCAGTTCCGACACAGGATACGTGCCAGCTGGAACAGCCACAGCACATAGGTCCAGTACATTTCCAAAATGCGTGAACTCACCGAGGACGCTGTTCTTTGCGATTGGATCCGCAATCACTTCCTCTACAGTCCATTGCGTTGGCGCTGTTGGAACAATCACAACATCTACCCCCGATGAGCTATAGGCAAAGACCTTCTCAATTTGACGAGTGTATAGCGCCTTTGCTTGTAAGTCTCTGTAAGCCTCGATAGCGGTGCTCTGCCTAGCAACCACTTTTTCGAAGATTTCTTTTATGACAGGGTGGAGATGCTCCCCGTTCTTCTCGAGCCATTTGTCGGGCAGGCTAGCAAGGCGCTCTGATACAAAGGTTCCCTCGTAAAGGAGTTTCCCCGCTTTCTCGAAGGGGCTCCAGTCGATGGGAGTCAGATGTCCTCCCATAGCTTGTAAGCTCCGCACAGCCTCGTTGAACTTTCGACGATAGACTGGGTTACAGATTGCAAGAGCCTCAGGTGGTGGCATGCCAAATCTGAAGCCTTTCGCTTGAGGTCCCGTTGGATTAACATGCCTTTGAATCGGAGCAGCGCCCTTCGCGTAACGATCGTGCTCGTCGAATTCAGCACACAGGTCCCACACTGTACGGGCGTCCTGGACATTGCGTGCTATAATTGCGATGCAGTCCAAGGATAGGCAAGCGGGAGTAACACCTTGAGCTGATACTAGCCCTCTAGTGGGTTTAAAACCAACAACGCCATTAAAACCCGCGGGGATGCGTCCGGATCCTGCCGTGTCAGTTGCGATTGAAAACGAAGCCAGCCCTGCACCAACGCTGACACAATTCCCAGAAGAAGATCCCCCTGAAATATAGTTGTGATTGAAAACCGAGCGGGGAATACCATGGGTGGAACGACAGCCTGTAAGACCTATAGCAAGTTGATCAAGATTCGTCTTTCCAATGAATATTGCACCTTGCTCTAGCAACAGATCATAAGCTGGAGCTGATTTAGAGGGCACATGCGCTAATGGAGGACATGCTGTGGTGGTCGGAAGGCCTGCGATGTCGATACTGTCCTTCACGCTAAAAGGTACACCGAAAAGCGGAGGGAGTTTCGTTCGATCAGGCCATTTGCTAGAAATCTCCCTTGCTCGCTGCAGCGCCGAGTCTTTGGTTTCTAGGTGGATCCAAACGGCTACATCAATTACTCTATAGTTCTCGATTCGTTCAAAGACCGAGTCCAGCACAGCGACCGGAGACAGCCAATTGCGAAAGGCTTCTTGGAGGCTATCAATACCCAAGTCGCCGTCAAAAGCGGGAGGGGTTTGAGGAGGAGTGCTGCTGCCAATTGACGCAGGCAGTCTTGTATATGGTGCTAAGGTATCAAGCAGAGGCTGTAACGAGGCAACAAATCCAAAGAGCCCTTGGCTCCAGTGTATCATTTCCAGAGTGGGGCATTTGAATTCATCCTTATATCCAGCTGTCGCTTCTTCAATACCACCTGAACTGGTCTCAGCAATGACGGATATCGCAAGCAATCGAAAATCCAATACTCACAGCACTCAAAGCCTCGGTCGTTTGCCTCACGAAGCGTCGTAGCGAAACAACATTCGGTGGTCACTCCACAGATGATGAGGTGTGTTATTGCTTTCGCCTTCAGCCGGTCCATCAAGGTCGTCTGCCAAAAAGCTCCTTTGCCCGGCTTGTCAATTACGACCTCGCTTGGCAGGGGTTTCAATTCATCGACAATGTCATGGCCATATTCTCCTCGTATGAGCAACCTTCCCATTTCCCCCATATCGCCAATGACCTTGAGGTGCTGCGTATTGCCGGGAGCGGCGTTCTGGCGTACGATTTTGGATGAGGGGCAGTCGGAAAGATCTGGCTTGTTGCCTTCGCGAGTATGAAATATAGCAAGGTTGGCTTGACGGCATGTTTCTAACAGCTTTTGGACTGGGGCGATCGAGGCCTGCACGGCGTCCAGGGTACCACGCTGTATCTCTCCGAAACCATTAGGAAGGAGAAAGTCTCGCTGCATATCTATGACGAGCAACGCAGTATGCTTTGGCGGGAATGCGTAGACATATGGCTTTGCTTCCACCTCAAGCATAGTAGGAGGAATTTTGAAGGAGCCCATGTTTGCTGTTACTGGACCTCAATGTGGAAGAGACTGTTCCGTATAGTGGACGTCTACACTTGATCTCTTGAATTAGGATAGACACCTTTCAATACATGAGGCAGGGTCTGTCGCTCGATTAGCTGCATTTCTGCAATACGGGCCTCTGCTGGGACCACGAAGGTCGCATCAAGACGCCATTCAGACCGATCCCCCAGCGACACAGCAGCGACGATCCTTGAGATAGCCTCAGCATGATAAGGTGGAGTCTTGGTAGCGCGGTGGATGATTGGCCGTGTCTTGGTGGGGAAATGCCAAGATAGTAAGGTCGCGCTAAAATCGTCGACGCTCGAGGGGAGGTGTCAAAAAGATAGTCAATGGCAGTTGCAGAGGGCTACATGGCAAGGAACAGCAGCCCACAAAGACAGAAGAGCAAAGATTTGATCCCCCAACGCTCAAATTGAGTCGCAATTGGATAAACAATGCTCTGAAGGGGGCTAGAATACCCAATTTCCTGCTCAAATCAAGACCAATTTGTGTCAAATTCGATTGGACTGGCGTCCAAGACCGCCGATTATTCGGACATCAAGCCGGCGGCCCTGCGGCCTTTCAACGAAACAATGCCTCGTTCATCTACACGAAAGCCACTGCCATTATCTGCAGTTGCTGTAAATGGATCTACTTTGGGATGATAATCCTTGGAATATCTCTATGGCCGCCGCCGTAGGCTCTAGGCCTTCGCTAAATTTGCAAGCCAGCTTCAAAGAAGGGAGAAGATGCTTTCTGGTGGCGTTGGTCGTGTACATGGTGCGTGAGTCTCGAGAGTTACGGGTAGCTTATCTCTCCTTCTTTTCCAAGAGTGGTTGTAGTGCGTTGCTTTTCTGTATGATATGTCGATCTTTCCTGTTCATCAATCGTAACTCATTACGTCTAACAGGATCAATCAGCCTACTGTATTTTCTTTGAGGAACCATGTCGAATGATTTGATTATCTCTGCGGAGTCACACACAAATTTGTCAAGCATGTCTGGTGGTTACAATAATGTCTTGTCTCTCCCCAAATCGCCTCAAGGCGAAGCTGGCTCCATATCTGTATGCTTGCGTGCCTTTTACGGCAGGCTTGTATGCTAGTAATTCGATATGGTCGAATAAAGGTCAGTGAACGCGATTCATGCACACTCCATGTCACTGAGTAACATTCGCCCTAGAGATCTTGATCCCGTACCCGGTTAATATGAGAACATGGGGCGGCATTGACTATTGGGCTTATTGGACATCCGACATGCTCGCCCCTCCGCTCGCTAGCACCGTGTCGTCCCTCATGTCTCTCGGCTTCACGGCAAGGGAGGCCATTCCGATCGTCTTCTTTGGGCATGCTGTCTGCAGTGGAGTCATCACCCTAACCGCAAAAATGGGCGCCCAGTACAGCATCGCATTTCCCGTCCTTGTCCGCTCCATCTTTGATATTTATGCATCTTACTTTGCAACCTGTGTGAGAGCTTTCGTCGCCGCAATGTGGACAGCAATCCTTTGTGTCCAAGTCGGCGGTTTCTCGCAAAATTGTATCGAAGCGATCTGGCCAAGCTTTAAGGGATTCCCCAATCACCTGTCTCCAGATGCTGGCATCACTTCCGCTGGACTTCTTTGTTTCTTCCTTTACTGGATAGCCCAGACTCTTCTTGCACAGATGCCCATTCAGAAGCTACGCATTCTATTCCTTGTGAAAGCCGTCATTGTGCCGCCCACGTTCCTTACTCTGTTTCTATGCGCCGCGATTGTGACGAAAGATGGGGGCCCATTGGTCACTGGCAGAACGCAAATCACAAGCACATATATGAATACTGCCTTCTCCGCGCTCACAGGGTTCAATGCAACCATAGGATTGTTTTCCTCAATGGCTGTCAACAAAACGCGCGCCCCAACGGCGGTGCCTGACAAGCACTGCTACTGGTACTGCTATGATCTGTACTCGATACAGCATACAGCTTGGGTTCGAATCCCATAGGGGGCACGTCACTGGCGAGAAAAGAAAGAGACTCGGTGCACTGCGTAAGAGGCTACGCTTTGTGGATATCTCGAAGAGTCGTCTACCGAACAGAATCTTTGGTCACGACTATAACAAGAGATGAAAGGGCCAACCCAGCCGAGGAGAGGCCTGCAAGAGGAGGAGAGTTAGTACTACACCGTAGGCCGTGGGAGTTAGGGGCTGAGTAGGTGTAATACCGATTACCAGCCTCCCCCGCCGCTTTCTATATCTATGAGTGGCCCTAGGTTCCGAAGGTTTTTTGAGACTTTTCCCTGAGGGACAGGTAGCCTTTGTACGCGTCTTTGAGCCCCAGGGGACGTACTACCTGTTGTGAATACGGCTTAGGGGGTTCTACACTCGATGATGATACATGTAGTTAAAGCTAGCTAAGGGAGTGGGACTGCCCTGGGCCCTAGTTGCCTGTTCCACATAGTGGTGGCAGTATAATTGACCTAATCAATCAATCATGTCAAACGCGCAACTTGAGTGGTCACCAAGTGTTTGGTGACTTTAGAATAGGTCAGAAAGCTTCGTTTCGGGCTTAAGCCGACGGCACTTTATCTGTGCTGGCACTCGAGACGCTTATTCTGAGACCCAGCCTGACGCTAGTGACTTTATGCCAAGCCTCTTTGTCTCTATGAAGACCTTCCTTATCAAACCCACGCCGACCTCCACGCCCACGGCAAACCCTCGCGCCGTCACCTACCCATCTTGAAGCATCAGAATCTAGGGACAAGACGAGCTCAATGCCTAGACTCTATCGCGGGCCTACCCCGCGTCGATCTAAGATGCTTTGGCTGTGCCCCCCATTTCTCTTGAAAGACTGGGGCTAAACTTGAGCCCCATTATGCTTGTGCCTTCCCTGCAGCTGTAAGTTGGATTACATGTACAGCCCTCTGACAAATATGCTGGTATTTAATGATCTTCTGATGCATCTCCCTGCATGATATGGATAATACATCCCTTCATTACAGATTCCCCCCTCCAGGGTGTTCGTTAGACTTCTCGCAGACACGGCCATCTAACTTTGAAAACACTGCTACTGAGGAAGGCGACGCCAGCACTTCTTATGAGCAAAGAAGCGGCAAATCCCGCCGTTGTGACTCGTGCCGAAAAAGAAAAATTCGTTGCGTCGTTAATGATGGAGCCTCCAAATGCATTTATGCGAGTGCCATCATCAGAACTGAACATGTGTTGAGAACCCTCAAGATCGATGAACTATAAGGGCGAGCTTGATGTTGATAAAAGAAGGAATGAATCATCGTGGAAACATGTCAAAATGACGACCATTGTTTTCTCTGTTAGGCCATCCATAGCCAATGCTCGTCAAGACTCATTTCAGCGTATTTTGACCCCCAAATATGGAGACCCTCCCATCGACGACTATGCCAGTCTCAAAGGTCCATCGCTGTTGAAGAAAACGCTTGGGCTGCAACGCCATCGTCGTGGCCCGTACATCGGATTTCCAGCCAGTCTTGACAAGGTCAGCTTCAACGATTGACACGAAGGACGGCCGTGACATAGAACCTTGTTGCCAAGTCAGCTAGCAGGAAGCTTTCATGACGCTCCCAGATGAAGGCACAGCACACTACCAAGACGAAAATGACGACCTTGATTCTATTGAAGCCATCGTGTCTCGAAATGGGAAGGCCTTGATCAACCTCTACTTCCGCATCGTGCGCCCGAGCTTTCCCATTCTTCATAAGAAGGTCGATCTTGAGAAATACGAGCGAAACCATCGAGAATTCTCGCCTGCCATCTTGGCTGCTGTTTACATACTAGCTTTGAACTATTGGAGCTATAGCGCAGAGTTGACTAACTTCAGAAGACCAGATGTTGCAGCGCTAGAAGTGCTAGGCCTGAAACCATTGAGCTATGTGATTCATCGCCCTAAGATCTCCATTGTAGAGGCTGCTGGTCTTCTGCTCCTCCAAGAACCCGATGGCGACTCTTGGCCCCTCACTGCACAAATGGTAGCCTTAGGCCAAGATCTTGGCCTGCATCTCGACTGTTCGACTTGGTAATTCCGAGCTGGGAGCGAAGCTTGCGAAAACGACTCGCTTGGGCTCTCTATATGCAAGATACATGGGCTAGCCTCGTTCATGGGAGACCTTCACATATGATCAGCTCCAAGTGGGCCGTGAAAAGGCTGACGGAAACAGGATTTCCTGAAAATACTGCTGATGAGGACGACAAGGAGGGCTAGCACCGAGGTTGAAAAAGGAAGGTTACTGTTCTCCCACATCGTTTCTTTGGCAGAGATCCTATCTAGCATACTGCAAGAATTGTATTCAGTGCACGCGGAGCAAGAAGTCAAGAATGCTGGCAACGATGCAACAAGGTTAATGCTCGCAAAGGCAAAGCCCATACAGATCAGGTTGGAGGAATTGTACGCCAATCTACCCGAGGCCCTTAGCATGGACGATGTGAAGATCAGAAAGCTGTCAAGCACAGAATATCTCCACCTGGCCTACTTCGCCTCAGAGATCTCGCTCCACGGCCGCGTCATCCGCAACCTGGCAACCTGCCATGATCCGAACCTCATCGATATATGCAGAACAGCTGCCAAAGCGCGCTTTTTCTCCGCAATGGGCTTCGCAAATCGGCTCAAGCCTGGGCATTTGCAAAGCTTTTGGTACTTTGCCTCCAAGTTCAGCTTTGCGCTCGACGGTGTGTTTCAAAGCTTGTTGTGCGCCACTGCACTCAGCAAAGAGGAAGCGAAATTTTGTATCACGAGGCTTGATGAGTACCGATGGACGCTGCGGGTATCGAGCAAGAATGCAAAGTTTCTTGGACAGTCAATGGCCACAGTCGACCAGTCCGCAAAAGGTTTGAGAGCGATATGCCTCGACGATCCGACATACACCGAAAGAGCACCTGTTGTCACCTTTACGAACGCCTACAACGGTGAGTCAAGTATTGACCCTACGATCAGGCTTTACGCAATTCTACATCTGCAGACTTTTAGCTCTGATCGAATAGCAAAAGGTCACGTTAAGGCCCACCTCAAAGCTCGAAAACTACCAAGACGGTGAAGCTGGAAGTCATAGGAGCTGATGAGGTAGAGCAGTGGAGTGGACCATTCGAAGGCAAGAGAAGCATGAATTCAGGCGGTAATCAATGTCCCTGATTTAAACAATGTTGATAGCTCGAAGAAATATCAGCTTGTCATCCTTGCAGCTTCACAGCGCAGTCGTTAAGTTGAATCCGTCGCTCAAAACATGCCGCAATGTCGCCCTTCCCGCTCCGAAGGCAATCGTTCTGTCGACCCACTGCTCAAAACGCTGTTGGAAAGTCATCCACTGTACTCAAATATCCAGCTTTCTCGGTCGCAGTGTCAGCACGAACGGTGTAATGCACAACTCATAGAGGCAAGCAATCGTCAAAGCCAATCTGCTAATGAAACCGAGCTTTACCATTATTATGCCTTTGCAGAATAGTGTTAAATGTCTGGAGAGGAGACTCGGTTTTACATGATCTTTCCCTCTCAGCTGTCCTCAACTACTTCTTCAGTCGCTTCATCCATCTCCGCCTTCGCACATCCTTCATCAGGTATTCCTCTATTTTTCCTCTTCTGTTTCACCCAACCACCCAATCCCCTCCAGACCTCTTCCTTCTCGTGCGGCTTCATCCCCGCCGCCAGACCGCTAGTAGTAGTCGCCACAAAGACCTTAGCCCCTTCCCACTCGCCCTTGACAACGCCCATATTCTCACCCTGTTCCTGCCACCCGTACCTAAATTCCTCCTTCTCAATCTTCTGCCGATGCCGAACTCTCCAAACACTCTCCCAAATGCTTTTCCCCACAATACAAACGCTCTCTGGCCTGTACCTCCTCACCTTCTCCTCCAACACCGCCACCCCTTCATCCATTTCCTGCTTACTCAGCTCGGCCCCGTCTTTCGTAACCCTACTAACAATATTCGTATTCCCCAACGCGTACATCCACGGCAAGTCCCGACACTCACTCGGCTTACAAAGGCGCGGCGTGCAGCCAGAGCTCGAGAGTAATTTCCAGAATAGGTTGGAAGGGTGGCAGTAGGCGTGGCCGGTGGTGGCGGTCGTGAGGCCCGGATTTAGGCCGATGAAGATGGTGATAAGGTTAGGGGCGAGGGAGTCGGCGAGGAGGTTGGGAAGGTGCGCATATTTGCTTGGGGGGGCGTAGGAGGATGATGGGCGTTTCTTCTTCTTTGAGGGTGAAAGAGAAGGGGCTAATGGTTCGGCTTTGCGTTTGATTGAACGGGGGGGGGAGGGAGAAGCTGGAGATGACGTTGTCTCGCTCTTGTTGGTTGATCTGGTGACGCGCCGCATTGGTGGGGATATTGGGGTTTCTTCGAAGGTGTATTGCTTCAAAGTGTCCCGGAAACTTGGAGGCCCAGTCTCTCTTGGGGGCATTTCGTGATCTTGTATTGTTTTGAATATTACGCTATGTTTTCTATTTCTCAAGGACGATTCAACGAAATAGCAGTCGACGGTGTCGAGGCGGTACTCAACGGCTCGCTACTCTGTGAAGAGGTCTGCACGGTAGCCTCAAAGCGCGTTCTCTAGAACTATAGGGCTACGCTAATTCTCGCTCTCACGTGATCGATATCGAGGAGCTGTGATACAAGAAGACTTCACTGGTTACATGTTCGAGGAACGTTGCCAAGATATATACAAGGATAGCCGAATCCGTCTCGTGGTGTATTTAGCCTTGAGCAAAAGGAAAGCAAACCCCAACCCAGCCTCGTAACACGCCTCAAGCCAGCCGTTCACTCATATTGCTCACCATCAAACTCGCTAATAAATCCAACATTCGCGTTCTGTGATTCTGCTGTACTAATTGCCTTAGCGCTTGCGTTCCTTGTTTAGACTGATGACGCACTTCAGCTACGAAGTCGCTTCCTGCTATACGCATCCAAGGTAGCAGTAAGCGTGGGAAGCAGATCACTTCCCTGAATGATAGAAACAGAGCCTACCGGCAGAATGGGAATTCCCTTCACACCGGTACTCGTAACAAAAGCTACGGTATCAGTCCTGCCAGTTGGAAACCCACTCAGTGTCCCATTGTTTGGGACAAAGAAAGGTGCAGAGATTGGAGCAACACTACTCAGAGGCGGAGGCGAGCCGCCTACGGTGATCGTCACTGTCATGGTCATTGACTCAGTGACAGCTACTGCTGCAGGGCAATTTGTGGGATTGATCGGTCCTGGACCGCCTGGAGAAGTACTGTCTTCAGGGATAGCCATAGTGCCAGTCTTGCCCGGGCCGCCAGAGAGCACATTGGTAAGAGAAGCTAGGGGTACTCCGCCCATGCTTGCCCCCTCGATTGGTCCTCCTGGGTTCATCTCTGTCGACAACCCACCGGAAGGGGGCAAGCTTGCATTCTCAGTAGCTGCACTAGCAACCTCAGAGACAGGCGGCATGAGTGGTAAGTCTGTGATCTGAACTGGTGTTCCCGAGGTGGCCGAGGTTGGCAAAAATGGTATTCCGATGCTAACGAGAGTCTCGCTCACTGTCACTGAAGCTTCGCTAGGCAAGCCAGACGGCAGGCTCACCGGCCTGGGTCCTTGTGGAGGTGAAGTACCGACTGGCGAGGACAGGGAGGTAAGAGCTGATGTGAAGTTTGGATAGAGTGGAGCTCCTGTAGATATTGGACTGCTTCCTCCAGTACCTGTACGCGTGCCAGTGGCGCCAGGTGTACAGCCGTAGTAAGTACCCTAGATTTTAGAGTCAGTACTGCCTCTTCACAACAGATGCTAAGTCGTGAGATATGTTGGCTAAGTGTGCGTTGAGCAAAGGGATATTGAAATATGTCTTGGGACTTAGAAGGCAGCACGAATACGAAATAAACGCTCCCAAAAGAAACGTACAAGAGGACAAGATCCACGTCGATTGGTCCCGGTTGGATTGGAGCCAAACGGGTTTGTTCCCATATATGCGGGGTAGGTAGGCTTTGACAGAATTGAAGCGTCCTCGGTAAGGCTGTACCCTTTGGTACCAGGAGCGACTTGTGAGCTCGATGTATATTTCGGCCGTTCAATCGATTTTGAGGTTTTAGTCTTGATGGTTGCGGTTTCGAGCGAGGTTTTCGTCTTTATGGTTGCGCTCTGGGCAGCTTCAAATAGCCGGCCAGCAGTAGTTGAGCCCGGAAGGGGCCCGTAGTCATCCAGCTGCCTTCGGCCAGCTTTCTCGTGGCGAAAGCGCATACTATAAGTTTTCATGTCAGCAACTTAGCTCTGTCATCATGGACTTAAGCCACTCACGAAGAGACTATGGTCAACACAGTAACAGTCACAGCCAGGAAATAAGACAAATGCATCTTTTGTCACAGGTGTAACAGTATTGTGAAACGAAATAGATGGATAGAGCAGGCCAATGGTGAGTGCTAAATGAATGAATAAGGACGCAAAGGAGGGTATCAGGCAGGCAGGATATAGAAAGAGGCCGTTGTTTTGGCAAAGAATAAGTACGTAGAGACCGCAAAGATAGTTGGAGAATGCAGAGAGCTTATATCAATGTGATTTGTTCTGCCACGGCCGACTGCAGAGCATGTTCCTTACGTCAGTCGCTATCATTGACCATATGAGTATGGTCGCCATCACATTTGCAGTGTTGGGTGGGGCTATATGGTTTCGAGGTCGTGTTCATCGTCCCTTCAATGTCGTTCAGGACTGCCCTATAAGCTGTTGGACGAACAAGAACCTCCCCCCCCTTCAACCCAAGCAAGACCCTTGGCCGAGGTGCCGGGTGAAGTCTCTTGACCGTGTTTCCGCTGCGACGCCGCATCAGCGCAGCCCAGAATAATTATGGACGAGTTGGAGGTGGGCCTTTTGTCGTCGTGTCGTCCAAAGCTGCCACACCGACCACGGCGCTAGAGCAGCAGGCTAACCTTTTTCAGCGGCAAGGGCGTTTCAAGTCCACGAATGTTGGCTCCGGTTGATTTCCATCTGTTTCTGATGCGCGATGTAAAAAATTGTTACTTGAACAAGTACTGATTGCGCTGACATTATTTCGTCTAGGCAACCATCGCCCAGTCAAGCGAGCCTCGAGGGTATGAAAGCTTGACATATAAAAATGAATGGCAGGTTTCCAGCCGCGAACAGAGAATGGTGACGCCATACTCTAATATGTATGAATAGCCCACACTCTTCGACAGTAGATGCTATTGCATGATCCTCCAGGGCCGGGTGATGTAAAGGATCACATAGTTATTAATCAATCCGATGGCTATGCACGTGAAACGAACAGAAGCCTTGGCTCCCCAGACTCGAATATCTGTTCGAAGACCCGAGGTTAGTCAAGTATCGGACGTCAAAAAGAAGGCACCACATCCAGCCATAATCGATCGACGAGCCTTGATCTTTATCGGCTTTGATAAAGCCGGATACGAGTTTCAGGGATTGAGAAGATTTAGAAAGCTGGTTTTATAGACATGTCACCTCGAATGCCGATGCATTGTGAGCATTCCTATGGCCCCAGCAGATTCATCATTTTCGGCATCGTCGATACGAGCGACGATAAGAGCTGAATTACTCAAGGTGATGACTTACCCCGAAGTTTCTACAGCAAGACCATCCATCTGTCGTCCGAACGCCGATGTTTCAATGTGGATCCTTCGCCCTGATCGCAGTACAATGTCCCATGATGTGCCCCAGATCCGTATTTGTCGTTCGAGGTGATGTCGAAGTAACTGCCAGCATTGTTGCGATTCGTTGTTCACAATCCGACCGGCGTTGAATCTCACGAGGTGCTTCGTCTGAACTCACGGCACCTGTGCTGGGAAGGCAAGTGGCTTGTGCCACAAATGATAAATTCCTCTGAGACTGGCAATTGGCTTCTTATTCGGGCTGTGCAGGCTGCATTAGTACAACAGGATTAAGAGTTTGCTACGTCGGTATTCACCTTGAATTTTCCTCTCCTGTCTCTCATTTTCCTCACCCTAGCTTACGTTAGATTATTTCAGGACCTATATAGGCTTTGAATTATAATACCTCGCCTTGTCCTCCTCGAATTTACGAACCAATTCGCCTGCCTTCTCCTTCCTCTTCTCTCTAGACTGGAATCTGTAGAAGTCCTCCAATCCCTTCTGCTTCTCTTTCTGTTTCTCGGCTTGTTCTTGAGCTGCCTCTTGTCTAACCGGATTAGTCCTTCCGCCTCTTCTAACAGTAATAAATCCGTCTTCATCGGCCTCTTGTCTCTGCTTGGTCGCTAAACGGGCTTGGGAAGCTTCTTTGGCTGCGAAGGCTGTCATGTAATTATTTACGGATTCGAGGAGTTGGGATTTGTTCGGGTAGGTCAATTGATGGTGGTTCAAGTATCCTTCGTGGTATCAGTATGTGGAGCAGCCAACTAAAACTGAGAGACCAACTTGCTGAACCCAATGTAGGTACTTTGCCTTCTATTCTTTCGCCCCATACTGGTGCTATTCGCTCTTTTCGTGTAGTCTTAACACCCTTCAGAGCTGCATCCATGCTCGCTCGGTCCACAAAGAGAACGACAGCCGTGAGACCGTCGGTCTGAAGATGTCGATCCCATGTCGATGGTAGTGCAGCGCCCTCCATATTATTCATATTCTCTCCTTCACTTCCACGTTTCCTCTTCTTGCCCTTTTTGTCTGGCTTGCTCTTTGTTGAGGCACCTTCGCTGGCACTGCCAGAGTTTCTTCTTTGGCCTTCGAATTGGACATTCTCTATTCGGCCCGCAGGCAGGCCTATCTGTTCTGATAGCAAGTGTTTAATATGGCCTTCGGTAGCATCGAATGGCACATTGACGACGAATAATGAGCGAGAAGCTGTAGGCGAAGGGATCTTGGGCTGGTGGAGTGCAATATACAGATAGTGTGTCGCCTGCTGGTGAAAAGAGGGCAGAGGTGGGAGGGACAACGAGAGAATGTTGTAGCCGGCTATCTGTGAGGGTATTTTGGTCGATGGCGCCATAATTCACAATTCTTACAAAAGATGCAGAGACTTGTATGTTCGTGGGAGGCTTTTGAAGTCTGCCAGCCAAATTCAAATTTGGATGTCGCAACAACTCTTCTTCGGTTAGAGTATTACTCCATGGAACGGTATGGGTAAGGAATCGTTGGCTGTACACTTACTCTAAGGGTCTGGTACGTCGACCTAATCTCAAGGTTTTTCCCGCTCCAACGCCGGGTCGCAGAAGTGATATTTAGCGCAACGCCAAGAAATTCCGCATCTATATCATTGCTCGATTTTTCTTTCGCTTTACGTTCTTTTTTTTTCTCTTTAGCTCTCTTTGCCTTTTGGCTTAGATCAAGTGTAGTATCTGTTCTTTTCAGTTTAATCTCTGAAATATTCCTACGGGAATAATCAATGATTAAATCTATTTTTGAATCCAGACTGTTGACCGCTATGCTTGCATATGTCCTCTGGTCACTGTGTCATTGGCCTTACACTGCCGCCGATTGACGCGAACCACATTTTCATCAGTGCACTCAGCTCGCCTGAGACCCTGAAGAAGATATTTTGCTACATCATCGAGAAGTTGAGTTAGAGGTGTCAAGGTGATCAACGCCGAAGCTATGGAATGATTTACCCTGGTGAGCTCAAGGTGTAGCATGGCTGCTCTCGCCTTGCCAATAGATCGGATCTACGTACTCCACTTCTCGACTGATTTCATGTAGTCCCTGGGCCAAATATCTGCCTTGTGTTGGTAGTGATCACAACACTCCTGGCCTCACATCTTCCTGGACTGAATCAGCAACACAACGCCAGAGAATCCGCTTCGCCAACCCCACCCCAGCAGGGCTCGGCCCATACTGGAGATCAATCAGTAGCCAGTCTTCTCCACATTCCTGTCAGAGGCACAGCCGGGGATATATATGATTTTAGCCATGACCGAGCTCAACACATCTGGTACAGTGTCCGACCTGCGCCAGATTCTTGTCAACCATACGACCACTACGAGACTACGTTTTACAGGCATTGAGATTGGATTCGTTCTTGTTGTTCACGATGATTTGAAAAGCCTCTTGCTGATTCCTAGGCCCTAATGACTGCCTAGCACATACTGCGGTAAGAGCAAACACAACTTGGCCTTGCGAGTCATGGTACCGTCATACTACGTAGGCACACTGAACGACGTTACATATCACCTTACAGTGATGCCCACCCCATCTTTGGCGTTCACCCAAAGATCGAATTTTCTTTTATACTCTACATGATGGCAATGAGTGAAGGTCTAGCATATGCAGACACATTTCTATTCACTGATTCTCGCATCCCACGTCTGTCCAGTTCAAAACAGTCACACTCTCGTTCCTTTAGTACCCATTTCCAGAAATCTGTACATCTCTAGTACCATGAATAGTCCATTAATGTTAAGTGTTACGCGCGGGTATTCCCAGCATGCCCAAACCCATCCACGATAGAGCACAACGTCATCAAAGTTGGGCGATTTTTAAGGTTGCGATATTTCCGAAGAGAGAAGGTGCATGGTATAATTAAATACTCCTGCTTTCCTCTTGAGACTGAAAATGCGCAAATCACTCTATGGCCAATACGATAACCGAGTCTAGTGGCGAAGCTGGTGATGTTCCAAACAAAGAAGTTGTAGAGTAGGCAAACCCATTTCTGCTTTTCTGTCAGAGCTGGATACGAGCAAACTTCGTATCTATGCGAGGTAGAGAATTTGGGCTTCGATGTGACCTTCCAAATAATGAACGTATTGAGCGATAAGGGACGTGCTTAACATTTCTCGCAGTTCCGTCTCATTCCACAGGTGTAAGACTCATCAAAGTAATATATAAGGAGCGATACATGCGCTGCCTTTGCATTTACTAGAGCCAGTCATATATCCACGCTAAGAGTTTAAGAGCTGTGGATCACGAATAGGAAGGTACGAAGAGCGAATTGTGCGGGGCTCAGACACTTACTGGAGCAGACCACGTCTTCAGAACAATAGGTAGAGAGTTTACACATCACACATAGCAAGATTCAAGGAGCCCGTCGTGGGTAGATTTGGTACTTTTAAGAGCAGCCTATATACCAATACCCAAGACACAGAGCTAAGAAGTCTCCGGGAAAAGGGCTTAAAGATTCTTTTTGTGACCTGTTTAGGCACTTACATGAGCAAGCTATCTATCACTGGTCTACTCACTAAATTTGTTGTACGGTGACAGCATTTTGACTGGAACAGACTGTATATAGATGCCATACTTGCTTGAGCCTGGATACGTTAGCATTACATTCACTGTAGCAAGCTACCTGTCGATGTCACACCTACTTGAGCAAGTTTTGTGTTGAGAGCATAGATATTGAAGGAAATCAAGCCTCAAGACCAGATGCATTGGAGCTAGCTTCGTGTTGTATCCCGAGGATGAAGAGCTGGCATCTTGCATATATCACTTTCAGAATTCATCAAGATATTCATGTCTAGCGTACAATAAACACGTGATTCGATACATGATTTGATGAAGAGCATAGAGAGATCAACAAATGCGTAGCTAGTGAATGGAGCAGTGAGATCCGCAGATTTCACATGAACAAGCTTGTGAATGCTTGTGCCCTGCCATCTATATAAGGATGGTCCACCCCGGACAGTTCCATCACTATTACCACTGCAGATCCTACCGGTTTAAGTCTTAATATAAACATATAAAGTGACATTAGTGATGTTGCTTCACTCCCAGAAAGATGCCCCTGTTCTTAAATTTGAGGGGAGCTGGCTTGCCTTTATGATTGAAGACGTGATCGGGTCTTTGCACCATTCATCTTTGGACATCGGAAGTGAAACACAGCAGGGGCAGCATAGATTTCTTGGTCTTTGCCTTCTTGTTTCCTTTCTCAAGACACCAATACTCAATATCAAGAGCTCTGGTCCACTAACATCAAGCATCTCCAAGCTTTTAATCCTCTCCAAGTATACATTCAAGTCTTATCCCGTTGCACACACAAACAAGTATCCAAGCTCACATTGACAGCCCTTAAGCATCATTAGGAAGAGCAAGCTTCAAGCGGCTTTGATTGAATTTATTTCAACAGAATGTTTACTCAAGCTTTGACAACCAACATACAAGAAGAGCCGGACTACCGTTGCATCGAGGTTGAGTTGGTGTATACCTGCGGCCACGTGGATCAAACACTGGAGCAAATGGCAGGAGACTGCCTGTGTCTCAACGACCCTGACCCAGCACGTACGTAGAACGATACTTATAGATGAGGAATCTCGACTAATTTTCTCTTAGATCATATCAAAGATGTGCAAATCGTGAAAGTGGATACTATTTGCCCAGCTTGCGAAGCTGGTGCTGATGAGACAAAACTCCGAGCACGCATGGACGAGCTGGAGGGGGTACTGCACCAACACATGGCTGACCAAGCCTACGAAGATTGGTGTGCAGGGCGTAATCCTGTGGACTTGCCGTGGAATGACGTGGAAATCTTCGGCGTAGAGGCTTTGGAAAAGCACATCACATACCTTGAGAGTTTACTTCTTTGTGGCTTCAGACTTCTGGACAATGACGCGTTCGATCTGATGCAGCATTCCGAGCGCCCAGAGATTCGTACGTCTTCGTCGAAATCAGCAACAGCTCGTCCAAGATCTGATGATACGGTCATTCATTCATCAAGCGAAGCGGTTGTTTCGCCAGGAGCTCAGCAGCAGCAACAAAACCAAGAGCCAGCGCGGTCGGTGGCCGAGAATCCGACCAGCCAAGCACTACCACCAGTGCACCCACGCATATCAATTCTAAGGGGCGTTTCCGGACTCCGTCGAGATTTCGCCCCAGGGGTGGAATGGACTTCAAGCTGGCTGTCGAGGAGGGAGACGAACAATCGCCGCAACGAATGGCGACGCGGTCGTGGGATGTGAGAGGAGGCGGAGCTGGGGCGTTCAGAAGGATGGATGGTTATCCCGCTACGATGGATCGTGTCACAGAGGTTAAATCTTCCTGTCTTCAAAACCTCTGCAATGGCTCTGGTGATTGACAGGGAACACTGGTGAGGAATGTGCTTGCAGGGCAGTGACGTTGAAAAGACATTGAGCCTGCGACAACAGAGCTGAAGGGGTGCGAGAGGGGGGGTTTCAGACATCTTGTTGCCTGCGTCGCTGAAAGATTCATGTACTCTACATATCGAACCCTAATACCACGATTCTTCCATATAAACAATTAAGTTTGACCACCACCGCAGCACTAGACTAATCGTGAGATCCCCTGCGGTGGGATACCAATACAAAGCTTGGATAGAAAGCTACTTACGAAGCTTGGACAGAAAAGCTTGTTGCAGTCATTAGCCTTCCTGCTATTTTCAAAAAGTATCCTCGAGGAGCAAATCTTTGTGCTTACATCGAATGTGGCGACATGCGTTTGACTCCATTCACTCAAGCTCTCGAGCTGTGAGCTCGGACGCATCCTCGTGGAGCGTACGATTGCCAGTCCCTTTACTCCTCATATGAGAAATTATAATCGAGATCCGGCTATTGGTTGCCGTCGTCGTTTTGCTCCCACTAAACTGCCCACGCTTCATACATGCAAGGTTTAAAGTGCTTGCAACGTGCCCTATTTGCAGCCAGCTGCTGTCGCCTTGAGTTTGGCCTACAACGAAACCAACCGTGACACGGCGATTTCCATTAGTCATCGACAGCGTGACATTGTGGTCCGTGTAGGAATGCAACAACGCATCAACAATTACTCCCGTGGTATGGATTGAATAGACACAATGGTGAGAGAGGTCCTTTCATAGTCCAAACCCTCGATGGTTTCTTTCTCACGGCAGATATTCCAAAGCAGAATCGTTGGTGCGGAACCGCGACAGGCGCTGGTGAAAGCATACATACTTACAAAGGGTCGTATGCCCTTGCAGTTTGCATAGCCCATCATGTGGAGTTCTTCATGGCTCTCAAACGTAGGAAACATTGTTTCACGTCTGCGCCGTGTGTGAAGAGAGGCTAAGTAAAATGGAGATCTCTAATTGTATCGAAAATAAATCCAGTGCTGCTGCCACACATTGCACCATGGCACAGCAATATCTGTCATTCTTTGAACTTTCTGATGGACTTGGTCATCGAATGAGATTCGTGGTAGTGGGAATAAATCTCGGCAAACCACTTGGCCCATAGAATCTTCCGTAAAAGTTTGACGGCGGCAAAAATTCATTCTGTCGAGTTTATTGCGCAAAAGAGAATGTTCCGCGGACAAATGTCCGATATCCCACCTCCGATATAATGATACGCGAGCGTTATGAGGCCCATACTCGGCTTGAGGTTAATTGCCCGGAAGTTCTTGAAGGTGTGTCGCCTGATCGATGCCACACCAGCAAAAAAGGCTATGAAGTAAACGCTCCAATGGCTTTCGGAAGCAATGAAATTCCCATAAACGGCCCGGAGAGTTGATTTCAATTAAGTGAAAGATTATGTAGCTCGTAGTAGTAGACCTCCGCAAAGGAGTCACGAAGAGTGTGACATCGCATGAGAAGAGCAGTCCACTTGTAGATGAGCATACTTTAGTCAATCATCAATACCACCCCACTCCTCATCTTCCAAGCCGTCGTCGTCCTCATCTACTTCTGCCAGCCGCCTTTGGCTTTCTGTAATTGCGCCCTTCTTCTTGTTCTCCAGTCGCCTATCGTATCCACTTTTAGTACTGATACGCATTTTCCTCGCTTCTCTTCCACCCTTACTCGTGGTATTCGTCCTTCTGCTTTCCACACCTCGCCTCCTCAAGTCGTTCTTCAACTTCTTGCTGACATCTGGCAAAGCATCTATCAACCACTTCTGCATACCTTCTCCATTGAATTCGCCATACTTTCTTTTTGCCTTCTGACTAGCGGCGATCACGTTGGCCACATTCTTCACAAAAGGAATGTCCTCTTTTGTGTAGAGAGTGACAGCTATGCCCCCTTCTCGGCCCTGTCTGCCCGTTCTACCAGCCCGATGAACGTATGAGGCGCCAGTGTTAGGAATATCGTAGTTTACGACACCATTCATACCTCTGAAGTCCACCCCCCTGGAGAGCAAGTCTGTGGTGATGAGGATCCAGATCTCACCCTTTCGGAATCCAGTCATTATGTTCGAGCGCGCAGTATCAGAGAGATCAGAATGCAGTACAGCGATGCGGGATGAGCCGCCTGCTTCGAGTGGAATGTCATACAGCAGCTCTGAATGAAGAGCTATGGCTCTTGGGATGGTTTGTGTAAATATCAAGAATGGAGGTTGAAGTGATGGAGCGTTGTCAGTGGGTGTTGCCGAGGGGTGGAGCAGCTGGCGGAGGGCGAGGAGTTTGCCTTGTTCGGAGGCGGCGTAAACAAGACGGTGCGAAATATTAGGAAGGGCGGAATCTTTCAGACCAATTACTAGACGGAGTATGCGGTGCCCCTCTAGTGGGAGACCAAGTTTCCGCCGGCGATCGAGAATGAATGTCTGAGCTAGAGATTCAATGGAGGAGCCGATAGTGGCAGACCAGAGAGACGTCTGGAGGCTCGAATTGGAGCAGGCCTCCCAAATACCCAAGGTCTGCTCACGAAATAGTGGGTCAAGGAGTACGTCGGCCTCGTCGAGGATGAGGAAGCGTACATTTGGGATTGCAAGTGTTGTCGAGTCCTGGGTTTGGAGAGCATGCAATAGTAGTAAAGGAGTGCTGACTATGATGTCCGATTTTACCAGGGAATCATGAACATTCCCGTTTTCTTGCTGCGCCATATCGCCGGGCTCTTCGCTAGACTCCCCATTGGCAAAGTCGTTAACATCAGCAAGCTCTGAGTGTATCTTCATCCCTTTCTTCAGTCCAGATAGCTTGATTCCAGTACCCAACGCTAGCTTTTTCCCTTCGTTGACTATCTGGTCCGCGAGCTCATGGGTGGGCGCTATGATCAGAGCTTGGATTTGATGCTCAGACTTCTCCGCTTGATCTGCCTTCTTCTTGGCCTGCCTACCCTGAAGCAGACCATGAAGTAAATGTATCATGAATGCCAACGTCTTTCCGCTGCCAGTCGGCGCTATAGTTATTAGGTCAAGCTGGGACCTTGTATGCTTCTTGCTCTCCTTTGCTTTGTCAGATCCCAACCCACGGTCCACATCGGACCCAAGTAGAAGTGGCAAACTCCCTAATTGAACTTCGGTAGGCTCTGCGTAGGCTTGAGTATTCAGATTTTCAGCGAGTCTTCTTGATATGCTGTACTTGCTACGCAATTGGTGGAAAGCGGTTAGTGGCTGCGGAGATAATTGGGTGTTTGCGTCCTTCTTATAGCCCTTCTCTGCTAGTTCTGACCCCGTCGGCCAGTACTTCCGATTGTCTGGAGCCACTTTTAGATCTCCCAAGATCTTTATTTTAACCTCATTCTTCTTCAAGATCCGGCGGCATTCTGCTCCGTCCAGATCTGGTAATGCAGTTTCTATAGTCCTTCTTCCTTGTACGCTGGGCTGCTTGCCACTCAAGGGCAAGCCCTGTACCTTCGCCGGCCTCTCCACCAATGCTGGTGGTCTAGCACTATCTCCGAAGAAGTTCAAATTGTTAGGGATGGCATTCCCATGCTCCTTTCTGGCCTCTCTCCTCTTCCGCTTTATGCCACGCTGAACTGGCGTTTCCTGAACATATGGATCGTCTTCATGCTCATGAAAGCCGTTGTTTTGGTGAGAGGGTCCAGCGGAAGGGATGTGATGGCTCGAGACATTTTTCGCAGCGGGCGCAGACTTCTGTATACTAGTGGATCTTGTAAGTAACTTGAACATGTCCATACTGCTGGCGTCAAGACCTAGAGTTGCAGCCTGTCGCAGATTCCCTGGAATTTATCTTCATAGCCTTTAGAAGACATAGACTTGCTCTACTTGGCGCTGGCGACGAGACAAATACTTTCGAGGTTTATTCGCTTGGCGAATTTCGATTCTGATATTGCCAAGCATTTCTCTAAAGTACGTTCTAATAGATTTACAGGCATTTCGTCTCGAGTTGGTACCATCTACTTTTTGATCTGTTGTACATTGCAACAACTCTATGGTGAAATTGGTATGTGCAGGAATAAAATACCATAGCCCTAAAGACTGGACCTTCAAAGCGTACAAAGGCCATCTCACTCTTTGGAGCCCATCTCTTTCACGTCGGACCAAGCTTTTGCGCAAGTACCTGTAATCAGTGCGTGTTTGTTGCGGTCTCATGATGCTCCACGTCTCCAGTGTAGCCGACCACTTTCATCCTCCCAATCATCTCTCCCACTGTAAAAAAACCCAGTACCTCCGCTCCAATAACACCCAATGTAATCATTTCTTGTCTATTGACATTCCTAATCCGGCTCAGAATAGCTTCTGGTGAGTACTGAGTGCCAGTATTTACACCCTGATTGAGCATGCCTGCGGGATTGCGGACGGCGCTCGTTACATGTGTCATGTATCGTTGGAAAGAAGCGACGTTCCTGAAGAGATAGAGTCAGTCAATTGGGGCTCATGAAGTCCACGTTTTCGGAGATTGGGCTAGGGGAGCCAACTCACGGTGGGCTCATCTGCTGTCCCTTGACGACGAGTTTTGAGAGCTCGAAGCCGATTTTCGAGTAGTATATCGCGGGTGGGATCATTGCTGCAAGAACGTAGGTTAGCAAAATTCCCCAAAGTACGCTAACGCGCCGTGAACAGCTTAGATTCTTTCAATCCCCAACGGCTAAGCAGAATAGAGTACAAGTGCCAGAACAGTAAGCCCACAGGTTTCTTAGAAAAGCTCCCACAAGCTCAATTGGCTTGCAAAATACCCCCATGACACATTCAATAGCTTTCACTCACATTCGACGAAAGATATAAGTCTCCCTGTCGGTCCTCCAATCTTTCCGAGGGCGTTGCCAACCCTTTGCGATGCACCACTCAGAGCCGACCCTCCTGACGATGTGACTCTAGAAAGACCTTCGGAAGCTTTGGATTGCACATTGGCAGCCGTCTCTTTCGACTTTGCAGCCGTATCTTTCGCCGCCTCCGTGGTTGAAGCATGTCGTCTGGTGGTATGGCGAGCAAAGAATCGGGTTTGCCGAAGCATCAATCGCGAGGGGGCAGCTGCCGACATTTGGATAATGTCCACAAGCATGCGAATGTGTTTGAATTCGCGAAGACTGCGTGGTTGCTAATGCAGGTCCAAGGAAAAAACTTGAGGGCAGGAGCTTGCGGAGCCGAATGAATCGAGCTGATTGGCTGACCAAGTCTTGGCGCTGCGTGACGTTCTCGAAGGCTGCAAACAATTTCCAGGCGAATGTGAAAATCTCATGAACCCACCTCCGAACAAATTTATATCTGAGAGCCTTGAAGCCAAAGAAGCGCTGCCAATATGGCACGCCAACGACGCGAATCCAATGTCTCGAACGACTCGTCGCTCCCAGAGCGCAACGACCAAGCATGTCCTCTTCTTTGCGAACTGCTTCACTATTCGCTAACCGCGTACACTTTTTACAGGAGCTCGGCAGCATGTATGACTACCTTGCAAAGGTAATCCTTCTCGGACCAAGCGGCTGCGGCAAGTTCGTTCACTTATCGAGCTCCTCGACAAGCCCCAGAGCTTATCATGCTCCAGGTCCTGCCTACTACATCGGATCGTGAAAAACGAATGTCAATGAACTCCTACAGTTGATTGCCAGCCTTGAGACTGATGGTATGTAGGGCGAGTCCTCAGCTCTCAGACTATAGGCGTCGAATTCTCCTCCCGCATTATCAAAGTCGGCACAGGTGCTCGACGAAAAAGGATAAAGCTACAATTATGGGATACTGCTGGCACAGAACGTTTTCGCTCTGTCTCAAGATCTTACTACAGAGGTGCAGCTGGTGCAATACTGGTCTACGACCTTACCTCACATACTTCGTTCAACGCGCTACCAACTTTCTTGAACGACGCCCGTGCTCTAGCTTCTCCCAACCTTACACTGCTTTTGGCTGGCAACAAAGTTGATTTGACCAACGAATCTCTCCTCAATGGCTTCTCCTCAGGGAATTTGCCGCTCACGCCAATGAGCGTATCCAGCACCTTCACAGATGATTCCAACTCAGGAGTCAAGCGCCTCAGCTCCAGCCACTCCTCCATAGGCTACAACCTGGGCTCCCAACAAACCGCAACGATCGCAACAGAAGGTCGAGAGGTCACCCCTGAAGAAGCCTCACGATGGGCATCTCGTCAATCTATACCTGTCTCGGTCGAAGTAAGCGCATACACAGGCGAAGGAGTCGAAGAGATCTTCGCGCGCCTAGCAGGCATGATCTTGACAAAGATCGAGCTTGGCGAAATCAATCCGGATGACCCTATGAGTGGGATTCAGTATGGAGACAGCGGAGGTTGGGAAGACGGCGGAAGTATGAAGAGTGTGGGGACGGCTATTGAAGAAGGGAGCTTGGGAAGACGGAGGAGAAAAGGAAGAGGAACGGCGGCCGCAGGGGGTTGGGGGGGCGGCATGCGGGAGTGGGAGGCTGTTTTTCGACTTGATGGAGCTGGAAGGCGGAGAAGAGGGGGTTGCTGCTAATTCTGCCTTTGGGGTTGGCGCTCAACATTTTGTGAACAGCATGGCGTTAATGGTGTGTGTTGGAAATGGGACCGGTTGGAATACCCACTGAACGACTTATCCAGTATAACGACAGATATAATTACACGAGCTGCAATCAAGCAGTCGAACAGGTTATTGATTTCAACACTGACAATCTGATAGCGATGCGACTTCTCCGCAATGACAACGAGAACTGTTCTAGGTTCAAATCCTTGGGGAACTTCGCAATGCAACCCATAATCCGGCATTAGACCATTGATTTAGAGATTCTTGAGCAATGACGGTGGAGGAAATCGAGCGAAGGTGAGGCTGTGAGCCGCTCCACTGCACTATCAATATTCGTTCGAGTTAACCTTGAACTTCAGAAACAAGGGAGTTGCCTATTGAGCGAGTACTCCTTCACAATCTTCTCTTGACTTACTTTCCGGTGAGGGTATGGACAGCCCATTTTGCGGTTTAATGATGGCACAAAGCCACAAAAGCTTGAAAAGAGTTGAATTTCTACTTAGTATACTCCTTCTGGAGCAACTTAGCAATCGTAGTTAGTTGGACGTTACTCGTGCCCTCATAGATCGCCCCAATCTTACTATCCCTAAACATTTTCTCCGCAATACCCTCTCGCACAAAGCCCATACCGCCCATCCATTCAATTGCCTGCCCACTCACTCTTCCGGCAACTTGGGACGAGTAGAGCTTGGCCATCGCGGCATCTTGCACGAAGTCAAGGCCAGCTTCCTTCTTACGAGCTGCGTTCAAGACCAGGGCGCGGGCGGCACAGATCTCGGTATAGGCTTGGGCAAGTTGATGTTGCATGCCTTGGAATTCTCCAACGTATTGGCCGAATTGCTTCCTGTCGTTCCAGACATACTGAGCAGCATTCTCCCAGGCCCCGAGCGCAAGACCGGTCATTTGTGCTGCTATGCCTATTCTGCCCTCGTTGAGAAGGCCAATAGCATATTTATAGCCTTGACCTTCTTCGCCTAATAATTGGTCCTTAGGTATCTCAACATCGTCGAAGTTGATGACACAGGTGCTGCTTGCCCTTATACCGAGTTTCTTCTCTTTCTTCGCTATCGAAAAGCCTTTTGCGCTTTTCTCGACTACGAAGGCGGTAATACCTCTGTAGCCTTTAGTCGGATCCATGTTGGCGAATACGATGAAGAAGTCTGCTTCAACTGAGTTGGTGATCCACATCTTGGATCCGCTTATCCTGTAGCCATCTGCGGTCTTTTCGGCTTTCGTCTTTAGAGCAAATGCGTCGGAGCCCGATGCCGGTTCTGACAAGCAAAAGGAGCCCACTGTCTCTGTTGCGAGCCGTGGCAGCCATTTCCGCTTACTTTCTGCGGTGCCATATTTGAGTATGGCTGTATTGACTAGCGTGTTGTGCACATCCACCAGCACGCTCACGCTCGGATCTACCCTTGCCAACTCTTCTATGGCGACTATACCAGCAGTAAAGTTCATCCCAGCACCGCCGAACTCTTCGGGTATTTCGATCCCCATCAACCCTTGCTCGAATAATTGTTCAACGAGCGCAGGGTCCATAGATTCGGCTTCATCCATAGCTCGGACCTTGGGCAGAATGGTCTCGGTAGCGAATTTGCGTATCGAGTCAGCCATGAGACCTTCGGTTTCTGAAAGGTGCGTTATGGGGGTTGGTGGGATCGTGGAGAGGTCAACGGCGTCCGCTTGGGAGCGTAGGGGTGTGGTAGTGAGGGCACGTAAACTAGATAATCATCATTAATATAAATGTACTGTTGCTTGCCTCAGAGCAGATTTAGAGCAGCCAACCATGGAGAGGATTGCGGATTAGTTCGTAGGCATTGCTTGGAGGGGCGAATGGCAGCACGCGCGAAGGGTCGCAGTGCTTTGGTAAAAGTGGACATTCTGATATGTTCTGTGATTGAGACACAGAGAACAATTAAGCGGTAGAAGGACTATATCGAAAACACCATGGATAAGGACAATGAAGGCAGAATGAACGGGCATGGGACAATTCGACCTCGGCTCAGTGGAAATGCCGATGCCAACCGAATGCGCAAACGTAGATTGATTGACTAGACCCACGCCCAGCCCCCAACTTATCCTTTTAGGGTTATCCCCTAGACTGGTCACTTGAAACGCCCCCCGGAACTTCCCAGACTGTTGCCCGGAGGACGAACTTCTTGGGTGAATTTTAGGGGCCGCGGTTGCTTTCGGGTTTCAGCCCTACAGGATGGCCAGTTAAGGGGTCCTCCGCAGATTCCACCCCTTATACACCTTCTACACAGCCTTTAGACGACTTTTTAGAGCGTAAAGGCTTATCAACTTGATCCTAGTTACTTATGGAGCTATCAATGTATATGAAAAGGGTGAAATGTGTGCTGCTACAAAGCTAGACCCCATTTGGTGTGCCACCTTCCGGGTATGAGCAGTGATGGGGTGAACCCTTCTATTGATATATATGTGTTATATACGCCTCGAACTTACGTTTTGTGATTGCCGTATCCGTTCGGGGAAGGGAGCAGGGCCGCTGTAGAGGAGCACCGAGGGAAGAGAGCACCGTGGAAGCATCCACGTGGTATTGAGAGAGCAGCGGGGAGCAACAATGAATGTCTGTGATCCGGACTCAGCCCCTTTCGATATAATAAAAGCAAGATCCTCCTAAGCTGAGAGCAATGGATGGCTCCTTTTGTTCTCGCCCGACTCGCTATGGGCTGACTCAATTCCTAAGCTTACCGGACTACGAGCTGGGCCGCTGCGAGAATTAGTACCAGAAAACAAATCGGCCTTCCTTTCATTCACTATGGTGTAAATGCACAGTAATATGTCTATCCGTGCTAAATCCTTACTTAATGATTCGTCTGAGTAGTCAGCAGATATCACTACCACGATCACCTTTGAATGACCGCGATATGTAGCTTGAAACGTTTTATAATGCCACGGCAGAATCCTGAAAGAGCTAGCAGCGTATCGCACGAGATTTAGCAAGATGTATTTCTTGAGTGCCCTTCTGTTCTTTAACAATCTTTCTCTTCCTCTACCTAGCAATATCAATGCAAGGCATTGCTTCGAATTGCCACAATTGAGTGTTTAGTGACCTCTTTCATGGTTCATTACTCGTAGCCGAAGGATCATCAGCCAGCAATTCACCTACTGAAGCCCGAAAAAAGCCAAATTCAGGACTCTCTGTATTCTTCTTCTTCTTCTTCCTCCTAATCTGAAGTCTTCCCGGCGACGGCGCGTCTCCATCATCTTGAGATCGTGCTAGACTTCCAGGATCCTCCCAATTCTGTGTAAGATCTTGGAGATCTGACAAGTCGTTCAATGATGAAATGAGAGAATCATCACAATCAGTGTCACCATCATCGGAAGATACCTCCTCTCCCCTTTGAACTCGTCGGCATTGATCCTTCGCCCACTGGAGCGATTGCGCGAATCTCGACTCCACCTCTGCACGGCCCCCGTTCTGAATTTTCGCTTGGAGTTTCTCGACTTGGTCGAGAGTGTGTTCGTTCGTTTCACAACTAAATTGCAGCGTCGTCTGTCGTCTTCTTTTGTCGGGGATTACATGCAAAGACGAGCCGCCGCCGGGGGTGGTTCTATGGGCTCTCAGATTCTCTCGGACATTACCAGCAGCGCCCTCTTTGCCCTTGCCGTCAGCAACTTTCCTCTTCTTGCTTTGAGCCCCAACACCGCGACCGCTGTTGTTGCTTCTCCTGCTGTTTTCGTTGTTGTTGTTGTTGTTGTTGTTGTTGTTGTTGTTGTTGTTGTTGTCGCTGGCCACCTGGCATGGTGTCTTACTATTGGAAACGTCATTTGGCTTTTCAAATGATGATCCTGTGTCTGCACTGTGAGAAGATGAAATTTTTGCGACATTATGTGTTCGCCGTGCAGCTTTCACTCGGTCGTATGGCACCTTGGTTCATTTGAGCCGTGGCCATGGACCATTCCACTCGCCCCGCGCATAAGCTTCTTGTAGGAATTGATATCCTGTGTTTGTGGGATTGTAGCCAATGACTGTACGGTCCAATTGTCCACGTACTGGAGCTCTCTCAGGCTGACTACTGGCAGCATTGTAGAGTCTCCTATTGGAGATTCCAAAATTTGTTCCTGAGGATGACACACAAAGATAGCCCCAATTTTGATAAAACGTACATAGTTGATCATATATTTCGCGTAATCACAAATAAAACCGCGCTTTGCCTGGTTGGATCGAAGGCTGTAGCGAAATTTTGGCTTGCAGGTGGAAAGCGATCCTCCTTCGATAGGATCGCTATGCCAATGGAAGGATACTGTGTTCAGAGGAAGTATTGCAAGTGTCTTCGAAGAGAAAGATGACTCTGTTGTATGCAACTCTTACTACCCCCTGCATTCCAGAAAGTTAAAGCCGGGGAATAGGGTGAGACATAAAGAGGATGCTGAACGGATTTAGCTGCCTGGGACAGTGCGACTCAGCCACAGCTGCCGCCTGTTTCGGCATCCTGCCTGAGTTCAGGCTGCCAATAAACACTCCCCTAGAATGCACGACTGAGCCCTGAGCCTATCATCTTTGAAAGTTGTGTTGACTTAAGCGCCCAGCATCGTTGCTGCGCCAAGATTGCCCCCAACTTGCTTTGGGCTTTGCCGACCCTGTGCACTTTGGGGCAGTATGCATCAGTATACTAACAGGTATAGTGGCAGCAGTGGATGTCTAATGCATACGCTCAAGCTGGGTTGAGGCCTGACTCTCAGGTGTTGGCACCATGCTTTGCACGGGTGATAATTGGGCTAAATTTTGCAAATATACTTATATGTGGAGACGGTAGATCTAAAGTCCTACCGTGCATCACGTATACAGGAAACACAAGTGGACGCCATTTGATCGCTCCATCAGAATGCCCAACGTCATTGTTTTCCGTTCCCATTTGTATTGTTCATGATCCATGATTTCGTAATTGGAGCTGGCAATCCTTGTCCTCTTCTGATTCTCGTCAAACCCGGCATACGTCGTATGCTCAATAGGTGATCCAAATCCTGCCCGAATGAGCATTCGCTCTTGTAGTGGTTCCTCATCGGTGACGATATGTTGCAGCAACCGTCATGGCATCCAATTAAATGGCTCCTGAAGGCAATGCCAGTACTTCTGAGTGTTGCCGGTGCGTGGCGGTCTCCCTACCAAAGTCTTCAGGAGGCGTCACTTGCGGTCAAAAACTTCGAGCCATACGTGAGGTCCGGCTAGAGCAATCAGCTCATTTTGAGGCTGTATGCTTTGTGCATCGACCTTTGGGAAGATGAGCATATAGAGTCTTTAGAAGCCCGACTACACATCTTTGCTCCGGAGTTTGAAGTCCCATGTCTCGGCTTCGTCTAATCGGCCTTGACCAATGTATATTGCAGAGAGCTGGCCTATAGCCCTCTTCGTCCATAGATGTTCTGGACCCATCACCTTCTTCATGCTTTCGATTACCTCCAGGAAGAGTTTCTCCGCGTCCTCTAATCTCTTCAAGTACTTGTAGGTACGTGCAAGCTCAGATTTTGCGCCTAGCGTGTCTGGGTGCTTAGGACCTAGAGTCTGCAATTGCATTTTAATCAAATCCTCGAGCGTTGAACGACCGTCTTCCCATTTGCCCTGGCCATTGTAAGCTCGTGCAAGGTTCATCATGGTCATCGACGTTCCTATGTGGGTTTTTCCTAGAGTTCGGATTACAATTTCCCATATGTTGTGCAAGAGATCTTCGGCTTCGTTAGGATGACCCTGGTCGACATAAATCTTTGAAAGATCGTTGACTGCCCACAAAGTGTAGGCGTGTTCTTGGCCCAGCACTCGTTTTCTTGCGGCCACAACAGCTTGTAGAAGCTGCTCTGCATCGTCCAGTCTTCCGAGAGCGTGATAGGTCATACCCAGACTTGCCATGGCCATCAACGTCTCCGGCTGGCTAGGCCCAAGCATCTTTCTTCGCGCTCCCAGGACTTCCACCTGCAAGTCTCGTGCCTCGTTAAGGAGGCCAAGGTGCATGTAGGTGCGGCCAAGATTTTGCATTGCTGTCAGAGTATCGGGATGGCCAGCACCCAGTGCTTGTCGCAAACCCTCTACTGCTTTCTCGTCCAGAACTCTAGCTTCATCTCTCTTCCCGCAAAGCCAAAAGGTACTCGCGAGGTTGTCCATCGCCTTTAGTGTTCTGGGGTCTTTTGTACCCATTACCTTAGTACTTATCTCCAGGATGATACGCTGCAATTCTACAGCTTTACCTATTTGGCTGAGATTCCAATAGCTCCATGCAAGCGCACCCATTGCCTGAAGCGTGTCTGGGTGCTCTTCACCCCGCGTTCTTTTTTGTACGCTTACGAGACTCTCCTGCAGCACTCTAGCCTTTCCCCATTTGCCGCATTCGGAATATATGCCGGCAAACTTGACGTCCCTGGATACAGAGGTGACACCCTTGGCGTGATCAGGCAGAAGCTGTAATTGATCACTTTGCAAACACGCATCGATGTGAGGTACTAGGGATCTTCGATATGGCTGACTGGATTGTTCAAGTTCTGGCGTGATAGAAGTCGCTAGTGTAGTAATAGCAATCTCAGACCAGATACTTTGGTCGTACTTGCTCAGACGCTCTCGAGCCCAAAAGTGGACCATTGGGTGCATCGAATAAGTCTCACTTTCGAGATCTTTAGAAATGAGGGAGAACCTTGCCAACATAGCTAGTGCTTGGCGAAAGCGGTAGACGTTCCATGAGGGCCCCGATTGAAGGAGGATATCTGGTAAATATGGCCGCATCCTCCAATTGCACAAGGTGAAGAAAAAATTCTTTAAAGGAGTGAGTATAGCGAAACAAAGGAAGAGCTCGAGTATCCTGGCGGCGAGAGTCTTTGCTACCACGTTGTCCTTCGATCGCCGCGAAGATTTCCATGCCCTTTCGAACATGCTAGCGGGGACTTGCTCAAAGTGGAGGAATGCTAGGGTTTGGAGGATCTGAATCGCGTCCACAGCAGTCTCGGATCCAAGGCGCTCGATTCTTTGAACGGAGACCTCCCAAGTAGTATATATAGTGTACTGATAATTATCAATACGTTGAGAAAATTGGTCGCGCATAATTTGTGATTTGTACAAAACAAAGACGTCAAGGTACTCTTCCAACGAGCAAATGCCTTGTCTTATTGATGCTCCAGCCTGAATGAGCGCGAGCGCAAGATAGCCGAGGCACTTGACAATGGGCCTTGCAACATTTCTCACCTCCTTGTCGTCGATGCCATCGTGCTGAGCAGCTTTTAGAAGCAAAGTTATTGCATCTTCCTCGTCCATATTACTAAATTCATAGTATCCGATTGTTGCATGGATCTTGCAGTCGGCGTTCCGACTCGTGACCAAAATATGGCCTCTTTCGCCTGCCGGAAAGTATCTTGAGTAATCAACGGAAGGATCATCGGCGTTGTCGATAACTAGCAACCAAGGCATTTCGAGACCAGTCAACCAGTACATGCCAGCATCGTGACTCTCACCTAAACCTCCTAACTGACCGATCTGAGACAGAGATCTCTCGGCGTTTTCGACACTCCTTGCATCAATCCAGAATATAGCCCAGAATCTGGTCATTTCGACGTCAGTAATAGTTCGCTTCATAAACAAACGCAGACGATAACGCATAAGTCATCAGCGATGCTGTGTTAGACTGTGAATGTATGCAGAGACATGAAAGTAATACCGGCGTCAACCAATATCAGACGAGTCTAAATCGATGACTCGATGTTTGCGATGATGTTCTACGATGAATTTCTCTCAAGGTAGCCTCACCTGTCACGATTGTCCTGTACAAATTTAAGGCAGAATTGAGTTTTGCCAGATCCACCCAAACCATAGAGCACGAATCGTTTCTGTTGTTTGGGTGCCTCTGAATCCGTCGGTTCTAGGATTTTGTTTTGAAGTATCTGGTTTATAACATCCCTCCCCGTGAAGATGCTGCTGACGTTGTGGGGTACACGAAAGTATTTGTTCCGCAATTTTTGATTTGTATTGTCCTGGCGAAGCTTGGGGCTCTCACAGAGGAATGGCGCATTTTCGTTATGAGTATCAAATCCTATAAGTTCCGCTGCCTCGATCGAGCGTTGAGTTGCCAGGAACCTTCTGGCACTACTCCATCTCGGCCCAATGGTTTCTTGGGCACCCCCTGCGTATCGTAGCAAAGCAGCCAATATCGTCTGAAACTCCGCGGAGTCGCGACTGGCGAACTTACACATCTGGGAATGGGTAGCATATAGACCAGACCGCTCTGTGTTGTCCCAGACTGGAGCCGCTGAGTCTTCTCGGACCACATAGCCCCTCTTGGATCCAAGGCCCGTTTCAACGCATTCCCAGAAAAAGTATAGGTGGAATTGTTTGACCAGAGGCGCAAACTGATCTGTTATGTTCTGTAGAGTTTCCGAGTTCTTTACCAGGGCCTGTAAAAGACCGCTTGGTGTACCCTCTGCGACTGCTGAACTCTGGACAATTGTTTGCCATGCAGCATGTTCCAGACCGTTGTGAGGCGTGCCCATGAACAGAATACCGTATGTCGATATATATATAGAGTATAGGTGCTCGACTTTATTCGAGGTGCGAGTGGCAGAATACGCTAGCGATTTCTTCACCAAAATCCCTCCAAGTCCGTGACAAACGAAAACGATTGGACGCTCTCGAACATTGCCCAGAGCTCGGACTGCTTCAAGTTCTGCGACAAGAGTTTGGGCATGATGCATGATCCTATTTGCCGAACCATCCCCAAAAAAAGTGGTAGCATCCGCATTGTACCCAAAAACCAGTATACGTGCAGGCAGAATGTTGAACGGGAGCAGATCTCTGAGCCAAAGGATTCCCGTTTGTGTATCTGTCCAAGTATTTACCGGGTCACCTTCTAAGCCATGCACAGCAACGATACTGTGAAGACGTCAGAATATACTGAGAAGCTTGCACAATTTTGCCCATGTCCATCTTCAGTCAAGTGCAATCGCCGATCGCAGATGAGAGGAGACATTATATAGTATGTATCATGTGTCGCAGCGACGGAAAACAGCCTAGAAGAAGGGCTTTGGACATTCGTTCTGGTTGATGTAACCATGTTAGCTCAAATGAAACACTCACTCTATGCAAGACCTCACTTCCTCATCATTAATGTCGGACGTATGCAACACTTTTAAACCCCATGAGGTCATCTTGAATCATGTCTCAATGGCTAATTCTTATGTATTGTGAGCACCGTCGTAAGAAGACTCGGGAGGATGAAATCATTGTCGGAGACGAAGGTTGGTGAGCAAGGCAGTGTGTGGATAAATTTGAGTTACCTTGACTGTTTGTCGACCTTTGCCTGATGGGATGACAACTGTAGTGGCAGCAGAATGTCGATGTCCGAGCAGAACTGAGACGCAGCTAGATAATCAGTGAAACGAAACGGTGCGACGGTTGTGTGGGACCTTCCACTCACAATGGCAGGGTCTGCGCAGTGCATTAGAACCATGCAGAAGCCCATCGGCCGTAACATTTGATACTCCACTACTGGCGGCCGAGTCCTTTCCGATGACAGATCTTTTTCCAGGCAATACTTGTGCCCGTACTTCGGACGAGCAGCCTGATGTCTTGGGGGGCGGTACCTTTAGGGAGAGCGGCTCGGGGCACACTTCCCCCGAGCAATCAGGCTTATCATTGGTGCTTTCCTGCGACGCCCGAGGACGATCCTTCCCATTTCGGCCCATGATCTGCTGGGGGCCATCACGCCCCCGCGCTTAATGTTCGTCTGGGATTGAAGTCTCGCCACTCTCGCATGCTGCTAAGCTCAAGGGGGTTCAGCCAACCGTTTGGCTGGCAATTGAGCCACCCAACCGCATGATGCAGCCCCTTGGCCGGGCTATGATATTCATAACAATGGTCCCTACCCGCTGGGCAGGACATCCAGCTTGGTCAATATGGTTGACATGTCGTCCAAGCAAAGCGGTTCTCTCTATGAGGTATCAATTGATGCCGTTAAGCATGTCCTCGCTCTGCAAGTTATAATTGCGGTACTGCTAGTCTGGCTTGTACATCGTGCTTCTGTCAAATATCTTGTGTTCAAAGTAAGCCTTTTCAATCATAGACAGCCTTGTCAGCATTTTCACAATGAATCCTCCATTCGTCCATTAGTCGCTGACATTCATCAGACAGACAAGGCTTTGATTGTGAAGCATGGTTGTCTTCCAGCTCCCCGGCTCCGTAATGGATGGCCATGGGGTGTCGACCGCCTCCTGCAAATCTTCGACGCCGATAGGAACAGTCGCTTAATGGAGCTGTTCTTGTTTCACTTTCAAGACGTCGGCAATACCCTGGAGCAAGTGTTCCTTGGGACAACGGCATTCGGGACAATCGAGCCACGGAATCTGCAAGCGATGTTTTCGACGCAATTTGGTGGTATGGAAGCTGGTCGAGGTGGTATATAATTGGCAAACGGGAATCTACTAAATCTAGTACAGAATTCGGATATGGTCTTCGTCGCCAGATCTTTTTCCCTTTGCTTGGTGACGGCATATTTACACAAGATGGAGCGGCTTGGAAGCACTCCCGGGAGATGCTTCGGCCCCAATTCTCGCGACAGCAGTACCAAGACTTGGACATTCTACGCGAGCACGTTGAAAACCTGATCTCATGCATCAACGAAAACGATCCATGTGTAGATCTACAGCCTCTTTTCTTTCGGCTTACATTAGACACAACCACAGCATTCCTTTTCGGAGAATCAACATATAGTCTGAGAGCTAATCAGGCTGGAGAGGATATCAAATTCGCCGAAAGCTTTGATATCGCTCAAGACTACGTGGTCCAGCGTTATCGATACTCAGATCTATACTGGCTCATAGGGGGTCGACGCTTTCGGGAGGCCTGTGTTTCAGTCCATAAGTTCATCGACCATATAATTCAGCGACGTGAGGACAAGTTGAAATCGCAGGATGCAGGCGGGCGCTATGTATTCATTGACGCCATTGCTGAAGATTCTCCTGATCGCAATGCATTGCGAGATCAATTGGTCAACATCCTGCTCGCTGGTAGAGACACAACAGCTTGCCTCCTTTCTTGGGTGTTGTACGGAGACCCTTCAAGTCCATTCTTGTCAGATTATCGCTTACCCATCGAACGTTACTCATAGCTATCTCCTGCCACGGCATCCCCAGGTCTTGAAGCGTTTACGGGAAGACATCCAGTCAGCGGCTGGTAATGGACAAGAGTTGAAACGGGAAGACATCAAGAAGATGGCATACCTGGCGAACGTCCTCAAAGAAAGTATGTCCACGAAGACCTGTCCATCTCCAATGCCTCCAGTCTCACATTCGTCATGAATCTAGCTCTTCGCTTGTATCCTTCAGTGCCTGTCAACACTCGCACTGTCCACAAAACGACCATCCTTCCACATGGTGGAGGCCTAGATCGCTCATCACCTGTTCTTGTTCGAAAAGGTGACAATATTGCCTACTGTATATATGCGATGCATCGACGCAAAGATCTGTACGGGGAAGACGCCGAAGATTTTCGCCCGGAAAGATGGGATGATGATCTCCCTCTATACCGTGACGAGGTTGACGCGACTTGGGGCTACCTTCCATTCAATGGAGGTCCAAGAGTCTGTCTAGGCCGTGAGTCATGCCGCTCTTGTTGAACTGTATACTGCACTTATTCCAGCTATACGCTATGTTAGGATCTCACCGGCTAACCAGATTTTCTTGGCATGAACAGAGGACTTCGCGCTGACGGAAGCATCGTATGCTATCGTTCGGATACTACAGACATTCTCGGTGATCGAAGCTGGAAAATTCAAAAGGGCCCAGTCCCAAGATTGGCTTGGCTACTCCTCTCACCACAACCGAAGTGTTCAGAAGACAGCCAAAGAACGACAGAAGATGACATTAGTCATGTCAGCTAAAGATGGATGTCCCGTCAGATTTGAACGATGAATTGCCGAGTGAGAGTAATAAGATCGATCGTCGAGGGGCTCCATTCTCTGTCCCGCCACTCATGAAGGATTGACACAAAGTTCCTACCGCTACACTCGGCACTACGAGCCCTGAATCAACTCCGAAGCCTCCGCCGATCTCTGTGTCTTCAACATGTCCTTTGCCTGGGTCCAGCGAGCCTCGATCAATTGAGGAGCTTCCCTACCATACCGCATCAAAGCTGCTGCGACGGTACGATATCCCGGCGAGCTAGGGTCTTCGAATTTGCACATATGGGTATGTTTCGCACCTATACCGGCGCGCTCCGTATTGTCCAGAATCGGTGCTGCCGAGCTCTCGTCGACAATCTTCATGCAATCAGCCTGCTCTACGCTTTCTAGCAAAGAAAAAGCAGAACATACATAAGATTTGCTATGAGCCAAATCAGTCTTCTTCTGCTCCCAGAAGAAATATATCCGAAACCGCTTCATCAGTGGAGCAAACTGATCAGTGATGTTCTGCAGCGTCTCAGATCCCTCTCGGAGCGCATTCAAGAGTTGGCTATCTGTGTCGATGATCCTTTTGGGGACGACAGCGCTGACGAGGCGTTGAGCTACGCTGAACATTTTGGCGACGTCGCTACCGTTATGCGGTGTGCCAAGGAAGAGCACTGCGTAGGTGGAGACGTAGATGGAGTGGAGATGTTCAATGTTCTTTGATGTCCTACTGGCAGAATACGCTAGTGCCTAAGAAAGGGGTGAGCATCGACGTCGTCTGAAGCCTATCAAGTCTTACCCTCTTGACAATAATGCCTCCGAGCGAATGGCATGTGAAAATTATCGGCCTCTCCGTAGCTCCTTCTATCTGAAATCAAAGCGTTAATCTGTAAATCAGACAACACCAAAGGCAAATATACCTCGCGATCAGCCTTAAGCTGTGCAATAAGAGTATGTGCATGCTGCATAACACGATCAGAAGATGTATCTCCCAGGAAAGCGTGTACATCCGCATTGTAGCCCCATGTCAGAATTCTCGCACTTGGGACTGCTTTGGGGAGCATGTCCTCCTTGCTAAGCCAGACAGACTTTGACTTTTCGGAAGTCCATGTCTTGAGGGCATTGCCGTAGAGACCGTGGACTGCAACGATGCTGGTTGAACAATTCGTTTAGTTGTACGCTTTGAGTGGAATTGTGGCACCCACTCCATTTCGGGGTTGATGCCTGCGTAGAGCTGTGTGACTCCGTAGTTTGACTATACAAGGTCAGCTTGACTAGGAAGCTAGGATAGAGAGGCACGTGCCGCCATTCTTTACGTAGGTCGTTTGGCCGAATTTCGGGACTGAAATAATTGAATGTGGAAGAATGTGTCGAGCTGAAGAAGTAGTAGCGGAGGAGCAATCCAGTAACCCATGATAAACTCGCCGATCACCCCAGCTGGGTTACCAGTGCGATGATTGGAGCTCCCGTAGCACCTCTCGCCTGAGGGGTAGAGCTGCAGCGCCCAATGCCTACACCAGCCGGATCATCTCGAAAATTGGTACCTACATGTGAGCTTTTATTTACACACATACGCAAATCACCTGAATGTTATCACTGATTGATAAGATATTGGCGGGCAAAAACACCCGATGTGAAGCTGCTTGAATCAAGTTCGAGGTTGTGAGAATGCATTATCGTAGACTACCGGACCATCACTCATGTTCTCAGTGATTCTTGCAGATACACATCAAGCAAAGCATGACCAATCTTTCTGGAGTACTTTTTCACTTCATCGTCACCAATTCCTCAGCTCTAGTAGTAGAATGAATGGCCACGCAGCTATCGAAGTCCTTCTTCGTAGCACCCATCTTGACTGCCACCCCAAAAGCCTGCATCATCTCGCTACTACCAGCTCCTAAGATATGCATGCCGACGATCTTCTCCTCTGGCCCTGCACAATGTGAGCTTGTTCTTTGTTAGTTACATTTTCTTCTCTTCTGCGGAATGGAAGTAGTAAAACATGGCGCCAAAGCGAGTTTGATAGACCTTTATACTCTCTTTATCATGGTTTCAAATGGCAGCAGGTTCGGTATGGCCAACGGTATCGATTCTGGATGAGCGAAGACCACCGTGGGGATGTTTTTGTAATCAAGCTTGGTGGAGGATAGATGGGGACCGTCAAACAGACGATTGGAGAGGGCTCGACCCGCTGCAATGGCAATAGGCGTTAATTCAGCCCGGCCCGTTAGGTCTCCTAGTCTAAGCATTACCTGCAGTCAGCACTCCTCTTTGAGGCATTTTGTGTGGAATGTTCGGGGAGAACGGGCTCTCAAAGCATGCCGTGCAGCTAGTAATCGAGAAGCCTTGAGGATAAAATTGTACGTACCGATACATGCCCTCGACATTCGTGTTTTGATATTCGTCTACCTGTATATGGCCCTTAGGTCCTTGCTTGACTCCAATCTTCGCTGGATCGAGCTTCTCAATTTTGGGGGCTTCTATCGATCGCCCAAAGCAGCTCATTGACCTCGATCTCTCGGCCGCCATTTCCGATAAGCTTGAGCAGCTTTTGGTCTCCTATGCCTTGTTTCAAGCTCGCTACCTCTTTGAAACCATTGTGGTTCTTGTGATTGATCACACCTGCATTAATATACCGCTGTGTCAGGGTGTCTTGCACCATCGGATCAAAGCTCATCAAAAAGGTTTTGCCTCGAACAAACATGTGTGTCTCGACACCAATAGCGTTCATCACTCCAGCAAGTTCGACAGCAATATAACCGGCCCCGACAAAGGCCATCTTCTTGGGCAGGTCTTCAATGTCGAAGAAGCCATCGCTGGTGATCCCAAACTCGACTGGTAGCAATCAGTATATGGGGAGTAGAGTACAAGACCTTTACCCCGTCTTCAGTGTCGACTTCTATCTCTTTCTATCCTTTGAATGTGGCAATTCCCCGGCCAGGTCAATGTTTTCGCGGTTCCCATTGCGCTCGTATGCTCAATTGAGACCCCTGATGTTCTCATCACGCTTCTTTCTAAATGCGGCAAAGTTGAATCTGATTTCAATCTGGGCGAAGCCAGTTTGCGCAGCGGCGCCGTTTGCTGGACAATGGGGGTTATGTAGAGCATCGACCACGCCGATGCCAGCTTTTGACTAATCACATCGGCTACAATTATTGAGCGTGCAGAGCAGCCCAAACACTGCCGGGGCTATATCTGCAGAAGATGTATAATCCCAATATTAAAGTACTGTAGGTACCTTAAATTGATAATCCTTTTTAAGGCTTGGCGCGGACCCTGGACCCTGAATTGGTTGAAGCATCAAAGCCGATTGGTCCTGGCACGAAGGCTGAGGTGGGCAAACGAGGCTTGCATGGGGCTTGGCCTGTGATTATGATTATGCTATCATCAAGATGTGCAAGGTCAACTTTGATGCGCACACTACTCGTAGCTTCCTGTTTCCTCCCCGATAGTATTTTCAGCATTGGCCAGCCTCCTTGTGATCGTCTTCGGAAAGATTTCGATCGATGTTTCCAAATCTCGTTGCTTCATTCGCTCTGTCTATTGATGCATTGCGGACCGGATGGGCATCGCGTCGTAAATTCAAAGGGCATACGATCCTTGGTCTTTGCCGGGCTGCTCTGTTATTCGTGTTGACCTAATCACTACATACGCCTGCAGCTGCGCCAGCAAAGGCTTGATGCTCGCACCAACCATGTTGTCCGTCTGAGGCTTCTATCACGAATGCACAAGGTAGGTAATCTTGTTATTTGGATTGCCAGCTTGAAGTGTGACAATATCCATCGTCGATCAGAGATGCGCTAGGCCTCCACTACCCTTATATATCGGCTTCGATGTTGCTCAATTTTCTCTGTATTCTCATACATTAGATTCAATAAATACTTTGAAATCCACGCTACAGCCATGAATCCCGATACTCCTTCTCCAGGCTCCCCTGTGCATCTAAAAACGTCCAACTCTTCACACTATGATCCAGATACCATGAAAGGCATTCCTACAGTGAAAGATATGCCTACAGGTGGACATATGATGGCTGCAGATGATCCTGATAATCCGCAAAACTGGCCTCTCCACAAGAAAGTCTACGCTTCAGCCGTTGCCTTTGCCTTTGCCTGGCTGGTGTGAGCATTTTTCTCCAAATGAGCCGTCCCGTATTATGATCTGATCATTAGACAGCGCATTCGGAGCGACAACCTATACGGTTGGAATTTCTGGGGTAGTAATGCGGTTCGGTGTCACGATGCAGGTTTCGATATTGGGCTTCTCGCTATATGTACGTCTTCTCCAGCCCATTCTTCCTTTTGGTTGGACGCGTTGTTCGGCCCGGGGCATGTTAACGGGCTCCCTTTTTCTAAAGTTGCGTTTCTTCGCTCCAACTTTGATCTCAATGAAGCATTTGCTGACTCGGAATGATCATCAGCTCTTGGGAATTGCGTTTGCCCCACTCACAACGCCCCATCTCAGTGAAAAATTCGGTCGTCAGGCAATCTACTTGTTCTCTTTGCCAACATTCTGCCTCTTTATCCTGGGTGCCTCATTCTCGAGATCTTTTGCAGCTCTGGCTGTATGCCGCTTTTTCGCTGGCTTCTTCGGTGGTCCCTGCCTCGTGTAAGTCCTCATCATACTTCTTCGAATAGCAAGGGCTCATCATCTCAGCTTGATTGAGGGCACGTTTGCCGATGTCTGGTCAGCTCAAATTACCGTTGTATACTACTCCGTTCTCGCTTCATCTTCTTTTATAGGGGCTGGAACCGGTAAGCAGCCGCACATTGACGCTTGCAATCGGCAACAAAACTCACGTCTTGTGCAGGGCCCCTTGTTGGCGGATTTATATTTGCTTATGGAGGCTGGCGATGGACTCAATGGATTGTTCTGATCCTTGCCCTTCCCATTTACCTCTTTGGCATTGCAATGCCTGATACATATCCAAGGTTTGTACCAAAGCAGTCAGAGTACAAAAGCTTAGTTAACCCTCGATAGAGAGATTCAGAGACGCCGAGCCAAGCGGACTGGCAAGCCTTTGAAGCTCATACCAGCCCAATCTGGCGTAACACCATCCGATATGGCCCTCGCGACATTCGTCACGCCCCTAAAGGTGCGTCATGCTATCCGTTCATCTCCTCGTCAATATAATCTTTTGAGTCACCAAAGTATCTTTTGAAGAGAATCTTGCTCATAAACCTATCTCGCGACTCACTTTCGCTTAGTAAGGAGCAATGCTGACCCGATATCGTTCTAGATGTTGGTCACCGAGCCAATCGTGATGGGCCTTAGTCTTTATGTTGGCTTTATCTTCGCCGTCACCTTCCAGTTCTTCATATCGATTCCTGCTGTCCTGGGGCTTACCTACAATTTCACGGTACAGCAAGTCGGCATTGCGTTTTCTGCAGCAATCACTGGAGCTCTCTTCTCAATGGCTATGTCAGCCGCTATCGATTTCAGCGTTCCTCATTGGTGCACAAAGAATCACGATGGAACTGTACCTGAAGAATACAGAATGTTACCTGCTATGTGAGTGTCCTATTCGGAGCCATATCATAGTCTCTGGAACATCTCAATCCTGCGACATCTTTCAAGCCCTCTTGGCTCTGTATGGATGTCTCACGACCCCTTTTGGGTTCTACATACGCGATGCTGACAGCGAAATCACACAGGATCGGAGGGCCCCTAGTGACAACTTCCCTGTTCTGGATCGCCTGGACTGCAAAGCCTTCGATTCGTTATTTAAGGTCTGAAATTTCCTAGCCATAGTCAAGCTCTCATGCTGATCTCAAAATCTGCTAGCCCTATCTTCGGCACTCTGATATATATCTGGGGAGCTATGAGCATCATCATATCCTCTATCTCATATTTGTTCGATGCCTACCCACCCAGGGCCACGTTGTCTGCGCTGACAGCAGCCGCCTCATTCCGTCTCGTACTTGCAGCTGTTCTCCCTCTTGTGATCATCCAGAGTAAGCATTCTACCCCGGGCGCCTCAATTGGCACCGTACCTAATCAACTTCGAACACAGTGATCACTAATCTCAGCGGCGCTTGGGCTATATCAACTTTCGGCTTCATTTCAGTTGCGTTGGCTCCAATACCCTGGATCCTATATCTGTTCGGTGCCAAGCTTCGGGCTCGCAGCAAGTACAATCTAGCGATGTCGGCTAGCACGATGAAGAACGTTATGGGACGCGATGAAGAGATGCAGGTGCAGGAAATGCATGAACATGGGCAGGGGATGCCAGACGGGAAGTAGTCCAATGTTGAGCAGACAATTTTCTACCATCGTTTGACCATAGTGAGACGAGGATGTTCAAAGCTTTTTTGATGAGTAGAATGGTCTGGGAGAACAGTGGTTTCATCAACACCTTTATTTCATCTCTTCATCCAAACATTTCTTTCCAAGCATGCAGAGTGGTATCTTCAATCAACAAAAGCGAAAATACCCTATCCAATCAAATGCCTCATCAAGTAGCCTCAATCATCCGCTCCGTATTTTGACCTCTTTCCAACGTCTTCCTCATCTCCTCATTCTCCATTTGTTTCGCACCCTTCCTCCCACGCTCGAGTCGATCGACCCCCATTTCAATGTTCTCGATATGAACGCTCAAAGGCACACCAGCCTTTGAACCCAATAACTCCACTCCTCCTACTCGTTCTCTTAATTCCTCTAATTCCGCGCCCATGCTTTGAAGTCGAACCAACGTGCCACTTACGTGGGCTATTGCGTTCTGTCGGTAGGTGTTTACCTGCTCCAAAAGCCGAAGTTGAGAGTCGAACTTGCCTAACTTGTTGCGATTACCACCAAGCATAGTCCACAATTGCTTCATAACCTCATCTTTGCCGCCTTTGGTATGCGAATTATCACGTAAGACAATGCCATGGATAACATCAAGACGGTCTTCAAGGTTCTGGAGCACCTGAAGCAATGCTTGCGCTTCTGCTACGAGGTGATTAATCTCGTCCTCAACAACGCGTGTATGTTGGATGTACTGATCCAGCAGAGCGTCCTCTGTAAATTTGATGGGCTGAAAGGGTGCTAGTATTTTGTCGTTCACAAACCACAATATAGCTCCCTGTGAAGCGTCACGCTCGGCTATGCCATCTAAAACACGTTTGGTCCAACGTGCTGTAGACAGTATATTGTCCACACCGCGACCAACGTGGCTATTGAACTTCTGTAGGTCGTAAGATGCGATGCGGGCAGTTTCGACGAAGCCATCGAATTCCAACACCAGTTCGTTCTTCGAGTGCAACTGGCTAAAGCGCACGACCTGGCGCAAATCACGGATCGATGTTTCCCCACGCTTCATGTCAAGCGGAAGGGAGACACCACCAGCGCTTTCCTGTAAAATAGCCTCGAATTTGTTTTGCACAGTCATGAGCTCATCGAATTGGACCGGAGGTGGCTCGTCCCCAGGATATTGGACGGAGATTGGGGACTGGCACATGGGAAGATTGAGAAATGAGGCGCCAGGTATTCGACATACAGGTGATAGAGCAGAATAGACTGAGCTGAAAAAGAGGTTCCGTATGAACACCATAAGGCCAAAGAGCAGCCAGACGGCAAGGAAGTAGGAAATTGGAGTCTTGAGCGTGTGTAAGGCTCCTCCCAGAACATCGTATGTCCATGAGAATATCGGCGTAGTGAAGCTCATCACCTTTTCTGTGGCATCGGCCACACTATCCTGCGTCGTTGGCTCTTTCAACCGGTACAACCGACCTTCGTCTCTCGACCGAGTTATCTGAGTTTTCCTATTTCTTTTCTCTGGGGTTCTTTCCACTCTTCGCTTCTCTTCCCCGAGCCAAGAATTCCTATTGCTGCCTTCGTGTAAGGAGGGCATTATAAACTCTGGTTCCATGCTGGCTCTCGCACTCGTGCGCGAAGACCTCTTGCGTGGTGTCTCTGGAGGCTCTCCCCTGCTTTGAGACTGCCTCATTCCATCTTGTTGTGTTGCACTCGCTGACCCTGAAGGCGGAGTGTATTCGTCATCACCGTCGCTGTCTATGACATACGAGTCACCAAGGTGAGACTTTTGTCTACTCCGGGCTGGTGTGCGCTCTCGAACCATTCTGACAGCTTTGAAGGTCTTCGTCGTCGCGTAATAAAGGTGTCCCTGCTTGCTGATTTTCGTAAGCTGGAAAGCGAACGCAGAATATGGTGGGGGCTTGCGAAGGAGCAGATTGTTATGGAGTATGCATTGATTATGCAGTAACATATTCTGTCACGAGAAAGGTGGCTGGTAGCCTCGCGGAGTGTGACGTCGAGTGCCGCCTGATTGGCCGAGCAGAATCCAAGCATTGAGATCCAGGTTTACATACACTCTTCCGATACCCTCAGGAAATAAATTCCATGAGGCCTGTACGGCTCTTGAGGCCATACAACAATCTCTTACCGTGTGCCTATCCTCGCAGCGTCACACAATGGACGGTCCTAGGGCGTCGCACTTGCTCGTGCAGCCCACCTCCTGGTCTCTCGGCAACGAACGCTCTTTCCCGCGAGCACAAGCAAGCAGGTCAAGGTCACAATGATGGTTCCGAGCCCGACCATCGTACAATAGGCAGAAAACAATTTCTTTTCGACACTCACGTTTCAAGCCCTGGGGCCCCATTCTTCCAGCCAAGGGGCACCCATATATTCCAGAAACTCACGTCATTCCTCCGTGCACAATACCCAGACTTTGGATTTCGAGAAGTGCTTACACCTACGATATACAAAGAGTCGCTATGGCAGCAGTCCGGGCATTGGGCGAACTACAAGGATGACATGTTTACCGTGACTGGGAATCCCTCGAAAAAGTCAAAGGCAGTTCCGCTCATTTCTGTCGATGGACGTATGCAGCCGAAGGAGAATGTTTCTGATGATCACGAACTGGAACAATACGGCTTGAAGCCGATGAACTGCCCCGGGCATTGTATACTTTTCCAAAGCAAACGGCGAAGCTATAGAGATCTACCAATTCGCTACGCAGAATTCAGTCCTTTGCATCGAAATGAGGTATCTGGAGCATTGAGCGGGTTAACAAGGGTGCGGCGCTTTCACCAGGATGATGGACATATCTTCTGCCGACCCAGTCAGGTTGAGGCAGAAATTCTCGAAGCCATCAAATTCATCAAGATGATATACAAAGCAATGCGCCTCAAAGACTATCGCTTTGTGCTGAGTACCAGGCCCAAAACGGACTACATAGGGACCGTAGCAGAATGGAACAGGGCCGAGGACCAGCTGAAGCAAGCACTGAACTCGGAAACCGAAGGCCTGTGGAAAGAAAATAAAGGAGACGGGGCATTCTATGGGCCCAAGATCGACGTCACTGTGCGAGACAGCGACGGCAAAAAGCATCAGACAGCCACAATCCAACTGGATTTCCAGTTACCAAAGCGATTCAACCTCGAATACGACGCTCCTGCGCCAGAATTGGAGGCGAGAGGAGAGGTGACCCAAGATCCCAAGCTGCGGAACAGGATCGGAAAGGTAACTCCAGTCATGATACACCGGGCGGTCCTCGGGTCTCTGGAGCGATTTATGGCGTTGATGCTCGAAGTTAAGGACGGAAAACTACCCTTCTGGCTCAGTCCTCGCCAAGTGATCGTCCTGACTGTTACAAGCCGTGACTCGGTCACAACACATGCTAAAACAACGAGACAAATCCTCTCCAACGTCGGGAATTCTCGCGCGCCTGACGAGGAGCCGAAGCCTAGAGAATTGAATCATCCCACATACATCATCGATCTGGATGCCAGCGGTGATTCGATTGCCCAAAAGATAGCTCGTGCGAAGCAGAGCATGTACAACGTGATTTGCGTTATTGGCGAGAAAAACGTCAAGGACAAGACTGTGGACGTGATCTTCCATGGACAGCCGAATCTGGAAGAGACATGGACCGTTGTTGATAAATTGATACCGGGATCGCAGGCTCCTGTGCAGAAAGACAAGGCCAATGGCATTGTTCGAGGCACAAGTGGTATCAAACTTACAATGAATCAATGTCGGAGAGTAATACAAAAGCTGTGCGAGGAATATCTGTAGATATGAGAATGAAACGAATCACTTTTTGCGCTAGGACACATTTGCCTCACGTCTTGTATTTTGGAAGATTTGACCGGTCTTCTAGATTTGATTGATCTAGATTCTACGATGCTGCTGTCAAAGCTTTGAGCCCTTGCCAGACGTCTCACTAAAGATATCAGCAACCATCAACATTATGGGAACGGCAATTCAGACTCACCTCCAGCTGCTCAATCTGCAGCACGGCCTTCCCAAAATTATCACCCTTCAACATACCTAGCAGACCCTTAACACCATTATCGATCCCCACCGTCACGCTCTGCTTTGCCTTGAACTTCCCCTCAAAGATCCATTTGGCAACGTTATTCTGATGTTCGACCGCATATTTAGGACCCATATCGGGATCACTAACGATAAAGCCTCGTATCTTCAGACGCTTTCCGATAACCATAGGCATCTGTTTGATTCCATACCTCTTCTCGGGATTTGATATATTGTATTGTGATACCATACCACAAACAACTGCAATATGCTTACCCTCAAGACTGAACGCGGAATGTGTAAGGGTCTAGTACTCACTTATACGGCCGTAGTTAGTCATAGCTTCCAGCGCTGCATCCAAGTGTTCGCCTCCCACGTTCTCAAAATATATATCGATACCCTTAGGCGCCAGCCTCTTCAGCGCGTCACTCGGCTTCTCTTTCTTGTAATTGAACCCCTCGTCGAAACCCAGCTCTTTCTTAATGAAGTCTAGCTTATCATCACTGCCCACGCTGCCAATGACCGTGAGGCCCTCGTGCTTTGCCAATTGTCCGACTATCTGGCCTACAGCTCCACTTGCTGCTGATATGAAAATCGTCTCGCCTTTCTTTGGTTCGCCAATGTCATAGAATCCAGAGTATGCGGTCAAGCCGGGCATGCCCAGGGCGCCGATGTACAGCTTTAGGTCCAGATTGTATGGGTTTTCTAGCTTCCGCACCTGATGTTCCGTGACTTGGCCAGAAATTATCGAGTACTCTTCTGTGGGCATTGTTCCGGTGACAATGTCGCCCTCTTTGAATTTCGGAGTGTTCGATTTCAAAACCTTTGCGACTGTCGAATTTGTGATTGGCTCGCCGAGCTCGAACGGTGGAGAGTAGGACTTGGCTTCTGGGGCTCGCATGCGCCCACGCTGGTAGGGATCGAAGGAGACATAGTAGTTTTTGGTTGTGATGCCATCTTTGGGGGGCTCAGCGTCCAGATCGAAATCGCGGGTTTCGATGACGAGGTCTTTGCCTTCTACAGGCCAATCTGTTGGCGGCGATTTGAAGATTACTCCCTTATTCTGGACCATGTTGAATGACGATTGAGTTGAGGGGAATTGGCAAAGCGTGCAGAATGAAGATCGTGGAGATATTAAAGGGAGATTTCTGGTGAATATTGAGAGAAGCTGAATGATCAGGTCACTTTATGATTGTATAGGAGACTTGAGCTGCATCTTAGTGGGGCTTCACCACGTCTGATTGTCCACCCTGGCAGAAAGCGGCTCCATACGGCAATAGCGTATGAGACCATATCGGAAGTAGTCAAACCGTTGTGAACGAATTCAAGCCGAGGCTTCAGATACTTCAGATACACCTTAGTAATCGATCCCAGCCCTAGAAATGTGCCCTAAATCAGTATTCTAGAAGTTCTTGGCATAGATCTCATAAAAAGTTCCTTTGCCTCATCACAAGTCAATCAAGGAGAATGGCAGACTCGAAGTATACGCCGGCACCAGCAGAATCTCCCCCGTCATACGAAGCAGCTGCAAAGCCCACACCCTCCAAACCACCAGCATTACGAGCACCTCTCCCGCTTGACCTACCACTCATCAGTTCGCTTCGAGACAAAAGATGTATACTAGCTTCTGCGTCTCCACGAAGGAGGCAATTACTCGCACAGGTATTTGCTCCATGTCCCAGACGCGAACATCCAATGGCTACAACATATCCAGATCGGTCTCAAAAACCTCGAAATAATCCCCTCGCCCCTCCCTGAAAACCTCCCCAAATCACTCTCGCCCTTCGAATATGTTCTCCAAACCGCAACGCAAAAAGCAACGCACGTCTACTCCTCTCAGATCGACAATACCAAGCTCGGCGAACCAGCTCTCGTCCTGGCCGCAGACACAATCGTCGTTTCGCATCTTGGTCATGTCCTTGAGAAACCAAGGTCGGAAGCTGATCACATAGCTATGCTCAAGATGTTGAGAACGAGTGGGTATCACAGGGTTTACACGGCTGTGATAGCTATGACGCCGTTGGCTAGTGCGAGGGATCCGGGGTATGCGATGGAGAGTACCGTTGAGGAGACGACTGTGCGATTTGGAAAAGATATCGATGATGACATGCTGTTGGCTTATGTGCGAACACGAGAAGGGGCTGACAAAGCTGGGGGTTATGGTATCCAGGGCATTGGAGCTATCTTGGTGGATAGAATTGAAGGGAGCTGGGATAATGTAGTTGGGTTGCCGCTGAGGGCGACATTGGGCCTTATCGAGAAGGCTCTTAGACAGGGCGACGAGGAAGAAATGGGAGATGAGTTCGCTGAGGCTGAGGGGGATGAGTAATCAATGGGCGGTTGTCAAATGATGAGACCCCTGGATTGTTTAAACAATGTACGGCAATGCGGTCAAAGCATGGCTGGAACATGGAGAGCGACCGAATGGGCTACCAGACCTCATTGACATCTGTTCAAGTGCGCTGGTTAGGGGATTTACAGACTGGGTTCATGATACAATAATACATCATTCAAGAGAATATACGTTGACCTCATCCACTTCAGTTGTCCCTATGTACTGTATGAAGCTATGTATGTGAAGAGGAACGGCAGTCCAAACTGACGCTGTGTTCGCCGCGCAACATTGCTGGTAAAATGCATGAATTCTCCGCTTGCCATGTCTTCAGCTCTACAATGCCGCCCGTATTAACGAATGAAATCCGTGGGTATCAAATGCTCATGCTATTTCCCGCTAAAAACTCCGCATTAAGAGATGTCATGGCGATGAATGTATCGACTTTTGGTAAATTGAGCGAATGTAGGTTCCTGCGCCGCACCATACTTTTGAGGCTCTCGTAGAAAGCCGCATCGAATAAGCGAGCGAGGGGTGATTCTGCCGTTATATTGAACAAAGCGAGGATGGTTTGTACCCATTGAGGTTTGGGAACACGTCGGCAGCGAGCAGACGTTCGAGGTCCCACTCAGCACTAGCTTCGGTCTTGAAGTTCCAGAAAACCCAGCCTTGGGTTTGTTGCTCATAGACGTCTATCTGGGCCTCGATATAACGACGTGTGTTGTCCTTCAAGGTCTGATTCCAGGTGTCGATGAAGTTAATCTGACCACAGGACCTCGTGGAGGGGACTGCACCCGTCAATGGATAGCTGCCTTCCCATCTGGAGCCAAGGCCGTAACCGTTCAGTGCAGGGGCACAATCAGTCATAGCAGCGGTCCATTCACCAACGACTACCCAGTGGTCTACGTTGGCAGCGTATGTATTCGCATTTGAGCATACGTAGTTCACGTGATCCTGCACACGAATTAAAACCAATTCAAGAACAGCGCAGTGCGGCGACTAACCTCAGGAGACAGATCGATCAATTTCTCAGTAAAGACTTGGTACTCATGATGATCGATGACCACATTTGAGGCATCAGACCCTGACAAGATGTTGTTCCAAAAGGTTCCAGTCTGGAAGGCGTCGTGCAACATGACTTCCGTGTCACTGACAGCCATGATATCACCGTATGCATCCTTATCGAATTGCACAACGGTGTCCGGTCCCCCCGAGATCGAGGTAGCCAAAGGCTCGTTGAGGGTCTCAATAGCAACGACAACATCATGGTATTCTGTTTGTGCGTATTTGTTGGCAATCTGCTGGATGACACTCCTTGTATCTGAGACGGTGCTGCCTTCACCCCAGCCCACGGTACCTTTATGGCCACTATTATCGTAGCCGTTCTGGGACCCTGGCGCGCCATGAAGATCGATCCAGACTTTCAGTCCTGTCTGGCGTGCCCATGAGATAGCGGAGTCGATGTATGGTGCTGCACCTTGAATATAGGGATCGTTGAACTTCTGGTACGCCCAGTCTAAGACAACGTCAGTGGTGGATTCAATAGTAAGGGAGGAAGGCAGTCAAGGTGGGAGACAGTAAAGGAGGAGGACGTACATCCAACAGGGATCCGCACTGTATTGAAGCCAGCATTGGCAATGGTCTGGAAATCTGACAGGCCGACCCAATTATCCCAGTGATTCTTGAGAATACCTGGAGCCGTATCGGGGTGATTTGTAGCAAGAGTCCATTCGTCGACCGTCTCGTGGCCAGGGAACTGCTGAAAGATCGAAGGAGTGATCCATCTGAAGGATGTCTCAGTCATTGTATGCTATAGAATCAATCTAAGACGTACGGTTCCAATACGAGCCATCCACCGATGTTGACGCCTCGAACCTTTTCAGAGCCCCAAGGGAAATCTACGCTTCGCTTCAGGATTGGGGTGCTGCAGAAGTTAGATGCCTGACGATTAAGAGTAGATGCGGGCAAACGTACGCAACAACAGAGCCAATAAAAAGGGCAATAGTGAACCTCATCCTGGCGTTAAGTGGTGGGAAGGAATTGAATGTACTTCAGGGAGGGCGTAGAGGGGTGCCTGGAGAGACAAAGAAGTAGGGTCACGAAGAAGCTTGAGGAGACAAGGAAGACTTGTCGATGGCAGAGGTAGTATACCTCACATTCAATGTGTAGAAACAAAACAATGAACTTTCGCGACTGGATGTTCTTTGATGGGTATAGGTATAGATCTTGTTTATGCAGGTACTTGAATACAAGTAAGTTGAAGGCAGGATTTGGGTTAGCCAGGAACGAGGCACAAGAGCAAGGAGAGCAAGGAGAGCAAGGAGAGCAAGGAGAGCAAGGAGAGCAAGGAGCAAGGAGCAGGGAGCAAGGAGCAGGGAGCAGGGAGCAGGGGGCCCACTTTATTAGTAGCGAAAGGCAAAAGGCAAGCACACTCAACGCGACGTGGTTGGCCCTCTTCCCTCTTCCCTCTTCCCTCTTCCCTCTTCCCTCTTCCCTCTTCCCTCTTCCCCCTCTGGCACCCATTCGGGCAAATAGCAAATATTTTTTGACTTCATCGGGTGTTGTGAGCCTGACACCCCTGACCAGCTCATCGTGGCCGAGCCCCATGCCCGTGACCAATTGAGGAGATAATCGACGCTACGAATTCCATTCCCATGTGAGGAGTGAAGAGTAAGAGTCGCCATTCAGGAATTCTGATCTACCAGAGCAAGCATTCTTCTAGCGCTTGAAGCCGCCCCTTTTCTTCCCGTTGAGCCGCTAAAGATGATCGAGGTGGCGCATCATTTCTCCGCTCTTTACGGAGTACTGCCGCTACCTTAGGTACGACATTGTCGGTACTTTGTGGCGACGCCTTCCCTATTGCAGCTACCGGCGGAACAGACTTTCGACAGCGGGGTTGAGATCCCCTTCCTCACCTGACCAAATAAAGACCCGAGCTGATCAGATGCGCTGGAACGTCATTTTCTATGTCACCTGTACCTTACCACTGAAAAGTTGGAAGAGGGTCCAGGCATCAAACATGCTGTCAAAAGCATAAAGTATTTTCTGGCTGGAATATTGGAACGGGGGGATCCGCGCGTAGCCTGAAATAAATGCAGGGCTAAAAATACCACTGGTTGCGGATTTCGACCGAGGATTGAGAACCCTCAAGCCAAACCCTGTTCTGATCTACAGACTCGAAGTACCATTCTTAGACGCAGCACACATGTTCGGCGTGAAATCTTGGATGTCCAGCAATAACGGCTATCTACAATAGCCACATGAAAAGTACTAAGGACTTGCCACGATATCCTATCCAGTACGAGCATTCTATTATAAGCGACGAAAGCAATCTGCAACTATGGCTGTCAATCTAAATAGACTTCTCAGCAACTGGCTGGTATCTAATATACAAGGGTCTTATCAACTCAGGTTTTCCTCAAGCCATCGATGCTATTGCATGTAACAATCTCCATAGCCGCCAGCCTGCGCACAAACTCTCTTTCGTACGCAATGTCTATGAATCGATGGCGAGAGCATTGCAAACAAATCTACCAGCATAAAGCTAACATCTATGTCATGCATGCACATGGTCAGAGCATTCGTCACCTTTCCCACCCACTCCCGTACAAAACGTCTCGCCGTGTAACTCTTTAGCACCATGCAGTATGCTCAAAACGCTCAGTCGCTCATCCTACATGACCTCTTCAATAGACTGTTTCTCAATTTCCGAATTCTGTTGCACGTTCCTGGATACACGCCAATAATTGTCACAGAAGTCGGGGCATTTCATAAACTTCAAAAACTCTTCGTCATGGGTAATGATGATAAGCTGAAAATTCGACTGGTGTCGCCGTGCCTCGATGATGTCGTGAAGGGATCCTGCGAGAGAGCGTATGTTGTCCCGGTCGAGGTTTGTCGTTGGCTCGTCCAGAGCGATGAGGCCGCAGGCAACACCAAAACACTCGGCAAGAGCTAGGCGAATAATGATGCTTGCCAGCACTTTCTGTCCAGCGCTGCATCGTCCTCTCATGTCCATCTCAGCGTCTTGCTTGACCATGCATACCCGGTAGTTGTACTGGTTTCGTGTGCCAGTTCCGGTATCATTGTCCGAGCGTATCAGGATTGTATCAACGTCCGTGCCACGATATGTCTTTTTCCATAACTCCTCAATGATGCGGTTGATCTCTTCCATCTTAATGCTATGATATCTCATGATCGCTCTGCGGTAAGATGAGTATACAGGGAGCCTGGATAGATCGCTATCGTTGTGGGCTTACTTGTCTAACGCACTTCCATAACGTCCAAGATCCTCCACAGCTGCTTTAGTGGTCTAGCCAATTGTCAATCATGGGTGAAATGAATGGGTGAAATTCGGATGTTTTCCCCGGCTTACCTCTACTTCGATATGAGCTCTCTTGAAACCCTGGGCTGCATCCTTGTAGTCCATGTTCCACGCTTCGATAAGGCCTTTAAGCTCATTGTCTTTCGCTTTGGATTGTCCAAATAGCTCTATTTTTTGCGTGTTGTTGTCATTGAAATGTCGTTCCCAGTGTCTACTCTGCTTTTGCCAATGGCTTAGGTCGGCTTCAGCATTCTGGGCGCTCAATTGAGCGATATGGGTCTTGACAGTCTCGAGCTCACGAAGGCTCTCTCGGTAATCGATATTATTTCGGATGGTGGTCTTGGTATCCTCGTGATTGCGCAATTCCTCTTTAATCTTGTTGACTGATATTGTGACCAGATTCTGCTCCTCTTCTGTATTGCGGGTTTCTTGCTGGACGTTGTCAATTTCTCTCCGACATTTCTCCAACCTAGCTGGACCACCGTCACGAATATAGGCCGCGATCTTGTGCTCAGCGAGCCGGAGTTCTTTGACGCTATCACTTAATCTTGCAGCTGCTTGACGCAGGCCTTTTGCCTTCTCCGACCCACGATCCTGGATGTCCTTTAGCTTGGCCTCCTCTTCAATGATCTGTGGAGTCAGTTCTTGCAGCTGCTCATCGAACTCTTTGATTTTTTCTCGCTGCTCTCGGTTATAGGTTTTTAACTCCTCAATCTGCTTCAAAAAATTAGTCTTCTTGTCAAGCTGGTGATTCGCAGCAGAGAGGTCCCTGTTCGCGTTGCTCGATTCCAATTCCAGGGTACTGATCTGTGACTGGGCGCGTTCCTTTTCGCCCCTCAATTTGTCTATGCTGTTCCTAAGACTTTGCGACTTAGTACTAAGAATTTGTATCTCAGATCGGACGTCTTCCACTGTACGAGACTTGCCACCATCTTTTCTCTTTGCATTGTGCTCGTTGATCTTGCTTGAGAAATTGATCATCTCTTGGTGGTATTTGACGATCTTTGCAACAGGATTTGCAAGAGCTTCCACATCGCTCCTCGCCTCAACCCGGTCGCTCACGTTCTTATCGTGTTCCTCAACATCCCGGAGTGTTTTTTCTCTTTCCGTGCCGAGCTTTTTGACAACATTCTGCAAATCTGGGATCTTCGTATTCGATGACATTAGCCACGTTTCGTAGCTTGGCCCAGCGTCCTTGGCTTTACGCAGGTCATCTTCGCTCTCGTCCCGATCCCTCTCGGCCTCCGAAATGTCCTTTTCTATCTTTTCCCTCATTCTTAAAACGAAATTTTGTTGCTCCTCGCCATGAAATGCTCGCGAACACAGGTTGCATTGGTGCTTTTTCTCGGCCACCCCTAGCGCTCTAGTGAAATAGGCTCGCATGTTTAGGAAATTGTCAAACTCGGCTTTGTAGTGATCTCGCGCGTGCTGAAGTTCGGCGAGGGTTTCGAGATACTTCTCCGGTTCTCCGTCAATGCTCAGGTTCAAGCGCTCAACGCAAGCAGCGGCATCTTTCTCGGCCTTCTGTAGATCTATTCTAGCACTGCCAAGCTTGTCGTCAACCAGTTCCAAATGCCGCGTGACCGTGTCTCGCTGGCGCTCCGCTGCCTTCACCTGGTCGAATTCCTTGTTTAGAATCTTTTTGAAGTCGAATTCTAGGCTCGCGGGTGTCCATCCCTTGCCTACGACTGCTCCAAGTCTGTCACTATTCACAGAGCTCGTCTTGTCAAGGCTTCGTTGGCGCTCCGACATCTCTGTCCTGTAGAGGTCCAGCCTCTCCAGCTCCCTTCCTTGGTCCATGACTTGGTTAAGCTCTTGATTTAGGTGATGGTTCTCCTGGTCCAGCCCACGAAGTTGACTCTCGCCGTCATTGATTCTGGTCGGTAGTGAAGCCTTCTTCGAGTCTTCTTTCGCTTTCTTGAGTCGCGCTTCAATATCTGCGATTTTGTCTTCGAGGATAGCCTTCTCACTGTCGTCAAATTCAAGTTTGTTAACGTCTGACTGGTAGATTCCGATCCTACGATCATTCACAGCAGACTGTTGCTTCGCTGAATTTCTGGCCTCGTTCAGAGTGGATCTCTGTTCGCCGAGCTTGCTCAGCAGGTCCCGTGCCTTTTTCATCTCACGTTCCGTTTCACGACCTGCTTTATCCACAGCGGCATCTTGGTCCTTAGACAGCCGAACTATCCTCTCCATATACTCGCTGATTTGCAAGTCATTCAAATCCGTATCGTAGCCTCGGATATTGTGACGTTGGGAAGACTCCTTTATCATGACCTTGCGCTGCTTGATATCCTGTTGATGATCCGTTTCCTTCTGCTCGTATCGGCCAATTTCGCTGTGTTTGTTGCGCAATATTTCTCGGGCTGCTTTGATATCGCGCATTAGGTAAGTCCATTGTTCTGTCTGCTGCTCCAGATGTTGTTGGTGGCCGGCCATACGGAATTCGTAATTGTCCAACTCTGACTGCAGCCATTCGTCCGATTCATTGCGTTGCTTGAGGTTCTTGCCCAGCTTATCGATGTTATTCTGAAGCCAACCTTGTTGATTTCGATTGAATTCCAGCTTCGCAACATCACTCTCATACTGTGCGGCATGATTCGAGGCCTCGCGCCACTTTTCCCTGGCCTCCTTCGCTTTGGCGTTGAGTTCTGTGATTTCCACCTTGAGCTTTTCAATCTCGGCGGTCAACGTCTTTGACTTCTTCTCTGCCTTGTCACCAAGGTCCTTGATGGCTTTCGCACCATTCTCTTTCTCCTTCAAGGTCTTCAGCTCATTCGTCTTCTGCTTTTTGAGCGTCTTGAGATTATCAATTGCCTTAGTGTACTTGAGCGCTTCGAAGATTTCGTCGAATTTCTCTTTGAGCACTTTAGACGTGCTCATGGGCCACAAGCTCTCATCTTGGTGGCAAAAGATGACGAAATCCAGGACGGCCTTTGAAACACCAAGATAGTTCGGCATGAGCTGGTCCATCTCTGCGACACGTATGGACCTCGAAGTCCGCTCCCCATTCTTGGTCAATTGTACCTGGGCCTCGAGGGTCTTCTGCTGCATGGTACCATTCTTCTTTACAGTGACTTGCAAGCTTCGAGTGGCGGTAATTTCCTGGCCCGACGTATTCTTGAACTTCAACTTGATCTGTGCGAGAACTTCCTTTTCGTGACATAGCTGCAGAACCCTTAGTCGATGTCAGAAGTATTCCGAGAATCTTAACAGACCTTAGGATCGTGGACGAAATTACCACCTTTGCTATTAGGTGGCAACTCGCCTGTAGTGGAATATTTGAGGCACTCGATGATAGTCTGGTCATAACATTAGTGGAGTCGTTGGATTCTCGTGCTCACGGCGCTTACTGTTTTCCCAGAGCCATTGGTTCCTACAATCAATGTCAAGGGGGTTTGAAATTGTATGGTTTCTCTCCGAATGTTGTCAAAGGAACGAACTCTGTAATACTTTAGTATGGCCAATGGTACATAGCACTACGTGGCTTACCCGAGAATGGATAGCTTATCAATCTTTGCTGTATGGAGTCAGTCAGGGAGAAAATGCCATGACATAGTTTTAGTCTGCCTACACCTGCGAGTAAGTTAGATTGGCAGCTACAAGCAATCGTTGCTTTGGGGGAGGGCTCACATCGTGCCTCCCGTAAGGAGGTTTGCTCCTACTCTTGAGAGTGTCTGACTATACCACAGACAAGCAAGCCGTCAAGATATATAGAAAAATTGGAGATTGTTGTCGTCCACTTTGCTGATAACCATGGACTTTGAGCTTGTCTAATGATTAATCAAGAAGCAGTAAAGAAAGCCGTGAACACTGGAAAGCATTGTTAAAGGAGTACCGGTGCTGGTGCTGACACGTAGAGGTAAAGTTCTTGAAAGTGTCGCTTAGTCGTGACAAGTGTTAGTGGTTGGTATGGGACTCAAGCAGATTTCTGTGGTGTCAGCACAGAAACTACTAAACTTCTTTTTTCGAGCAATCCACTTTAGCAAACCGCGTAGCAAATGTTCCCCGCGTTTGGCGCGAATCCCCGCGATCACGTGCTGCGGCTAATCCACTTTGGCCCTGTTCAACACTGCCTTTTGTTCCCTTCATTGTTCCTTGAGCATAGCTGTTCAATGTCCGCTACTTATCTTGGAAATGTTCGAAAACGGGCAACGGAGCCTGCCCTCTGGCATTGGCAATCCGGTAAGCTACCATCCCCCTTGCCGGCTATACCAGCCTGACTTTGTGATAGATGGAGGGCATGGGCGGTAGAGATGCGCATATGACAGATATGCTTGAGCAAGGCGGGGATTTGATGGATGGCCTAGATGTCGACATGCTACCCATGAATCTCGGACTTGGCCTCAATCCTACAGAATCGCAGAATTACGGCACGAGCGAACAGCAACAACAGTCCGGGGACAACGATGATACTACAGCGGCGAATGACGCGATGACAGGTGCAGGCGCAGGCCCACTACCGACAGGCTTTGGCACACCGTCGAACGCAAATGGCGGAAGCACATTGACAGACTTCACGAAGCGAAGGAACTGGTCACAAAGGGTGCTCGAGGAGCTCAAAGACTTCCTCCACATTCTTACGCCGGATGGAAGGATACTCTATGTTTCGCCATCAGGCAAAAGTCTTACTGGCTACAATCATGACGAGCTTGTTGGAAAATTCATCGTGGACTTTATCCATCCCGACGACAGCGGAGTCTTCGTCCGCGAGTTTAACGAGTCGATAGCATCCGGTCATCCCCTTCGCTTCTTCTATAGATTCCGAAAGGCTGACAATACCTACACGATCTTTGAGTCCCATGGCCACCCCCATTTGACATCGGAAGCCGCAATTTTCGGACCAAACAATGCAGCTGGCTTTTGTCGAGGATTTTTCATGATGGCGCGTCCATACCCAACAAAGAACGCCAGCTTACTCGACTCATTCCTTGAGCATAAAGTCGAGAACGAGCGCTTGACCAAGCGGATCGCTGATCTTCGAAGAGAAGAGCAAGAAGAAATTGAAGCGCAGCAGCGCCACTACCAAAAGAAGCAAGACGGCCATAGCGATATCACACCATCAGATACTCAACGCACAGAAAGTGCAACGCCTGGGTCAGTCTCGATGACATCCGCCCAGTCGAATGACTACAATGGCATGCCACCGCCAGCAAAACCTAGCATTTCCAATACGGCTCTGACACAGCAAAACCTTGACGAAGCAAACGCCGGTTTCAAGCCCGACAGCATCAATGACAAGATGGCTCGTTATGAAGGCGCCACTCATATCGAGACAATTGAAATGCTGACAGGCCTCCGCTACCGAGATGGAGAACGGTCGCTGGGTATCAGTACTGGGGATGCAAGCCCGGCACTTATCAGAGGCGACGCTGGCATTGCTTTCCCGGTCGACAAAGACAGCCGAGGCGGAGACAAAAAAAAGAAACTTAAAGTAGCAGACGAATATGTATGTACTGACTGCGGGACATTGGATTCGCCAGAATGGAGAAAGGGTCCGAATGGGCCAAAGACGTTGTGCAATGCTTGCGGACGTAAGTAGCCCTTTTGCACCATTCTGAAGCTCCAAGCTGATCTGTCAATAGTCCGATGGGCTAAGAAAGAAAAGAAAGAGCGGGTTGTTCCTAGGTCAAACCAAAGTGGCTTGCCTACTGGTATGAGCACTGGCAGCTGATAAAAATTCAACCTTGCAAGGCTCATGGTGCCTTTGATGCAGCTTGTCGAGTGAGGGCGCATAGTGGCTGATGGAAGGGTGTTTGATGGGATATGGCTCAATCTTGGGATCTTTGGGACATTCGAGAAAAGGCGTTGGAGGCATCTTGCGTGATCCACGATACCCTCACTGCACAGAATATTTGCGAAATCTATTGTTTGGCGTCGAGCTTTTTGATCGCGTTTTCGAAGTGTTTGAAACTTTATAAAACTAATTGTCTGTTGTAATTTGGCCGGCTGTAGTACTGTTTGTTGTAAAGATGTGCTCACTACGGTATTCAGCGATATGAATGTTACCTTAGTTTAGGGAGTGAGCAGGGTATAATCCTGTGCGTTGGCTAATCAGATACCCTGTATTTGCTGATCAAGGCACCATTTGAAAGGCTGAATACCGTAGTAATGCATCACACCTTTTTCGTTTCTCCACGCTTCTCGTGATCTCCATAGCATCTTCTGATACAGGGCGCGGCAAGGATCGTATGGAAGCCCGATGGCATCTCGCGCATCCTGTGGATTTGCGTGGCTTTTCGGCGGCTTGCGCTGTCTCGGCGGCTTCATCATTCTCTTGCTTTCTGTTACTCTGCTAGAGCTTCATGCTTTTCAGGAGTACTTGTCGTGCTTTCCCTTAACCTTGATATCCAGTATTGCTTCATGATAATCCCCTTGAACCCTTGCCTTCTTCAGTCTCTTCACCTCATCATCCTCCAACCTTCTTCCCGCCACCTCTTCCAGTTCCTTCCTGCTGATCTTCTCCCTGATCTTGGACTCTTTATTGGCCTTCAGCCTTGGCTTGAAGCGCGCTTGCATGCGTATAACAAGAGTTGTGTTGAAAGATATTGATTCTGCGTCGCCACGGATCTCGGGGACTTTGGTTTCATCCACAATTGTAAAGAATTTTTCCCGTACAGTCTGTACACTGAATGTTCCAGCGGTTTCCGGTGAAGGGATGCAGACAAAAGACTCTTCTGGGGATATGGCTTCTCGGGTCGCTGAGAGCACTCCTATCTTGTCGCAGCTCAGATAGCTAGAAGTATAAGCTGTCGCCCCTGCAATGTGGAAGGATATTCAAAAACGTACCGCCCATGGTGCCCCTTGAAGCTAATTTCCTCGGTCCCCGCCACTCTGTTGGCAATCCAGACTTGCCGCACCTCATGAGGCTCACTCGTTGCTAAGTCTCCTTCGACAATGTTCTCGATTTCACTCACGAATATCTTTCCATTAGCGTCACACGCGATACATGTGGGCGTTGCAGAGGGTAGAGCAAATATGATGGGCCCAGTAATATCTGTAGCTGCCTCTGCTGTCACCCAGCTATCATCATCTTCGGCCTCTGCGGTAGCGCCCTGTACAGTAAGGGCCTGCGAATCGCCTTCTTGAGTCAAGCTGCTGTCAAAGTGTGGGGCTTTACGTTTCTTGGATTTCTTGTCTCCTTTGAACGCGAGAGGCTTGACCATCTTGAAATGTGCGGCTCTTGATTGACCCTTTTCTCGGATGCTACAACGCTCTCGGCCTTGTGGTGGTATCTACTGGCAGGGTGCTGGTGGTTCATAGACCGTCACTAAATCGTAATCGATAAGAGCAAATTTACTTACCCCTATTTCAGTAATGATAGGCCAATTTTTTTTTTTTTTTTTGCGCACCCCACACAAATCCCAAATCTCAAGATCACTTATTTAGACTACCGCGTCACAACCACCTATCGTAAAGCTATCAAAATTCTAGGAGATATTATTCAACTATACTTCTATCATAGTCTCAGTTCTTAGATAATTAGGATCTATATTTAATAGGGTATATATAGTTTTCGTAGATTTCGTGCGAAGCCTTGGCGTTTGTCGGTAGATCCCGAAATTTTACCGACCTACGCCAAGCCTCCGTACAAAATCAGTACGAGATCAGTAATACCTTATATACCCTTATAACCATATATCCCAATTAGCGGTAGTCTAAATAAGTGATTTTGGGATTTGGGATTTGTGTGGGGTGCGCAAAAAAAAAAAAAAAAATTGGCCTATCATTACTGAAATAGGGGTAGGGGCCGAGGGGGCCACCAGGGCCTTCTTTACTTTACAAGGGTTCACCTACCTCTGGAACACCAACCTAAAGTAATGGAACGCCTCAGCCTTTCGAGTGACCCATTGGTCCCAGAGAACCCTTCTAGTGCGCGGGTCGATGTCTGCAGGCGCGTGTCACGTGTCACTCTTTGCGACATGTCACTGCTCATGTCTTGGGATCTCAGTACAATGATACAGAGAGTCATAGAGGCAGCTTATAGTCTATATCAAAGCAAGTTTTACGTGGGATAGGATCTGCAAAGGTTAGAACATTATGGGTGACCCAGGCTCTTCGCAAGAATCTCGCAAGGCTGTCGTCGTGAGTTTAGAAGAGCTCAAAAAGTGTCAGCTCCCAAAACCTCGTCCGCTTCTCTTGCGTATCTGATCATTTCTCTAGCTTCTGTGCCTTTCGAGACTTTGCAAGACGCATTTGGGCCATCCTCACTAGGCATTCTGATTGTCAAAGATCTCTCTTCAAACTTCGTCGAACTGCGTCACAGGCTACTTTCACAGGCTTCTTATCTTGCAAATCTGCCTTCTGAAGAACTAGGTACATCTCCCTTTCCAGACATCTCTGGTGTCTTGATTGTTACTTGACTCGTTCCGTTTGCTCCTCTGTACTCATCGTTCTTAGATGCTCTCACCTGCCCTTCTTCCAAATACCTAAGCGGATGGAGTCACGGTAAAGAAGCTCTCAAAAATGGGTCTTACGACACGCTTAAAGGCTCTTACTACGTCAACTGTGCCTTCTATCAAGGCAAAGATGCTACCGTCTCCCCTTCAACAGACTTTCCAGAGTTTACTGCCCCAAACGTATGGCCATCCGAGGCTTCTCTACCAGGGTTCCAAGAAAATTTCGAAGAGCTCTGCCGTCTCATAATCGACGCTGCAGTCCTAGTAGCTAGAGCATGCGATCGCTATGCCTCAGCTCATATCGAAGACTACCAGTGTGGTTATCTGGAGCACGTCGTGAAAACATCTACGATTACCAAGGCCCGCCTCTTGCACTATTTCCCACCAGAAACTTTCCCAAATTCCAGTGGAGATGCTGACCCACAAAACGGCGCACCAGCTCCTGAATCTTCTGATCACGACTCTTGGTGTGCGACCCACATTGATCACGGTTGCCTTACGGGGCTAACTTCAGCCATATACGTAGACGAGGCCGCGCACCCTCCTCGGCTCCCAGCATCCGACTCCACTGATTCACTCTCGACTCTTCCCATCATACCTTCCTTACAATCTCCACCAGACCCCTCGACAGGGCTTTACATTCACGCGCGGGACTTCACTATTACGAAAGTCTCGATCCCACCAGACTGTCTTGCTTTCCAGACTGGTGAAGCACTGCAGGTGATTACTGGAGGGAAGTTCAGGGCAGTGCCGCATTTTGTTCGTCTTGGTGGAAAAGCTCGCGCAGGGCAGAGGGTAGCAAGGAACACACTCGCTGTTTTCACGCAACCGAGTCTAGAGGATGTGGTGAGCAGAGAAGATGGAACCACTTTTGGAGAACTGTCGAGAGAGGTAGTGGGAAGATTTGGATAGGGACTCCGGTGACAAGGCTGCGATAATCCCTCGAGCGTTGAATGTCCGGAAGTTTGAAGAAGGGGCTCCTCAGACCAGCGTATTGTTGAGCATAGTGACATGACATTAGGTCGCGAGATATCTTCACAGCTTTAGCAGACCTGTCACTATGCGGAGTAGGCCTTGAAAAGAAACTGTACTCAGATGTCTCCTCGTCTTTCGTCACGCGCGCTTACTACGCAGCCCCCGCCCCCCGCAACCAACTCCTCCTCCTCCTCGGTGGTACGGTACCTTTCGGAGTGTCTCTTCGCTACTTCATGCCCCTTCTAGAGCCTTAAGCTACATTTGGAGTGGGATCGTGGGTTCTTACCCTAAAATAACCCCCAAAATATATAGCTACCCAACTTTTTATCTTAAAGAAGTCTCTGACTCTGAAATGTGCCAGGTGAACGTAACTGCATTGAAAAATTGCAACGTCCACGAATGCAACGTTAGGATCAGTCTGTTTTGCCTGTCCTTTCTAGTTTGCTATATTGACCGTAAAACATAACGCTCGAATGCAAGCTTTTTCAATCCTCGTGACCCAAACACGCGCAGTCGCTAAGTAGGCAAAGTAGATATATATGAAATCATGAAAGCTGCAGGCGAACCCAGGAATGCCTCTAAACCCGTCAATGAGTATTGGTCCACCCCTAGCCGGAACACCAGTCGCTCATGAATTCGATTTCACGCCATGAAAAGCATGAAGCAAAGCCGATCAGAAAGAAAATGCATCCGTAATGAATGAAGGCTGTAATGTGTGGCGATTCACCTTCGATTTGCTGATCCTTGGCTCGACTTTGTCAATAAGAGGAAATCCTCGAGCTCATGTTGGCGCTTGGAGATTGACATCACCACAGTAGTATTCCAGTCTGAGCTAAAACTGCTTTGCTCCCTACGAGGTTGGTGGGGCGGAAGGCGAGGACCGCATAGTAGAAGCATCTGAAGGACTTGAGAGAACCCCTGGGAAGTATTGCGGTGGTGGTGGAATGCGAGCTTGTACAGCGGCCATTGCAGGCGTCGGGTGATCACCTAAATATGCCGGGAGCTCGCGGCCCCAGTATGATGGTGTCTGTGGCGTGTCTGCTCTTGCCGTGGGAGTCACGCCTAGCAGATTTGGCAAATTAGGCAGGGTACCCCTTTCCGCTGCCTCTTTCAACCACTGTTCCCAGTCAGGGTCCAGTGTTGCGTTTTCGCCCCTTGCCCGTGCCTCCGTAGCAGCCAAGAGTCTTTGGTTGAGTTCCACCCCAACACTCTGCTGCATTTCATCGTCGCTTTCATCCCCAGTATCGCCGTGCTCATAACGTGACTCCTCTACTCCCACGTCATCAATGTCAGACTCCAGGTCATGATCCGCTACAGCTATGGTCACTGAGCCCTTTCCCTGCTGGGGCTGCTGGGGAAGAGCCCCAGGAGCTCGGATGACCCTCGTCCTCCTGTTTCTGTGGTCCGCAACACCATCCCAGGTAGTTTCTTTTACCCGTTTCCCGTTATGAGCCTCGTATTCTTCTCTTGCCCACCTTGTTCCTTCCCACCTGCAAAGCTTCTGGATCTCGCCGTCCGTCAACCGGAGCTCGTCGAAAGTTCGGAAAAGTCTTCTGTGATTCGTAAAGTGACTTAGGCGCATGCGATGAGAGGGATTGTTGTAGTCCAAGGCAGGATACTGGGCTTCTTCGCAGACCCTGGCACCGTAGAATCGAACGGTCTCGAGCCGTACCTCTTGAAGGAGGTTGCGCCTGACATGAATTTGCCAGTCGCTTGGGTCAGTATCTTTCTTTACCGGGAACAACTTTGCCATGACAAGCTGCTCGATCTTTGGCGGCTTCATCATATAGTATCCGGCAGTACTCCAACACGTCGTACAACGGACTTCTAGCGGTCGTCCTTGGAGTTGAGGAGGAGCTTTGCAGGGATAAAGTCCTAAAGGAACTTGTGGCACTGCTGGTGGGGTTCGGAGATCTTTCCCGCACAAGGTTTTGTAGACGTTTCGACGGGAAGCTTTCTGAGATGCCAGGAAAGGCGCCCGGCTGTGAAGATGTAAGGACTGCTAGGACCGAAGGACAGTGAATCACGGTCAATGAAATTCAGATTATGGGTGGCAAGATCGTATCATTAGCAACCAGAATCCTGCTGGGCTTCGTCTTTCGAGGCAAGTCCATGAGAACATTAGAAGTGGAAGGAATGAGGGAAAATCCGAGTATGAAAGGACATAGATGAATAAGATTTGGAAGGGGAAGGAGAATCCGACATTTCATATAGATGAACGAGTGGAACCCACTAGGTCCACGTCTCTCCCCGGCAAGTTGGCAAGCTTTGTGGAAAGACTTTGTTCAAGAATTAGAACTAGTGGTGAGTTTGTGGCGCCGGGCAGGTCCTAGGTCCTAGGTCCTGCAGGAAGGGGAAGAGGAAGCCAGCGTACAAGAAGGATGAGTTATACTCCGTACTTCTAAGCGTTAGGTTCTCTGCAAGCTCGGCAGATCATCCCTGGAGGCCGAAAACATAAGCATCTCCGGCCTTCTCTTTGGCTCACGCTTCCTCTCTCGCTACTCGTATTCTAATGCGCAATCGCTTGCTTGGGTTAGTCTACCCTTTAAAAAATGGTTCCTAGGGTAGGCTTGATCACCAGATGGTTTTCTGTGAGCATATTCTCTTTGAGGAGATCAAGACATAAGTTCTTGCTCTGCGACCTCCAAAAGCCTGTCCACTTCTAGCACTTGCCATCGTCCTGGCATACGACTAGTAGGCTTCACCCCCCAATTGCTCAACCCTCCTAGCTGCTCATCCTGTAGGGTTGATGCCTGGAAGCCGCCTGGATATCCCCGAAAAGCTGGCTACTTCGGCGACTGAAAAGGCCCCCGGAACTTCCCGGACCATTGCCTGGAGGACGGATTTCTAGGGTATCCTTTAGGGGCCCCGGCTGCTTCCGGGCTTCAGCCCCATATGATGAGTAGTTGGGGGGTTGAACCCTTCTAGTGGGTACCATGCTCGCGAGGGTCAGTTCTCGTACTTACATAGACTGGCCTTACAGATCCGATGAAATACTGAAGATTTATACGAAACGTGATGGTGTGTTGTCTTCAGCTGCTGCCTCATATGAAGCACAGCGTGTATGATACATGATGCTTGAACACTTTTCCTGTAACCTCTTTCTTTTTCTCTAATATTGATGATGATTCCCACACTTTTCAACTGCTCCACGACGGGCACAATTCTCAACATATCAAAAGACTCGCTGCCTCACTTCGCTTGAAGATCAACACTTTGTACGACGAGTCGGGTCACCGTGTAGATGTCAAGACGGCAGCGGAGCATACGAGACGAGTGTATGACTGGTCACCTGCCAGAGCAAGCAGCCACCGTTCAAGCCTCACTTCACTTTCAGATCAACACCAGGAGTAGTCGTAGAAATGTCTACATTTGACGGGATTGTTGACGAGTTTCCAGGCATCAGAATCGACTATTTCCGAGCTATACCTGGAAGACCACACCCAAAGGTCCACTTCCTAAGCCATGTGCACAGTGACCATCTCCAAGGACTGGAACGGCCCGGGGGCCCTTTCATTTACTGTTCGCCGGCAACGCGAGAGATTCTCCTGCGCCTAGAGAAACATCCTCATCAAATCAATTTTCACAAGGGCATTCTAGAATCGAGAAAACCGACTTATAAACACCTCACAAAGCTGGTCAAAACAATACCTTTGAACACTCCCACGGAGATTGAGCTAGATCCAACAAGATCTATGAGGGTAACATTGTTGGACGCGAATCACTGCATTGGAGCAGTGATGTTCCTTATCCAGGACGACAGCAAGGCGATTCTTTACACAGGCGATGTACGATCCGAACCCATTTGGGTCGACTCTTTGATTAGCAATCCTGTCGTCCTTCCCTTCTGCTCCCCTCATGGCCCCAAGCGTCTGGCTAAGATCTATCTGGATACCACTTTTGCAACTAAGGAAGAGGTTCACCGTAATTTCCCCACAAAGGCAGCGGGGCTCAAAGAGTTGATAGGCAAGGTCAAACCCTACCCCGAGGATACTATTTTTCATTTCAATGCCTGGACCTTCGGATACGAGGATGTTTGGAAGATGCTAGCAAATTATTTCGGATCTCAGGTTTGTTTCACTACTACCCCTCAAAGTATATGAATCTGATAGCTTACCAGTGCTAGGTTCATGTCGAGGATTACACAAGTCGATTGTATAAGTCTCTTCGTTTTGTGGATGGTAAGAATCCGTGCCCTGAAGGGTCTACATTCTTTGGCTTCCCCTGCGGGAACAAAGATCAGGCAGGATGCCTTACAGACGACGACGATGTTAGGTTGCACAGCTGTAAGCACGGCATGACTTGCTCTACTCTAGAAGAAGCCAACGTAGTGCATATCACCCCGATCCTCTCTTATTCTGCCAATGGAGGAATCATTGGGGAAGTTGGAGCTGGTGGGGGTGGTGAGGATCTGGTACAGATTCAAGACTTTAAGCTGAGCGATAAAATTATCGAGCTTTTCAAGGATTGGTGTAAAGATAAGATCGCTGATCGTGAACAACGACGGACGACCTTAGGGCATATAGCCCAGATAGAGGCTTCCAAACTCGGGTCGGTACCCTTGACTACACTTACAGCTGACTACCCTGGCGAATTCGACCTGATTAAGATACTGGAGCGCTTAGCAGAGCTGGCCAAGCGGAGTGAGGTTACCAGGATGATCTCAGAGGAGGGTGCCACGAGAACGAAACCTGATTCAGACGAAGGCCTCCCAAAGAACATAGTAAGCTCCCTCGATGACTCTCTACAAAGAATGCTACTCACAATCGCAGGTATTCCCGTACTCGAGGCATTCCTCCTACGAAGAGCTCTGCCACCTTGTAGAGGAGTTTAAACCCCTTGATGTCTACCCCTGCACCGTCGACGAAAACACTTGGGACTGGGACGTCAGCGTCGAGAATCTTTTTGGCAACCTATGTTCTGCTAAAATATTTGCACACGACGTAGAGATGATGAAACAAGCCGCAAGTCGAAAGAGGGATCTTGAGCAGATTACAAATAGGATGATTATGCAGGGCACGACGTCCTCAAGAGAAGAAAGCGGTGAGCCTCGTCTGTCGCGGAACGTGCAAGTGGACCACAAAGATGCGCTCCGCTCCTCTGACTGTAATCCGCGGCATCGAGCTTGTGATAGCTTCGAAGACATCGACGGGCCCTCAAAGCGCCGTCGTATTAGCCCTACGTCTACTGGCTTCGATAAGGCTGCGATTGGGCTCGATGATGCGGGACAGTCTTCAACCCGATTGAAGAAGCTGCAGGAGACCAAATCGTCTTTCGAAGGTTACCAGCAACGCAGCAAAATGACCGGCAAATTGCCAGCCCGAAATGGAGCTACTTCGGCCTCAAAGAATCTACTCGGGGCATCGAACCGAGACTCATGTTCATCATTGTTCCAGCCTGCGCCTGAGGGGGCAAGATCCTCTACGGCGGCTCTGCCTCAAGGGACACAAGCCGAGCCAATTGAATTGTACGATGGAGACACCTCTAGCACTGAGGACTCTATTGCGGATGAAGACGCTGGAGACTTTCTTCTGGACGCGATGCCCGAGCCAGATAGCCTCCCGCGGGCGACTGATGGTACACCGTCAGGCCCAGATACGCAGCTGTCACTATCCGATGCGGCTTTCGAGTCGCAGTCTTCATGTCATCCGGGCGATACGTCGAGAGCAGCGAAGTTGCAGCGTAGGCAAGCAGCTTACGAGGCAGCGAGGAAACAGAATGGTTTGTGGGAGACTGATCATGGGCTGGTTTCTTCGTTTGCTGGTCATGGGGATGCGGAGCTTGAGCTTTGATGGGTGATACGTGGCAGTAACGCGCTTGAGAGTCCAAAGGACATGTGGAGGTTGATTTGATATGCTGAGTTGATTTTGAACGAGGGCGGAGTAGCTGATTGAGCGATCATAACCGTAACTCACGCTATTGGGGTATACGACATAGCATGCTTGATTTGCATTGTATAGCAATTTTCGAGATAAAGTACCAAAACCTGTACAGCCTTTCACATCTTGTTTCGCTGACTCTCAAAACACGTAGTATGTCTGCGCCAACGGTAGTTCTGTTGCTGGTTCTGCTTTACACACCAAGCCATCTGCCTCGACAACCTGTACGTAGAGTTGTGTCAGCCGTTCTGCTATATATGGATAGACATATCACTCACGTATGTTTCTGGATCAATCTTCATCTTTGGCATCGAGTCATTGTATTTCATGTCTTTCTTACCGATGTTCCTGCAATTCTTCACAACCTCGATTCGCTTGCGGAGATTATAGGTTGCAACTGTGCCGGTCTCAACAGAAGCTTTGGAAACGAAGGTGATTGAAGTTTGGGGGACATAAGCCTGTCGGGGTTAGCCAATGGTGGAGCATGCAAGGCGAAAAGGATTGCAAAACTCCTTCAGGTGGAGAATGGACTAACGGCAAACATAGGGCGCATCACAATAGGTTCAACAGTAGGTATAGAAGCACTTGGGTCACCCTAGATCTGCATTAGCCACAAATATAGGTAGCGGAGAACTATGACTTGCCATTTGCATGTGAGATATCATGCCGCTCTTAATGACCATGGTAGGCTTCGTTCCAAAGTTGACAGGATCCCACAGAACAAGATCTGCCAATTTGCCGACTTCGACGCTCCCAAGAATGTGGCTCATTCCTTGCGCGATTGCAGGATTGATTGTGTACTTGCTGATGTACCGCTTGACTCTGAAGTTATCTGCCCCGGTACCCTCATCTTCTTTAAGAGTGCCTCGCTGCACTTTGTTCTTGTGAGCAGTATTCCAGGTACGCAGAATGACTTCGCCGCATCGACCCATTGCTTGCGAGTCAGAGGACATCATGCTTATGGCCCCAAGGTCGTGCAAGACATCTTCAGCAGCGATCGTCTCTGCCCGGATTCGAGACTCGGCGAACGCCACGTCTTCGGGGATATTCTTCGAGAGGTGATGGCATACCATAAGCATGTCGAGATGCTCATCAAGAGTATTAAGTGTGTAAGGTCGAGTTGGGTTGGTGCTGCTAGGTAGCACATTGCCGTGCTCAACGACCGAAATAATATCAGGTGCGTGACCACCTCCGGCGCCCTCGGTGTGATAAGTATGGATTGTCCGGTCTTTGAAAGCTTTGATAGTTTGCTCAACGAATCCCGATTCGTTCAGCGTATCTGTGTGGATGAGGCATTGTACGTCGTACTCGTCACAAACGCTAAGGCAGGTATCAATAGCAGCTGGAGTGGTGCCCCAGTCTTCGTGAAGCTTCAGGCCTGCAGCACCGGCGAGGCACTGTTCCTGCAATGCTTGGGGACTGCTATCGTTGCCCTTTCCTGTTATACCAAAATTGATGGGGAGCTCATCACAGGCTTGAAGCATTTGTCGCAAGTGCACCTTTCCAGGCGTACAAGTTGTCGCATTAGTCCCGGTGCTGGGGCCTGTGCCTCCTCCAAGCATTGTCGTAATGCCCGCCGCTACAGCCTCGTGCGCCTGCTGTGGACAGACGAAATGAATGTGCGTGTCCAAACCACCGGCCGTGACAATCTTGCCCTCGCCTGCAATGACATCCGTGCAAGAGCCTACTATTAGAGCAGGATGAACACCATTCATTACATCGGGATTGCCAGCTTTCCCAATTGCAATGATGACACCATTCTTGATGCCAATATCGGCCTTCACGATCCCACTCCAGTCCACAATGAGAGCATTCGAAATGACAGTATCCAACGATTCTGCGTCAGGACGACCACTGGCCTGTCCCATACCTTCGCGCAATGTCTTTCCTCCACCGAACGTGCACTCATCTCCGTATACCGCGAGGTCTTTCTCGACCTTGATCCACAAGTCCGTGGCGCCCAATTGTACAACATCGCCAACGGTAGGACCGAACATGCCACAGTATTCTTGGCGAGTCATGGAAAATGCGTCCAAGTGTGCACTGTCCCCTGCAGGATCAGGTGTATGTGCAAACCCTCCTTCTTGCAATTTCCGCACTATTTCGTCCGTTCGGGAGACATCCACAGGACCTGAAGCTACGCCATTACCGCCTCTGATGATCCTTTTCCCGCCAATCTCAACGCACGTCACAGTCTTCGTATCGCCAGGCTCAAATCGAACCGAGGTACCTGCTGCAATGTCGAGAAAGTAGCCGTATGCCTTGATGCGGTCAAAATCAAGCTGGGGATTCGCTTCGATCAGGTGATAATGGGATCCAATCTGCAATGCTGGTGAGAAACCTCGAATCAAATCATAACAGACGATGGGTACTATACTTGTATGGGCCGGTCTCCCTTGCTGACGACCTTTAGCTTCATCCTCTTTCTCCCTTCCTTGACCACGATCTTTCCCTCTTTGACAGGTATGACATTTCCGGGCATCTTCTTGCTGTCATAGTCCACGGGATCTGGTAAAGGGAAGAGGTCCTTAGATGGTATTGGTAGGAAGCTGCCATACAATGCTCTCTCCAGATCGCCATCATCGGAGCTGATTGGATGGTGGACGGTCACTAGGTATGTGCCGCTGCGAAATGTACCCTCAACCATGAGCTCTGCAAGAGAAGAAACGACGGATGGAAGGACATGGCGTCTGCCAAGCATAGTTTTGCCAGTGGACATAAGGTCGGCGACGGAGTGGTTGCCATCTCGAATGAGCTGGATCGTCGTGATTAACATTGCTACACCATTAGATCCAGTAAGCCAGGTAATGTACTTCCTGTAGATTACTTGCAATCAAAGCCTACGAGTGTGGACTGTTAGCCAAATCAATTGGGCATTATCACTATGCATACCGTAGCTTCTGCATGATTCAGCTTGACGCCCCGGGCAAGACGACGCTGAGCGAGGAAACCCAATTGAGAGGTCACGAGCTTATCGAGCTGTCAGAGCATCAGCAGCGAGCATTGATAGAGAAAGACATAATTGGGGGAAAAGTACCTCTTTCGGCACGAGATGCATGATGAGTGAGAATGTTGAATCGATTTTTGGCCGTCAGAACGATCTCTCTGTCATGCCCGGTACTGGTCGAATGGCGATGAGCGTCGACGGTGGGATAATTGCTTTGTCTGGGGGCTTCACTCCGCATTCTAGGCCTGCAAATGGTGGGCATGGTGGGGTGGGGGTCCTGGGAGGGTCAAGCGTGAAGTGTGGGGCCTAGGTCAGAACCACCGAGCTCCACCCTATCACGACTCAATCATCCATGATTATTGAGCATGATCTTGTTTGAAATTCCCGCTGCCATTTTTGCTTGGATGGACAATCTGCCTAATAGTACAGTAGCTAATAAGCCGTTCAGCAAAGGAGATGGGGATCCATGATGAATCCCTCAGTGCATGCCACGCCTCGCTTCGAATCTGCAATCATTCATAGAAAACTCGCCTTCATCACCACCATGTAATAGAGTCCCAGCATATGAGACATGCCGCAGCTCGACAGTCTACTCTGTGGAAAGAAGACATTGGCCCCTTGCCCAACTCCTTAGGCGTCAGCTGCCGCGCTCTTGCGCTTCCTGCCTTTGGACTTTGGCTTTTCCTGGGGTGAGCTTGCGGGCTCAGTAATTACCTCCCTCTTGGACTCAACCTCCTCCTCTGCAGCTTTCGCGTCCTTCTTCTTGGAGCCTTTCTTTTTCTTCTCTGGCGACTTTGAGCTACGCTCTGGCACAATTGGATCGGCCTCCTTGGCTGGAGTTGACTTGCTGATCTTCTTCTCTTCCTTTTTGCTTCGCTTTGGAGGAGGAGCTTTGACGGGCTCTGGAGACTCATCTGAAGAGGTGGAATCGGAGGTGTCGCTATCCTCTTGCTCTTCGACGTGGCCTGGATCGAGATCGGCTGGCTGGGGTAGCTTGCCGTCTTTCTTCGTGTTCTCGTAAAGCTTTTTCGCCTCTGCATCGCTGATTTGCGGGATGGGCTGGCCGGCCTTGTACGCCTTGGTTTGCTCTTTATAGCGCGCGAAGTTGACTGCATATCTGTATTGCCATTCCTGTGAAAGAACATGAGTATATTGATGTCAAATCGGGGCAGAAAATGCGGCTTCGACTTACGCTCTTGTCGTCGTCCGTCATCTCGCGCCATCTTCTACCCCCTTCATCCTGAACCTCCTTGGCAGTCTTGCCCTCGCCCAATTCTTCTGCGATTTTGGACCTCGCAGTCTGCAAGAAGAGGAAGAATGGGGTCAAAGCACGCTTGGGCGCATTCTTGTCATGTGGAGCTCTCTTCCTCTTCTTGCCTTCCGCAAGGGGTGCTTCGATAGTCGGAGCCGGAGTAGGGCCGCGAGGAGCAAAGGGGAAATTGTCGCCGCTCAGAGGGTTTGAAATGTTCAGCTGCTCAAGGGAGGTAGAATTGCCTCTGCCAATGACAGTGTCTGTGTGCGCAATGTAGGCGCGTGAAAGGTCCGAAACTGCTGACTGGAGCGTGGCTAAACCAGTGACGACCTGATGCGTGACCATCAGCTCATTTTGCTCTGGATACATGGCGCCGAACATGATGTTGCGAACGAGCTTGAAGGCGATGTCGCAAACGTTTTCACATGGGCGTGCAAGTAGTTCGACGGCGTGTAGTGCCTCTTCGCGTTCATGGTGTGTCATGGGATATTGGGGTGGAGGCATTGTGGCTGTGGTGGGGTTGTGGTGATGTGGGGAGTGAGGTTTGAAGTGAGGTGAAGGGTGGGCAAACGCGGTGTTGTTGTGGGATCGATGAAGTCAAGGCGCGACAGCGACCGATAACAAAAGGAAATGAGAAATGCTTACCGAATTCCTGGTGCGAACAAAGTCTTCGACACTAATTTGGAGACTGCCAGAGTCCTTGGGCTTCTCGTCTGCCTTCTTAGCACGCGCCATGAGTACTTTCGATGTTGTGGTAGCGTAAACAAACACGGATGGGGGAGGGGATGTGGTACAGGTGAGGTTGTTTAGGAAAACAAATTTTTTAGGTCGGGTTGGGGGGGGCTGATCGTTATAAGACGGCCTGGAAAGCGAAGCGGGGCTGGGGTCAAGCTGACCTCCCTTCGCAAGCCCTAATCGTGCAGCGCCCAGTTTTTGCCGCCCGTGCCTTTTAGCACCCTTTGGATCGAGCAATCGAGCTCACAGCGAACCCCCTAATTGTGCTCCACCCTAACCACTAAGCCTCTTAAAACTGCCCTACGTGGTCTGGCTCCCCTTCGACCCTAGAGAGTGCATCCTGACCATCATGCTCGCAATGGACCCTACGACCAGCTCTCGTGGTATGTATGTCCTCCCTACAGAGGTAACTTACCGACTACAATCACTACTTCACCAGTGGATGGTCGCCTAGGCAATAGGCTTACAAGCATTAATGACCTTATCTAGATGCCTTGCGATCTGTAAGTCAATTCCAAATGATTGATCATCAAGGCTTGACTCTGTGTGAGTCCTTCGTATACTAACAAAAAGAAGCTAAGCCTGGAATCTCGAGGGTGCAGGATAGCCTAGAAGGGGTCACCCCTGAACCGTCCACTCGTAGGGCTGAAGCCCGCTGACCCCCGAAAGAGCGCCCTAGGCGACAAGACCTATGCCCAGAAGATTCCGGCTCGGTACTATAGGTCTTGTCGCCTAGGGCGCTCTTTCGGGGGTCAGCGGGCTTCAGCCCTACGAGTGGACGGTTCAGGGGTGACCTCTTCTAAGGTATTTTCACTTCATGCAAACCATAGTTATTACATACACGAAATGATATTACTCTTAAATTTGCATGATTTTGTTACGAACGTTATACGGTATCAGGATTACCCGGCGAGAGGGTAAGATAGATACTAGTGGTAAAACTATTTACCGCGATTACCGAGTAAATAGAGTAAATAGAGTAAATATATTACTACCTTACTTATTATATTTACTAGTAAATAAAGTAAATATATTACTCTTAGTACGATTTCCTTCTATTATATAAATAATATATTTTTTAATAAATAAAAGCTTCGTATTTAACTTCTCTTAAAACTTTAAATTCTAAATTCTAAATATAAATATTTATTAAATTATTAATTAAATTTATTAAATTTATCTAGTTATATTTAATTATTTATACGAAGATTATTATTTATTAATTCTCAATACTCTTTTTTAAAAGATTATTAATTTAGGTTTTATTATTATTATAGTAAAATATTAAATAGAGAGCCTTAATACTTTAAATATCTTTAGGATAAATATTTTAAAATTAATAAAAACCTTAATCTTAAATATTTAAAATAATACTAGAAAATATAATATTATAAAAGATAAAGATTATATTTTTAAGGTCTCCCGCCTAAATTAATATTATAAAGAATATAAAAAACTTAGTAATTTATTTATTAAATTTTAGTTATTCTTTATATTTAACGAGAGTATTATATTAATTAATAAATAAATAATTTTTATTATTATTTATATAAAAGGTAACGTGTAAAAATAAATTAAACTATATTTAAAGCGCTATATAAAAGAATTAAATAATATCGATAATATAATAGTAAAGTTTTAGATAAAGAATTTCTCTCGGTTTAAAATTAAAAATCATTATATATTAAGATTTTTTAATAAAAGTAATATAATAATTCGTATTATTTAATATTTAATATAACGAAGATCTACGTTCGATTACTCGGTATAATTTTAATACTATATAATATTAACGGACTAGGACGATATTACTTTTATAATAATATATCGATAAGAATTAAAAGATAATATTAAGAATAAATTTATATAAATAAAAGCCGATATCTAAGACCTTAATACATTAATAAAATAAATAATCGCGATCGACGATAATTTATATAAATATATAATAAAGAAATATTATAACGGAGAGATTAATAAATAAAAACGTTTAAGAATTTATAATAATAAATATAATTCGGTTAGTCGTTATCGCTGTAAAAAACTTAACCCGTATAATTATATATTAATAAAACTCGATTTTATTAAGAAAGAACCTATAAAAGAATTTTAGAAAAAAAGTAAATAATAATATAAAAGTATAAAAGTAATAAATTATTATAATTATAATAAACTAGTTTATATCGCTAGGAACTATTATTTAAAAAATATAATAAATCGATAATAATTAAATATATTTAAGAAAAAGATATTAGATAATATAATCGGATCCTCTAAAGATCTAATATAAAATAATATTTAATTTCATAATAATTTATTAAAAAAATAAAAGAATATCGAAAAAAAGATTATTTAAAGAATTTAAGAACTCGAAGAATTAAATAATAATAATAATAAAACTTTAAAGAAGGATTTAGAGGAGAGATAAAAATTAAAATATAATATAATAAACTCTAAAGAATTGACACGGGGTTAATATAATAATATATAGTATAAAAGATATTGATTTTTCTATAGAGGATTTAGCCCTAATATTTTAAAATTCTAGAGTTACTCTAGTCTCGATAGAGCTAGCGGTAGGGTTTAGCCCACGGTTTTAATAGATATTTATAATAATACTCCTACTAAAGTTTACCCCGTAATAGATCGCCTAATTTAAAAGAAAGAAGTTAACGCCCTCGTTAATATATTTATATAGGGTATCGCTAGTAATAACGTAAATAACGTTTATATATAGAAATAAATAAGTAAGTAGTATATATTCTAAATTATTAATTAATTACGGATAGGCCCGTAGAGTTTTAAAGTTTAATATAAAGTTGTAAAATTTAATATTAAAATCGCGATAACGAGGTAAAGCGATAGGGAGGTATAAAGATAATATAAATAATTAATAATAAGAGCTATAATATTAATAAAATAAAGGCGTATATATATAATATTATAAAAGTATTAATATTAAAGGACTAGGGCCCTAAATATATATTAGTAAAATAAAGTCTTAATATAAATCTAAATTAGATCTAGACTAGATCTAGATAAAAGTTATTTAATAGTATTTTTAAAATTAAAATTATTTTAGCGCGGAGCTAGTCCCGATTCGGCTAAATAATTATATAATTTTTATATTATCCGAAACTCTAAATCTATATAGGGGAGTATATAAATAATATTATATTAAAATATTCGGGCTATATAACTCTATATACGACTAAATAAATAATTTAAAATTATTAAAAAATAGTTTTACCGGTTCTCGGTATAATATTTCTTTAATATTATTATAGTATTTATACTCTAAATAAAACTCGATAGGTAGATTTAATATAATAATTATTTCTTAATAAAAATAAGTAAAGAGCGATAATATAAAAAAGAAATGTAATTATACTTTCAAAATTATCGACCCTAGAAGAAGAATTTAATTTAATATTTAACCTATCATTATTTATATTCCTTGATAAATTCGCCCGCGAAAACGTTATTAGTATTTATTTAACGGTCCTATATAAATCCCTAGTCTTTCTAGGATAGGAGGTATTTAATAATATAATTCTTCCCCTTTTTAATAATATATTTATTAAAGATATACTCTAGTTTTTATTCTAACTCTAAATCGTCTCGCTCGGTTTCTATTACTCTAGGGTTAGTAGGTCGTAGATATTTAAAAATATTATACTATATTAAAACTAGCTTTATAGTAGTTATTAAATATAATATATAAATCCTATATAAAGAGTATACGGCGTAGTTACGCTATTTATATTATAGTATTATATTATAGTCTCCGGTATTTTAAAGTCTTTTTAGAAATAAAAGATTTAAAGCCCTCGCTCTAACTCTTTAGAGATTAATTTTATTATTTTTAAATATAAAAATTATTTTCCTATTAAGGCTTTATATTTATTTTTATATTATTATAAATATTTTAAATATTATAATTTAATAGTTTTAATCTCTTTTAATTTTCTTAAATAGTAATTCGTTAAAAGTATAAAAAATCTCTTTAAAAATAATTATCCCGAAGGCGAGACGTACGGGATTAATATTTTGAATAAAAATATAAGAGATTTATTAAAGAATATTAATTTTACGGTAAATTAATAATTTATAAAATTAAAATATAAATAAAAAGCCCTCGAAAAAAAGGCCTTTATTATTATAATTTAGAAAAATATCGAAAACTTATAACGTACTATCGTAGGTAAAGGAGATAAGGAAATTAAAAATAATTTCTAAAAATTAAATATAAAAGACGAAAACGGCCCGACGGTAGATCGTAATTAAATCGGTCTCAATATAAATTAAAATAATTTATAGTTATCGAAATTATAAGATTTTTATATAAAGAATCCGTAAAATTATTAAGAATAAATTTATAATATAGAGACTACGTTCCGTTTAATACCCGTAAACTTTTAAATAAATAAAAAGAAGATTTTATATATAATACCTTATTTAAAAAGGTAAATTAAAAAGTTATAAAATAAATATAAAGAATTTTATTTAATAAATATATTAATATAGAAGTTCTTTACGGATTATTTATTTAATATAATTAAAGACCCTTTAAATTAAACTATGAATATAAATCTTAAATATTAATATACTCGTTAAAGGAATAATTAATTAATATAAAATTTCGATATTTATTTTAATACTTTAAAAACCGAATTACCTCCTTATAATAAAAAATAATAAATATTTTATTTAATAACCCGTTTAAGATTTAATATTTTAAAAGAAGTTAACCGAGCCTAAAGTATTTTTATTAAGCGAACCGAATTTATATTATTTATAATATATTATAAACGTAATTTTAGTCGAGACTTTAAGATATAAAATAATAATTAAAATAATTAATTAAGACCCCGGAAAAAGTATAAAAAAAAGTTAAAAAGCGGAGATAATAAAAATAAATTTAATATAAAAGGATAAGGTTCTAATAATAGTAGTTATAAAAATATAAATAAAATATATATAACTCGCGCGAGCGATAAGAATCTTAAAGATATTAAATATTTTAATTATTATAAATTCGGTTATTACTTTAATAAATATTTAAAGAAGAAAATAAAGACTATTAATTATATTAATAATTATACCGTTAAATTAAAAAATAATAAACTCTTAAGGAAGTCTTTATTTTAAGGGAATAAAATAAAATAAAAACCCGATCGAGTATAAATATTAATAACGAAGTTATTACGAAGCTAATTAATATCGATAAAAAAATTATTCGTATTAAAATAAATAAAGATTTAAGAGCGGAGATAAATATTATTAATAAAATATTTATATAATAATATAACCTAGAGTATTTTAAGAGCGAGCCGCTACTAATTTTTAAATAAATAAACGGGTAATTTATTTATTATTATAATATTTATAATATTATCTACCGGTTAACTAATTTATAAAGATAAATTAAAGAGTATAATAATACTTTTTACTTTATTAATAAGAAAAGCTCGTTTATTATTATAAATATACCGGCTATAAAAAAGAAAAAGATTTAAACCGACTATAATATATATATTTAACGATTCGGTATCGCGCTAAATATATATATATTAGAATTATTTAAGGATTTTATAAAATTATTAAAGACGTAACTAGTTATATATATATTAATTTATATTAAGATTAGTCTCTTTAATTAAGATCCTATTAATAAAAATAAGATTAGGAAAGGCGATACTACCGTTAATATAATATTTTTTAATAGTTCCGTTATTATACCGCCTACGCTTCTTAACGAATTTATAAATTTTAATAATATCTTTTTAAATAAAGAAGTAGGTCGATTATCGTTATATAAAGATAACGATTATATAATTAATATAAAGAGTAACCCGCTATATAGGCCTCTTTATAATTTATTAAATTAAGAATTAATAAAGTTAAGGAGATACCTAGATAACGTCTTTATAAAGAATTAAATTAAATATTTTATAAACCCCGCCGGGGCTCCTATTCTTTTTATTTTAAAAAAGAATAATAGACTACGATTATATATCGACTACCGAGGTTTTAATAAGATTATTATTAAAAATCGCTACCCGTTATTCTTAATTAATAAGACGCTAAACCGTTTAAATAACGCTATATAATTTACGAAATTTAATTTCAAAGATATTTATTATTAAATAAGAATTAAGGAAGGTAATAAATAAAAGATAATATTTTATATACGATATAATCTTTTCGAATATATAGTAATATTATTTAGTTTAACGAATATACCTACTATTTTTTAAATCTATATTAATAAATCGTTAACGGGTTTAATAGATATATTTTATATTATTTATTTAAATAATATCCTAATTTATTTAAATTTAAAAGAGGAGTATATTAACTATATATAATAAATACTTAAACGCCTACGAAAATATTTCTTATGCGCGAGTTTTAAAAAATACGAGTTCTTTACTCGGTTAATTAAATATCTAGGGTTTATCGTAAATACCGAAGGTATATTAATAAACGAATATAAAATTAGTATAATTTAGTCCTAGTTAAAACTAAAGTCCTTTTATAATATATAAATATTTTTAGGCTTTATTAATTTTTATCGTCGATTTATTTATTATTATTTATAGATAATAGGCCTATTAACGGGTCTATTAAAAAGTAGTTAAGATAATAAAAAATTTAGTTTATTTAAATAACCTAAAGAGGTAGAGTAAATATTTTACCCACTTCGCGATTTATTTTTATATATATTTATTCTAGTATACTTTAATCTAGAATTAAAAATTCGGATTAAAATAAATACTTCTAATTTTACTATAATTACGAGTTTAATATAATTATAAAATAATAATAAATAGTATCCCGTCGCTTTCTAGTCCCGTAAAATATAAGGTTTAAAAATTCGATATAAGATTTATAATAAGGAGTTCCTCGTAATTATTATAATATTTAAATAATAGCGATACTACCTTAAAGGTAATTTATATAAAGTAGAAATCTTAACCGATTATAATAATTTAAGGGGTTTTATAAATATTAAATAATTAAATAATCGCTAGACGCGTTAAGTAATAAGATTTTTATCTTTTAATTTCTTAATTTTATATTATTTTAGGAAAAGTAATTTAACCGATAACTGTTTATATTATTTTAATTATAAAGATTAGGATAATTTTTTAAATAATATATTACCTATATTATAATAGAAATTATTAAATTTAAAAAGTGCTAGTTAAGACTTTATTTTTATTATAATACGAGATACGTTTATAAATATAGAAGATCTAGATATAAATAGTATTTCGCTAATATTAAATAATATATCCGTAGGCGTTATATAAAATTTAATATATATAAAATTTACGTTACTAGGGTCTTTAAGATTTATTATAAAAAAGATATATTCTTTAATAATATATTTATTTAGGCCTAGGAAGTTAATACTTAAATAAATTTTTTTAAAAAGTTTAAATAAAATATTTACTCGAATTAATTATAATATAACAAAGGAACTATTTAATCTTATCGCTAGAACTATAGACTATAAACTATTTATTCTATATATTATTATTAAATTAATAGTATTTTACGAAACGGTTTATAATATTAAAAGTTTATTAATAATTAAAATAATTCGCGCTTTATAAAAGGATAATTCCTTCTCGTAAATAAAAATCGCCGAAATTATATAGGCGGATTACTAGCGTTCCGCTAAAATATAAATTTTAGATTCCGTATTAATTTTTAAATATAATAATAAGATTTATATATTTAAAGAAGAATTAGTCCGCGAAGAGTTATTAAAACGATATTATAATAATATATTAATAAGGTACTTTAACGTTAAAAAGATAACGAAGTTATTTATTAGAAAATATTTCTAGAGTACTCTTAAGGCCGATATATAAGAATATATCGATATATATAATATATATTAATAGGTTAAGGTATATCGATATTATTTTAATAACGAGATTAATTCTCTATTATATCCTATAGGGCCGTGGAAGGAAATTATAATAAATTTTATTATTAATTTACCTTTAAATAAACGATATAGGCGTATTTATAATACGGTCCTTATAGTTATAAATAGATATATAAAGATATTACGATATATTTTAATTATTAAAATAATCGACTCTATAGGGTTAATAGAGTTAATATTCGAAGAAATTATCTTAAAGTTTAGAGTTCCTAATAGGATTATTTCTAATAAAGATTCTATTTTTATAAATACGTTTTAATTAAAGGTATATTATTTAATAAAAATTAAAAAGCGCCTAAATATCGTATTTTATTTATAAACGGATAATCAAATAAAACGCTAGAACTAAACTTTAGAATATTATTTAAAAACCTTTTATTTAAGCGAGTAAAATAACTAGGTAGTATTTTTACTTATAATAAAATAAATATACTATAGTATATAATATATAATAATAAAATAAATATTATTTATAGTTATATATAGTTATAATTTATCTCTTAAACCGCGTCTCGAGGGCGAGACGTATAGGGGAGAAATACCGTCGGTATAAAAAAGAATTAATAAATTAAATATTTTAAAAGAGTACCTAATAAGAGTATAAATTATCGCGGTCGAGGCGTAGAAATATAATTATAGTAGAAGGTATAAACCGAAATTATTTAATATAAATAACCTTATATTATTATTAACTAAAAACTTAATATTAAAATAACTAAATATAAAGCTCTCTTATAAAGTAATTAATTATTTAAGATTTTAGATACCGTCGGAATATAGATATACCGCCTAGGATTACTAACTAGTTATTATATTTATAATATTTTCTATATATCGCTTCTAAAGTCGTATTATTAATAATAGGGCGACGTTTCGATTCCTAATATACCTCTACCGGAATTAATAAATAATACGAACGAATAGGAAATAAAAAAGGTACTAAAAAAAAAGTAAAAAGCGAGGTACTTTATTTTATAAAATAACTAGGATAACTAAAGACCTTTAATAAATAAATTAATATAAATATTTTAAATAACGCGCTAGAACTACGAGAAATATTCGAAGAGAATACGAAGATAGAAAAAATATAGAAAGTAAAGAGTAGGAAAAGGAAATATTATTAATTATTAACTACTACTAACTACTTTTTACTAGTAGATTTCGAGCGAGATATATTTTTATAGTCAATAAAATATTTACGGGTAAGTTTATATTTAAGGCGGCTAGTTTTTTTAATATCAAAACTCGATTATTTATAAGTAAAACCGGGGCCGGGAAGTCGAATTAAAAAATAAAGAGTAAAAATAGAATTAAGATTAGAATTATTAACTTTATCTTTAACTTCTTCCTTAGAAGCCTCGCGAGAAGATATTAATTTATTTAAAATATAACGACTTATACTCTTTATACCGCCGTATTAAAGGCGAGGTTTTATAATATTTTTAATTAAAAGAATTTTACGACTAGATATTGTAACTCTTTATATATTACTAAAGAATAAAATAGGATCGATAATATCGAGATTATTAATATTAAGTATATTAAATTAATTAATAGTAGGATTAAAGCCGAGAGGAGAGTCGTATTTAAAAATATTATATATATATCGCGTATAAACTTCGTCTTTAGCTTTATTTTTATTATTAATTTTATTTTCGTCGGTTAATTTAAGAAGATTATTAGATTAATATTATATAATTTTATTTTAAAATATATTTATATCCTAGGTAATAATCCCTCCCTAAAAAATTATTAATATATAAATTATATCTAAATTATATTAATTTACGAGAGTATAAAAGGTATTATTTATACCCTCGATATTTATAATAAACCGAGATATTAATTATAATATATTTTTCCCCCTTTTAACGTCGCTACTTTTAGGTTTAATCTCCCGAAGGAAGGTTATAATATCTTTTATATACTTAATAATATATTCGCGAAGATATTTATTAGGGCCTCGGCGTTCTAAATAGTTAAAAAGAAAATTTATAAAAGTATAAAATTTAAACGGAATCTAAACGTATTAATATAATTTAGTTTTAAAATACTAGCGATATATAAAATTATATAAGTATTTATTCTTTACGTAATAGGTATACTTTATATATAATATTTTATTATATAAAATATAACTATCTAGGCCTATCTACTTAAAATAACGGAGGTATAAAAATATAAATAAAGGCGGGGTAGGAATAGAGCGGGCGGTTATTTTATAAAGAGTAAAAGTTAAAAATATATTAAATATCTAAATACTATCGTTAATATCGTATACTATAGAGATTAAATTAATATATTAGATATTAAAGTAATCTAGTTATATATATATCGTTAATAAAATAAAGTATAGAATTAATAATTTAAAAATAAAATAAATATTACGATAATATTAATTCTTTTAAAATATAAATAAATACCTTATTTAAAGATAGAATAAATTATTTATTTACTTTAATAATTATAAGATTAAGGAAAGAATTTAAAAAAAGAAAAAAAAGATTTATTTAAATTATAATATATTAACTCTAGCCTTACCTACGGAATATATATATAATATTTATAACCTCGAAGAAAGAGCTTAAAGATACGACTAAGATTATTATAAATTAATAAAAGTCTAAATATAGTATAACTATTAATAGTAATATATAGAAGTTTATATATATAAAAAATAATAGGATATTATAGAAGAAGAAAAATTTAAAAATTAACGAAGGTTTTATATTTACGCTAAAATCGTTATTTATATATATTTACTTTTATAACTAAAGTTCTTCCTAAATAATAAGGTAGAATAATTTACTCTATTATTAATATCGTTAAAACCTTATTAATAATAAAGACTTATAGTTTTTAATAACGAATATAATATTCTTTCTTTTATTTTTCTCTTTAGATTTTAAGGTTTTTATTAAATACTTAATATAATCTACGACTATATAACTACGCTAGTACACGAGACGTACGCGATATATTATTAATTTTAAAATATAATTTATTTCCCTCTCTTTTTCCTACTAAGTTTAGAGGTTTTTTATAAATATATTATTATTATTAAAATAAGAGATTAATAAAATTAGATAAGAGGCGTAGGTATTATATATATACCCTATTAAATTTAGATTCTCCTATATTATACTTTTTCGTTAAAATATTAAAGTATTAAACTAGTATTTACTAGTTTCGAGGGCGAAATCCTTAGAAGGGGAGGTAATTATTATATTATATTAAAACCAACTTTATAATAATTACTAAATATAATATATAAATCCTATATAGAGAGTATACGGCGTGGTTATACTATTTATATTATAGTATTATATTATAGTCTCTGGTACTCCGGAGCCCTCTTTAGAAATAGGAGGCTCGGAGCCCTCGCTCTAACTCTTTAAAAATTAATTCTATTATTTTTAAATATAGAGATTATTTTCCTACTAAGGCTTTATACTTACTTTCATATTATTATAAATACCCTAGGTACTATGGCCTAATATACTCTTAAAGAGGTCTTTATATAACGAGCTCGCGAACGTTATTATCGTTTATAATAATATTATAATAACTATTAAATTAAACCTTAATTACTTAACCTAACTTTATATTCTTAAGGATTTTAATATATTTATCCGTTTTATTCTTTATAAGTATTAATTTTATTCTATTATTAATAATTCCGGTAAAGAGGTATAAATTAGTATCTACTAGTTTAAAGAAGTAGTCTTGTACTAGTAGATTAAACTTATAGACTTCGATAATTACCGTAGTTTATAGGGGGATAATCTTTATTTTTATAATATATACCGGCCGGTTTATATTTATACCTCTTAAATAAACGTCGATAGAGTACTCTATATCGTAACTACTAATATAGGCGACTTACCGAGACATTAATATATTAATCCCTTTAGGGGCCATAACGTCTATATTAATAAATATATTTATTTTAAAATTATCTATAATATAGACTTCCTTAAGGGCGGTTTCGGTTATTATTTTATTACTACTTTTATTTTTCCCGGGGAAGTATAAAGAGGTAACGATATATTTAGAAATAATATAACGGTTAATATTAATACCGGTAATTTAGAGTAGGGTTATTATAGTGCGGATTTTAGCTTTTAAAAGAAAATATACTATAAATTTATAGTCGGCGATAATTACTCTATAGCTAGTATCTTTATAACTCTTTTTTATTTTAATTCTAGGGTTTAAATCGACCCGAATACTAGTATACCGGTACTTCCTAAATACTTATCCTATTCTCGTATTTTTAGAAGAGTCGTAGTTTAATTTAATAATGAGTTTCTATTTTAGTAATTCGTTATTCGTTTTAACCTAATAATAGGTTTCTATATTCTCATTTATTATTAAAGATTATTTACTTTTCTAAATAATATTTATAATTAAATATCTAGGGTTAAAGGTTTTAATAGGGTTCCTACCTAAACTTTAATTTCTAAAATATATATATAGTACGTTTTTAAAAGAGAATAACTCTTTATAAATACGATACTCGATTTATTTAAGCGAATCGATAATAGTTATCTAGTAACTAATTATTTCGTTTTATTTATTATAATAATTCTTTTATTACTAATCCTAATTCTATTTATTAATATAATTAACGTTAGGCGTAGATTATTCTTTTATTTATAATTTTATAATACTATTTTCTTAAGAGTAGTTCTTTTATACCTCGGTTTTATAGTAAATAATTATATACCTAGAGGGTACTTACTATTACCCGAAATAATTAAAATTATAATTACCGGTTATAGGCCCGCGGTTTTTTTTAGCGCGGTTAATAATTAAGACGATTCCTATTTCTAAAAGAGAAAAATATATTTCTAGTATTATTACTAATAATCTATAATTAAATAAGTAGCGGTTAAATTTAATAAGACTACTACTATATTTAAGGGATATTTAATATATTCTAATAGACCGGATTATTAAATTAATAAGAAGTAGCCTAAAGTAACTAGTTCTACTATAGGCGGAACCGGTTAAATTATTAATAATTCTATTAACTTTATTATAAACTCTTTAGTTTAGGAGGCGGTAGAGGCCTAGTTATTTTATTACTTCGTATTATTCCTAGCTAGACTTCTTCCTTAGCGTTAAATAAATTAAGGAATTTATTTAATAAAATACTAGGTTTAGGCGGATTAATAAAAGATTTAAAATTAAAATTAATATAGTCGTAGATTATAAATATTTATTAATATATACTAGGAATATCGGCGGCCCTAGTTAAATTAAATATTTTATTTATATACTATCTAGGTGTTTTACTAGTATATATTTAAATAAATCTATATTTATTAAAACGAAGTTTATATATAACTTTTAGTATCTTTATTTTAAATCGTTTAATAAAATAACTTATTTATTTAGGGCTAGCGAAGGTACGTATTAATACTTTAATACTAATATTTAGTTTATTTAAGAATTATTTAAAGGCTACTTCTTTAAGATATAAAAATAAAAACTTTTATACCTCCTCTTCGCCGTATTATTTAATTATATCGTTAACGCGATCTTTAAAATTGAAAATATTCTTATATATAATATACCTTCTTAAAATAAATAGATTAATCTTTTTATTATCTTTAGAGTCGAAGAATTTAATCTCTTCGAGTTTTAATTTATTTTAGGCGTTTATTTTAATACTAGTACTATTTTAACTAATTAAATTATTTATTTTTAATAGGCCTTAAAGTCCTACCGGGTCTTTCTTTATTTTAATTATTAACCTAATAATAAGAGCCTAAATTTCTAGCGATTCTATAAATTATATTATTTATTCGGAATTTATAATAATTACTCGGGTTTAAGAGGAGTTATAATTTCTTCTTCTTTAAACTCGTCCTCTAAAGACTACTCCTTTTATAAATATTAATATAATTCTTTAATATCCCTTCGGAAAATACCGATAAGCGGTATTATAAATATTTTATTTATAATTAAAGTAGCTATATAGTAGGTTATTTAAATTTAATATACTCCGAAAGATTGTTATTAAATTACTTCGCTTTCCAGCCCCTCTTTAATAAATACTAAAGAGGTACTTTAATAAGAGGATAAAAAAATTATATAATTATTTAAAAAACTACTCGTTTAATATTAAAAGTAACTTTTACCTATTTTAAAATATATTTACTTAATAGTAGGAATTCTTATAAATAGAAAATAAAATTAATTATAATAGGGCTTAACTAAATTCCTTCTAAAATAATAACTAAAGTAATAATTAATAATAAATACTAAAAGTAGTAATACTAGGCGAATAATAAAAGTAGTATTAAAAGACTAGTATTCTAATATTCTTTTTCTATAGCGGAAATATAAGAGATATAACTAGTAATATATTTACTAGGCTAGAGGTTTACTTAATAAGTCATTTACTAAAATAAGTAGTTATATTAATAAAAGAGAAATAAATAAAAGGACGTTTTAAATACTTAATTTAATATTTATTATAAATACTCTGAATAAAAAGAGTACTTTCTAAATTATTTTAATAACTTAATAAAGAGTTTAAAAATACTTATTTAAAGTAGTAGAGTATAGTACGGAAGTATTAAATAAATATAATATAAATAAAGCTCGCTATCGATATAAAGTAAATTATTTTGAATATAGTAGTTAATAGGGAGTATATTAGCCGTTTTAGAGGTTATTTTATTATTTATAACTAATATAATCGTTCTTATTAATATAGAAGAGATATGGTTCTATATTAATATCGCCGTTACTACTATTTAATACGGGGTTAATATAATAGTATATAATATAAAAGATATTAATTTTTCTATAGAGGATTTAATTTTAATATACTAGAATCCTAGAATTACCCTAGTCCCGATAAGGCTCGCGGTAGGGCTTAGCCCGCCGTTTTAATAAATATTTATAATAATACTCCTATTAAAGTCTACCCCGTAATAAGAATATCTTTAAGTAATAAACTACCTCGATAATTTTAAAACCTAATTTATTATATTAAAAGAGAAACCCGAAAAAAATAAAAAAGAGAAAAGATAACTCTTTAAGATTAATTATACCTAGAATAAATATTATCTACGATATTAAGAAATATATTAATCCGCGTATATAAATAAATATTATAAATATTATTATAATAATTTAGGAGAGCGAAGGTATATTATAAAATTAAAATATAATTATTATTAATAAAATAATTATATTAAAGATAATTACTTATAATATTAGTTAAGAAAAGAGAAAATTAAATTTTCCCGGGTTATAATAAAAATTTATAATTATAATTACGAAATTAGACGGGTTATAATAAAGAATTAAAAAATTATAATTAAAACGAAAAATACTATTATTTAACGGAAGGATATAAAAGATACTTCGAGTTTAAAAAATATTACGGATTTTTATTTTCGTCGGGAAAAGACTAGTTCTTTATATTAAAAAGAAATATAAAGAAATTAATATATTAATTTTAAAAAACATTTATATTTAGTTTAGTATAGTATATATATAAAAATACTAGTAAAAGTTAATGAATATAAAATTATTATAATAATAAATTTAAAAGCGACTAGTAATTTCGTATCTCGAATAATATTAAAAATAACTAGCTTATTAATTCAAAAAAAGAAAGAATAATACGAGTTTTGATTAACTAACGGGTTAAAACAATTAATAAAAAGAATAAATAAAGAAATATTCCCCCTATTAATTATTATTTAGTATTACTATAAGGAAATTACCTTTAATATAATTAAAATAATTATTTATTATATTATTCTAGGAATATTTTAATTAAAGAAATATAATCTAATAATTAATTAAAAGAAAGGGGTATTTATATTTTTATATATTAAAAATATCGTTAATATAATATTTATATACTTATAAAAGATAATTATAAATAAAATATTAAATTATAACTCTATCGAAACCTATAATACTTTTTCTTCGAATAAAGATAATTTTATATAAAGATCCGATTCGATATATACTAGTTAAAGAGATTAATATAGCGAATAAATTAGAGTTTTTAAAAATAAAACTAAACCTCCTAATATCTCTAAAAAATATTAATAATAAAAGTATCCTTTTTAGGAAGAGATAATTATAAAAGTATTATCTAAATATTAATTATAGGATTATAAAATCGAACTCGAATTAGATAAATAACTAATATTTATATTTATTTATATTTTATTAAAAAAAGAACTCGGAGTATTTCGCGGGTATATTAACGAGAATCTTAAAAAAGAATTTATTCGAGAATCTAAATTATTAATAAATTATTTAATCCTCTTTATAATAAAAAAAGATAGAAATTTATAATTATATCTAAATTACCGAAAATTAATTAATATTATAGTAAAGAATCGGTACTCTTTATTAAATATTAATAAGTTATAAAATCGGTTTATAATAATTAAAATCTTTATATAATTAAATCTTCGACGCGCGTATAATCTAATTCGGATAAAGAAAAGCGGGGAGTAAAAAACTATCTTTAAAATTAAATATAATTATTATAAATATTTAATAATACTCTTCGGATTTATTAACGTACTAGTAATTTATTAAATATTAATTAATAATATTATATAAATATACCTAGATATAACGGTAATTATATACCTCGATAATATTTTAATCTACTCTACTAATAAGGAAGAATATATTTAATATATATAAAATATTCTTATTTATTTATTATTAATTAAACTTCTCTTTAAATTAAAGAAATATAAATTTTATAAAGAATTAATTCAATTCCTTAGGTTTATAATTAATATTAAAGATATTTATATAAACTTTAGAAAAATTAAGAGTATCGAAGAATAATTTATACTATATAATATTAAAACGGTATAGAGTTTTTTAGGATTTACGAACTTTAATAAAAGATTTACTAAAGATTACTCTAAGAAAACTTTACTACTAACGGATATTATAAAGAAAAATACTATTTTCTAGTAAAGAGAAAAATAATAATAATTTTTTAATATATTTAAGAAGATCTATAAAAAACCGCCGGTATTATATTTCTTTCGAAGTAACGAATTAGCCCGAATTAATATCGACGCTTTAAATTTTATAATAGGAGTTTATATCCTCTAATAAAAAAATTAAAAATAATACTTATATTATAGAATAGGGTAGGGAATCCCTTCTCTTCCCCGGCTAGAGAAAGGAACCGGGGAAGAGAAGAGAAGAGAATAAAGACTCGGTAATTCCCTTCCCTAGAGTAGGGAAGGGAAGGGAATAATAAAGAATCCCTTCCCTATTCTCTTTATAAAACTAATATTATAGCCTATTAACGCGCTGTCTTAACGCGTATTCTAATTATATTAATCTTTATTTTAACCGCGGGTTATACTAGACGCTCTAGTATATTTCTAAATACTTTTACTAGATATACTAAATATTTTAATATATTTATTTATATATTTACGAAGATTTAATAAATTAATTATATTAAATATATATAAATATAATAGAATAATTAGATTAGGTTTATTAATACTAGGTATACTAAATCCTAATAAATCTTCGATTTAATAATTATAATTTTCTAGGATAACTAAGATTATTTATATTATATAATATTATAATAGTTATTAGTACCGCGCTAGTAACTTATTTCTAAATCGCTTATATTTTCCTTTTACTTCTAGACTTTATTAATTATTTATTTAATTAATAAACTCGCTAAATTACTCGGATATTTTAGTATCTAACTCTTTTATTATTTAATTTCTTATAATTATATTTATCTTTATACCTAGTACTATTTAGTAGTTACTCTATCGTGGAATTCTCCCTCTTAATAATAATTAAATAAGAAATTAAATCTATATTAAAATTTAAGGGGTATAAAGATTAGTATATCTAAAATAATTAATCTCTTTAATTAAAACTTATTATAAATATTATTATAATATTATATAATAAATAATAAGAAAGGATAATATAAAATAACTTTTATTAATCGTTTTATAGTTAAATTAAAAGATTAAGAAGCCTAGGATTAGGTTATATCTAGATATTAATTATATTTAATACCGAATAATAAATAATAAAATAAACTAATATATTATATATTATTAATTATCTTATAGCCGATAAAGAGAAATAAATTTTAGGTTAATCTTTACCTATACCTAATTTAAAATAAAGTAATTAAAGTTATTTATTTAATAAATAAAGAAAAAAAAAGACTAAAGAGAAACTAAATAAAAACTATAATATAATAAAATTAAGAAACCGTTTAATAAATTATTTCGTAAAAAAGCTTCGGGTAGAGCTAGCTAAAATTATTAATTAAAAAGTAATTCGACGAGTAGAAAAGACTTTAACGCGTAATAAAGAATAATTAAATTTATTAATTATAAATTAATAAAGGATAACTTAATAGGCGAAGATCGATACTATTAATAAAAAGTATATATTAATCTTTATACTAATTTATATTATACTAGTTAAACGGGATTAATATATAATAAGGTTTTTTAAGGTAAATATACCCGCGTTATTATAAAAACCGTCGGCGCGTCTTTAGGTAGAGAGATAATTATTAATAATAATTAAGACCTAAATTAGATAGATAAAAAGCCTTTAAAGAATTTAGAAAATTCGTTAAAATTAATAAATTATATACTTTAAATTCGATAGAAAATAAATAATAAGGAAAATTATAATATCGAGAGTAATACCGAAAAAGAAAATTAAAAGGATATTATTAAAACTTTAATTATATTAAGTTAATAAAGTATAGTATAAATAACCTATAATAATTATCGAAGATACTAGATTATAGTATTTAAATCGTTATAAACGAAGATTAAATACTACGATAAATATTCGTTAAAGAAATATAAGTATATAGGGTTTTTATATATACGAAGAAATAATTATCTAGTATATTTTTATACTAATTTATATATTACTTAATATTAATTATAGGTTAACGTATATATAAAGGGTTATAAAAACGTTTACTATAATTTAATAAAATATTCGATAAACTCGAGCGCGTATTATAATATAATATAATTTTTTAGTTTATTATAAATCTAAAGATTTATAAATTATTTAGCGGAAATTAATAGGATATCTAAAGAATAAATAGGTATATAGCGCTAGACGAGGATAATTATAAATAAGTTATAATACTAGGACCTAATTAATTATAATTTAATAACTACGATTTTATTAAATATAAATAGGTATTAGATAAAGATAAAGAAGGCGTAAAGAAAATATTCGGGATACTTTTAAAACTAGAGTATACTAAGATAATAAAGAGGGTAAAGATACTTTAGATATTTAATAAATATAAGAAACTCGAAAAAAAGCTAGAACGAATTATTTAATTTAAGGAGTTTACGAAGTTATTATAAAATTAAAAAAAAGTAGCTAGTTCGTTTAGATTTCTAAATATATTTCTATTAAATATAATTAATTATCTAGATTAATATTTATTATAGCTAACTTATTAAAATACCCGAAAATTTACTAATATAATAACTTTTATTATTATTATATTAATCTTTATACCTATTTTATTTATATTCTATTATTAATTATAATTTTAACTCCCGTTTTATTTTCTTTTATTTTTAGAAGTCCTACCTATATTTCTATTACCTTATAAAGATTTTTAGAAAAATCTAACCTTTTTAACTAGTTTTAATAAAATTAGTTCTAGAGACTCGTTTTTATATATAACCTCTAAACTATTATAGCCTAAATATTTAATTATTATATAAAACCTAAATAACGCCTACGATTTAAAGAATAATCCTATATTCGATTTCTTCCTTATTATTAAATTTTTTAACGTAGAGTCTCGGGTCGAATATAAATATTTCGAAGAACTTTAGTTTATTATATATTTAGAAAATCTAGTTTATAAATTTATATTTTTTTTTTTTACGCCTTCTTAAGTCTATTTATAATATTAATATTCTATTTATAGTATTATTATAGGAGGTTTTATTTAAGGGCTAGAATTATATTCTTTAACTCTTCCTTCTTTATAAATTAAACTAGTAGTAGGAGTCCTAAAAAATTCTCGAAATTCTTTTTTTATAAAGTTATTAGACTAGTTCTTACTTATATTATTAATTAAATCTTTATCCTCGCTCTTTATTATATCCTCTTCCCGCCTTTTTACTTTTATTTTATATTCTTTAAATATTATTATCTCTTCCTAATTTAGGTCTTATTATAATATTATTATTTTATTCTCTTTAAATTAAAAGCGATTAAGGATTATTAAAATCGAGAAAATTTCCGGATTATAGGATTTTTAGGTTAAATATAATTAGTTAATAATATTAAATACTCGCTTATATTTAACCCCCGTAAAGGGTATAACTAGAATATTACGGGCGGTATAAAAAAGATAATTATAATATAACGAAAATTCCTTTTATTTATTAAATATAGATTTATTTTTATTATTAAATCCTATATCAAATTAGCCGATATAGTTATTAATATAAAGATTAATATAAATAATAGATTTATTTATTTCGCGGTAATTTTAAAATTTATTACTCCGATTTTTCGAAATTAATATCTTCTTTTTACTCTTAATAAAATATTTAAGAGTATTTATACTAATATCTCTTTTAATATATATTTTCTCTTAACTAGTAATAGATATACGCCGATTAAACTATTTATTAAATTATTTTTAATAATAATCCTTTTACTCTTTATTAGTCTTTTTATTCTAATTTTAACTCTAAAATATAATCGCTTTTCTAATAAAGTTTAGAAGAGTTATTATATTATATAAACTACCTAAGATTAATTAGGTTTAAGAATAATATTATTTTAATTTAACTTAAACTTTCTTTAAACCTATTAATATAAATCTTTTTTAATTTATATTTTTAATTTTAAACTTTTTCTCCTTATTCTTAAAATAATTAAATAAAGTATTATAAACCGAAAAGGCTATATAAATAATCGGTATATATAAAATATTAATCGTTTATATATACCGATAAAACGATTTATTAAACTCGATAAAGTAATTTATTTAAATTTATTCGTTATCGTTTATTTATAACTACTCCTCTTATTTACGAAAAAACTTTTTTAATACCGGCTTTAATCTTCGGGCCTAGATTAATATATAATATATTAAATCCTATTTAATTACTATATCCTAGAAGAGTTTTAGTATAATAAATTCGTTCGGGTATTTTTTATTATATATTCTTTATCCCTAAATTAACCTAGCCGATTAATATTTCTCGTTATTAAACCTTTTTTAGATATTTTAAAAGCGCTCGTATTATTAATTATTTCTATTAAAATACATAAAGGCTTTACGAATCTATATACTTTAAATTTAATAAATAAATAAAGGTAGGTATAAAGATTAATATAAAATTAAGAATATATACTTTTATAAAAATAAATAGGATCCTAGGTTTTTTTCTTATATTAAAAAATTCTTATTTATTTATTTTTTCGTCCTAATCCTTCTAAAAGTCTTTATTCGTTAGCGAGATTTTAATAATATTAAGAAATTCCTTTAAGTCTAGTTAAATAATATAAGAAAAATATAAAACGCGATAAATTCTAGTATTCGTAAAAAAGTTTAATTCGTTATAAACTTTATAAAGCTTATATTTAAACTCCTTTTTTATAATTATAAATTATATACTCTCCTCCGCGGATATTATCTTAAGTAATTAATATATTATAGTATTATTAAAGGCGTTATTTATAATAATCGATATAATACGATCCCCTAAATTATAACGACGGATAATAATATTTAAATACCCGGTTAAACTTCTATTATTATATTTACCTTTTATAGATTTAAAAGCTAAAAGTACCTCGTAATACTATTATCGCTAGTTAATAAAGTATGTATTTATAATTATATAACTCTACCGGTTTCTAGAAGATTATAAATCTAGTATAAAAATAACTTTAATATCGTCGTTAAATAAATTTTAAAAAAGAAGAGGCTAAATCTCTTAATACTTCTTTATTATATAATTTTTAACTATTAATATAAAAGGGAGAATAAATTAAGTATTAATATATTTAAATACTCGTTATATATTAATATTATTAATAAATCGTAAAGAGAGTCTAAGCCCGATAATTATTTATATAAATAATTTAAAGAAGTCCTTTTAGGTTACCTCCTAGTCGTTAAATTTTAATATATTAACCTTTTTTTTAATCCTCTAAATTATATTATTAAGAATTTATATTAATCTTTATACCTATTATCTAAAAGGATAATTATATACCTAGTCTTTAAATAAAAGTATATTTTAAATCGGCTTTATTTTATATATTAAAACTTCCTTTTATATTTCCTTAATTCGAGGTATATTTTTATACTATTTATAATATTAATCTTTAATATTATATAATTACATTTTTTATAAATATTCCTCGGTTCTCTAGTATTTATTATAATATTATAATTAAAATACTCCTACTTTAAAGTTAATTTTTATAAGATTTATAAAAAATTAGGCGTCTAGCCCTTTATTTTATTAATTTTATATTTCCTTTTTTAATTACGATACTATTATTATAAATAAAATTATATAAAGAAATCGATAGTTATTTCTACTTTATATATATAATAGCGGTAGTCGCTACCTTTAATTGTAAAACGTTTAGTAGAAATCTTTACTATAAACGAGGTATCCTAGGGTACTATATTAATTATATATAAAATTCTTTAGGGCGAAACTACTATTTTAAAATATTTTAAATACGAATTATATAAATAAATAAAAAGAGTAGGAAAATAAAAGAATTTAATAGTTATATTATAATTATATTATTTATTTAAATAAACTACGTTTTATAGCCGAGGAATACTTTATAATAAAAATATCTAATAAAATATAATAATAAAGTAGATCTACGGTTTTTTTATATATAATAAGTTAGGCTACCCGTTATAATAATTATAAATATATCTTTATCCGATATCCGTACCCTCTTTTATAAATTCCTACCGAAACTTAATTAAATTCTTATTAATTAATATTAATAATTATACCTCTAGCTATTATAGAAAATATAGTTAATATTAATATTAAACTCTTTAACATTTATATAATATAATAATAACTAGCCGGGGCTTTTAATCCTTTATTAACCGGCGGAGTTTAAAGGTAGTAAAAAAAATATTTAATATATATAAAATTCCTCCTAAAAAAACTCGAGTAAAGAAAATCGCGGTATAAAATAAATAACTAAAGAATAATAGTAAATAGGATCTCTTTATATTAAACTCGAATTCGTTAAGTTTACTAGTCGTTACTCTATAAGAAATTAAGTTTCTTTAAAAAATAACCGATCTTTTAATCTTAAAGCTATCCTTTACGCGCCTTATCCGCGAAATTATATATATATTATATAAACGTTATTTTCGGATCTAATCTACGGCGCTAAACGCGTTATAAGAAATTATAAAGGCGATATTAATTAAAGAGCTTATAAATAAATTATAAATTATCTCTACTAATATAGTAATTAACTTCGATTATAGTATTTAATCTTTACGCGATTTATAATAAACGGATTACTCTAGCTTTAAAGAATATATATTTTATATAACGGTTAAAGAGTATATCTACTAGCTAAAGATATATTATAAAATATATATATAATTTAAAAACTTATTATTTTTATCTTAATCTTTATATCTAGTAATTTAATATGGTCTTTCTTCGAGCTATAAATTTTTAATTTACGATTTATTTATAAATTAAATTATTTAAATTTAGTAATTATAAAAATTAATGAATAATTTTATTAGTTTCTATAGTTTATTAGATTAGGATAGAAGTCTATACCTTAAGTATATAATATTTTATTAATTAATTAAAAATAAATAATAGCGGTGTTAATTCCGAATCCCGCTTTTAGTATTATAAATCTTATTATCCGATTTACCTTATACCTTAACCTTACCCTAATATTTAAATTATATTAATAATACTACTCTAGGAATCTTTAATTAATTGAAAATAAGATATAATGTATTTATTAATATATAGATTAATATAATTAGTTTCTAATGATTTATATAGGCGCTTTCTTCTTTATATCCTCTAATTCTTTCGTTATTATAAATAAGGTAAAATTAAATATAATTAGGGAACTTATTAATAAGACGCCTAGTTATCGTAATATTTACTATTATTATATCTTTTATTATTATATATAAGGTCTTCTTTTAAAAGGTTATTTAATTTTAACTTAATAAAATTACTAGGATAAAGATTAAGATAAATAATACTAATATTATATATAGATTATAGTTAATAGCTCCTCTACTACCTATCTAAACCGAAGCTATTTAATTATAAAATAATATTATAATAAAATTACTAGTGTAAAGTCTAGGATAAATAATATTAATTAAAATTATAAAATATAGAAAACGCCTTCTTTATAAATTATCGAATCTAGTAACTCCTAAATAAATATATATAAAGATATTAAATAGGTAAAGTCACTAGTATAAAGATTAGGATAAAAATATTAATTATTTTTATAAATTATAATATCGCTTAGATATTCCCCTAGATAAGTTCGAATTCGACGAGTTTATATATAATAAAGAATCTATAATATACTATAATCCGGAAAAACCTAAAATCAATATATATAACTATATAAATAAACCGCTATTAGTTACTTTAGTTATAACGGCTCTAAATATAATTCTATATATAAGTCCGCCTATACCTAGTAAATATAATCTAGACGATAATAACTACTAATACTAATATAATTCGTTTATTAATTATTTATTTTATCTTCTTTATTTAGATTTAAATTAATTCTATTCGTACTATAAAGGGAGACCTTATACTCTACTATATAAATAATACTTTATTACGGAGACTAAATATATAATTAAATATTAAAAACTAGTTATTAGATAAAAAGAGCCGGATTCTACTAAGATATTAATCGGTACTAAATATAATTTAAAAGCCTTACTATAGATTAATTAATTAAAGCTCGAAAATCTAAAATTATTTAATAAAAGAAAGTTTACGCGTTTAATCGCTTAAAATAAAATACCTATAAACTAAAAAACTTATAAAGATAAAAAGATAAAAGAGAAAAAAAAGGCCGTAGGTCTAATCTAAAATAAAGTTCTAGGTAGTAATTTTCTTAACTCTTTCTCCTAATATTATCTTAATTATTATATTAATATATTACCTTAACTAAAATAATAGCGAAAACTCGAGGTAAAAAAAATTTAGTTTATATCCTAATTTTATTATAATTAATATATTAATCTATTATTATTTATAGCCTCTAGGGTTAAGAAATCCTAAATTTAAAAGAAAAAAAAATCTTAAACCCTAAGAAAATCTATAAATTATAAATATTTTACTTTTTATTCTAGATTTATCGTAATTATTATATTAATCTATTAATATAGAGAAAATAAAAAATATAAGTAGAGATCTAGTTTAATTATTAGGTAAAAACCTAATTTAAAATAATAATAAAAGTACTAGTATATACCCTCTAATAACTCGAAAAGCCCTAGTTATAACGAAAACCCTATAATAATAGGTTAAGAAGCGGGGATAGAAAATAAAAATCATTCCTATAACCCGTCGACGCCGGATAAATCAAGGACGTAAATATTTCGTCTTTTCACTTAATTTTATCTTAATTAATATATTAATTTATTACTAATATCTATACTTCGCTAAATTCGATATTATTAGAAGACTATTAAACTTTTTATTCTTAAAGCGTTATTTTAACGTCTAGTTTAAAAGATTATATAAAATATATAATTAAATTATAATTTCCGATAGTAGCTAGTTACTCTAGGGGTACTATAAAAAATAACGGAGTATTATATAACTATATTACTTTCTAATAAGTTTTAAGCCTATTATATTACTAAATATACTAATTTTTAAAACTTATAATAGCGAATCTTACTACTAAATATACTAATTTTTAGAACTTATAATAGCGAATCTTACTACTATATATACTAAATATATAATTATTTAGGCGAAGGATATTAGATTATTAAAAAATCTAACGAGAGTATATAAAGGAAATATTAATATTCTATAATATTTAACGTAATAAAATCTTAATATATTACGTCTATTTTCCTTATAATAAGTCGTGAATATATATTTAATAAAAGAAATTAAGAATATACTAGAATAACTAATATAACCTAAAATTAGGATAAAGATTAATATAATTAGGGTACACGTTAAAAGAGTATATTAATCGACTATAATTATTAGCTTTATAAAGAGAGTAGGGATAAGGAATAATAAGGAATCTCTTTCCTTCTTTATTTTCTCTTAGTATTCTCTTCCCTTCCCTATTTATTCCCTTCTTTACTTTAAGGAAGGGAATAAAGATTAATTTTATCCCTTCCCTTCCTTATTTCGCGGCGTAATAATACTTTATTATATATTATTTACGAATAATATTATTAATAAAATAGAATTATAATATTTATAATAAAGAGTTATTAGTAGTTATATTAATATTAAAATAATAAAGAGTATATATAAAATATTATTTAAATATTATTATTTTTATAAATTTTAAAAACCTTCTTAACTTTATTACTATTAAATAGTTAAATCGGAGATAAGTTAGATAATTAGAATTATTAAAATTATATAAATTCCAAATCTTCTATATTTTAAGAAAAGATAACGGTCGCGCCGATATATTTAATAAACGAGAAAATTATATAAAGAGAAAGAATATAGTAATATAATTAATTCTTATTTAATAATAAAATAGATCGCTAGTTTTAATATAATAATTAATAGTAACGCTATATATCTTAATCCCTAGAATTATTAATATTATTCGAGGGAAATATAAAAATAATATCTTAACTAAAATACTAAGAAGTTAGTAACTATAAATTAAATTATTAAAATATAATAAAAAAACCTACCTTCTTAAAGGATATTTTAAGGAAATTATCCGCGATTATTATAATACTCTAGTTTAAGGATACCCTAGAGTTATTAAAATAATAAAATTAATCTATAAAGAGTATAATATATTAAGATTACAATTATATTTCGGATTAATATAGAGATCCCTAGAGGGAATACTAAAATAAAGTAAAGTAAAATAGGGCGTGGGGTAGAGATCGCGGTTCGATCTCTACCTTAAACTAGGGTAGGGTAGGGTAGGGATCTATTAAAGATCTCTATTATATTAAGATAATAACTTTAAGGACGTACTATAACTATATATATTTATAGCTACTACTACTACTACTACTACTACTACTACTTTTATAAATATATATATTTATAGCTACTACTATCTTTATAAATATATATATTTATAACTACTACTACTACCTCTATAAATATACGTATTTATAACTACTACTATCTTTATAGATATACGTATTTATAGCTACTATTACCTCTATGAATATACGTATTTATAGTTACTACTACTTTTATAGATATACGTAACTTATAACTACTACTATTTTTATAAATATATATATTTATAGCTACTACTACTTTTATAAATATATATATTTATAGCTACTACTACTTTTATAAATATATATATTTATAGCTACTACTACCTCTATAGATATATATATTTATAACTACTACTACTACTACTACCTCTATAAATATACGTACTCATAACTACTATTATCTTTATAAATATATATATTTATAGTTACTACTACCCCTATAAATACACGTACTTATAACTACTATTACTCTTATAAATATATATATTTATAACTACTACTACCTCTATAAATATATATACTTATAACTACTACTACCTCTATAAATATATATACTTATAACTACTACTACCTCTATAAATATATATATTTATAACTACTACTACCCCTATTATAATTTAATAATAAGATCTATTATAGATTATACTATAGAGAGACGATTATTACAATGATTATTATAATTAATATTTATTATTATTCTTTACTCTTTATCTTTTAATTAATTCTAAATCGAAATATTCTTTAGAATAAAATATTAAGTTTAAGAGGAAACACTAATATTAAAATATATTAATAAATATTTCAAAAGGGTTAGTTTTAAAATTAAAACTAAACTATTATTTAAGCGTCTCTTTAATTTTGAAATAAACGAATTAAACTACGTTTTTAATAAAATCTTCGGTTATATCTAACTTTAAGTTAATAATAGTCTTAATTTTAATATTAATTTGAATAATTATTAAATCCGAGTATTTATTTCATAAATACACGTATTTATAGGGGTAGTAGTAGTTATAAATATATATATCTATAAGGGTAATAGTAGTTATAAATATATATATCTATAAAGGTAGTAGTAGTAGTAGTAACTATAAATATATATATATTCATAGAGGTAATAGTAGTTATAAATATATATATCTATAAAAATAATAGTAGCTATAAATATATATATTTATAGAGATAGTAGTAGCTATAAATACGTATATTTATAGAAGTAATAATAGCTATAAATATATATATCTATAAAGATAATAGTAGTTATGAGTATATATATCTATAAAGATAGTAGTAGCTATAAGTACGTATATTTATAAAAATAATAATAATAGTAGTTATAAATATATATTCTATAAAGGTAATATATCGGTAAATCGAAAACCGGCTTTAAAGACTCGGACCTAGATATATATTACCTCGTGCGTTTATAAAACCCCGAGTATTCGACGGTAGCCCGATATAAATTTAAAGTTAATATACGATAACCTCGAGCGCTCGACGGTAGTTTAGAGTTAATATACGAATAATTTTAAATACTTAAAGGCGCTCGATATATATTTAAAACTAAAATTAAATTAGTATTTTAAGGGCCGCTTTAAAAACTAGATTATATAATTTAAAACCTAAAATTTCAAAAATTCTTAATATTTTATAATCGCCTTTATCGATAGTAGCGACCCCCCGGAATTACTTTTAACGCTAGTAAGTTTTAATCCCTAGAATTAATTAATTTAGGCGAAATCCTCGCGGGGGTAATATATAGGTTATATATTAAAATATATACTAGGGATATAAGGGTACGATAGTAATAATTATAGAAATATAATAACGATAGGATTATAACTATAAATAGAATATACTATAACTATAAATAAAATAAAGTTATAGTTATAAATAAAATAAAGTTATAACTATAAATAAAAGTTATAAACGATTATTAAAATTAATAATATATCTTTAATTTAACTCCCGTTAAGGGTAGTTTTAAACTAACTCGGTATATATTTAAATAACTCTAGGCCCCCTAACTATATACCTCGGGCGTATATTAAATCGGTAGATAAATATTGTATTTAAAGTTCCCGGGGTACCCGTCGAGCGCCTTAAATTATAATCGAGTTATTTTTCGTTTTATTAACGTAGTAACTATAAATATATATATTTATAAATATATCTATAAGGGTAGTAGTAATTATAAATATATATATTTATAAAAATAGTAATAACTATAAGTATATATATTTATAAAAATAATAGTAACTATAAATATATATATTTATAGAGGTAGTAATAGCTATAAATATATATATCTATAAAAGTAATAGTAGTTATAAATATATATATCTATAAAGATAATAATAGCTATAAATATATATATTTATAAAATTAGTAGTAGTTATAAATATATATATCTATAGAGGTAGTAGTAACTATAAATATATATATCTATAAAAGTAATAATAGTTATAAGTTATATATATTTATAGAGGTAGTATATCGGTAAATCGAAAACTAGTTTTAAAGATTTAGATTTAGATATATATTACTTTAAATACCTATAAGGCCCCGAGCGCTCGACGGTAACCCGATATAAACTCGGAGTTAATATATAATAACCTCGGGCGCTCGACGGTGGCTTGGAGTTAATATATAAATAACCTCGGGCGCTTAAAGGCGCTCGATATATATTTAAAATTAAAATTAAACTAGTATTTTAAAGGCCGCTTTAAGGGCTAGATTATATAATTTAGAGCCTAAAATTTTTAAAATTCTTAATATTCTATAATCGCCTCTATCGACGGTAGCGACTCTCTAGAATTACTTTTAACGCTAGTAAATTTTAATCTCTAGAATCGATCGATTTAAGCGAAATCCTCGCGGGGTAAATATATAAACTATATAATAAAATATATATTAAAAGTTTAGGGGTACGATAATAATAATTATAAAAATATAATAATAATAAAATTATAATTATAAATGAAATATACTATAATTATAAATAGAATAGGGTTATAACTATAAATAAATTGAAGTTATAACTATAAATAGAGGTTATAAACGGGGGTTAAAGTTAATAATATATCTTTAATTTAACGCCCGTTAATAGTTATTTTTAATTTACTCGGTATATACTCGAGTAACTTTAGGCCCTTTAACTATATACCTCTAGCCCTTATCGAGTCGGTAGATAAATATTATATTTAAGGTTCCTAAGGCGCCCGTCGAGCGCCCTAAATTATAATCGAGTTACTTTTTATTTTACCGACGTAGATTATATTATATTATATCAAGACTAGCTTTATAGTAGTTATTAAATATAATATATAGATCCTAGGAAAAGAGTATACGGCGTAGTTACGCTATTTATATTATAGTATTATATTATAGTTTCTAGTACTCTAAAGTTCTTTTTAGAAATAAAAGGCTCGGAGCTCTCGCTTTAACTCTTTAAAGATTAATTTTATTATTTAAATATAAAGATTATTTTCCTATTAAGATTTTATATTTATTTTTATATTATTATAAATACCCTAAATATTATAATTTAATAATTTTAATCTCTTTTAATCTTTTTAAATAATAATTTATTAGAAATATAAAAGATTTTTTTAGAAATAATTATCCCGAAGGTAAAACGTATAAGATTAATACTTTAAATAAAAATATAAAAGATTTACTAAAGAATATTAATTTTACGATAAATTAATAATTTATAAAATTAAAATATAAATAGAAAGCCCTCGAGAAAGAGGCCTCTATTATTATAATTTAAAAGAATATCGAAAATTTATAATATATTATCGTAGGTAAAGAAGATAAGGAAATTAAATATAAAAGACGAAAACGGCCCGACGGTAAATCGTAGTTAAATCGGTCTTAATATAAATTAAAATAATTTATAATTATCGAAATTATAGGATTTTTGTATAAAGAATCTATAAAATTATTAAGTATAAATTTATAATATAAAGATTATATTCCGTTTAATACCCGTAAACTTTTAAATAAACGAAAAAAAGATTTTATATATAATACCCTATTTAAAAGAGTAAATTATAAAATTATAAAATAAATATAAAGAATTTTATTTAATAGATATATTAATATAGAAGTTCTTTTCGGATTATTTATTTAATATAATTAAAAACCCTTTAAACCGAGCTATAAATACGAATCTTAAATATTAATATATATATTAAAGGAATAATTAATTAATATAAAATTTCGATATTTATTTTAATACCCTAGAAACCGAACTACCTCCTTATAATAAAAAATAATAAATAGTTTATTTAATAACTTATTTAAGACCCGATATTCTAAAAGAAATTAACCGAGCTTAAAATATTTTTACTAAATAAACCGAATTTATATTATTTATAATATATTATAAACGTAATTTTAATCGAGACTTTAAAATATAAAATAATAATTAAAATAATTAATTAGGACCTCGGAAAAAGTATAAAAAAAAGTTAAAAAGCGGAGATAATAAAGATAAATTTAATATAAAGAGATAAGGTTCTAATAATAATAATTATAGAAATATAAATAAAACGTATACGACTCGCGCGAGCGATAAGAATTTTAAGGATATTAAATATTTTAATTTCTATAAATTTAGCTACTATTTTAATAAGTATCTAAAGAAGAAAATAAAGACTATTAATTATATCGGCGATTATACCGTCGAGTTAAAAAATAATAAATCTTTAGGGAAATTTTTATCCCGAGGGAATAAAAGAAAATAAAAACCCGACCGAGTATAAATATTAATAACGAAGTTATTGCGAACCTAATTAATATTAATATAAAAATTATTCGTATTAAAATAGATAAAGATCTAGGAGTAGAGATAAATATCATTAATAAGATATTTATATAATAATATAATCTAGAGCGTCTTAAGAACGAGCCGCTACCGATTTTTAAATAGATAAACGGGTAATCTATTTATTATTATAATATTTATAATATTATTTATTAGTTAACCGACTTATAGGGATAAACTAGAGAGTATAATAATATTTTTTATTCTATTAATAAAAAAGGCTCGTCTATTATTATAAATATACCGGTTATAAAAAAGAAAAAGATTTAAACCGATTATAATATATATACCTAACGGTTCGGTATCGCGCTAAATATATATATATTAGAATTATTTAAGGATTTTACGAAATTATTAAAGACGTAGCTAGTTATTTATATATTAATTTATATTAAAGCTAGTCTCTTTAATTAAAATCCTATTAATAAGAACGAGGCTAGGAAAGGCGATACTATTATTAATATAATATTTTTTAATAGTTCCGTTATCGTACCGCCTACACTTCCCGATAAATTTATAAATTTTAACGATATCTTTTTAGATAAAGAAATAGGTCGATTATTATTATATAAAGACGAGGATTATATAATTAATATAAAGAGTAACCCATTATACGGGCCTCTTTATAATTTATCGAATTTAAAATTAATAGAGTTAAGAAGATACTTAAATAATACCTTAGCGAAGGGTTAAATTAAATACTTTATAAACTTTATCGGGGCTCCTATCCTTTTTATTTTAAAAAATAATAATAGATTATAATTATATATCGACTACCGAGGTCTTAATAAAATTATTATTATTAAGAATCGTTACCCGTTATTTTTAATTAATAAAATATTAGACTATTTAAATAATATTATATAATTTACGAAATTTAATTTAAAAGATATTTATTATTAAATAAGAATTAAAGAAGGCGATAAATAGAAGATAATATTTCGTATATAGTATAATTTTTTCGAATATATAGTAATATTAAGTAATTTAACGAATATATTTACTACTTTTTTAATTTATATTAATAAATCATTAACGAGTTTAATAGATATATTTTATATTATTTATCTAAATAATATTCTAATTTATTTAAATTTAAAAGAGGAGTATATTAATTATATACGATAAATACTCGAACGCCTATAAAATATTCTTTATTCGCGAGTTTTAAGAAATACGAGTTCTTTATTTAATTAATTAAATTTCTAAAGTTTATTATAAATACCGAAGATATATCGATAAACGAATATAAAATTAATATAATTTAGTCCTAGCTAAAACTAAAGTCCTTTTATAATATATAAGTAATTTAGGCTTTATTAATTTTTATCGTCGATTTATTTATTATTATTCGTAGATAATAGGCCTATTAACGGGTCTATTAAAAGGTAGTTAAGATAATAAAAAATTTAGTTTATTTAAATAACTTAAAGAGGTAGAGTAAATATTTTATTTATTTTATAATTTATTTTTATATTTATTTATTCTTATATACTTTAATCTAGAATTAAAAATTCGGATTAAAATAAATATTTCTAATTTTATTATAACTACGATTTTAATATATTTATAAAATAATAACGAATAATATCCCGTCGTTTTCTAGTCCCGTAAGATATAAGGTTTAGAAATTCGATATAAGATTTATAATAAAGAGCTCCTCGTAATTATTATAATATTTAAATAATAGCGATAGTACCTTAAGGATAATTTATATAAAATAAAAGTTTTAATTAATTATAATAACCTAAAGAGTTTTATAAACGTTAAATAATTAAATAATCGCTAGGCGCGTTAGGTAATAAGATTTTTATTTTTTAATTTCTTGATTTCGTATAATTTTAAGAAAAGTAACCTAGCCGATAACCCCTCGCGTTATTTTAATTATAAAGACTAGGATAGTTTTTTAGATAATATATTATTTATATTATAATAAAAGTTATTAAATTTAGAAGGTATTAATTAAAACCCTATTTTCGTTATAATATAAAATATATTCGTAGATATAGAAGATCTAGATATAAATAATATTTCGCCGGCGTTAAATAATATATTTATAGGTATTATATAAAATCTAATATATATAAAACTTACGTTATTAGGGTCTTTAAGGTTTACTATAAAAAAAATTTCGGTAGTATATTTATCTAGGCCTAGGGAGTAAATACCTAGATAAGAAATTCTAAAGATTTTAAATAAAATATTTATTTAAATCGATTATAATATAATAGAGGAATTATTTAATTTTATCGCTAGAACTATAGGTTATAAACTATTTATTCTATATATTATTACTAAGTTAATAATATTTTACGAAATAGTTTATAATATTAAAAGTTTATTAATAATTAAGATAATTCGCGCTTTATAAAAAGATAATTCCTACTCGTAAATAAAAATTACCGAGATTATATAGGCGGATTACTAATATTCCGTTAAAGTATAAACTTTAAATTCTATATTAATTCTTAGATATAATAATAAGATTTATATATTTAAAAAAGAATTAGTCCGCGAAGAGTTATTAGAACGATATTATAATGATATATTAACGGGGTACTTTAGTATTAAAAAAATAACGAAGTTATTTATTAAAAAATATTTCTAAAATACTCTTAAGGCCGACGTATAAGAATATATTACTATATATAATATATATTAACGGGTTAAGGTATATCGATACCGCCTTTATAACGAGATTAATTCTTTATTATATCCTATAAGGTCGTAGAAAGAAATTATAATAAATTTTATTACTAATTTATCTCTAAATAAATAATATAAACGCGTTTATAATACGGTCCTTATAGTTATAAATAAATATATAAAGATATTATAATTTATCTTAACTATTAAAACGATCGACTCTACGGGGTTAATAAAGTTATTATTCGAAAAAATTATCTTAAAGTTTAAAGTTTTTAATAGAATTATTTTTAATAAAGATTCTATCTTTATAAATATATTTTAATTAAAGATATATTATGTAATAAAAATTAAAAGGCGCCTAAATATTATATTTTATTTATAAATAAATAATTAGATAAAATATCAGAACTAAACCCTAGAATATTATTTAAGAACTTTTTATTTAAGCGAGTAAAATAACTAGGTAATACTTTTATTTATAATAGAATAAATATATTATAATACGCAGTATATAATAATAAACTAGATACTATTTATAATTATATATAATTATAATTTATTTCTTAAACCGCGTCTTAAAGGCGAGATATATAAAGGAGAAATACCGTCGGTATAAAAAAGAATTAAAAAATTAACTATTTTAAGAAAGTACCTAATAAAAATTTAAATAATCGCGGTCGAGGTATAAAAGTATAGCTATAGTAAAAGGTATAAACCGAAATCATTTAATATAAATAATCTTATACTATTATTAACTAAAAATTTAATATAGAAATAACTAAGTAATAAGTTCTCTTATAAAGTAATTAAATTATTTAAGATTTTAGATACTATCGGAATATAAGTATACCGCCTAGGATTACTAACTAGTTATTATATTTATAATATTTTTTATATATCGCTTCTAGAGTCGTATTATTAACGATAGGGTAATATTTCGATTCTTAATATACCTCTACCGGAATTAGTAGATAATACGAATAAATAGGAAATAAAAAAGGTACTAAAAAAGAAGAAAATAAAAAGCGAGGTATTTTATTTTATAAAATAACTAGGATAACTAAAGACCTTTAATAAATAGGTTAATATAAATACTTTAGATAACACGCTAGAACTACGAGAAGTATTCGAATAAAATACGAAAATAGAAAAAGTATAAAAAGTAGAAAATAGGAAGAGGAAGCGTTATTAATTACTAACTACTATTAATTATTTCTTATTAATAAACTTCGAGCGAGACGTATTTTTATAATAAATAAGGCGCTCGTAGGTAGGTTTATATTTAAAGCGGCTAGCTTTCCTAGTTTTAAAACTCGGTTATTTATAAATAAAGGCGCGGCCGGGAAATCGAGTTAAAAAACGAGGGCTAGAAATAAAATTAATATTAATATTTTTATTTTTATTTTTAACTTCTTTTTTAGAAGTCTTATAAGAAGATTTTTTTTTTAATATATAGTAATTTATACCCTTTATACCGCCGTATTAAAAATAAAACTTAAAAGGATCGGAATAAATAACGGCGTTTTTAACTAAAAAAGCTTTATATTTAAAAACTATAACTCGTTATATACCGCTAAAGAGAAGGATAGGATCGATATTATCGAGATTATTAAAAATAAATATATTAAATTAGTCGGTAGCGAGATTAGGACCGGGAGAAGAGTTATATTCGGAGATATCTCGTATATAATATATATAAGTTTCGTTTTCGTCTTTATTATTAGTTTTATCTTTATTTATCGATTCGAGTAAATTATTAGGCTAATATTATATAATTTTATTTTAAAATATATTTATATCCTAGGTAATAATCTCTCCCTAAAAAGTTTTTAATATATAAATTATATCTAATTTATATTAATTTATTAGAGTATAAAAGGTATTATCTATACCCTCGATATTTATAATAAATTAAGATATTAATTATAATATATCTTTTCTTCTTTTAATATTACTACTTTTAGGCTTAATCTCTCGAAGAAAAACTATAATATTTTTTATATACCTAGTAATACGCTCGCGAAGATATTTATTAAGGCCTCGACGTTTTAAACGGTTAAAAAGAAAATTTATAAAAGTATAAAATTTAAAAAAAATCTAAATACGTTAATATAATTTAATTTTAGAATATAAACGATATATAGAATTATATAAATTTTTATTCTTTACGTAATAAATATACTTTATATATAGTATTTTATTATATAGGATATAATTATCTAGGCCTATCCGCTTAAAATAATAAAAGTATAGAAATATAAATAAAAACGGGGTAAGAGTAGAGCGGGCGATTATTTTATAAAGAGCGAGAGTCGGGGACGTATTAAATATCTAAATATTATTATTAATATCGTATACCGTAGAGATTAAATTAATATATTAAATATTAAAATAATCTAGTTATATACGTATCGCCGATAAAATAAAGTTTAGAATTAATAATTTAAAAATAAAATAAATATTACGATAATATTAATTCTTTCGAAATATAAATAAATACCTTATTTAAAGATAGAATAAACTATTTATTTATTTTAATAATTATAAAATTAAAAAAAAAATTAAAAAAAGAAAAGAATAACTTATTTAAATTATAATATATTAACTCTAGTCTTACCTACGGAATATATATATAATATTTATAACCTCGAAAAAAGAGATTAAAAATACGACCGAGATTATTATAAATTAATAAAAGTCTAAATATAGTATAACTATCGATAGTAATATATAGGAGTTTATATATATAAAAATTAATATAATATTATAGAAAAAGAAAATTTAGAAGGTCGGCGAAGGCTTTATATTTATATTAAAACCGCTATTTATATATATTTATTTCTATAACTAGAGTTCTTCCTAAACGATAGAGTAGAATAATTTATTTTACCGCCGATATCGTTAAAGCCCTATTAATAGTAAGATTTATAATTTTCGACGGGGATTATAATATTCTTTCCTTTACTTTTTTCTTTAGGTTTTAAGGTTTTTATTAAATATTTATTTTAATTTATAATTATATAACTACGCTAATACGCGAGGCGCGCGCGATATATATTAATTTTAAAATATAATTTATTTCCCTCCCTTTTTCCTACTAGGTTTAGAGGTTTTTTATTAATATATTATTATTATAAAAATAGGAGATTAATAGAATTAGATAAGAGGCGTAGGCGTTACGCGTATATTTTATTTAATTTAGATTCTCCTATATTATACTCTTTCGTTAAAATATTAAAGTATTAAATTAATATTTACTAGTTTCGAGGGCGAAACCCCTAAAAGAGGAGGTAATTATTATACTATATTAAAACTAGCTTTATAGTAGTTATTAAATATAATATATAGATCCTAGGAAAAGAGTATATAGCGTAATTACGCTATTTATATTATAGTATTATATTATAGTTTCTAGTACTCTAGAGCTCTTTTTCGAACTAAGAGACTCGGAGCCCTCGCTCTAACTCTTTAAAAATTAATTCTATTATTCAAATATAAAGATTATTTTCCTATTAAGGCTTTATATTTACTTTTATATTATTATAAATACCCTAGGTACTATAGCCTAACAGATTCTCATTATTAACGATTCGTATTATTAGATATCCTTATTTTTTCTATTTTTTTGACTCGTTTAATATCTCTCGTTTATCTCTTCTATAGATCTAAATTTTTATAATATACCTACTTATAATAACTTTAATTGAATATTATATATTTATTATATTATATTAAGGCTAGATATTAGTAGGAAAAACTACTTTACGTATTATATATAATATCTTTATATTAATCTTATTAATTAATAACGTAATCGATAAATTATTAATATTATAACTAAAATATAATAATATTATAATTATTATATAATTAATTATTTACTCTTAAATCCTAAAGTATTTAAGAAAATCTTTTTTATCGAATAATATAAATCTTTATTAAGTTTATATATTTGTTTTTATATTATTATATATATTTTAAATATTATAATTTAATAATTTTAATCTCTTTGAATTTTTTTAAATAATAATCCGTCAAAGATATAAAGATAAATTAAATATTAAATAAATATATTAATTATACTAGCTCTCCGGACGAGTTTAGGGACTTTATTATAAATAACTAATTAATTAATATAAAATACCGCCGAGGAATTTATTAAAGTATATTTACTTTAATAGTAAAATATTAGTAGTATAAAAGATATTAATTATTTATAGAGGATTTGGCCCTAATATACTAGGATCTCGCTAAGACGCTAGTTTTATTATAAAAGTACGGAGGTTTAGTTTAGTAATATTTATACTAGAATCTACTCCGTAATAAAATCTTTTAGACATATACGACGCTTTTAATTATCAAATACGAAAATAAATAACTAAAATATAAAGTCCTAGACTATCTTTACGATATTAAAAATAAGTAATTATTAATTATATTATTTATTATTCTACCTAGAGATTTACCCTATTTTATATAATATAAAAATAATTTAATAGTCGATTATAATTAATATAAAATAAGAAGAGAATCTAAATTTTAATAAACTTCGGGACTTTTATAAAAAGAATATAAAATTTACTACGATTAGATTTATAATATAAGTATTATTCTCTATTTTATACTATATAATCCTCCGATAAATAATAATAAGAATTTTATAATATATAATATTTATATTCAAAGATTTTATTAAGGATATTAAAGATTATTATAAAAATAACTATTTAATATAGAGTTTAAATTAAAGAGTATTTTTTAATTTTATCTTTAATTATATTAAGAATCTAATAAATTCATAACTAAATATAAATATATATTATTGATATATAAAATAAAATTAGTCTAATTAGTATAGGAATTTTGAATATATTTTAATTTATTAGAAACCTAATTACCTCTATATAATAGGAATTAATTATTTATTTATTTATTAATATATTTACGCGATAATATTATCCGAGAAATTAGTCGGCTTCGGTTTCTTTTTATAATATATAATAAAATAATAATATTTACGACCCGATTTAAATCTTATTTTTCAAAAAAAATAAGAAGAAATATAAAGGTAATAATTAAATTAATTATTCGAGACTTTATGAAAAATTGAAAATAAACGACTATAAAGTTAATATAAATAATAAGAAGAAAGATTTATTAAAACTTGAAAATATTAATAAATTAATTATATTCCTTGAATAAGACCTAAATAAGATTAATTACTATAATTATAAAGAATATAGATATTTATTCTTTAATTATTTTAAGAAAAAGTCTAGAATAATCTCTTAGATAAATAATTATAAAGTTATAAAAAATATTTAATCGTGAAGAAAATCTCCGTCTTAAAGGGATAAAAAGAAATAATTATTTCGCGGAGTATATATATCGATTATTATATATTACTTAATTTAAAAGATATGAATTTTATAAAGTATATAATAATAAACGATATAAATTCTAGAGTAAATATAGATTTTATATTAATAAATACTTTACGAAGTAATATAACTTTAAATAAAAAAAACATACTACTCTCGTATACGAAATAAATAAATAAATAAATAAATAAATAATTAATTATTATAGTATTTATTATATAAATTATCGGTTTACTAATTTATAATAATATTTTAATTTATATAATAAGATTTTTTATATTATTAATTAGAAGAAATCGTTTATTACTTTAAATATATTAATTTTAAAAAAGAATAGAATTTAACTAAATTTTTATATATATACCTCACGATTCGATATTATTAAAAAGACTTTTAGTTTAAAGAAATCTAAAGATATTATTAAATCTCTAAAGATTAAATTAGTAGTTTATATATTAATATATTTAAAAATATACTTATTTAGCTCGAAATAAGAAAATTAAATAATAATCAAATATTAAAATAACGCGGTAGTAAATACAATATTTATTAATTATAATATTAGCGTATTATTAATACTCCTAGAAGAATTTAATAATTTCGTTAATAATTTTTCATATAAGAAAGTAGGTTAGTTATCTTCGTATAAAAATAATAATTATATTATTAAAATCGAAGAGGATCTACTTTATAAATCTCTTTATAATTTATTTAATAGAAAATTAATAAGATTAAAGAGGTATTGAAAAATTTCTTTTATAAAGATTTAAATTAAATACTCTATAAATTTAATAAAGGCGCTTATTCTTTTCGTTTTTAAAAAACCGCGAATTATAAATATATATCGATTATCGAGGTTTAAATATAATTAATATTAAGAATTATTAACTTTTATTATTATTTAGTAAATTATTAAATTATTTAAATAATATTTATTATTATATTATAATTAAAATAAGTAATAAATAAAAGATAATATCTCGTATATAGTATAATTATTTTTCCAAATATATAGTAATATTTTTGAGATTAATAAATATATTTACTACTTTGTAAATTTATATTAATAAATTAATAATAAAAATAATAAAAATAATAAATATATTTTATATAATATATTTAAATAATATTTTAATTTCTTCGGATTTAAAAGAAGAGTATATAAATTAAATATAGTAAATACTAGAGCGTTTATAAAAATATTCTTTATTCGGGTTTAAAGAGATATAACTCTCTTATTTAATTATTTTAATATCTAGGATTTCTCGTAAATATTAAAGATATATTAATAAATAAATATGAGATTAGAATAAATTAATTCTAGCCGAAATCGGAATCTTATTATAATTTTCAGAATTTTCAGATTTATCGATTTTTATAAATTATAGAGTCTTTAATATATTTATAAAAGTATAGAGTAAATTCTAAATACAGTATTCTAAATACTCGTAAATTAGTTAAACCGGTTTAAATTAAATAATATTATATCTTAACTCTAAAGCGCTATTAGTATTTATAAATATAAACGAGAATCTAACTCGCTTCTAATAATAATTTTAGCTCGCGAGAATATATAGTATTTATATACTTAATTTATAATTTATATATTAGTAAAGGTAGTATTATAGAGATACCCTCTTTATTTATATAAATACTCTCTAGATCGCTAGATAAACACCCCTCCTATATCTAGTTAGTATTTTCGGTTACTATAATTATTAGTATATCTACTATAGGCGATAGTGTTATTAAGCCCTCGGGGTCGTAGATATAATAATAGGCCAGCCCCGAGGATAAACTTTAATGAGTCAGTTTAGTAGATTAAAAGACGTCGGATTAAAACGATTTAAGGCCTTTCTATTATAGGCGCGATTTTCGGCCAAGATAAAAGCGAAAATAACGAAAATCTTACTCGTATTTAGTTTATAGCGATCCTATTAATATACCCTCTGTTTATAACCTAGCTATATACTATATTTAAAGATCTACGTATTTAGAATCCTAGTATATATAACGTCGCTGTCGGTCTTAAGGATAAGGTAGTAGTTTTACTACTATATACCGGCGTCGCCCGAATAAATTATATTAATATTATTACGATAGCCGGTAAAACTAACTAGATATAAAGAGAGTATTTATCTAGCGATCTAAAGAGTATCTATATAAATAAAAAGGATATCTCTATAATACTACTTATTAGTAAAGCGAGAGATTATATAAACTTTTTCTAACTATAAATTGTATTAGAACTCTTATTATACTAGAGTTACGTTAAAGACTAAAGAGTATATAAGAGAGTATGAAAAAAGCCGAAGTACCTAGATAAAGAGGGCCTTAAATACGGTAAATCATAAAAGAATACTCGTAATTCGAAGAGCGAAAACGTTTTTATAGTAGGAGAATATATATAAAACCTCGCTAAAACCGACGGGAGTATAGAAACTCGTAAATTAAAGAAGAAAGAAAAATAAATATCATAAGGAACTTCTTTAATATATATTAATTAAAGATAATAGAGAGGGAAAGACTAAAGACTTCGGGAGTAAAATAAATTTTTTATAATAAATTTCATTTCCTCCCTCCCTATCGACGGTAAACCTAAATAATATCGATAAAATAAGATATTTAGAGTTAATTAGAATAGATTAAAAAATATTTAAAATAGAAATAAATAAAGTAATATAACGCCTAGCCGCCGATAAAATATTAAGAATTAATAGAATCCTTAATTAATTCCTAAGAACTATAATAAAAACGGAAATAATAGATATTATTATATATTTATTTTAAATCTACCTTCGATAAAGATATTACCCGAGGTACTTTAAAGTAATTAATATAATAATTTTGAAAAATTCGAAGAAAAGCGAATATTTAGAATTAAAATTATATAGATTTATTATACTCTTTAATATATTTAATAAGGCGCTAGAAGTAGTTATCTCTAAAAAACTTAATAATTTAACGGAAAAATACGAACTCTATCGGTAAAGCGGGAGACTATACGAGAAAGTCGAGGTACTAAATACGCTTTTTACTACTTTAGGCGGAAAAATAATAAAAAGAGAATATTATTCTAAAAAAAAATATAAATAAAAAACCTAAAAATAGTAACTTCGGATTTAAGATTTTAAATCCGTGGTTTTCTACTAGCGCCGAGTAGCTCGCTAAGGTTATATAGAGTATTATAACTACGCTAATTTAATTTAGATATTAAATTACGTCGATTCACGAAAATTATATATATACGGAATACCCCCTAAGTTAGCGCGGTATTATAGACTATATAATTTATTTATAACTATATATATTTAATTATTTACCGGTATTACTTAGACTAGTTTATTCTAATTTATTTAAAATTATTCAAAATAAGTCGAGGTACTAAATACGTATTTAGTAACTTCGGTATTAAATCGATCTCTAGGGCTAGTATATAAACTAAATAGATCTAAGCGTCTTTTCCGTCTTTTTCGGTAGAATACGGGCTCACCGCTTTATCGATATAACGAGATACCTCGGCCTATAAAAAAGAGGTAAAAAAAGAAGAAACCGCCGGCTAAAAAGTAATAAATACCGATTATTTAATAAATTTATAATAAAGTAGCTATCGGGCCTCTAAGATAAATAAATAAAATTAAAAGAGCTAAAACGAAAGAGAAGTAATAAGAAAGAATAAATAATATTTTAAAATAATTATAACTAAGGGCTATTAACTAGTAAAGAGAGGAAGTAATTTATTAATAAATTAGAGTTTTTAACTAGCGAAGTTTTTCTAGCGATTAATAGGCGCTATAATAACTCTATTAGAAAAGAATTCGCGGAACTCCTTTATTAATAAAGTAGTTTTAATAGAGTAGGTATATCAATTAATTAATTAATTAATACCCGTATAGTATATCATTTATCGTCTCCGAGTAGGTTTATTTAATATCTTATTATTATTTATTAATATCTTATATATTAAGCTAGCTCAAGGTCGTAGTCGATTTATATAATTATCTAATTTATATAATATAAATTATGAGTTAGATATAATATATAATAATATTAATTACGTATTTATTTAGGTATTTATATAAGTATTTTATATTAATATTATGAATTTACTATGTTTATTAAATATAATCATTATATACGATATTTGAAAAAGATTTTTTCACGAGTATATTAATTATATATTGAAATTTATTTAGTTTTTGACCCGAATAGCTAGAGTTTAAATTACTCGATTTATAATTCTATTTTATCGAAATAAAATAATACTTCCTATCCTATCTACTCGCTATATTTTAAATCCGTTTTTTAATTATTTCTCAGCCGCTTATTAATCGTTTATTAATCGTTCCTTAAATAGATGACTATTAATTATACGACGGTATTAGAATTAAATAATATTGATACTTCTCTTCTTAAAATTATTAACGGTTTAAGATTATCGTTATAGAGTATTTTAAAAACGGTTGAAATACGATTTAATTACTATTTATCAACTATATATAAATATTAATTAAGCGGCTACTAGATCTAGATTAGAAATTATAAAAGTTTATTTAAATTCTTCAATACTAAGCCTATATCGGAATAACTTCATATATATACTTTTCGTAAAGATTTCAAAAAAGTACTTTCTGTTAAAATTATAGAAGGATACTTGATTATTCTATAGAACTATGAGAATACGTAAGACTATATACTATAAATGATCTATATATAGATCCTAGATCACGTGACTAAGTTACGTGATATATTAAGCCTTAGTATATTTTAATACTCCTACTCGAATATTATTACTATAGAAAAGTAAACGCCGGGTAGTTATAGTAAATAGCTCCTATATAATAAAAATTCCGTTTACCTATATAAAACATTCCTGATTTTAATAAAATACGGTTATTTGAAAATTTTATTTAATATATAATATATACACGCTATTTATAAGTTAAAATATGGTCGTATAGACTATATAAACGAATATAATACTACGAGTAAATTATCATAACTAAACGGGATATAGATAAATCCCGATAATAATACTATAAGAAACGTTACTATAAGGGGTAGCTATAGGCGCTAAGCGCCTATATAAATAAAGTATTATAGCGTTTATTTACGAGTAATATAAATAAATTCTTAGAGGCGCTAGTCCTAGAGACTCTAAAATAAAGGCTTTAAATACCTAAAGAATAATTAAATCTAAGTAATAATATAAAAAATATAACGGTATAACTCTAAGGGTATATAGTTATTATTACTATACTATAAGCTATCTACCCTATAGTATATTTAAATAGATACGAGTTAAGTTAGAAGTATAAATTATTTAGAACGTAATTAATCGAAATCTTAATTTATATTAACCTTATAATTAGTTATAATAAAGTATTTACTATATTCTTTAAAATTAATATAGATAATAATACCCTAGTAATACTATATATTTATAAATTAGGTATTAGTACCGATTTATAATTTAGTTTAGGTAGTAAAAAGAGTTAAGTGATTAATAATTTAAAGTATCTACTTACGGAGTTTATTATAATAATCGCGCTTTTTAGGATCTAGTAAATCTTTAGATTAATTAATTTTATTATCCCTTATAAAGAATAATAGAGGGCGAGTATATATATATATTAATATAAAGAATTATATATATACTAGGAATTCTAATTATTTAGTTACTAAAATATTATTATAAAGTTTAGAAGGATCTAGGCCTATATTAAATATAAATAAATTTAAGATAATTATAACTTTTAATACCGGCGGTTAAATTTTTAATTTTTATAGTAGTAGTAATAAAGATTAAATATACGAAGAAGACAGAATATTTAGAATTTTATATTATATTTAGAATTTTATATTATATATTAAACCTAAAGTAATAGCGGTGAATAAATAATAACTAAGGATTTATTATCTAATTTTAATATAACTAAAAATAAGATATAACGGAGACGGGAGTTAGGCTAGGTATCTATTAATTTTAATAATATACCCGCGGTTTTAATAATATTTTAGTTATGTTATAATAACTAGATAAACTCTTAAAGAGCCTCTAGACCTAGGGTTAAATAAAATATATTGAAATTATCCTTATTTAGGGCCTTTATAAGGTCGTCGGTTATTTATTTATTAATCGGGATATATTTTAAGACGATTTAACTATTAATAATTTTTTCCCGAATAAAGTACTAATTAATATTAATATATTTGGTTCGGGTATAAAACTAGGGGTTCTTTACGAGAGTTATAATACCCTAGTTATTATAATAAATAATCATAGTTTATATAATAATTTCGGATAATTAAATAAATAAATTATATAACTAGATAATTTCCTTAGAAGTTTAAATCTACCTAATATATTCAGCCTTATAGGTCGATAGCGCGACCGTAGGCTAATGTTTTAAAAACTAGTTAATAATACCGCTACCGGTATTAAAAATATATCTTAAAGTAGAACGACGGATATAATAATTATTTACCTAATTAATATTAATATATCTAGATACCTAATTTAGTGGTCCTTTATATATAAGGCGGTAGCCTATAATAATTTTTAAATACCGAAAGATCCTTTTAATAATAATCTAATAAATATTAATTAGGTTTAATCTATACCAATTAATTACTAATACCGTGTATACTATATTAGGGCGAGTACTTAATATAATATATATAAGGGATCCTATTATAGATTAATATTTAAAGCGGAATATTATAGGAGTAATATAATTATCCTCTACTTTATAAAGTATAATAAAGGTATTTATAAAAGTAAAGTATAATTTATACTTTTATATATCGAATTTTTTTAGGACTTATTTAACGTACCTAGTTTAATTAAACCGTAAGGTTCTATTAGGGCGATCGGATAAAATAATTATCCCTAAATAAAAAGTATATAGGCCGAGGTCTTTTATTTAAAAGCGATTATCTAATTTTAATTTAATAAAATAGATATCGGCGATTTTTAGGCCGATAATAAAAAGATTATTCATATAAATAGTAATTATAATATTTATCCTAGGGTTAATAAAGATATTAAAGTTAATATTAATTAATTCGAAACCTAAAGAGCGAAGGAATTTAATAAAGATTTTATATTATATTCTAAAGAATTATTTCAGCCTATATAAAACTTGTTTAAATTTATATACTAGTGAGTTTAAGCTCGCTCCTATAAGTTATTTTATATAGATTTCTTCCTTAATAACCTTATATAGAAAAGTGGTTTTAACGTCTATTTATTTAATATTTTAATTATAGGTAGTTACTAGGGTAAAGATAACTTTATAATCTATAAGTTTAACTACCGATATAAAGATTTTATAATAATCGAGACTTTTATATTATTCGAAACCCCGTACTACCTAATATATTTTATATCGTAGGATCTTCCTTATTCTTAGGCCCCGTTTAAGAAAAAATATTTTTTAATTAATAAAAACTTTCCTCGTAACTAGGAGGTTAACTAGCGACTATATATTATTTTAAATAAACGATTTTAGTTTATCTTTTATCGCTAGTTATTATTCGGCTTTACGACTACCCCGAATAATCTCCGTATAGGACCTAGGCTTATAGGGTTTATTATTAATAACCTAAAAAAATAATATAAATAAATTAAATAAATCTAGCGATAATAATTAATATTCTAGGAAATCGAGATTAGAGTAATCCCTAATAACCCGATTAATAAATTCGATTTATATAATTATAATTAGGGAGTTACCGGCTAGTATATTACTAGAAGAGGGAGTATTAAAAAGAGTACTAAAAAGAGTAAAAGATAATAAAGTACTAAAGGTACTAGAAGAAGACGGATTTAATATAGGCGCCTTATTATCCTAAATAATATTAATAATAATAAATTCATTTTACTTCTCCCCTAGAGTTATATATTATTAATATTTAATAAGGGAATTAAGAGCTAATAAATTACTATTCTAATTAGAGATATATTAAGGGCGTTTTTTTGAAATATAATAAAAGTTTAATTTAATTATTTTCTTTATTATTAGTTTTTATAGCCGGAAGATAGAATTCCCTTTATATTTTATAAGAAAATACTACGTACTTTTATTAAAAAGTTTCTTCTATTTCCGATTTATAGCCTAAACTACTAAATTAATAATATATAAATAAGAAAGGTCCGGGTATAAACCTAAGAATACTTTAATCGGCGAGAGAAATAACCTAATAACGGGTCTATAAGCGATAAGATAAACGATTATTTAAATAAACTAAAGTTATAAACTATATAAAAGGCCGGAGTTAATAATTAAAGAATAAAGCCTAACTATTATAATAGGACTAAAATACTCCGATTCACCGTTTTATTAAGGATTTCTAGGTATTATAGGCTATCGGTATCTAGTAAATAATTACAAATAACGGTATAAACTAAGTCGTATGTTATTAGTAGAGAATAAAAGTAGATAGTATAATATCTTAATAGTAATATATTCTTACTAGGACTACTAGCTATATATAGAACCCTATCTTTAATAAATAATATAAACTTTTAGTTCTAGAACTTCAATATTATATTTATAGAATTATATTTATAGTACTCGTCGTTAGTAAATTATCCTAATACTAGACGACTTTATAATTTTATTACTTTATCTAAATACCCCTATAATTTACTAAGGGACTATTAGCTCTATGATTATAATAATTATAACTTAGCGCTATCTTTTTTAAAACTTCTTTAATATCTATATTTTAGTTTTAAATTTAAGCGCTATATTATTATTAGTAATAGATAGTAGATAATAATAAAAACTAGATAAGATTAATTTAATTTACTATCTAGGGTATTATATAAATATAATATAAAAGGCCGAAAAAATAAATCCTAAATTACTAAACTATAATTATATATATATACCTTAGGGGCACCTTTATATTAATTAGTATATATATAAATTAAGAGAAATAGTAGGCCAGTCCTATTTTTATTTAGTGTACCAAAAATATTAATAGTTTATTAATGAAATTACGTTATATTATCTAGATACTATTTTAGTATTGAAAGCTAATTAATATTTATATAAAAGTAGTAGTTAATAATTTATTAATAACTCATTAATAATTTATTAATAGTTTATTAATAGCCTAAGCTTTTTTACTTTATTAGAGTATATAGGTCTTAGTTATATAATTTATAATAATATAGGGACGTATTATAGAGATACCCCCTTTACCTATATAGATACCCCCTAGATCGCTATATAGATACCCCCCTATATTAGGTTAGTGGCGGCGGTTACTATAATAAAATATAGTAAAATTGTTCAGGCGACGTGGGCGTATAGTAGTAAGACTACTACCTTATCCCTAATATCGCTAGCGACGACGACGTTATATATATTAATATTCTAAATAGGTATATCTTTAAATATAGTATATAACTAGGTATTATAGCGAGTATTTAATAATAAAATCGTTATAGAGTAAATATAAATAGGATTTTCGTTATTTTCGCCTTTATTTTAGCCGAAAAACGCGCCTATAATAGAATCGCCTTAAAACGTTTAAATCCGATATCTTTAAAAAAAAAACTATTTTAGCGTCGTTAAGTTAGTTTAGCTATTAAGCTAACTTATTAAAACTTATTCTCGAAGTTAACGTATTATATCTACGGCCTTAAGGGCCTAGTAACGTTATCGCCTTAGCTAGAGCTAGCTTTAGCGCTGGCGCCGATATAATAGAGGTACCTCGCCGAGCGCCTAATCGGTATACTAGTAGGGAGAGGAGCCCTCCGTATTAAGGTTTTAAGGCTAGGCCAACTACTATAAAATAGGCGTCGGTAGTAAAGTCGGTCTCCTCTCGCTCGACTTAACTTATAGTAATTACCTAGCCTTATCTCGGTATAGCTCCCCCTTTTAATATAACTCCCCCTTTTAGTATAGCTCCCCCTTTTAGTATAGCTCCCCCTCTTAATATAGCTCCCCCTCTTATTTAGGGTATAAATACGCGCGATCTAGGGGTAGAGGTTTCGAAGGATTAATTACTATATTAAAATAAATATTCTTCTACCTCTTCGAATTAGGAAGGGCGCCGTCGCGTTATTTATTTAACCTTAAGCTTAGCTCTCGTCGGAAACTTTTATAGGCTAGAGGGTTCATTTTTAATATATACGATTACTAGCTCCTGAACCCTCTTTAAGGGCGAAATATTCTAATTATCCTTTATTTTAATAATTAGCTCTCGCGTTAATTAAAAAGCTAGCTTAATATATCGCTAGTAAAAATAAATATCTTCGATCTTAAAAATACTACCGTTACTTTCTATCCTCGTCTTTACTTTATAAGTATATAGTAGTCCAGAGTATTTAGTATACGTATCGGTATAAGCCTCGAGATTATTATTTATCCTAGCTAGTTATACGATTACCTTTTTAAATATAAATAACGTTACTAAAGTTTTTATATCCCGAAGTAGAGGAATCTAATAATTATAAAGAAAGTGTATTTTATTTACTTCTAGCTTACTAATATATATTCTAAATTAACGAATAAGGAGGTCGTTAATTTTATTAACTACAATCTTAAAGTCCCCTATTACGGATTAGCTAATAAGTCTATATAAATAATAATAGTACGTTTTGTTTATTAAAAATTTTAACTCTCTTTTTAAAGCCTAATAACCGCTCTCGCCTTTAAAACTAATAATATTCTAGAAGTAAAGAATCTAGTTAGTAAAGGCCTTTATAAACTTCCTCTTATAAAAGTTAATCTACGTTTTTATTAAATACTAATAAATTAACGCGTCTTTAAAGAGGTAGTTTTTATATAGTTATTATTATTTATTTTTAAATTATTCCCTTATAGGGGCGTAAACGATAGTAAATTAGGCGGTATAAAATTCTTCCTAATCTTCCTTCGTTTTAAATTTATCTTTATAATTAATAATAACGTCCTTATTAATATACTAAACGTATAGAAGGTTCGCGACTTTAGGGAAGATACGAAAATACGCCGCTATTAAAGCCTTCTCGCGGTCGGTAATATTAACTAGCGGATCTAGAATATCTAGTTCTAGAAGTATATCGCGGTATTATTATAAGGCCTAGACGTAGTCCTTAATCTCTTTTTATAGTAGGAAGTAGAAAGCGACGTAGAATATACGGTTTAAAGCGGTTATTCTAGTAATAATAAGTAATAGAAGTTTATATTTATTCGTCTTAAAGGTAGCGTCTATAATAACGACTTCTTAATACTACTTTAAGATAGTATAGTAAGAAGTCTTCGAAAAAAAGAGATATAATACGCGATCTTAGCGGTCCTTAAGGTACTTTACCCATTAATCGCCTATATATAGGTATTCTATTAATATTTATATAAGAGTAAAGTTTCCTAAGGCCTAATATCTTATTCGGGCCTTAGTATTATAGATATTTTTTACTAGGAAGGTCGGATTAAATAAATCGCTACTATCCTTAAACCCGTTAACGATCTACGCTAGTATAGTATATATCTTCGTTCGCTTTTTAATAGTCTATTTAATCGTTATTATTATCGTTATAACTCGGTGGGAGGGATATAAAATTAAGAGAATAAAGGTATAATTATAAAAGCTATCTAGTACCTCTAGGTACTAATCGTTAAGGGTATTTTTAATAGCGACGTAAACGAATAAATAACCCGTAGAATAAAAGGTTATATATAGACGTAATTAGCCTTTAGGGGTATATTCCTTTCTACCTTTATTATATATTAACTAGGCCTTCCGTTTTACCCTTTTTTTTATTTACTTTAGATCTTCCCTAAACGAGCGCGTAACCTTACTTTTTTATATATATTTATACCGTTTTAACGAGCATGCCGAGGGAGCCCTCTAATAGGTTATTCTATAATAGTAGTAGGTCTATAGTTATCGTTACGGTAAGGTAAATTAATTTAGGGAAGTACTTATTTTAAAAGGGAGAAATAGCGACGCGACGGTACCACTTATTAGCGGTAGATATATTAATAGTTACGGTAACCGCCGCCATTAACCTAATATAGAGGGGGTATCTATATAGCGATCTAGGGGGTATTTATATAAGTAAAGGGGGTGTCTCTATAGTACCTCCTATAATATAATATAAAAATAGGGTTAAAATATATAGTACTAAACTATAGTAGATAGAAATACTTCTTGATTAATTGTCTATAGAGGATAAGAGCGAATATATATATAAGACCCTAATACTAAATATTACTAAGTATCTATTTACTAAATAGTTACTAAATAGTCCTATATTCTAATACTCCTACTCGAACGAATTCTTTATTAAGAAGTCTCTAAAATAGCCCCGTACTCCCTTTATTTTAAGGTCGTTATAATAGGCTATGAAGGGCTAAAGTTATAATTTATAAAAACTAAGCTACGGGCCTAAACTATAATTAATAGAGGCTAAATTATAGGGCTAAGTCATATCGGTAGAGGTTAAGCTATAGGGCTAAACTACGTCGGTAAAGATTAAAGGAGGAAAATTCCGTTTTTTAATAAAATATAGTATTTTAAAAATTTTATTTAATAATTAACCTATACACGCTAGATTTAAATAGTAGCGAGGTCGGGAGATTAATAAACGATATAAATACTACGAGAAAATTATTAGAAATAGTTATATATTATAGGGTTCTACGGGGAAATAATTATTAAAGAAATAAAGACCGCCTAAAATACTACGGGGACCGCGTTAGGTAAAGGTATTATAAATATAACGAATAACTATAACGGATATTTAAGGGATATTCTAGCGATATATAGACTTATTAATAAGGGTTATAAAAGGGCTAAATAAAAACGATAAATTAAAGAATAATTTTATCGTCGCCGTATATAACCTAAAAGCGCCTAGAGCGATTTGTAATATATCGTTATATATACGGATATAATTTGGCTGACAATTACTTTAGAGAGTATACTTTATAAAGGCCTTAGATAAAACCCTAAAAATTTGGTAGTATTCGATATAATAGTTATTAGTTAATATTAAATTAAATATTAATTTTTTATATTAGTTAGGTTATTAAAACGTAGTTTATAAAGCCCCCGGATAGGCCTATAGAGCCTCTAGATAGGCCTATAAAGCCGTATTTAGTATTTATAAATATAGAATAACTCTTATAGGAGTATAAATAAACTCCTATAAAAAAGGTAATAAATATTTATAGAGGGTAATTATTTTAGGCCTAAAGTTATATAAAAAATATTACATTTAATTTTAGGAAGAGCTTTAGTTAGGCCGTTAATAATCTACTTTATAATCGGAATATAGCGGAATTTAATTTCGCCTACTACGATTTTTTCGCGCTAGAAATAATACTAGATCGTAATATATTTAATACGGTTATAGTCCTAGGGGTTCTTAGCTAGAGTTATAATACCTTAGTTATTATAAAAGATAATTATTATAAATATAAAATAGGTTAATAGAGCGGAGTAGGCGGCTAGTATAAATAATATAGTAGCGAGTACTATTAATATATACTAGCTTAAATCTCTACCGGAACAAAGTATACGCGTAATAAATATTAATTATCTAAACAACTTTTCAAGCTAGATGATTTTTTTAATAATTTAGGTCTAGCCCGTATATTCGGCTTTATAGGATAATAACGTAATAATCGGTTAATATTTAGACTATTAATTAATAGTTATATTACCGAGGTTAAATATATAGCTAAAGGTAGAACGCTTTATATCGTAGTTATTTATTTAATTAATATTAATATAGCCCTCTAATAAAGCGAGTTAACCCTAGAAGACTAATTTTAAATATAATATACCGCGTAAATAACGGAAGATATATTTTATAATTACCTAATAAGATTTATCGGGGTTAGAAGTATAACGATTTATTATTAATACCGCGTAAACGATATTAGGCCGCGTATTTATTATAGTATATATTAATAAATTAACGGTTAACTAGTAGGCGGTAAAAGAGGTAGGCTTAACTTAATATCCTTTATCGGCCGGTATAAGCTTGATTATAAGGTTTATAAAGACTTTTATAACTTTAACTTTAATATTATATATATTATAATCTTTAAATACCCGCTTTAAGTATACTTCTTAATTAAGAAATAATATATAATTCGGGCGATCGCGCGATATTTTAAAATTAAGATAGTGTATAATAAAGCTAAAGTTAATTATTCTATATTTATCGCTTAAGCGTTATTTTAGTTAAATAATAATATCTTTACCGACGCTAATAATTAATATATCGTTAATATATAGTACAATTATTAGTTATATCTTATAGTTAAGAAATATATTAAAATTAACGTTTAAGGGTATAAAGCTAAACTTAACTAGGAAAGTCGTAAAGGTAGTATATTATACTTAAGGAGATTATTTAAACCTATATAAAGTATATTTTAGGAAATATATATAGCCTAAACTATCGTCGAAACTAGTAAACTATTCGATATAGATTTTATTATTTATTAGGCCGTATAAAAAAGTAGTTTATATATCTATTTATTTAAGCTCTAGGTCGTAAATAACTATAATAACGAATAATACTTTATAGTTTATAAACTTAATTATTAAGATAAAAGTCTTGTCGAAGTTGATTCTATATTATTATTTAAACTTGTATATTACTTAGCGAGCTTTATAGCGAGGAATTTCGCTAACGGCCCTATATTTAAACTTATAAACCTATTTACCTCGAAGTATCTTTTAGTTTCGGGGTAGATTTAATAATATCTAAGTATTATTCGCTAAAAGTAAATCGATTTCGGTATTTATACCGAGCTATTAGTATATCTTATTAAGAATATTAATTATAGTTTTTTTATATATTTTAGGCTCGTAAAACTCGGTAGGTAAATCTCTCGTAAATAAAATAAATAGATTAAAAGATAAAGTAGGTTTATAAAGCTCTAGATACCTATTTAAAATTATCGGTATTATAGATATATTAGTGCCGGAGTTAGAAGAACGTTAGGCCGGTTCTATATTAGATTCGGAATCTATATTTTATAACGTATTTACGCGAGTCGATTTAGAATTAGCGTCGCTAGCGAGATTTATTTATAATTATTATACCGGCTATAAACCTAGCGTAAGTTATAGGTTTAATATAAGTAACTTTATCCTACATCGGTAAAGCGGGAGACCGCACGAGAAGAGTCGAGGTACTAAATACGTATTTTACCAGTTTTAGGCGGAAAAATAACGGAAAGACAACGTCCCCAAAAAAAAAAAAAAAAATTTTTAATAAAAAACCTAAAAATAGTAACTTCGGATTTAAGATTTTAAATCTATTCTTTTCTACTAGCGCCGGGTAGCTCGTTAAGGCTATATAAAGCGCTATAACCACGCTAATTTAATTTAGATTTTAAATTACGTCGATTCACGAAAATTATATACGCGCGTAATACCCCCTAAGCTAGCGCGGTGTTATGAACTATATAATTCACTTATAACTATATATATCTAATTATCTACCGGTACTACTTAGACTAGCTTATTCCTATTTATTCAAAATTATTCAAAATAAGTCGAGGTACTAAATGCGCATTTAGATACTTCAGACGAAAGCAGGTGTTAAATCGATCTCTGGGGCTGGCAAATGAGCTAAATAGATCTGAGCGCCTTTTCCGCCTTTTTCGGTAGAATGCGGGCTCACCGCTTTACCGATATAGGCCTCGGTAATATAGTATATTTAATTAATCGCTACGGTAACGGTAAAGATCGAATAATATCCTCTACCGATTTAATATAGTTAGGCTAGGTAGCTTTAATTAATTATCCGTTACTACTATTATAACTAGTACTATAATTATTAATATTAGATTCTAAATTACGTTATAGTTTATATAGCTCTAAAATATCTTTACGTCTCGCTATAATATCGCCCCCCTAACGGGGAATTATTATTAAGACTTTATTAACTAGCAGTATACCGTCGTTTATAGTATGTTTATTACTACTAGTAATATACTCTTCGGTCTACCGAATTTCGAAATACTTTACCCGTATATATTAATATATAATAAAAGTAGTTACCTTTATAGCCGATAAATATACTTTTTTTACCGCGATTAATAAACTTTTATTAGTTTTTACCTATAATGTAATATTCCTAGTATAGGCCTATTTAACTAATATTATATAAATATAATAAATTAGGGCGTATTCTAATAGAGTCTTAATAAGATATAATATTTATTATAGTAATAAAAGAACGATTTCGTAGCTAGTTCGCCGTAGAGATAAACTTTAAAATAAGTTTATTATCGAGTCCGTTATTAATTAATAGGGTATATACTTTCTTAAGTAAAACTTAGTTAATATATTTTAATATACCGTTTATTTAGGAGTTACTAGGGATAGAGTAGCTCTAAACGATATTATATTCGAAATAATAGTTAGTAAACTCGCCGTTAATATATATAGGATTTTTATCGGTATAGAGGTAATGAATCTTATAATCTCCGTATTCTTTAGCGCTATAGATAAGGAATATACCGAAAATACCTATTTAATAAGAAATGAAGTAGTAATAGCTATATTTATATTTATCGTTAATAAACGTAATTATAAAACCGAAACTATAGGCTCTAAGGTTAATAATATTACTATAGATAATATCGTATTTAAATCGTTTTTACCGTAGGCGACGTTTATATAAATACGCGTATATTTTAATAATACTATATATTTCGTAATTATTATCTTCTTTAACTTTAGATAGGTCGATTCTATCGGTTATTTAAGATAAATATATAATATTATTTTTACCTAGGTAGCCGAGTCTCTTATATTATAAAGTTAAGGCCTTAGCGTCTATAGTAGATAAAGCGAGTTAACTTTATCTATATATATATAGGATATAGAGATTATACTTTTAAAGAGTTATAATAATATTTTTAAATCCGATTAAAATCCTTTTTAAAATAAAGCCTAGTATATAACTAGCTCGCTAAAGCTTAGTATATGAAATAAGATTAAAATTACTATTAGGAATATATATAACGTTATTAACTTATAGGTACTAGATATTATTATCGCCTAAATATAATAACCTAATAATTTTATTATTATATAATATTAGCCTACCCCTAAAACCGTTAATAACGTCGGCGCTTTTAAGTTTAGTATATTCTATAAATATAAAGCGATTATAAGTAATATAGACGGTATAACCGGTATCGAATATCTAGAGTTAAAAGACTTTAGAGTTAATACCGGTTAAGGTATAATAGGATTTTATATTTCCTTCGGTATCGGCTCTAACTCATTTATAGGGCGACTTATCCTTATTCTTATTTTTATTATTATTTTTAGTAGTGTTATTATTACCTTTACTACCTCCACCGCCGCGGTTACCTCGACCGCGGCGGCTACGATTACGCTAATTATTATAACCGAGATTATTATATTATAGTTTATTATAAGTAATATAGTACCTAACTTATTTTACGAAATCGGTATAATATAAATAAAATCGAATAATAATTTTTTAATTAGGCCTTTAAACTCGCTATTAAGTATTATAAATAATAAAAGCGAGCTAGCTAGTATTAATAGTACTAGCCTAAAGATATAAAGTATTATAAAAATAAAAGATTATTACGCTAAAGAATATCTTAATTATACTATTAGTATTAAATAAATCATAGTCTTCGGCGAAGGATTCGTAATACCGTTAATATTTAGTATTAAGATTACGATAAAACTATTAAACTATAACGTTAGTATTAAGTTTAAAGTAATTAAACTTATAAAGCTCGTTATAAATAACCTGAAATTTACTAATATAATCGCTAGGGCTATTATAGTAAAAAGTAATAAACTAATCGAGTTTATTTAAAATAATATATAGGTAGCCGGAGCCACGGGGTTTAAACTTATTTATAATTATTATCTAGGCTTATAAAGTCATCTTTTCAATTTTAATCTTTATATATATTACCGGATTAACGGTACGATAAAGGATATTATAAATTATTTTATTATCGCTAAACTATTAGTACCTAATTTTAATTATATAATTAAATTTATTAGTGTCTAGTTCTAAAGCCTTAATAAGAGGATCTTCGAGGTATTCTTATAAATTTATAATATTAAAATTATTACGTATCTTTTACTTTTATTAGACGAAATCTTTTATAAAGCTAAATTTTTCGACTTTATCGAATATTTAAATAACTTTTAAGTACTATAATATAATAGCGGTATTTAAAGAGTTAAATTAAATAATTTAATATTGCTAGGTAATTCTAGCGTTAATTTATCTATAAAATAACTAAAGGTAGCTAGTGAATTAGATTAATAATAATATTTATATATTTTATCGTCGTACCTTTTATCGTCGTATACTTTTATATAAATCTTCTTAACTGTATATTAGGTCCGTTAGAATATACGGGTTAAAAATCTTTAAAGAATATATTAACGTTTAGTTATAAAATAAGGTAGTTTAAGCCTAGATAGTTATTATTTCCGTTTTAATAATTACTACTATTATAATTATTTTAAATAACGAGGCTAGAAACTTAAAGGATAATATATTTAAAATTTAACTCGCTATTACTCTATATAAAGGAATAAAAATAAATAGTTTTAATAATTATTTTAGTAATAAAAGTTATAGTTATAACTACGACCTATAATTATAATTTATAATATTTTTCCCCCCGACTACGGAGTTATAAATTTATTCTTAGTTATTAACGTTATTAACGCTTATTTTTTAAGGCGGTAAATAAGCTATAGCGGTAATTAGTTACGATTATTCTAGGCTTTAAAAAGACCTTATAAACTTAAAACTATAATACGCTAATAACGATTATATTAAGTTATATAGAGGTATTAATAATAATAAATAGCTATTATATATAACTACCCCTAAGGTATTTATTAAAGTATATATAAAGTACGTTAATATTAGCCGATTACGGCGATTAGTTACTCCCTAGTATAGTAATTAATTATTTTCTAATAATACTTCGCTTATTAGTTATTTTCTAGCGGTGTATAAACTCTTTATAAACGATTTAGTTATAAATATAGTCTATCGGGTTATTCCCTAGTAGAGGCGGGGCTAGCGGAATTATATTCTAGGTACTAAACCCCTTATTTAAAAATTTTTTACGGGCGTAATCTAATACGTCCTAAATATAGTTACGATAACGTAATAATACCGTATTACTATTATTAATACTATAATAATATACTAAATATATAGCGGATATATATATAGAGCCCGGGCTCATAACCTATTAAACTATAGTAGGTAGAAATACTTCTTAATTAATTATCTATAGAGGATAAAAGCGAATATATATATAAGACCTTAATACTAAGTATTACCAAGTATCTACTTACTAAGTAGTTACTAAGTAGTCCTATATTCCAATATATAGCTCCAATATATAGCTTTAGTAGTCTACTTTTAAGAATACGACTCTAATTTATAAGTTATATCGAGAATATTTATAAAAATATCTATTATTATTAGGTAGGCTTTTAGCCGTAGGTCTCTAACCGTATATTATTAATTATTAATAATATAATATTTTATAGTACCTCGCTAGTAGTATACTAGTAGTAGTATATAGTACTTTATCTTTAGCGAGCGCTATATATTTAATACCCTAATATTTAATACTCTAGTTTTTAGTATTTTTAGCGCTTTTATATTTTTAGTACTAGAATCTAAATATTAGAATCTAAGTATTAGAATTTAAATACTCTATCTAGCGTAGTATACTTTTAATTATAATAAAATCTAGGTTAATCTTCTATATTATATTATTATTACTATAATTTAATACTATTTATACTACCTTTTAGTATTATACCTCGATCCTATATTTCAGCGCTATACTACTATTAGTAGTGAATAATAGATAACAATATAGATTAATTAAAATTACCCCGATTTACTATATAGGGTATAAAGTACATAAAAGTATAAAGAGTCTCCGTTTAATATTAGAGTAAAATAATAAATCCTAGATATATAAAAATTAAATAAGGGTATTAAAGCTCAGAATTATATATATTTTAAAAAAAAATTATTTACTCTCTAAATCATATGAAGTAAATCGTTTAAAATATATTTAAAAACGTTAGCTCTAAAGGTTATTATAGATTAAATATATAATATTATATAACTTATTAAGTAAAATCAACGATATGGCTTTACTCTTTAGGTTAGCCGCGCCTTTATATAAAGCGGTAGTAAAAGTAATAACGGTATATTAGTAAAGAGATATTTATTATTTTTATTAGGATCGGGGATCGAATCCCTAATATCACTATTACGACGGCGGCCGCGAGGTGTTACACGTATTTATTAAATATAGGATAGATAGAAACACTTCTTGATTAATTATCTATAGAGGATAAGAGCGAATTTACGTGTAAGACCCTAATATTAAGTATTACTAAATATCTATTTACTAAATAATCCTATACTCCTATATTCTAATACTCCTACTCGAACGAAATCCTTTATTAAGAAGTCTCTAAAATAGCCCCGTATTCCCCCTATTTTAAGGTCGTTATAATAGGCTATAGAGGCTAAAATTATAATTTATAAAGGCTAAGCTATAAGCCTAAGCTATAATTAATAGGGGCTAAGTTATAGGGTTAAGCTATATCGGTAGGGGTAAAAGGAGTAAAATTCCGTTTTTTAATAAAATACGGTATTTTAAATTTTTTATTTGATAGTTAACCTATGCACGCTAAATTTAGGTAGTAACTAGGTCGGAGTATTAATAAGCGATATAAATACCACGAGAAGATTATTAGAAATAATCGGATACTATAGGGTTTATAGGGAGGCGACTATTAAGGGTATAAGGACCGCCTAGGATACTACGGGGACCGCGTTAAATACTACGGGTATAACGATATATAACTATAACGGATATTTAGAGGATATTCTAGTAACGTATATACCTATTAATAGGGGTTATAGGAGGGCTGAGTAAGAACGATAAATTATAGGGTGGCTTTATCGTCGCCGCGTATAACCTAAAAGTGCCTAAAGCGAGTTAGGATATACCGCTATACATACGGACGCGATTTGGCTGAAATTTAGAGAGTATACTTTATAAAGGCCTTGGATAAGGCCTTAAAGATTTAATAATAATCTATAGGGTAGTTATTAGTTAGTGTTAAATCGCGTATTAATTTTTAATTTACGGGGAAGGCGCTAAATATACGCTAAACTCTAAATACGGCTCTTCGGGTATACCCGTAGAATCGTATTTTTAGTATATAAAGACTTAAAAATCCTTTTATAAAAGTATTGATAGGCTCTTATATAAGTTATTAAAGGCCTAGAATAGCCCGAAAAATATCGAACTTAATTTTAGGAAGGGCTTTAGTAAGCCTATTAGCGATTTAATTTATTATAAAGATATAGCGGAACTTAATTTCGCTTAATACGATCTTTTCGCGTTAGAAGTAGTCTTATAAATTAATATATTTAGTACGACCGTAATCTTAGGGGTTTTTAGCTAGGGCTATAGTACTCTAGTTATTATAAAAAATAACTATAGTAAGTACGAAGTGTATGGGTATCGCTAAAAATGTGATAAATATATACGGTATGTTGGCGAGTAGTACTAGTATATAGTCTTTGAATTTCCCCCTAGTATGGGGTATAGGGGTAATAGGTATTAATTATTTTAATAGCCGTTTAAACTAAATAACTTCTTTAGTAACTTATATTTGGCTAGTGTATTCGGCTTTATAAGATAATAATATAATAGTTAGTTACCACTTAGATTACTAGCTGATAGTCGTACTACCGAGATTAAATATATAGCTAGAGATAGAGTATCGCGTGTTATGGTCGCTAGCCTAATTAGTATTAGTATAGCCCTCTAATAGAGCGAGTTAACTCTAGAATATAAGCTTTAGGTATAGTATACCGTATAGGTAACGAAATATACATTTAATTATAACCTAATAAGTCTTATCGGGGTTAGAAGTATAGCGGCTTACTATTAATACCGCGAATACGATATTAGGCCGTATACTTATTATTATATATATAAGTAATCCGATAGTTAATTAATATACGGTTAAAGAGGTAGGTTCAGCCTAGTGGCCCTTATTTATAAAAATAAACCTAATTATTAGGTCCATTAGAACTCCTATAGCTTTAGCCTTAATATTTTATATATTATAATCTTTAAATACCCTTTCTAGGTAAGCCTTTTAGCTAAAGGATAATATACGATTAAAGTAATCGCGCGCGATTTTAAGGCCTAAATAATAGGTAATAGGCCCGAGATTAATTATTTTATATTTATCGTTTAGTTATTATTTAAACTAAGTAATAGCGGCCTTCCTAGTACTAGTAATTAATATATTATTAATATATAAAGTAATGATTAGCTGGGTACTATAATTAAGGAAGATATTAAAATCCGCGCTTACGGGTATAAAACCTAGCTTAGCGAGGAAGGTAGTAAAAGTAGTATACTATATATAAGAGGATTACTTAAACCTATATAGGGTACCTTTTAGTAGATATATACGGCCTAAATTATTATTAAAACCGGTAGGTTATTCGACGTAGATTTTATCGTTATCGATCTCGCTATAAAGAAACGTAGTTTATACGTTTATTTATTCGAGCTCTAGGTCGAATACCGTTATAATTACGAATAGTATTTTATAGTTTATAGGCTTAACTATAAAGGTAAACGTCTCGTTAAAATCGATTTCTTAGTATTATTTAAAGCCACGTACTACCTAGCGGGCTTTATAGCGAATAACTTTATTAATAACGCTACGCTTAAATTTATAGACTTATTTACCGCGAAGGATTTTTCGATTATAGGGTAGATTGGCTAGTATCTAGGTACTATTAATTAGGAGTGAATTAATTTCGGCCTTTATCCCGAGTTACTAGTATATTTTATTTAGGGTATTAGTTATAGCCTCTTTATATATTTTAGGCTTATATAACTTATATAATAGCGCCTTAACTAGTAGTACTATTAGGTCGGGGGAGAGGGTAGGTTCGCGTAACTCTAAATATTTATCGAGTACCTTTATTAATATTACGGGCGAGGCGGAGGCGGGGGAATATTAGGCCGGATTTATATCGTTTAATGAATTAGAGCCCGAGGACTCTAGTATTATTACTCGCGATAATATATCGCTTATAATTAATAGCGGCTATAGCGCGTAGCTAGGGCTAGGTATATTAACTTTTAACTTTAATAACCGTAGCGAGATAATATATTTAATTAGTCGTTATAAAAGGGTTATAATAAGTTTAAAGCTACTACTATTATACCCGTAATTATCGATATTTAATTCTATATTAATAGGAGGTTTATATAGGCCTAAGATACTTTTATATTTTATTATAATATCGCCCCCTTAACGGGGAACTATTCTAGAGATCTTATTAACTAACGGTATTTATATTATAGTATATTTATTTCTAGTATAACGCTCCTCGGTTTATTAAATTTAGGTAAAGCGGAGTATTTTACCCGTAAATATTAATATTCGGTAGAAATAATTACCCTCGTACCTAACGAGGGCGCCTTTAGTATTATATTAAATAAACTTCTATTAGTTTTTACCTATAATATAACGGTCCTAATATAGGCCGATTTAGTTAATATTATATAAATATAATAAATTAGGACGTATTCTAATAGAGCCTTTATAAGGCGTAATATTTATTATAATAATAGGAGACCGATTTCGGAGCTAGTTTATAATCGAGATAAACTCTAGAATTAATATCTTATTAAGGTCGTTATTATCTAGTAGGGCGTATACCTTCTAAAGTAGGGTTTAATTAATGTATTTTAATATACTATTTATTTAAGGGTTCCTAGGGATAGAGTAACTCTAGACGATATTATATTCGTACCGGTAATCGGCGAACGCCCTATTAGCGTATATAGGATCCTTATCGGTGTAGAGGTAATAGATATAGTAGTCGTTATATTCTTTAACGGACCTATAGCTATAAAAGGCGCTAAATATACCTATTTTATTAGGTATGAAGTAGTAGTAGCTATATTTAAGCTTATCGTTAATATAGGTAATTATAAAGCCGAAGCTATAGACCCTAAGATCAATAATATTACTATAAATAATATTATATTCGAAACGGCCCTTTCGTAGGCTGCGTTTATACGAATAAATATATATCTTTATAACGCTATAGGTCTTATAGCCGTTGTCGCCCTTAATTTTTAATAAGTCGATACCGTTAGTTATTTTAAATAACCGTACTATATTATTTTTTCTTAAATAACCGAGTCTCTCGTACTATTAGGTTAAGGCTTTAGCGTTAATTATAACTAATACTAACTATTATTAATTTATATATAGAACGTAGAGGTTATAGTCTTATAGGATTATAGTAATTCCTTTGGATCCGATAGAGATCCTCTTAGAAATAAAACTTAGGGGGTAGCTAGCTCGTTAAAGTTTAATATAGGAAATAAAGTTAAAACCGCTATTAAGAATATATATAACGTTATTAACTTTAAGGTACTATACGCCTTTATCGCCTAAATATAGTAGTCGAATAACGTTATTATTATATAGTATTAGGCCGCCCCTAAAGCTATTAATACTATCGGCGCCTTTAAGTTTATTATACTCTATAAAAGTAGAGCGATCGTGGTTAATATAGACGGTAGTACCGGTATCTAAAACCTAGAGTTTAGAAATATTAACTATAATATTTATGAGGGCGTAGTAGCGTTTTATATTTCCTAAATTAAAATTACCTTCGGTATTAGACCTCTGGCGCTTATTTGATTTATCGGATTTATCGTCTTTACTCTTATTATTTTGGCTTCTATTATTATCGTTATTATTTTTAATAATAGTATTATTATTACCTCTACCGCCGCCTCTACCGCGGCTACCTCGACCGCGCCGGCTACAGTCGCGCTAATTATTATAACTAAGATTATCGTACCAGGGCTTATTATAAATAGTATAGTACCGTACCCGCCTAATAAAGTTAGCGTAGTAGGGGTACGATTGAATAGTTCCTTCCTAATTAAGCCTTTAAATACGCTATAGTATTAAAATATATATTATAAATACTAGCTAACTATAAATAGTGCTATTAGCCTATAAATATAGTATATTACGGAAACGAGAGATCGCTATATTTAGGGTAGTCTTGGTAGTGCTATTAATATTGAATAGGTCGTAGTCTTTAGCGAATATTTTATAATAGCGCTAGTAATCGGCGCTAAGGTTACGGTGGAATTATTAGACTATAAAGTTATTATTAAACTTAAAGTAGTTAAAGTTATAGAGCTCGTTATAAGCCTTTTAAAACTTACTAACATAATTACTAGGATTATCGTATTAATTAATAGTAAATTAATTAAGTTTAGTTAATACCTTATATAAATAGCCGGAGTTACGAGGTTTAAATTCGTTTATAATAGTCGTCTAGGCTATAATAGCGATCTTATCGTTCTTAATTTTAGCGTAGGTTATAGGGGCGATAATATAACGGAGGATATTATAAATTATCTTATTATTAGTGAACTATTAATACGTAGTATCGATATTATAGTTAGGTTTATTTACGTCTAGTTCTAGAACTATAACCGGTGGATCTTCGAGGTATTCCTATAAATTTATTACATTAAAGTTATTACGTATATCCTATTTCTATTTAACGAAGCCTTTTATTAAGTTTAAGGTTTCGATTTTAATAAATACTTAAATAACTTTTATAAATACCGATATACTAGCGGTAACCTAGGTATAAGGCCGAATAACTTAATATTACTAGGTAGTTCTAATATTAATTTAAAATAACTAAAGCTGGCTAAAAAGTCGGATCGATAACAATATATATATATTATATTAAAGTCTCTTTTATCGTCGTATATATATATTTTATTATAGAGGTAGTCGATTATTTATTTAATCCACCGAAAGGTACGGAGTTAGAGTCTTTAAAGAGTATATTATTATTTAGTAATTAAATAAAGAGGTTTAGTCTTAAGATACTCTAGGTTTTATTTTCGTTTTAATAGTCGTTATTATTATAATTATTCCAAACGACGAGGCTAAAAGTTTAGAGGATAGCGTATTTGGAGTTTAGCTCGCTATTACTTTATATAAAGAAATAAGGGTAAATAACTTTAGTAGTTACTTTAGTATTAGGAGTTATAGTCGTAGCTATGACCTATAATTATAATTATAGTATTCTTTCCCCCGACTACGGAGTTATAAATTTATTCTTAGTTATTAATACTACTAACGCTACTAACGCTTATTTTTTTAAGGCGGTGAGCGAGCTGTAACGGTAATTAATTACGATTATTCTAAATTTTGAAAAGACCTTATAAGCTTAAAGCTATAGTACGCCGGTAACGATTATAATAAATTATATAAAGGTATTAACGATAATAAATAACTATCGTATATAACTACCCTTAAGGTATTTATTTAAATATATATAAAGTACGTTAATATTAACCGATTACGGCGATTAGTTACTCCCTAATATAGTAATTAACTACTTTCTAACTATAGTAAAACTACTAGCGATTAAGTTATTTTCTAGCGGTATATAAGCTTTATATAAACGATTAGCCATTTTCTAATATATACTATATAGTGTAATTAGCCACTTTCTAGTAGTTGTATATATAGTTTATTAGGTTATTCCCTAGTAGAGGCGGGGCCGGCGGAATTATATTCTATATACTAAGGCCCTATTTTAAAAATTTCTTACGGGCGTAATTAGTACGCCTTAAATATAGTTACGATAACGTAATAACGTAATAGCGCCGTATTACTACCATTAATACTATAATAATATAATGAGTATATAGCGGATATATACGTAGAGCCCGGGCTCATAACCTATTAAACTATAATAAATAGAAAATACTTCTTAATTAATTATCTATAGAGGATAAAAGCGAACATACGTGTAAAACCCTAATACTAAGTATTACCAAGTATTTACTTATTAAATAGTAACTAAGCAGTCCTATACTCCTATATTCCAATAATTATTAATCGAGGAATCCCCTAATATAAAGAGATATAAATTTATAATATATATATAATTTATTAATAATATAATATACCTCGATTAATAATTCGATAATATCATTATTACTAGAGGACGCGTTAGCGGAGGAAAACGAATATATTTTTTTTAAAAAATTTTAACCTTTATTACCCTAACTAGAATAATACTAGGCGATATATATATTATATTATAATTAATTATCTCCTAGGAATAATAAAATCGAGATAAATAAAATTAAAATAATTAAAAATATTTATTATATAAAAAGCCCGAGGATATAAAAATATAATCGATTTATTATTCTCTACGGGAGGAGTATACTAGGTTATAAATAACTTTATAATCCGCGAAGACCTCGTTATATTTGGAAGAAGATTAAGGATAACGCTACCCGAGAGGAAATATAATAAGATATAAAGTCCTTTAACTAGGTATTAAGGAAACTAAAGTTTACAAGTAACGAAGATATCGATTAATACTTAAATAAAATAATAGGAGGCTTCTAAAAAATTATTAAATTTATAATTTTATAGGCCCGTTTATACTAAAGAGCTAAATCTTACTAGAACTCCCGTTATATTAATATTATATTAAAGGTAAAGGAATATATAAAGGAGTATAAAAAAAATTAAAATATCTAGATAAAAAAAACCTTAGATATAATAAATAATAAAAGAATATATATAATTCGAAGAATAAAAATATTCTTTTAGCGGGAGAGTATATATAAAGCCTCGTTAAAGTTAACGGGAGTATAAAAGCTCGTAAAATAAAGAAAAAAGAAAAATAATTACCTTAAAGAGCTCCTTTAACTCCTAATTATTAAAAATAATAAAGAAGGAAAAACTAAAGACTTCGAGGGTAAAATAAAAACTTTATAAAAAATATTATTCCCCCCCCTACCGACGGTAAACTTAAATAATATTAACGGAATAAAGTACCCGGAGCCCGTTAAAATAAACTAAAAAATAATTAGGATAAAAATATATAAAATAATATAATACTTAGTTACCGATAAGGCGCTAGGAATAATTAAATCCCGAATTAATTCCTAAAAACTATAATAGAAACGGGAGTAATAAACGTTATTATTTATTTATTCTAGGTCTACCTTAAATAAAGATACTATTTAAAGTATTTTAAAAAAATTAATATAGTAATTTTTAAAAAATTAAAAAAAGGCGATTATTTAGAGTTAAAGTTATATAGGCCTATTATACTCCTCGATATATTTAATAAAGCGCTAGAAGTAATTATCTCTAAAAAGTTAAATAATATAACGGAGGAGTATAAACTATTACTATTATAATAAATAAAAATTTAATAAAAGCGCTTAATAAAAACCGCGCTAAAGACTTTTATAGATATAATATATACTATATAAAATTATAGTAAAAACGGGAGGGGAAAAGTAATAAACCTATTATTACTAGATATAACGGGAGCGTTTAATAACGTTTTATATAAACGATTATTATATAATTTATAAATAAAAAGTATATTTAATTTAATCGTTAATTAAATAGTAAACTTTTTATTAAATAAAACTATATCCGTAATATTTAAGAGAAGAACGAGTATAGTAGAGGAAATAATAATAAATATTCTATAAAGATCGCTTATTTTACCGGTACTTTTTTTATTCTTTAATATATTATTAATTAAAGAGTATATTAAAATAAATTTATTAATATAGGTTAAAGAATTTATAAATAATATTTACCTACTCGCTTATAACGAGAGTATAAAGAAAAATTATATGAATTTAAAATAGGCCCACGATATTTATTTAAAATAAGTAGTTATTTATAGAGTATTATTTACCCCTTAAAAATACGAGTTAATCTATATATCTCGAATACCGAAGAAGTTTAATATAGAAATAGCGATAAATTTTAGGAACGTAGTTATTAAATCTAAAATAAATATTAAGGTCTTAAGACTATATATTAATTTAAAATTAAAATAAAGATTGTACTTAACCTAAATTAAGGCTAGGGCGACTAATTAAAGCCGCGCTATAAAATACTTAATTAATTCGATATAAGGCGCTACCTTCGCGAAGTATAGGATAATATATAATATAATAATTAAATTAATATTAACGTTTACGGCTCTAATATAATATTAATTAAAAGAAACGACGGAGGCTATAAAGGGATATATAAAAAAACTAGTAATTATCTAGAATAACTACTTTAGGACGGTTTTAAAAGTATTTAAAATTACCCTAATTCTAGTATTTAAAATTAAATCGGTAATTATATTAATCGACCTCTAATTAAACCGCCTAGTAATATAATATTAAATTAATTAAAGGACCTATTTAATTCCGATTTAAAAAATATACGAATCTAGAATAAACTTTAGTGTAGAGGAGGTAGGTAATAATAAATGCCTTTAATATTATTAATAAAAAAGGAAGCCTAGGTACTTCGTATCCTAGAATTTAAAAAATAATATAAAGTAATTATAACTATAAAGAGGAGAAAAAACTAAATAAACTTAATTAAAAATATCGAAGAATATTAAAATATTAAGGTTATTAACTAAAGAATAAAAAACTAGGCCCGCTAATAATAACTAAATAAATAAGAGAGTTATAAAACGATAATTTTATATAAACTATTAACCCGGTTTAAAAAGGAGATTTATTCGGGGACTAATTCGATTATTATAATTAATTAAAGAAGATTAAAAACTTTATAATAATATAATTAAAATATAGTAAAATCGGATTAAATAAATTTTTATACCGAATAAAGATATTTATAATTCGTAGCGCTAATTATTAATATAAATAGAGGAAATAAAGTATAAAGTATATATTATTATTTTACCTATAATTAACTAGGGATAAAACGGAGTTAATAAAATAAATAAATATATATAATTTTAGGAAGATATTAATATAAACCTAGAACATCGGCAAATCTCAAAAGTAAATATTAGTATACTCCAAGCGCTATCAGCCCTATCAGAAAGCCGTCTACGGGTTTACGCTAAAACTCTATATTAATTACCGACCCGAGGTTTAGTAGGATCAGTAAGTCGGGGGTCCGGGCAGGGTCCTATTAACAAATAGTACTTACTGTTAGCAGGTTCAGCAACTCTAGTTTATCGTATATATATATTAATAACTTTTATAATATAGGTTTACTATCCTTCATAAACTCTATTAATTATATAAATCATTAGTTATCACGTCCTTAAATATTTCACGAGTGCTTAATATTATATAGGTTTTATAACTACCTTAGGCCTTTCCTGACCCTAGATTTATCCGATTCGGACGGCTTTAACAGTTCACCTATATGCGTAGTATCGTCCGAGTCGGACAATCTTAGAATATAAGAGGATTCTTATAACCCGGCGGATTCCTAGTAGATGTATATACTCGCGCTTATATAAATAAATAGCTCAGATCTCTTCTTTAAATACTACTATATAATAGATATAAATCTATTTACTATTATCCGCGTTAATTATCTAGTCGTTACCTAGGATCCTCCCCATATATAGTACCAACGGATAAATATATTATTTACTCGTCTTTTAACCACCTTTATTTCATTTTCTTATACTTCGCTTTATCGTTTATAATTTAATTATTTCTATCTTATAGATATTCCCTATCTTATAGCCCCGCGATAAGGTGGATTCGGTCTAGGAGGGTATAAAGATACTATAACTATTATACCTTAATCTCGAAATCGTCCTTATCGCCGCTAATGTTAGTAATTTTCGCGTTAAATATATCCTCTTCCTCTTCCCCCGATTAGTATTCCTTAACGACCGGGCTACTAGGTATATCTTCGGCCTATTTATTTAAATTAACCGGTAATATTTATAAACTATCTTCTCTATATATACCGAAGCTATATCGCCCGCCATTTACCCCTATTCTTCGGTTATACTATTATCCTTATTAATTGAGTTAGTAGTATCCCCGTCGTATAGCGAGTTAGTATTATTATCGTCGAGTAGCGAGTTAATAGTATCTTTTATTTATATTTCCGTAATTATCTTTACGAAGTCCGGTTCACCCTTTAGTAGGTCCTCTAGGGATTCTTTAAATAAATTAACCACTAGTTATCGATAATCCTTACCATATATATTTTTATTATAAATATCTATTATACGACCGTATAATATCTTCGTAACGACGCGTACCTTCGTTTCTCCCTACTCGAGCCACGCTCTTATAATTTATTCGAATATAACTCGAAGATCTATTAATATAAGTATAGATATTCATATCTTAGGAGGCTGTTTTACCTCTAACTTTATTACCGTCCTATCTTTTAATAATATAGTATCCTATTTCATATTCTTTAAACCTATAATAAAGCGCCGTTACTATAAGAATAACGGCACCAGTAGGTAATAAATTCTATATATTTTCGTAATACCGCCCGAGCTTAATACCGCTTACCTTATTATAGAAGAATATACGATATATCGTTACTATAATAAGCGGCGCTAGGAAGCGACCCTTACGCTAGACCCGTAAATAATAAACCTCTATTCGGATATAAGAGGAAATAATACTTATATTACTTTATAGATCTAGAAGGGTAAACCGTAGGTCGAATATATAATCCGAGGTATTATTCTTAGTCTACTCTACCGTTAAGCCTAGATATTCTATTATTATCTAAACCTAGCTTCGTATCTTCTTTATTATTTAATTTCTAAAATCGATTAAACTATCTAGGAGCTACGTCGTCGTTAATTATTATTTAATATATAACGGGTAATATATAAAAGTAGAGATTATAACCTTCCGTGCTTCTTTAGGAGTAGGGATATCGCCCGAGTTATATAACCGGCCTAGAACCTACGGCCTATATATACGTCGAAGTAAAGCTTTTTATTCCTTCTACGTCCTAGTTATAAAGTTACTCACTCCTATATAATAGTATTCCGGCTACGGCGTTAGGCCATTAGCGTCGTTACTATTTATAATCTTTAAAAGAAATATAGGCGTAGTAGTATCTATAATATACTAGTAAATCTTAGAGCTTTCGTATTCTACTTTATAACGGCGGCGTTTCCTACCCTAAAGGGTCGAAATTAAAGCCTATATAATACTTTCATCGCTCTTATCTTTATATTTAATATCGGATATAGTTATAAGTATAGGATATAAAGGGGGCGGATATCTAGGTATAACGCGTTTAAACTTTAAAGCACGGCGATTAAGAGAGGACGATAATATCTATTTTATTTTACCCTACTATTACCGCCTATACTACGGACGCGGTTCGCTATTTCTTTACCGCCGCTACTCGCCTCGTATAAGTTATAAAGATTAATTACTATTAGATTAACCGTTTAAAAGAAACTTATTAATAATATATCCCCTTTCTTAAGGTTTAGCCCCTTCGTTAATTTTTATTTATATTCGGTTATAGGCTTAATCCCGGTAGCCGCCTTTTATTCGGATACCTATACCGGTCGCCTTTTAAGTTAGAAAGAGTAACCCTTATATAACGATACCTAACTACTTCGTTACTATATTACTAGGTATATTAATTATATTTAAATATAATACGTCCTTATTATACCGTTTACCGAATTTAAGGGATACCTCTTCGCGTCGAAGCCCTCTTAGGGGGCTCCTCTTATAGTCGGAACCTATTCTCCGTATATTAATATACCCGATATATATTCGATAAAGGTCGACGATTTATACCTTTCTTCCGAGGTTACGACTAGCTATTAAGGTCGTAAATATCTAGTAGTAATAACCAAGACTACTCTTACTAAATATAATATTAGCTCCTATTTATAAAAGGGAGTTAGTATAATTTATAATTATAATATAACTCTTATTTCGAAAGCCTATTTATTTCGTTTCCTATATAAAAGTTATTAGCCGTATATATTTCGTATAATTAAAAAGATATACTCTAGTAACGATTATAGATAGGCGGTCCTTTTTAGGGCTAAGGTTATCGGGAGAAGAATACTCGTCGATATCGGTATCGATTATTATCTTAGAAAGGACTACCTAGTCGTCGGCGGATATATCGACGATATCCTCGAAATCGTAACTACTCTTCTTTACGCGTTTTCTTTACCCTTTTATACTACCTCCTTCGTCGTTATTACTTTATATATTATTATTATTATCTCCTTAAAGGGACTTAATATATTATTATATTAACAATCGTTTTATTTAATCGTATATTTAGATATACCTTTCGCTTTTTCGCCTCCTTCGTAACTTACCCCTTCGTAGTAATAATTTTCGTAGTAGCTTTTATAGTAGCTTTCGATTTTTAATTTTTAGCTATTATTAAGATTTACCCGTTATTTATCTATTATATCGAATCGACTCCGTTAGAAATCTATAGCGTGAAGCTATTATTTAGTAATAATATATAAAAATTAATAAGGGGATTACTCGGAATCCGGGATAAAAAGAGGGCGAAGATATTAAAGAAAGATAAATTTTCTTTAGCGCATCGCTATTATATTATTTTAATTATCTTTATTAACTTAACTTAGAGATCCTTAACCGAATTAAATAAAGGTTTACCGAGTCGGCTAGGGTCTCGCCGGTACTAGACTCGAAATTCTATCCGAGTCGAATTATTATACCTTTAACTCCTCCTACCTCTCCCTTATACCGTAAAATAATTTACCTACGATATAATATCTTTAAATTATCCTCGTCTACGTCTCCCTAGCCACTAAAGTCCCCTATTCTTTTATTACCTCAACGAATATACGCTAGGCCTATTAAGGGGATCGATTTAAATTATATTTTAAATACTACCTACTAAAACGAACATCGACGATTATATCTAGTAACGGACCCATTATATACGGTATAGTATATTAATACTATATATTATACCGCGGGCTTTCGAGCTATATCGATAGGACGTAGAGCTACGCTATTAAATCTAACGATTAAATTATATCTTCGTATTATTCGACGATAATTAGTATTCTTATTTTATCTACGATTATTTATATAAAGAGAATCTTTACTAGCGAATATACTACGAATTAACGGAACCCTACCTTATACGGCGCCGGGAGCGATTTAATAATTTAGAGGAGAGGAATCCGGGTTAGAGTAAACGGCGCGAGGTACTAGCTAGATCCGATCCTCGTAACTTATTAATATAAATATAATAATAGGTAGGGGTAGTATCGGGGCAGTCGTTATAATAAATCCAGAAACTAGAATATAATAGTATTAAATATATATAAGAATAGATAGTCTAAGGAAACCTTTCTTCGACTAAACCCGTTATTTCTTTCTTATCTCTTCTAATTTAAGATATAGTTATATTACTAGAAAAGTAGGTTAATATATATAAAAGAGTTTATAAAGGACTTATATTTAGATAATAAGGTATTTAATGTCTTATACTTTTAATAAAGTATAATATAATATAAATAGGGTAGAAGCTAAAGAGAATAAAATAATTATAATATAATATTAACCGAATAGTACGTTTCCCTTTCGGGTTTAACTCGGATAATTTTTTTACCTAGTATTCTATCCGAGTCGGATACTCTACGTGCTATAAAATATATAAATAAATTATATTCGTTATATTACGACGCCTTCTGCCGAGAGCTATTTACTGGCGAGGACGAGGTTATAGAGGATATAATTATTTACTCCTCTACCGATGTCCACGTCGTTAATAATTACGATATTATATACCGCTTATACCTAGAAGAAATAATGTCTAGTAAGCCCGGCCAGTAGACTATAAATAATTACTAAATATAGTAGTTAAGTATACGATAAAAGAACGTAGGTATTCTCGAAATAACTACTAGTAACGAGTATTAAATTATAGAAACTATACTACCTAAATTAATATCTAGACCGAATTTGGCCTTTATATTAGCCTAGTACTATATATAGTATATATTCTTAGGGGTAATTACCGTATATTAACGTTAGGGTACCTTATACGTTAAATAAATATAGAAATAAATACGATTTAAAAGCCTTTTATTTATATCGTTTATTTTAATCTATTATCTTATCTAGTTATCGGTAGTCGTTATCGGCCTATAATATTATATTTATATTAAGTATAAGGGGCGGAGCTATAAGCCTTATAAAGGAAGTAGGCGTTAAGCCTATAAATCGTAAATTACTCGGCTTATGACTTAAGGTTTATTAAAGGAAGACGTTAATTTTAAGAAAGAGAAGTTTCGCCTATAACTTCTAATCTAAATAACTCCTATCGTCTAGAATAAAGTAGTAGTTATACGTCTTTTTATTCTTTTAAAATAAATACGTAACCCGCCCGTCGTCCTAGATATCGAAGGATTATATCTAATTTATATCGAGATTAATATTACGGAAGGTACGAGTTAAAGTTACCCTAGTCCTAAGAATACGTTTAGTAAATAGGAGAAAGCGATCTTATTCTCTTCTATAAATAGCTAGATATAATCTTCGTCCCTTTTAGCTTAATATACGGATAAATTATATTATAAAGACTCGTTAGGGTAGTACTTCTCTAACCCCTATATAAACGTTATTACGAGTTTTAGTTAAGGCCGAAGGGGATATACGACTAGAGTATTAACCTACGTACTTAAAGCCCTAGTATAGCGGCGACGTAACGAATCGATTACTAGAGGTAAGATCTCGAGTAAATTAAGGCCGGTATTTATTCATAAACTATAGCTTTATATATACCTACGGCCTTACGGTTTATAACTCGGCGATAATAAACTCGTCGAGATAATAAATATAAATATTATCCTTTAAGTACTTATTCTACTCTATTTCTTTCCCTCTAACTCGGGGGATACTATACGATCTTTATTATTATTATACCGAGAACTTACGGAGAGCTCGTTATCTATTATTATTAGGCCGTAGGTTCGAGCGTATACTAGAAGGTTTAGTATAATACTAGCCGTACGAAGTTTATAAACTTTATTAAAGTAGCTATTAACGGTCGATATAGGCGGTAGTCTACTAGCCTTTCTAGTAGTTAATATAACTTCGCGATACTCCTTTTATACTTCTTCGTGGATTCGTAACTACTCTTAATAACATTCTTTTTATCGAGTATCCGTAATAAGGTAACGGACCTATCTTATCTAATAAAGAGGAAGTTTAATAAGCTCGACTATACCCTCGAAATTCTTAATATAAGGTATTAATTTAATTTCGATAGAATTAAGAATTACCTCTATATTATTTATAACCGCCTTTTTTATATCCTTATCTAGATATATATAAACGAGTAGGTTCGCTATCTTTTAACCGGTATTATCGACTTCATAAAGTACTATATACTTAATAGACGGATCTTAATACTACTACGGTTATTTAATTAACCCGATTATAGTTACGTATTCCTTTAAGGTACGAGTCTATAAAGTCGTAGAGAAACTATATATAAAAGGTAAACCCTAGCGGTATATTAATTTACGCCTTTAATATAGTTCGGATTTCTTAAAGTTACCCTTCGGTAATACCTTTAAAACCCGCTCTTCGATCTTTTATTTAATCTCTCGGATAAATTCGGCGGCTTTACCCTCTTTAGTCTTAATTTTATAAAACTCGTCTATAAAGATTTATTTTATACGGAAGTTATACTTAAGGTTAGTACCCTCGCTATATAACTATTTTAACTTATATCTCGTATAAGTAGAAATTATAAATAACTATCGTACTCTCTTAACCGAGCTTTATACCTTTATTAGGGTTATAATATAATAACTCTACGTTCTTATAAATAAATCGCTTAGTAATAACGTAGTAATATATTTTATTAGAATAGGTATAGAAGTATCTAAATCTTAGAGTCTTATTATTCGTATCGATCTACTTAATTTATTATCTTAGTTAATTACTTATAATCTTTACCTATATAATAATAAGGGTAATACCTATCTTAGGAAGGAGAAGAGCGTCCTTATTTTAATATATACTAGGGTAATCGATAATTAATAGGTCCGTAAAAGAACGGATCTCTTAGTTTATTTATAACTTTATTTCGTATAAAGGGTATCTACCGTAATAGGGGGAGTCTTTAAAGTCCTCGAGAGTCTTAAACCCTTTAATAAAGGGAGAATTATACCTACGTACCGCGCTCTAATATTCGAGAATACGGGAGTAGGAAATTATAAATATTTAGGTCGACTCGGACGTAAGTATTATCCGAACTAATAATAATATTAGAAAAGACCTAGAGCTAAGTACGAACCTTATTAAAACCTATATCGTTATTATTAATAGCTCCTCCGTAATAAGAAGCCCGCCGCCTTCTCTAAAAAATATTATATAATTAATAAATACTTAGTTTAGGGGCCAGTATCTTACTATCTACTATTTTTTACAACTTTAACGATTATATAATATATATATTTATTTATAGACTTATTATCGCTTTTTAGTTAAAATAGTTTATTTATGAATATCTATATTATATCCTCTGATTAAGGCCGGTCCTCTTCGTTAATTATAGTAAAGCTACGGAGTAGATAAATTATAGTCGAATCGAAAGATAAAGGGTAAAGAATTTACCGAGTTTCTCGCTCGTCTTAATTTATCGACGCTATATTTATATCTACGACCCTCGCCGTAGCCACTTTCCCTATATTAATATTATATAAGGACGGGTCCCTAGTCTAATACGATTTATTAATAATTAAATTTTATATTATCTTTTCCTCCTCCTTATTATTTAATTTATAGCCCGAAAGGTATCTCGATAAGGGTTTAGGGTCGTTTAGTTAAAGAAAGTAAAAACGGATCTAGTTAACAACGTTTTTAAACGGTAAGAGGTAGTATAGGAGGCTTTTTTAACTTTTCGATAAAGAGGTATAAACGCTTTTAGTCTAAATATTTTCTCTTCGCGCGAGAAGAGTATAGGTTCTTATAATATACTAGCCGATCGTCGTCCCAGTATATTAATTAACGCTAATAATTTAGTTAGCTAGTACCTTAATCGTTAAATAAAATAACTTAATTAACGGAGAGGCCTACGTATAATATAAAGGCGGTATTAAAGATTACCGCCTTAATATATACTAGCTAGTATATTCTACAGGCCCTCGTTACACTAGATATCTATATATTCGCGATAAATAGAATACTAAAGCTTATTATAACGTAGATTATTTTACTCGTCCTAGAAGCGCTTCGATATTAAAACGTCGATTAATTAATTATAATTAACCCGGAACTATACCGGTCTATTATAGTTCATTATATTATCTTTTACGATATAATTAAATCGAATAAATTAAATCTGACTATCGCGGCTATACGAGATTTTAAGGAGAATCGACTTAAGATTTATAAATATTCGAGGGGGCGAGGGGCGACTTCCTATATAAAATATATCTTTTAAATAATTATCTTCGGTCCTCTAAACTTTAGAACGCGAGGACTTAAAAAAAGTAATATCTTAATAAAAGAAATAATATATAAGATTTTATAATAAAAAGATATATCTTAAAACGAAATATTAAATATAAAAGCAACTCCTCGGATTCTCGTTTAAGGCTTTAACGGGTTATAGATTTTAATAACTATTTTATTAAATCCTTATATAGGCTACCGTATTACCTTATTTCTAAATAAGGGAGTATAATCAAGTAAATTAAAATTAATAATAATATCGTCGATAATTTAACGAAAAGTAAGGTTAATTTTAATATTACGTAGATTTCTACCCTAGATACCTACTTCTCGTATTCTCTTCTTTAATTCTAATCTAACTACGGGGAAGAATTTCGGTATATAGTATAAACCGAGCTCGACGTTTCTAATATTTTATCGGAGGCTATTTATAACGATTCTAGTATAAAAATAAAAATCCGCTAGCGTTATAATAGGTAGCCTATCTACGGTAAAGAACGAGGTAGAAGTAGATATAATTAATTAAAATAGAATTAAGGAGGGTCAGGAAGTAAGGAGCGTAAAATATAATTTATAAATAAGAAAAATAAGATATAATTAATAAGCTATAAGAGTATAGGTCAGCTCGAGTACCTAGAAAAAACATCGATAATTTTATAAATTAAGATTCGTTATAATTCGGGCTAGAGTATCGGCCGAAGTATAGTCGAATGAAATTTAGTTGGATATACTACTTAATCTATAACCGTCGAATAGGGCGGTAGTATAATTAATACCTCGCTATCGATAGAAAGAACCCCCTTCCCATCTTTCTAAAATAATAACGAGCGCGGATTATAATTTATATTTACTATATAATAGCTAGCTAAACCGAGCCAGATATATAACTAGAGTACGATTTACTAGTAAGGATAATAACGCGACTAACGATTTAATTTAGAAGGGTAGGTAGGGAGCCGTAGCCGACTAATATATACTAAGTAGGATAGATATTAACTTTAAATATATAATATACCTAATATTTAACGTTTTATACGAGTACGCCGATTTACTACGTTACGATTAGCCTAGGCGGGTTTAATATCTAAAGTAAAGTATTACGTACCTTACGTACGCGCTTTAACGGTAAATAAGATAGGATTTTCGCCTCTTTTATATATTTATAACGTAACCGCTTTAAATTTACGAGCGTAATTAACCTCGATATTATTATCGCCGATACGATATATAATTTTATCGGTCGAGTTATTATAGACCTTATCTTCGCGGAGGACCTCTTTAAATATCCTAAATTCGATTTTATTTAATATAATATTTATTAAAGGCTTCTTCTCCTTTAGGAGCTTAAACGCGAAGAAAAGTATATCGGCCGTTATTTAGGTCGACCGTATATAAAAGCCCGTTTCGCTAAAGGTAAAAAGGCGCGCTATATAAAGAGGGCTATTAATAGAAAGAGATAATATAATACGCCGTCTACGGTTACGATAGTAATTATATATATTATTAATCTTTCTAGTTATCCTTAACTTATAGTTCTCGAGCTAGAGCTAAAGTATCTTAGATATAAAAACGGAGGGAAAGATTTTATCTAGCTACCTTAATACTTTATTAAATTTAACCTAGTTCTTAAGGCTCCCTAAAGACGTACTTATAATATACCTTTATTTTATCTCTTTCTTTAATACCGTCCGTATTTCCTTATAGTACGATTACTTAATTATAAGGCCACGCGAAATAATCGAGACCGTCTAATTCCTAGGGTTAATATTAATATAGAATTTAGTAAGAGGTAAAGAGGGCAGGGAGGAGGTAATAATAACGGGGTCGTAAAGGTCTTCTATAATATAAATAAAGATATAGGTTATTAAGTATTAATAGGTATATTAATAGCGATAAAAAGGATACTATAAATAAGAATATCAACGTTAATACGTAAGAAATAATGATAATATCTGGGTAGGTACTACCTTAAATACTCTACTAAGCCTACTAAATAATATTAATATAAACGTGGTTAACGAAGGTCGAGTCGGACACTAAATTATATCCGACTCGGATAGTTAAATAGTATTAATATATTATCGACTCGTCCGTATCGGATAAATATCTTTAGTTTATAGAAGTACGAAAAGATACTAGTAAATATTTATTATATCTACTAGTTACTTAATAAGGACTATTAATAAGAGCTCTTTACCGATAATAAATATAGGTATAGTATAACTTTATGTCTTATCGATTTGGACCTCGTCGTTAAGAGAGTACTAGGATATTAATTATACTAGAACGATCCACTATTTAGTATACTAGGGTAGTATACGGTATAAACGCTCTATCTAAAGATTTAGTATTATATTAAATAACGGAGGTGTTATAAGGATAATATCTCTACCGGATATTAATCGGTAAAGGCTAGAGTATCTAGTTAGGGTAATATAAACAAAACGGTAGTATTATTAATTATATCGTTTATCTTAATTTAAACCTAGGTAAAGCTCGTTAAGCCTATAATTATAGAAGAGCGATAAAGAACTTCTATTTATAGTTTAGGGAAAAGTTATATAAAGTATTTAACTCGCCGATAATAAGAAAAAGCCCCCGCAGTAACGCCTCTTCATCCGACTATTAGTATTAGTCGGATTTTCCTATCGCTTTTCCTATTATTAAATAAACTTATTTCCTTATCTTATTATCCCTTATTTACTTATCTAATATTATCTAGTCCAAGTAATTCTTATTATCTAAAATAAAGTAGTAATTATATATCTTTTTATTCTTTTAAGATAAGCGCGTGATCCGCCCGTTATATTAAATATCGAAGAATTATATTTAATCCGTATCGAGATTAATATTATAGAAGGTATAAGTTAGAGTTATTTTAATCCCGAGGATATATTTAATAGATAGGAGAAAGCGAATCTTATCCCCTTTTATAAATAGCTAGATATATTCTTTATCCCGTTTAGTTTAATCTACGGATAAACTATATTATAAAGACTCGCCGGGGTAGTACTTCTTTAACTACTATATAAACGTTAATATAAGTTTTATACTAAATATTATCCGATAGGTCTAAACTTATATATAATATAACGTAGGTAACGACGGGTAAGCTAGTAAAAATAACTAGCCTCTTTAGCCTACCGTAAATATCCTAGCCGAGTAGACTAATTAATTTTTTTAATATTAATAACTTAGGTATATCCTTAGTAAAGTAGTCGAGATAATAGGCGTAGATACTATCTTATAAGTACTTATTCCAGTCCTTCTATTTCCCCTCTAACTCTAGGAACTCTATATAGGGTCTACTATTATTATATTTAAAATCTACGGAGAGCTCCCTATCCGTTAATATTAGGTTTTTAATTCGAGTAAATACTAGAAGGTTTAATATTACTCCCGCGGCGCGAAGTTTATAAGCCTTTCTAAAATAACTATTAATAGTCGCTATAAATACTTCTTTGCCCGCCGCTCTAATAGCCGTTATAAATCTTTAGTACTCCTTTTATACCTCTTTATTAATTCGTAACTCCTTCTTATAAAGTTCTTCTCGTTAAATATCCGTAATAAAGTAATAGACTTATCTTATTTCATAAAGGGGAAGCTTAATAAGCTCGACCGTACCCTCGAAATTCTTAATGAATAATATTCGTTTAATTTCGATAGAATTAAGAATTACCTTTATTTTATTTATAACCGCCTTTTCTATATCCTTATCTAGGTATATATAAACGAGTAGGTTCGTTATCCTTTAACCGATTTCCTCGACTTTATAAAGTATTATATACTCGGTAGACGAATCTTAAGGTTACTACGGTTATTTAATTAACTTAATTATAATCGCGTAGTCCTTTAAGGTACGAGTTTATAGAGTTATTAAAAAGCCTTATATAAAAGGTAAACTCTACTAGTATTTATATTTATATATCTTATCTAGTTCGGTTTATTTAAAACTACCCTCAGGGAATTTCTTTCGAACCCGTTCTTTAATATTATATTTAATCTCTTAGATAAATCTAACGGCGGTGCCCGTCTTAGTCTTTACTTTATAAAATTCGTCTATAAAGATTTATCCTATACGGAAATCATACTTAAGGCTAGTATTTAATCGATTCAAGATCTTCTTAACCTATATATCGTATAAGGCGAGGCTATATATAAGTAGGATTCTTTCCTAGCTAGGCTTTACGGTTCCGTCCGATTTATAATATAGTAGCTTAGTATTTTCGGGGGTAAATCGCTAAATATTAATATTAGGATACTTTTTTTTGGCCTAGGCGTAGAAGTACTAGAGTCTTAGACCCTTATCGTCCGTATCGATTTATTTAGTTTATTCCCTTAGTTAATTCCCTACTACCTTCGCTAGGATAACGACTAGGGTAATATCTTATATAGGATAAATAATAATATCCTTATATTTATATATATAAGGGTAACGGATATCTAGTAGACCCGTAGAGGGATAAATATCGCTATCGGCTTACGGTTATAACTCGTATAAAAAGAGATATTTACTATAATAAACGGATTCTTTAAATTCTTCGAGATCCCGAAATTTCTTCTAAACGCTAGAGTAATAATAACGTAAATTAAATTAATGTTTGGTAATAAAGTTAAGAAAAATATTAAGCGTCTAGGTCGAGTCGGATATTAATATAATTCGATTCGATAATACTATTAGAAGAGACCTAAAGTTAAGAACGAGCCTTATTAAATCCTAGATCGTTACCGTTAATAGCCCCTCTGTAATAGCCAGCCCGCTGCCTTCTTTAAATAATATCGTAGAATTAATAAGTATATAGTTTAGGAGGTATTATCTTACTATCTACCATTTTCTACGGCTTTAACCCTCGTATAATACGTATATTATGAATAAACTTATCACCGGGTTTTAGCTAGAATAGTTATTTTATAAATATCTACGTTTTATTATCCTATTAGGGTCGGTCCTCTTTATTAATTATAATAAGGCTATAAAGTAGATAAATTACAGGCGAATCGAAAAATAAAGGGTAAAGAACTTATAGACATCTACAAAAGTGCAAGCGACTCTGAGAATCCTGGTTTGCTCGGAGCGCTTAGGCCCGCTCGCGAGCGCTAAAATAGCTCAGAGCTAGGTAAGAATTCTCAGGCCCGCTCAGGCCCGCTCAGGCTCGCTCAGGCTCGCTCAGGATTATTTAGGATTCTCAATACCGGCTTAATATTCT